>Ga0182030_10002347_pt1 | contig 40065 bp, 35 predicted proteins | sample 812S3MmetaG_FD_121299 | JGI IMG/M metagenome (GOLD analysis project Ga0182030, IMG submission 121299) | Permafrost microbial communities from Stordalen Mire, Sweden - 812S3M metaG (Illumina Assembly) | ecosystem: Environmental > Terrestrial > Soil > Wetlands > Permafrost | place: Sweden...
AAGAGCGATCCGCGCATGAAGATTTATTCTTGGAACGTCAATGGCATCCGGGCCGTACTCAAGAAGGGCACCTTCCAGAAGTTCCTGGCCGAACACGAGCCGGACATCCTGTGCCTGCAGGAGACCAAGGCGGAGCGCACGCAGGTTGAAATCCAGGTGCCCGGCTACCACGAGTACTGGAATTCGGCGATCAAGAAAGGCTACTCGGGGACTGCCATTTTCTCGCGACAGCAGCCCTTGTCAGTGGTCAACGGCTTCCCGCACGAGCTGGCCGCCCAGTACCGGTTCGCGGATGAGTTGGAACGTGACAGCGCCGACGAAGGACGCGTGATCGCGGCCGAATATCCGCAGTTCTATGTCGTGACGGTGTACACACCGAATGCCAAGGATGATCTGAGCCGGATCCCGCTGCGTTACAAGGGCTGGGATCCGGCCTTCCTGGCGTACTGTCTGCAACTTCAGCGTCGCAAGCCAGTCATTTTCTGTGGCGATCTGAACGTCGCCCACACCGAACTTGATTTGGCCAACCCGAAACCGAACAGGGGCAAGAAGGGCTTCACCGACGAGGAGCGCGAGGGCTTCCAGAATTTCGTGGATGCCGGCTTTGTCGATACCTTCCGCAAGTTCCGCCAGGGCAATGGTTACTACACGTGGTGGAGCCATTTCGCGAATTCGCGGTCACGCAATATCGGATGGAGAATCGATTACGTGCTGGTCTCGCAATCACTCAGCGATGGGGTGAAAAAAGCGGAGATTCATGCGGAAGTCATGGGCAGTGATCACTGCCCGGTCAGCATTCAGCTGAAGCTCCCGGCCTGAGCGCAGGCCGGGAGCGCGCCGGCCCTTCAGCCGACCGGCTTGCCGGCTGCGAGGTTCTGCACGATATCGAGAGACTTCATCACGTTCTCATCGGGCTTGACCCCGCCCACGGTGGCCGCGATCTTGCCATCCTTGGTGATGATGAACGTGGTGCGCTCGGCAAAATCGTGATCGATGATGTCACCCTTGGAGTTCGGAATCTGCTTGCCTTCGGGAAGCTTGCTGATCTTGAGCTCGTAACTGGCAGCAATCTTGCCATCGGCATCGGATGCCACCGGCAGCTTGCCGGCGCAGTACTGCGGATCCGCCGAGAACTCGTCGAGTGTCTTGATCTTGTCCAGGGAGACGCCAATGACCGTGGCGCCAGCACCTTTGAACTTATCCATATTCTCCGCGAATGTGTGCGCCTGGATATTGCAGCCACCGGTGAAGGCACCCGGGTAGAAGTACACGACGACCGGACCCTTCTTCAGCGCCTTGGTCAGATCGTAGGTGAATTCCTTTCCCGCCAGCGAGGCCTGGGTTTTGAAAGTGGGAGCCACGGTGCCCACGGGCAGCGCAGCCAAGGCCTGGGCGCTTACGGCACAGGACAGCAGACCAGCCAGCAACAAGCGATTCATGATGTCTCCCTTAATTTGATCAAACGGAAGTGGATGATGCGCCATCCGGCGCCCCTGGGGAGAGTTTAGCACCGGCCGTGCGCTGGGCTTTGCGCAGCCAATGCAACAGACCTGTGCAGTAGACGATGTAGTAGCTGGCCGTCAGAAACAGGATGCCCAGGGTCAACGGATTGTTGTCAGGAGCCGCAGCTGTGCCCGGGGCGGCGCTTGCCATCGCGCCATAGACCAAAACCACGCGGTATAGCAGCCGCCCGATAAAGAGGGCGGTGATCGCAATGCCGATGTACAGGTGTGGCGTATAGAAGTAACCCTCTGGCGTGGCGGCAAATTCCGTGTGCCGTAGCGCAAACCATCCGATCGTGGCACCGACAATGAGACCGCTGCCGATATACGCCACCGCGACCGGCTGCAATGGATGCAAAAAAGTCAGGACCAGGCATAGAACCGAAATCAGTCCCATGCGTACATACTGCCGCGTGGCAGTGAGAATCTGGCGACCGATGTTGCGGCGCACGCGGCGATAAACGCCGAAGGCGACGATCGCGGTCACGGCGGCGATTTTGGGCAGGTTGCTGGCGTCTATCATGCGAACTCCGGTTGTTGCGCGCCATTATGCGCAAAATTCCCTGCGGCGCGCAGGCATTGCGGTGCTGCGCCCGGGCCGCTAGCCTTGCCGGCCGAGTGGTCGTGGGTCGCCCCTGAAGCATGCTGAATTTTACCGATGTGACCCTGCGGCGCGGACCGAGGGTGCTGTTTGCCGAGGCCAGTTTCGGCCTGTTTCGCGGCGAGAAGGTCGGTATCACCGGTGAGAATGGCAGCGGCAAATCCAGCCTGCTGAGCCTGGTGCGGGGGGATCTGCATCCGGACTCGGGCAGTTTCGACATGCCGCCGGGCGTGGCCGTGGCGCACGTCGCCCAGGAGCTGCTGGCCTCGGATGCGGCCGCCATCGAGTTCGTCCTGGATGGCGATGTGGAGCTGCGCCAACTGCAGCGTGACCTCGCCGCCGCCGAGGCGGCCGATGACGGTGCCCGCATCGGGGAACTGCATGCGCGCTACGCGGCGGTGGGCGGCTACGATGCCCGCAGCCGCGCGGGCCGACTGCTGCATGGCCTGGGATTTACGGCGGCCGATGAGACCCGCCCGGTGCGGGAATTTTCCGGCGGCTGGCGCGTGCGGCTGAATGTGGCGCAGGCCCTGATGTGCCGCTCGGACCTGCTGCTGCTGGATGAGCCCACCAATCATCTGGACCTGGATGCCATCCTGTGGCTGGAGCGATGGCTGATGGACTATCCGGGCACCCTGCTGCTGATCGCGCATGATCGGGAGTTCCTGGACCGCATCGTGAATCGCGTGGTCAACATCGAACACGCCCGGGCCCGGGCATATCGCGGCAACTACTCGGCCTTTGAAGAGCAGCGCGCCGCGGAACTGGCCGAACAGTCGGCGCTGTTTACCCGTCAGCAGCAGCAGGTCCAGCACATGGAGGCTTTTGTCGCGCGCTTCCGCGCGCAGGCCACCAAGGCGCGCCAGGCACAAAGCCGCTTGAAAGCGCTGGAGAGGATGCAGCGCATCGCACCGGCGCATGTGGATTCCCCGTTTGATTTTGCATTCCGGCCGCCAGACAAACTGCCGCGCCCACTGCTGGCACTGGAGAACCAGTCCGCCGGCTACGGTGAACGCGTACTGTTACAGCGAGTCGATCTGACGATCTCGCCCGGGGCCCGGATTGCATTGTTGGGCCGCAATGGCGCCGGCAAGTCCACGCTCATGAAGCTGCTCGCCGGGGAGCTCGCGGGCCTTTCGGGGACGCGCACCGAAGCGCGTGATCTGGCGCTGGGATACTTCGCGCAGCATCAGCTCGAGCAGCTCGCGGCGGATGATTCGCCGCTGGGCAATCTCAAACGGCTCGGTGGCGCGCTGGCGATGCGCGCCATCGAGCAGGAGTTGCGCGATTTCCTGGCCGGATTCGGCTTCGCGGGTGAGCGCGTCTTTGAATCCGTTGCGCCATTCTCCGGGGGTGAGAAGGCTCGCCTGATGCTCGCCATAGTGACTTTCCGCCGGCCGAATCTGCTGCTGCTCGATGAGCCCACGAATCATCTTGATCTGGAGATGCGCCAGGCACTCGCCGTCGCGCTGCAGGACTATGCCGGCGCGGTGATCCTGGTGTCACATGACCGACATCTGCTGCGCACCGTGGCGGATGAGTTCTACGTAGTGCATGGCGGGACCGTGCAACCCTTCGATGGGGATCTGGAGGACTATGCGCAGTGGCTGGCGGCGCAGGCCAGTACGCGCATCGATAGCGTCGCGGCCGCGGCCAGCGCGGCGGGCACATCGCCCGCCGACTCAGCGGAAGCGCGCCGGCAACGGCGGCGCGAGGACGCGCAGCGCCGCGCCGCGCTAAGTCCCCTCAAGGCGCAGCTGGCGCAACTGGAGCAGCAACTCGACACCCTGGCGCGCGAAACGCAGCAGGTGCAGGCGGCGCTGATCACGCCGGAGCTTTACACCGATGGCGCGAAAAGCCGGCTGCGCGAGCTGCTGGACCGGCAGATCCATCTGGCACGGGAGACCGAACGCATCGAGTCGCTATGGCTGGCCGGTGGCGAGGCGCTCGAGGCGCTGCAGCAATCGCTGGTCGAAGCGGCCGACTGACCCGGCAGCCTCATAGTGGGCGCGTGGTGCGGGCCGGGTGCGAGCCGCGAACATGTCGCGAGCCAGCCTCGGTCCGCGCCGCATGGGTGTCGCGCGCCAGTTCCTGCAGAATGCCGCAGCCATCCGGTTCTTTCGCACACAACTGCTGCAGATCCCGCAGTTGCCGCTGCAGGGTGCGCAGCTGCGCGATCCGGGCGGCGACGTGCTGGATGTGCTCATCCAGCACGGCATTGACTTCCCTGCAGTTTTGCGCGGGCTTGTCACGCAACTGTAACAACAGGCGTATTTCATCCAGCGTCATGTCCAAGGAGCGACACCTGCGCACAAATCCCAAGCGTTCCAGGTGCGGCTCGCCGTACAGGCGATAGTTGCCGCCCGAACGGGCCGGTGGGGGCAGCAGGCCCTCCCGCTCATAGAAGCGGATCGTCTCAGTCTGGCATTGCATGCGCTGCGCCAGTGCGCCGATGGTCAGCTGCGTCATGTGCGGCTCCGGAAAGATCTTGACCTTAAAGTAACTGCAAGGTGTTCACTTGGCAATCGTAAGGACCGCAGGAGCAAGCCGTGGATCTTCATGACCATACCCCGACGGCCCGCGGCCGGGCGTTCATGTGGGGCGGAATCGTGCTCGGCGTGCTGTTCGTGCTCATCATGTACAGCAATGGATTTGGCCTGTTCGGCCGCAATGATCGTGGCGCCCAGGAATCCGGAGCGCTGGTACGCAAGGGTGATTCCATATTCATTCCGGAAGGGTCGGCGTTGCGGGCCCGCGTGGCCGTCCAAGCCGCCTCCGCCGAGCCCGTCAGCCCGGAACTGCTGACGCCGGGCGTTGTTGAAGCGGATCCGGCCGTGACTGCGGCCGTCATGGCGCCCCTCACGGGACGCATCCAGGAACTGCCGGTCGAGTTGGGGCAGCGGGTGATGCGTGGCCAGGTGGTGGCGGTACTGGATTCGCCGGATCTGGCGCAGGCCAACGACGACAATGCCAAGGCGACTGATGCGCTGGCTTTGACAACCAAGAACCTGGAGCGCCAGGAGCAGCAACTGAAGATCGGCGTCATCTCCGATCGCGACCTCGACCAGGCGCGCAGCGATCATGCACAGGCGCAGGCCGAAGCCACGCGCGCCCAGGCGCGCATGGCCGCCCTCGGCGCCGGCGCCGGGGACAGCAGCCAACCCGGGCGGCTCATCGTGCGCGCGCCGGTAAGCGGCAGCGTCACCACTTTGAATGTGGCACGCGGCAACATGCTCAATGATGCGACCCAGCCGTTGATGACCATCGCCGACTTGAGCACGGTGTGGGTGACGGCACTGGTCGCCGAGAAGGATCTGGATGGCGTGCAGCCAGGGCAGGCAGCCCAGGTGGCCTTGAGCGCGTATCCGGGCAAGGTGCTGCACGGACGGGTCAGCTCGGTATCGGACGTCATCGAGCCGGACTCGCGGCGCGACAAGGTCCGCATCGCCCTGCCCAATGCCGACTATGCGTTGCGACCGAATATGTTCGCCACGGTGACGCTGCTGGGAGCAAGCGCCGCGCAGGTCATCGTGCCAACTTCCGCATTATTGATGAACAACGATCGCACCTCGGTGTTCGTGGCCACGGCGCCGTGGACATTCAAGCGGCGCGTGGTCGAAATGCGGCTCGGCGAGGGTTCCACCGCCGTCATTCTTGCCGGCCTCAGCGCCGGTGAGCAGGTGGTCGTCAAAGGCGGAATTCTGCTCAATGATTGACCAGTTCGTCGCCTTCTGCCTGCATAGGCGCGTGGCGGTGATCCTGCTCGCCATCCTGCTCAGCGGCTTTGGCGTTTACTCCTGGGAAACCCTCTCCGTCGAGGCTTATCCGGAGCTGGGTGACGTGGCGGCGCAGGTGACCACCCAGGTTCCGGGCTTGGCGGCGGAGGAGGTCGAACAGTTGATCACCGTGCCCCTGGAGCGGCAGATCAATGGCACGCCGGGACTGCTGCTGATGCGCTCGTCGAGCACCTTCGGCCTGTCGCTGATCACAGTGCTGTTTCGCGATGGGTACGAGGATTACTGGGCGCGACAGCGCCTGCTCGAGCGTATCAACCAGGCGGTACTGCCGGCGGGTGCCGCACCATCATTGGATCCGGTGGCCGGCCCCGGTGGCGAGATCTACCGCTACACCCTGGAGTCCGACAGCAAGAACCTGCAGGAACTGTCGGAAATCCAGCGCTGGGTGGTGATTCCGGCGCTGAAGTCCGTGCCGGGCGTGGTCGATGACACCAATTTCGGCGGCTTCACAACCGAATACCAGCTGAACCTGAATCCGCAGCAGCTGCAGCACTTCGGTGTTGGCATCACCGATGTCATCAACGCCATCAATAACAATAACGGCAATGCCGGCGGTGGCCGCGTGTCCCGCGGTGAGCAGAGTTTTGTGGTCCGCGGGGTGGGACTGCTGCACGATCTGGCCGGCATCGGCTCGATTGTCGTGACCGAGGTCAGCGGCGCGCCGGTCCGCGTCAGCGATCTGGGACACATGGTGTTGAGCCATCAGGAGCGCGAGGGAATCCTCGGCAAGGACAATAATCCGGACACGGTGGAAGGCATCGTCCTGATGCTCAAGTACCAGAATCCCTCGCAGACTCTGAAGGGTCTGCATGCCAAGGTGGCGCAGATCAATGCGCAGTTGGCGCCCCAGGGCGTGCGCATCGTGCCTTACCTGGATCGGGACGACCTGGTGCACGAGACCATCAGCAAGGTCGGGCACACGATTGCCGAAGGCATTGCGCTGGTGTTCCTGATCCTGATCGTGTTCCTGGGCAGCCCGCGCAGCGCGCTGGTGGTGGCCGTGACGATTCCCCTCGCGCTGGTCTCCGTGTTCTGCCTGCTGAACCTCACCAAGGTATCCGCCAACCTTCTCTCGCTCGGTGCCATTGATTTTGGCATCCTGGTAGATGGGGCTATCGTGGTCACGGAGGCGGTTCTGCGCCGCCGCGAAGCCATGCCGGATGAGGAGCTGAGCGAGAGCGAAGTTCGCGCGGCAACTTTGCAGGTGACCCGACCGATTTTCTTCGCCAGCCTCATCATCATCACGGCCTATCTGCCGCTGTTTTCCTTTGAAAGGGCGGAAGCCAAGCTGTTTACGCCCATGGCCTACACCATGGGATACGCGCTGTTCGGCGCACTGCTGACGACTTTGACGCTGGTGCCGGGGCTGGCCTATTTTGCCTTCCGCGCGCCCGGCAGGGTCTATCACAACCGTTGGCTGGAGAAGCTGACCGAGTTCTACGATCGCATTCTGGCCAATTGTCTCGCGCAGCCGCGCATTGTCTATGGGGTGGTGGCCTTTGCGCTGCTGGCCGTGGTCGGGCTGGCCGGCACAATCGGCCGTGAGTTCCTGCCGGATCTGGACGAGGGCGCGTTATGGCTGCAGGTGCAGCTGCCAACGGGGATCTCGCTGAACAAGGCCAGCGACATGGCCAGCGATCTGCGCCGGGCGATACTCAAGCACCCGGAAGTTTCCTACGTGGTCACGCAGACCGGCCGCAATGACGATGGCACGGACCCGTGGACGATGTCGCACATCGAGGCGCCAGTGGGTCTGAAGCCATACGACACATGGCCGGCTCACGAGAGCAAGAAGGCCTTTCTCGACAAGCTTGCGTCGGCGCTGCAGCGCGACCTGCCGGAATACTCGGTGGGCATCAGCCAGCCCATCATCGACGGGGTGAACGACCTGATTGGTGGGGCGCACAGCCCACTGGTGATCAAGATCTACGGCGATGATCTGAATGAACTGCGGCGAGTGGGGCAGCAGATCGTGCAGGTACTCAATACGGTCCGGGGCACATCCTCCGCCTCGCTGTTCCAGGAGCCGCCGGTCCCGCAGATCGAAATCAAGCTCGATCATGACAAGGCCGCGCGCTACGGCTTGAACATGGCGGATGTGCAGAATGTCATTCAGACCGGCATCGGTCAGGCGCCGGTCTCGACGGTCTACGTGGGTGAGCGGACCTATCCGCTGACCGTGCGCTTTGATGAGTCCGCGCGCGGCAGTGCCGCGGCCATTGGTGATCTGCCCGTAACGACGACTTCGGGCACGCAGGTGCCGCTGGCGCAGGTCGCGGACGTGCACGAACGCACCGGCGAGAGTACGGTGACCCGCGAAAACGGTCAGCGCACCCTCACCATCGCAGTCGACAATCGCGACCGTGATCTGACCGGTTATCTGCACGAAGCGCAGACCAAGATCGCCGCCCAGGTGCATTTCGATCCGCGCCAGGTGCGCCTGGAGTGGGGTGGTCAGTTCGAGAACCAGCGGCGTGCGGAGTCACGACTGCTGATCATCCTAGGTCTCGTCATGGGGCTGATGCTGATTTTCCTGACCATCGGCACGCACTCGTTGCGGCAGGCGCTGCTCATATTGAGTGTCGTGCCGCTGGCGACACTGGGTGGTCTGATCTCGCTGCACCTGACGGGGCAGCATATCAACGTGGCCACCGGGGTCGGCTTCATCGCGCTGTTCGGGGTCGCGGTGCAGAATGGCATCATCATGGTGTCGAACCTGAACCGGATGCGTAAGGCCGGCCTGGAGCTGCATGAGGCCATCATGAAGGGTGCCACCGAAAGGCTGCGCCCGGTACTGATGACTGCCATGGTGGCGAGCCTAGGGATGCTGCCCGCGGCCATCCGTACGGGGGTCGGCAGTGATGTGCAGCGCGGAATCGCGACCGTCGTAGTCGGCGGACTGCTGGTCTCGACGCTGTTGACCTTGATCGTCTTACCAGCCATGTATCACGTAATCGAACATTGGGCCGAATCGCGCGGCGGGAAGGCGGCATGGCAGAGTCATTGAGACTGATGGCCGCAGCGAGCGCCTGCGCGAGCCTCTGCGCTGCCGTGTTATCGGCCTGTGCCGTGGGGCCGAACTTCCATCCGCCGGGGGTGCCGCCGGATCAGACCTACGGACCGGCGCAGGATGCGCTGCCCGCGGCAATCGGCGCGGGCAACGACACGCAACGCCTGGTCGCCGGCCTGAAGATCCCCGATCAATGGTGGACTTTGTTCCAGTCGCCGAAGCTCAATCGGCTGGTGGAGGAGGCGCTGCGAGGTAATCCCGACGTCGATGCGGCCAAGGCCGCACTGCGCCAGGCGCACGAGTTGTACCTGGCACAGGTCACCAATCTCCTGCCCATGGTTGCCGGCGGGTTCAGTGGCACGCGCGCGAAGAATGCGAGCGGCACGATTGCGCCACCCACGGTGCTCGCGGATCCTACCTACAACCTGTACACGGCACAGGTTACGGTGAGCTACCTGCCCGACATTTTCGGCGGTACACGCCGCGCGAACGAGGCGGCCAAGGCCGCGGAGGAGGCCAATCGGTTCCAGCTGGAAGCGACCTATCTGAGCTTGACCAGCAATGTCGTGGTCACGGCGATCCAGGAGGCCTCGCTGCGCGGACAGATCGACGCCACCAACCGCCTGCTGCAACTGCAGCAGCAGCTGCTCGACGCGGTGCAGGGGCAGCGTGCCGCCGGAACGGCCAGTGAGCTGGATCTGCTCACCCAGCGGGCGGCCCTGGCACAAACGGCTGCGACGCTGCCGCCACTGCGCAAGCAGCTGGGCCTGACGCGCGATCAGCTCACCGCGCTGCTCGGTCGCCTGCCGGAGCACACGCCCGGCGAGGAGTTTGTGTTGGCGGATCTGACGCTCCCACAGCGGCTACCCTTGAGTCTTCCGGGAGCACTGGTCGCGCAGCGGCCCGACGTCCGGGTGGCCCAGGAGAATCTTCACGCCGCCTCTGCACAGGTAGGGGTGGCCCTGGCGAACATGCTGCCGCAGTTCAGCATCGATGGCACGTTGGGGTCCAGCGCACTGCAGATCGGGAATCTGTTCGGGCCGTACACGGGTTTCTGGTCGTTGGGCGGCCCACTGTCGCAGACCTTGTTTGATTCGGGCGCACTACTGCATCGCAAGCGCGCCGCGGATGCCGCGCTGGATCAGGCGGCCGCACAATACCGGGCGGCCGTGATCCTGGCTTGTCAGAATGTCGGGGACTCGCTGCAGGCGCTGCAGGAGGACGCGGCGGCCGTGAGTGCGAATGCGACGGCGGCCACGGCGGCGGCGCAGACTTTGGATCTTGCCCGGCGTCAGCATGCACTGGGGACCGTGAGCACCACGGCGGTGATCGTGGATGAGCAAAGTTTTCAGCAGGCGCAGATCAACCTGGTGCAGGCGCAGGCCAACCGCTATGCGGATACGGCCGGTCTGTTCCAGGCACTGGGCGGGGGTTGGTGGACGCGTGCAGGAGCGGCAGGTCAATGAGCGAGCTGGTATTGCGGCACGATCGCGGCGGCGTCGCGACCCTGACTTTGAATCGTCCGGAGAAGCTCAATGCGCTGACCATGGAGATTTTCGAGGCGCTCGAGGGGCACGTCGATGCATTGGCCCGCGAACAACGTAAGACCGGGCTGGTCATCCTGCGCGGCGCCGGCGGGAATTTCTCAGCCGGATATGCCATGGAGGAGGTGCGCGCCCATGTCAGGGCGCGCGGCAAGCCGCACTATGAGTCGGAAATCATCGCAAAGCTTGCGGCACTGCCACAGCCGGTGATCTCGGCCGTCCAGGGCCAGTGTTCGACCGGATCACTGGAGCTGGCGCTCGCGGCAGACCTCATCGTCGCGACCGACACGGCTCAGTTCTCCGACACCTATGCGCGTTGGGGGCTGACCCCGATCTGGGGGCTGAGTCTGCGTCTGCCGCATCGCGTCGGCACGGCGAAGGCCATGGAGATGATGCTCACCTGCCGCACGTACACCGGCCTTCAGGCGCAAGCCATGCATCTTGTAAATTTTTGTTACCCGCTGGAGCGCTTTGAGGAGGAGCTGGGCGCCCTGGCAGCGGACATTGTGGCCAATTCCTGGTACTCCAATCAGCTGAACAAGCGTGCCCTGATGGCCAGCGACGCACTGCCGCTGCAGCAAGCGCACGAGCTGGAAATATTCAAGAACGAAGGGCTGGCGCCCGATGCGCTGCAGCGAGTCGAGGCGTTCTTCAAGCGCCGCAAACCTTAGTCCGCCTGCAGGGGGCGATCGGAGGCAACATGCAACGTCGTGCCGAAGACATGATCCCACAGCGAGGTCGTGACTCCGAAATTGCCGGGCTGGCGGCCGTAGTGGTGCTGGGCATGGCGGCGTGAGGCCAGCAGCAGGCGCGTGGCGAGCATCCGGGGCTTACGGTAGTGAATGGCGTGATGCACGAGGCCATACCAGAAGAATCCGGCCATCACTCCCGCCGCCAGGCCGCTCGCCGTATTGAATGAACCCAGCGCCCAGGCCGGCAGGAACACCACACCGATGATGAAACTCAGGCTCAACCAGGTAGGCGTGCCGACAAAAGCCAGCGGGTCTTCGTGATGCGCATCGTGCATTGCCGCGAAGGGGGGGATCTGGTGTAGGACGAAGCGGTGCAGGATGTATTCGATCAGCGTCCAGACCAGGACGCCGATCACGGCAGCCAGTAGCCAGACGGAAATCTCGTATGCAGTGCTGCGCCAGGCGGTGACGATGGTGGCTGTGGTCACTACCGCGGCGTAGATCACGAAGTCGGCATAGTAGCCGGTCTTGCTCAAGCGCATCCGCTGCCTCTCTTTAGCAATGGCATCACTTCGGGTTGGGCGACAAGATACCGCAAGAGCGCTCCGCTGTGTGGCGTTTAGCCCGCCTCCCGGCCCAATTCGCGGCGAATTGCCTCCTCGCGCGCATCGTCGATAACCTGCAGCACGCCGTCCGCGTCCGCCGCCGCTGCATCGGTTACGAATATACCGCTCAGCTGCGTATCGCCGTGCAATTCGCCCTTTTGGAAGAGCGACCACATCTCCTGCGCGTACTCCGTGGTCAGCAGCTGCGGCGCAAAACGTCCGAGCGTCCCGCGCAGGTTATTTACGTCACGTTCTAGCATGGGCTTAGCGCCGTTGTTGCCAGCCGCGTTGACGACCTGGGGTAGGTCGATGATGACGGGGCCATCGCTGCCCACCAGCACGTTGAATTCCGACAGATCGCCGTGGATGAGGCCGATGGCCAGCATCCGCACCACCTGGCGAATGAGAAAGGCGTGGTACTCGAGTGCGGTCTCGCGCGACAAATCGACCTCGCCCAGGCGCGGCGCGGGGTCTCCCGCCGCGTCGGTGACCATTTCCATGAGCAGCACATCGTTGAAGTAGCCATAGGGCTTCGGCACACGCACATCCGCGGCCGCCAGCTGGTATAGCGCGTCCACCTCAGCATTCTTCCAGGCGGCTTCCTGCTCCTTTTTGCCGAAGCGGGTGCTCTTGCCCATGGCGCGGGTCTGACGGCTGCCGCGCACCTTGCGGCCTTCCTGGTACTGCGCGCGCTTCTGAAAGCTGCGCTGCCGCATATCACGATAGACCTTGGCACACAGCAGTCGTTCCTTGGTGCGCACCACGTAGACGGTTGCTTCCTTGCCGCTCTTCAATGAACGCAGAACCTCGTCAATTATCCCATCTTCAATGAGGGGTTGCAGGCCGCTGGGTGTCTTCAATGCATGTCCGGGTCAGTCAAACCTCACATCGTACCTGAAGGCCTGCGAGCCGGTGTCCGCGCGAGTGTCCGCGGAACTGTCCGCGGACACTCCCGAGCGTCCGCGCATCTTGAAAAATGCATAAGAATCAGAATGTTACAAAACATCGGACGTTGGCACGCCGATTGCTCTCCCAAGGTTGCGGCTAGGCGAATATCGGCGAAAGACACTTCAAAAATGCGTGGCATGCGACGAGGCGGGTGGGGGCCATGGGTGTTGGGGGTGGTATTGGGCCTCGGTGCAGTGTCCGTGGCGGGGGCGAATGACCTGCTGCAGCTGTATCACCTGGCCGAGAATCACGACGCGACCCTGCAAGCGGTCCGGGCGCAGCGCGATGCAACCATCGAGGTCAAACCGCAGGCCCTGGCACTGCTGCTGCCGCAGGTGAGTGCAAGCGCTTCCGCGGAGCGGGAGCGCCTCGGTGAGCAACTGATTGCGCCACAGACCGTGGCGAGCACGACCGTCACGGGTTGCCAGATCGCCGCCGGCGCCGCAACCCAGGTCTGTTTCGGCGACGGCCACGGCTATGGGTTGAACCTCGCGCAGACCCTGTGGAGTTTTCAGTCCTTCAGCCAGCTGCGTGAGGCCAGCGCGACGGCGGCGGCGGCCGAGGCCAATCTGCTGGCGGCGCAGCAATCACTGATGCTGCGGGTGGCGCAGGCATACTTTGGCGTGCTGTCGGCGCACGATGCCCTGGTGACCCAGCAGGGCGCGCGGCAGTCCTACAGTGTCCTGCTGAACCAGGCCCGGGGCCGGCAGCAAACCGGCGTCGGCCCGCGCAGCGAGTCCGACCAGGCCCAGGCGTACTACGATCAAACCGCACAGGCCGTCATTGACGCGCAGAACGCATTGGACGATGCCGAGCTGCTGCTGAGCGAGGTGACCGGGGCGCCAGCCACCATGGTTGCGGCCCTGCGCGACACCATTCCCCTCGAATCTCCCGACCCGGCATCGGTGGACGACTGGGTCACTGCGGCTTTGAAGGACAACCCATTGGTGCGGGCCGCGCAACTGCAGGTCGATGCCGCCGATCGGGACATCGATGTGCAGCATGGCAAGGCGCTGCCATCGGTGGTGCTCGCCGCTGGTCGCAACCGCGGCTGGGGAGACCTCACCATCGGTGGAAATTCGGCGGACGATCAGATCGGTGTCTCGGTGAGCTGGCCACTGTTCCAAGGCGGCGCGGTGGCCTCCGAGGTGCGCCAGTCGCGCGCGCTGTGGAGACAGGCGCAAGCGCAGTATGCCGGCGCGCAGCGCGACGCTGAGCGTTTGACCCGTTCCTCCTATCGCGGCGTGGTAACCGGCATTTCACGCATTGCCGCGGCGCGCCGCAGCGTCGAATCGGCGGGGGTGGCGGTGGAGGCCAGCCGGCGCAACGTGGAATTCCTACCCGGCACCGGCGCGGAGTTCTCCCTGCTTTCCACGCAGAACAACTATTTTGTCGCGCAGCTGCTCTACAGCCAGACGCGCTACGATTATCTGACCGCGCTCCTGACCCTCAAGCAGCAGGCTGGCCGCCTCTCCGAAGCCGATCTTACCGCCATCGATGCGCTGCTGGTCGAACACGGCCCGTAACGCAACAACCGACAGCATTTCAAATGTCCAAATTCAAAGACTATGACTCCGAGAGCGCTGAGACGCTGCGGATGCGCGACACGGCCGGGCAGGATCGTCAGCTCGCACCGCCCCCGGCATGGCGACGGCACCGCCGTCTGATCATCGTCGCGCTGGGGGTCGGCGCGGCCCTCGTCATGCTCGCGGTGTGGTTGCTGCGCTTCAGCGGCATCAACAGCTCGGTGGATCGATCGCGCCTGACGATTGCGAGCGTGGAACGCGGACTGTTCGTGCGCGATGTGGCGGCTGATGGTCAGGTGGTCGCGGCGTCGAGTCCAACGCTGTACGCGATCGAGTCCGGAATCATTTCGCTGCGGGTCCATGCCGGCGATGCAGTCAAGAAGGGGCAGGTGCTGGCGGTTATCGACAGTCCCGAGCTGACCGCGAAGCTGTCACAGGAGCAGGCATCGCTGGAGAGCATGCGGGTCGACTGGCAGCGTGCCCAGCTGGATGCGGCCAGCAAGCTGCGCGATCTTTCGGCCAAGTTCGAACAGGCCAAGGTCGATCGGACTACGGCGCAGCGCGAGTCGGATCGCAGCGCCAAGGCGTTTGAACTGGGGGCGTTTACCGAACTGCAGTCGCTCAAGGCCAAGGATGACCTGGAGAAGGCGGACTTCACGTTCCGGCAGGCGCAGGCGGATTTCGAGGCGGCGCCAAGACAGACTCAGTTTGATGTCAGCAGCAAAAAGTCGCTCTTCGATCGCCAGCAGCTGGTCGTGACTGATCTGCGCCGGCAGGTCGCCGCCCTGCAGGTGCAGTCACCGGTCGATGGGCGCGTCGGCCAAGTCCAGGTCGCCGAGCGGGCGAGCGTAGCGAAGGATGCTCCGCTCCTTTCCGTCATCGATCTGTCGCAACTGGAGGTGGAGATCAAGGTGCCCGAGAGCCTGGCGCGCGACCTGCAGCCCGGCATGTCGGCCACGCTGGAAGGGGATGGTCGCCAGTGGCAGGCGACGCTCAGCGGCGTATCGCCCGAAGTAGTGGCCGGTGAAGTGACCGCGCGCCTGCGGTTCACCGGCACCCAGCCGGTGGGTCTGCGGCAAAGTCAGCGCCTGGCCGTGCGGATACTGATCGACAAGCGCGCCGATGTGCTCACCGTCGAGCGCGGCAGTTTTGTGGACCAGGACGCCGGATTCGCCTACGTGGTCCATGACGGCGTGGCCGAACGACGCCCCGTGCGGCTTGGCGCGCAGAGCGTGCAGAAGGTCGAGATTCTGGATGGGCTGAGCGTTGGGGATCAGATCGTCGTGTCGGGGTCGGATGCATTCAATGGCGCGGACCGCGTCATCGTCACTCACTAGGGATACGGAGAAAAGTATGTTGAAGATGACTCATTTGTCGAAGGTCTACCGCACCGAGGTGGTGGAGACTTATGCGCTGCGCGATTTCTCCATCCACGTGAAGGAGGGCGAGTTCGTGGCCGTCACTGGCCCTTCCGGGTCCGGCAAGACCACGTTTTTGACCATTGCCGGCCTGTTGGAGGAGTTCACCGGCGGTCAGTACCAGCTCGATGGCGCCGATGTTCATGGCCTCAACGACAATCAGCGCTCGCGGCTGCGCAACCAGAAGATCGGTTTCATCTTCCAGTCCTTCAACCTGATTCCGGATCTGAACGTATTCGACAACGTCGATGTGCCGCTGCGCTACCGACGGCTGCCCGGCGCGGAGCGGCGCAAACGGATCAACGAGGCGCTGGAGCGGGTCGGGCTCTCGGCCCGCGCCAAGCATTACCCCGCGGAGCTGTCCGGCGGACAGCAGCAACGCGTGGCCATCGCGCGTGCGCTGGCCGGTGGACCGAGGCTGCTGCTCGCGGATGAGCCGACGGGAAATCTCGACACCCAGATGGCGCGCGGTGTCATGCAGCTGCTCGAGGAGCTGCATCGCGACGGCGCCACCATCGTCATGGTCACGCACGACCCGGAACTGGCAGCGCGCGCGCAGCGTGAAGTGCGCATCGTGGACGGCCAGGTCATTGACCTGGCCGCGCCGACCCGCCTGGTTGAGAACCCGACCTCGCACCCGGCAGCATAGGGCTCCTGAGCCGCATGGTGGGGTACTACGTTGGCATGGCGGTGCGCAGTGCGCGGCGCAGTGTCGCGCTGACCGCACTCATGGTGGTGGCGGTCGGCGTCGGCATCGGTGCTTCCATGACCGTGCTGACGGCATTGCGCGCCATGTCTGCGGATCCGATTCCAGCGAAGTCCCAGCAGCTGTTCTCGGTACGCATCGACAACTGGGGCCCTGACGCTCAGAACAATGCGAGCGCAGGCGATTTGATCAGCTACCCGGATGCCATGGCCCTGGTGCGCGCGCATCACGGCGCCAGGCAAACGGCGATGTATGCGACCCAGTTCAGCGTGCTGCCCGCGACCGGCGATGCGATCCCAATCAGTGCAACGGCGCGCGCCGTTTCCGCGGATTTCTTTCCAATGTTCGATGTGCCAGTCGCCGCTGGCGCGCCGTGGTCGCGGATCGACGATGACAATCACGCTAACGTCGTCGTTCTCGGCGCGCGACTCGCAAGCAGACTGTTTCCCGGCGGTGATGCCGTCGGCAGGACCATTACTCTTGGCGAGCAGACCTATCGGGTCACCGGGGTGCTCGCGCCGTGGCGGTTCCAGCCGCGCGTCTACGATCTTACAACTGGCATATACCAGGAGACTGAGGACGTTTTCCTGCCCATGACCACTGCGGCCGACCGCAAGCTGGCAACTTATGGCGAAATCTACTGCAACAGACCACCCGCTTCCTCGGACTGGGAGGCACTAGGCCGCTCGGAGTGCCGCTGGGTTCAGTTCTGGGTGGAACTTTCAAGTGCTGCGCAACGCCGCTCCTACGTCGAATTTCTGAACAACTACGCCCAGGAGCAGCACCGCATTGGAAGATTCCGTTGGCGGGCGAACGTTTCGCTTTTGGATGTCGAGCAGACACTGAAGGCCGAAAAAATCGTTCCCGGACAAATGCGCATTGCAACGGTTGCGGCGTTTGGATTCCTGATCGTCTGCCTGGTCAATGCGACCGGCCTGATGCTGGCCAACCTCAACACCCGCTTGGCCGAATTCAGCGTACGTCGCGCGGTGGGCGCAAGACGCGGACAGATTTTCACCCAGTGTCTGGCGGAGGCGGCCGCTGTTGGCGTCGGCGGTAGCGCGCTGGGGCTGGGACTCGTGTTGCTGGGTCTGGCCTTCGAACGGGCCATTCTGCGGGAGGATTACGCCCGCCTCGTCAGCCTGGACGCCGATGCCGTTGCAACCACTGTGTTACTGGCGCTGCTCACGGTGGTTGTCGCAGCACTGTTCCCGGCGTGGCAGGTCAGCCGCCTCGCGCCTGCCTGGAAACTGAAGGTGGAATAGCCATGGATCTCATTCCAATCGTGCGGGCACTGAGCCGGCGTAAGACCGGGGCGATCCTTATCGCGCTGCAGGTAGCACTCAGCGTCGCCATCCTGTCGAACTGCATCGCCGTGGTGCAGCAACGATTGGCGCACATGCGGCGATCGAGTGGAATGGACGAGGCAAATATCGTCACGATGGCCAACCAATTCGCCGGTACGACTGAGGATCTAGCCTCACGCATTCAGGCAGATCTGGCGCAACTGCGGGCAATCCCCGGTGTCGTGGATGCCGTGGCTGGCCAAAGTTTTCCCTTGCGCGGCTATGGGCGATCGACTGGGGTGTGGCGCGCCTCCGATGCCAAAGCCACCACCCTCAATGTTGCCGATTACGCGTTTTCCGAGCGCACCCTGGACAGCTGGGGGTTGAAGCTCATCGCCGGCCGCAATTTCACTCATGCCGAGATTCGGGAATTTCAGCTTGGGAGCAAATGGCTGACCTCTCCGGTGGCGATCGTTACCCAGGCACTGGCACGAACGCTGTTCCCGCGCGGCGATGCACTGGGACACGATGTTTATCTGGCCTCGAGCGCACCGTCTCGCATCGTTGGCATCGTGGAGCGGGCCGAGACACCCTGGGCGGCGCACGAATCGGCGACTTACCCGGCGGAATATGCCGTTCTCGAGCCCACGCAGTGGGTGGCCACGAACGTTGCGTATGTGGTGCGCACACAGCCGGGCAGGAGCGCCGCCGTGTTGACCATGGCGCAGAAGCAGCTGTATGCCCTCAGCCGCGAACGCGTGATCAGCGAGGCCCAGACGTTCGAGGATACCCGGGCCGACCAGTACCGTTCCGACCGTTCGCTGGGTCTGATTCTCATTGTGGTCTGTGCGCTGCTGCTGGCAGTGACGGCGTTGGGAATCATCGCCTTGACCACGTACTGGGTGACACAGCGGCGTCGCCAGATCGGCATGCGCCGGGCTTTGGGCGCACGGCGTGGGAACATCATTCAATACTTCCAGATCGAGAATCTGCTGATTGCCGGCGCTGGCGCTGCGCTCGGTGCTTTGCTCGCGCTGGTGGGCAATCTGTCATTGGCCACCAGTCTCGAGATGGAGCGCGTGGGCGTGGGCTATCCGTGTTTCGGTGCGCTGATTGTCGTGGCGTTGAGCCAGGCAGCGGTGACCTGGCCGGCATTGCGGGCCGCGTCCCTGCCACCCGCGGCGGCCATCCGTGGGCAATAGGCGATTCGGATCATTCGGGGAGAGCTGATGATCGGTTACTACCTGCAGCTGGCGCTGCGCACTCTGCGGCGGAACGTCATTCTCACATCGCTTATCATTGCCGCGGTTGGCGTCGGGATCGGCGCATACATGACCGTGCTGACGATGTTCATCGCTATGTCGGGCGACCCGATTCCGGATAAATCCGCAGTGCTGTTCGTGCCGCAGATCGATGCGTGGGGCCCGGCTACGCGGCCGCCGGGCACAGCAGGATCGGTCCGACTGCCTGAACAATTTACCTACCGGGACGCCACAGGCTTCATGCGGGCTCACGCCGCGCGGCGCCAGACCGCCATGTATGCCGTTCAACTCGACGTGACGCCGCCAGTGGGCGCGTCGTACTCGCAGCCGGGTCGTGCCGCGTACCGGGATTTCTTCGATATGTTCGAGGCTCCCTTCGCAGCCGGGGCCGCGTGGAAAGTCAAGGACGAGACCGATCTTGCGGATGTCGTGGTGCTGGGTGCGACGCTCGCCGCCCGTCTATTTCCCCATGCCTCCGCGGTGGGCCAGACCGTCAGCCTTGATGGCCGGCTGTATCGCGTGACCGGCGTGCTCAAGCCCTGGAATCCAATGCCGCATTTCTATGACGTCAGTGGCAATCCCTTCACATTGGGCGAGCAATTATTCATTCCTTTCACTACGGCCATCGGCCATGAGATGCAAAGTGCCGGCGGCCAAGGCTGCGCGTCGGTGCCGCCTCCTGGCTGGAGCGGGAAGCTGGCGGGCGAGTGTATCTGGCTCCAGTTCTGGGCGGAGCTTCCGGATGCGGCGGCAGTGCGCAACTACAGGCAGTTCCTCGTCAACTACTCGGATGAGCAACGTCGCCTCGGCCGCTTCCATTGGCCGCCGCTGGTGCAGTTGAGCAACGTCAAAGAGTGGTTGGCCCTTGAGCACGTCGTGCCGAATGAGGTCCGGGTCAATTCGCTGCTGGCGTTCGGTTTCCTGGCTGTATGTCTGGTCAACGCGGTCGGATTGATGCTGGCGCGATTCGCCGCCAGAGCCGGTGAGTTTGCAATCCGCCGGGCATTGGGGGCATCACGACCGGACATTTTCCTGCAGTGCCTGACCGAGACGGCTGTCGTGGGCGCGCTGGGCGGCATCCTGGGCCTGCTGTTGACGGCATTGGGCCTGGCCGCAAACCGCGCGAGTCTGGGCACTCTTGCCGACTACGCCGGACGGCTGACTCACTTTGATCCTGCGATTATGGCGTTGACTGTGGCGCTGGCCGTCGGTGCAACGCTGTGCTCCGGTCTTTATCCGACCTGGCGCGCAACGCGTGTCCAGCCTGCCTGGCAGCTCAAGGCGCAATAAAGGCAATATGGAAATTCTCCCCATTCTGCGGGCGCTGAAGCGCAACAAGGTCGGTGCCGTATTGGTCGCCATGCAAATCGCGCTGACGCTGGCCGTGGTTGCAAACGCTCTGTCGATCATCCAATACCACATGTCGAATATGGGCCGCCCGAGCGGTATGGATGAGACCAATATTTTCACCCTACAGAATCATTGGGTGGGGCAACCTGAGCATCTGCGTGCCAGCATCGAGGACGACATGGCCGCACTGCGTGGCCTACCGGGTGTTGTGGACGCAGAGGCCACCGATGCCTACCCGCTGCTGGGCGGCGGCTGGGGCTGGGGCATCCGCCTGAAGCCCGATCCGCACCGCGGTGCGGTCGCGCCAACAACCTTGTATTTCGAGGATGCGCACGGCCTCGATGCCCTGGGGCTGAAGCTGGTCGGGGGCCGGTGGTTTTCGGCCTCCGAAATTGGCGAATGGAACATGAATGATCTGAAAGGATCACCTAGCGCGGTCCTGACAGCCGCGCTGGCCAAAAAGCTGTTTCCGACAGGCAATCCGGTAGGGCAGGTCGTCTATCTTTTCGACAACTCTCCGGTACATGTGGTCGGCCTCGTAGATCGTGCCCAAACCCCGTGGCCAGCGCAGGGCTTCGGCGATGGCTGGGCGGAGTTCTCCACCTTTCTGCCATTTCAATTCATAAACAACGGCCTCTCTTACGTCGTGCGGACCAGGCCCGGACAGCTAACGGCGGCAATGCGCGCGGCGCCGGACCGTCTTTCCCGGATCACCCGGCAGCGGGTCATTGAGCATCTGATGCCGTTTTCCGAAACCCGCACCGCTGCCTACCAGGTGCAGAAGTCTGAGAGCTGGCTGTTGGCTACCGTGGTCGGTCTGCTGCTCGCCATCACGGTGTTTGGCACGGTGGGTTTGAGCATGTACTGGGTGGGCCAGCGGCGCCGGCAGATTGGTCTGCGCCGGGCGTTGGGCGCGACGCGTGTGGACATCCTGCGGTATTTCCATACCGAGAATTTTCTGATCGCTGGTGCCGGCGCGCTGCTTGGAATCGCGGGCGGGTTAGGCGCAAGCCTGTGGATGGCGACTCACCTGGGGACCGAACGGATGAGCCCGATGTACATCGGCATCGGTGCCGTCACGGTCCTCGTGTTGAGCCAGTTGGCGGTGCTGGGGCCCGCGCTGCGCGCGTCCCTGATCCCACCGTCGCTGGCGACTCGTGGACTGTAGGGACGGTTGCGGTGATGCTCGGTTATTACTTGCAACTGGCCATCCGCAGCCTGCGACGCAATATCGCGCTCACCACACTGATGGTGGTGGTCGTGGGCGTCGGCATCGGTGCCTCCATGACGGTGCTCACAACGTTGCGTGCCATGGGAGCGGATCCGATTCCTGACAAGTCCTCGCAGCTGTTCGCGCCGCAGATAGACGCATGGGGACCGCCAACGCGGTCCGGCGGGGGCAAAGATGCCAGCGGCCAGCTGCCCGACCAGCTCACGTACCGGGATGCCATGGCCCTCATGAGAGCGCATCGCGCGGTGCGCCAGACCGCGATGTATGCCGTCTCGCTGGACGCAACGGCGGCCGACGGGGCGACGTTCCCGGTCCGCGGCCGTGCAGCCTATAGCGATTTTTTCCGGATGTTCGAAGTGCCGTTCCGCGCCGGTGGTCCATGGAGTCAAAATGACGATGATGCTCGCGTCAATGTCGTGGTTCTGACCGCCAAACTTGCGGACCGGTTGTTTCCCCATGCCAATGCTGTCGGCAAGTCGATTAATCTGAGCGATCGGGAGTATCGGATCGTCGGTGTCCTGGACCGCTGGAATCCCGTGCCGCTCTTCTATGATTTGACCAACGGCGGCGGCGGGCTGAACGACACGGAGGATGTATTTCTGCCCTTTTCCACCGCCATTGACCGGAAGATGGAGATCAACGGCAGCTACTCCTGTAACGCTGCAACGGCACCCGGCTGGGAGGGGCATCTGACCGGCGAATGCCTTTGGCTGCAGTACTGGGCGGAACTGCCGACTGCGGCGGCAGCGCGGGACTACAAGGCGTTCCTGTACGACTACTCCGCGCACCAGCGGCAGCTGGGACGTTTTCACTGGGCGCCGCGCGTCGAATTGCCTGATGTGCCCAGATGGATGGCGCTCGAAATTTCGGTCCCGGAGACGCTGCGCGTGAGCAGCGCGGTGGCGTTCGGATTTCTGGCCGTGTGCCTCATCAATACTGCTGGTCTCATGCTCGCCAGGTTTGCCGGGCGTACCGGCGAGCTGGGTGTGCGACGTGCACTGGGCGCATCCCGGCGGGATGTCTTTCTGCAATGCGTGATGGAAACAGCCATCGTCGGGGTGCCCGGAGCACTCGTGGGATTGGGCCTCACGGCTGTCGGGCTTACCACCCAGAGAGCCCTGCACATGATCGCGGGTAGTGCGGCAGCTGTGAACCGGGCCACTTCCCTCGACCGCCACATGATGGTCATCACGATCGTGCTCGCGGTGTGCGCCATGGTGTGTTCGGCCTTGTACCCGGCCTGGCGCGCGAGCCGTGTGCAGCCGGCGTGGCAGCTGAAAACACAATAGCGAAGTACCCCATGCAAATCCTGCCGATTCTCTATTCGCTGGGCCGCAACAAGATCGGCGCCGCGCTGATCGGACTGCAGATCGCCCTGACGCTGGCGATTGTCTGCAACTGCCTGTCTATCATTCAGGATTACAGCGGGCAGATGCATCGCCCGAGCGGTATCGACGAGGCGAATATCTTTACCGTGAGAAACAGCTGGGCGGGACAGCCCGAGGATATGAAAGCGCGCATCACGGCGGATCTCGGCACCCTGCGTTCCCTACCAGGCGTCGTGGACGTGGAGGCGACGAACGCCTTCCCGCTGAGCGGATTTGGCTGGGGAACGGGAATCAGCATGAAGCCGAATCAGAACTTCCCGACCGCGATGACCTCGGAGTACTTTGTTGATGAGCACGGGCTTGCCGCCTATGGTATGCAGCTGATCGCGGGACGTTGGTTCACTGCGGCCGAGGTCGCCGATCTGCATCCGGGTGATGGCGTTTCCGCAGCCAGCATCGTGGTGACGCAGCGATTGGCGCGCGCGCTGTTCCCGGCGGGCGATGCCTTGGGGCGGATGATCTACCTGGGTATTGGCGAACCGACGCGCATCATCGGCATTGTCGAGCGCGCGCAGGCGCCCTGGGCTGGCATCAGCCGCAGTGAGGCCGCAGTCGAGAACTCCATCTTCCTGCCGCTTCGGTTTGTTCAGAACGGACTCTACTATGTGGTGCGCACCCGTCCCGGTGCTCTGGCGGCGGCCATGCGGCCAGTGCGGGACAGGCTTAATGCGCTGACGCGGCGGCGCATCATCTCAAGCGTGGTGCCATTCGAGCAGGCCCGGCAGCACACCTATCAGGCCGAGCACTCCCTGAGCGTGATGCTGGGCATCCTTTGCGGCTTGCTGCTGATGGTTACCGGCTGCGGCATCGTCGGGCTCGCGCTGTTCTGGGTGGCGCAGCGGCGCAGACAGATCGGCATGCGGCGCGCGCTGGGGGCGCGGCGCCTCGACATCCTCCAATATTTCCACATCGAGAACCTGCTGATCGCGGGCACCGGTGCCGTCGTGGGCATCGCGGTGGGCTTAGCCGGAAACACCTGGCTGGCGGCGACTCTGGCACTGACCCGCATGAGTGCCGGCTATATCTGCGCCGGGGCGATCATTGTCCTGGCGCTCAGCCAGGCCGCGGTGCTGTGGCCAGCGCTGCGGGCCGCGGCGATTCCGCCGGCCGCGGCCATCCGCGATCTGTAAGGCCGGGATTGGAAGGCGCACCAATGGTTGGCTACTACAGCGAGCTCGCCGTCCGCAGCCTGCGGCGCAACGTCGTGCTCACGACGCTCATGGTCGTTGCCGTCGGCGTAGGGATCGGCGTTTGCATGACGGCTCTGACGACGCTGCGCGCGATGTCCGGCAATCCAATCCCCGATAAATCCGCCCAGTTGTTCGTGCCACATATCAACGCCTGGGATCCGGCGAGGGGGAAACCCGGGACCTCAGACAGCCAGTTCAGCTATCGCGATGCGATGGCTTTGATGAAGGCGCATCGAGGCGTTCGACAGGCGGCGATGTACCAGGTGATCCTCAACGTCAAAACGCTCAGCGGCAGGCTCGAGCAGGCACATGGAAGGGCAACGTTCGCCGATTTCTTTCCCATGTTCGGTGTGCCGTTTCGCAGCGGCGCCCCCTGGGGCGCGAAGCAGGATGATGATCGGGACAACGTGGTCGTGCTCAGTTCAAAACTGGCCGACCGGTTATTTCCCCACATCGAACCGGTAGGTCGTATCGTCACGCTTACCGGGCGCGACTACCGTGTCGTGGGTGTCATCCGTCCCTGGATACTGACGCCGCGCTTCTACGATCTGTCTGACGCCGACCAATTTGCATTCGGCGAGACTGAGGACTTTTTCCTGCCGTTTCCAACGGCCATTACTCGACAGATCATTCCCCGTAACTACACTTCCTGCATGGAGGAAGACCGGCAGTGGGTGGAGTGGGAGGGACGCCTGACTTCAGGGTGTTACTGGGTACAGTTCTGGGTGCAGTTGCCGACGGCGGCGCAAGTCCGGGACTTCAACACCTTCCTGCAGGGCTATGCCATCGAACAGCAGCGCCTTGGGTTCTACCACTATCCACCCCGCGTGCGCATGCTCGATGTGATGGATTGGTTGGCCTTCAACCATGTATCGGACGGGAGCGTTCGCGTCAACATGATGATTGCTACGGGTTTGCTGGTCGTGTGTTTGGTGAATGCGGTTGGCCTGATGCTCGCCAAGTTCGCCAGCAAAGCCGCGGAGCTGGGCGTGCGACGGGCCTTGGGAGCGTCACGGGTGGATCTGTTGGTGCAATGCTTTTTCGAGACTGTGATCGTTGGATTGCTGAGCGCGGCATTGGGGTTGGCGCTCACGTCTGCCGGCCTGTGGGGGGTGCGGAGCTTGCGCGGTGTGGCCCAGGACAGTGCGTTCGGTCACCTTTACCGCCTTGACGCGCAGATGGCGCTGATCGTGCTGGCGTTGGCGGTCGCCGCCACCGTGCTGACCGGGGTGTACCCGGCCTTGCGCGCGGTCCGCATGCAACCTGCCTGGCAGCTCAAGATTCAGTAATCGGCAAGGTGTGACTCATTCGTGGATATCCTGCCCATCCTGTGTTCGCTGCGGTATAACAAGACCGGCGCGCTGCTCATCGGGCTGCAGATCGCGTTGACGCTGGCCATCGTGGCGAACAGTGTATTCATTGTTCAAGCCTACCGGCGCGAGATTCAAAGGCCGAGCGGGCTCGACGAGGCGAATATTTTCACCATGTCGAACGAGTGGGCGCTGGAAGAAGGCGACGTGGTGGCCCACACCAAAGAAGATGTGGCAGCCCTGCGTGCATTGCCGGGTGTGATCGATGCCGAGGCGACGGGCGGGTTCCCGCTGTGCGGATGCGGGGGACTGTACTACCTGGAACTCAAGAACCCGCAAGCGGATAAATTCCATCCCACGATCATAAAGACATACCTGGTCGACGATCATGCACTCAGCGCCTACGGTTTGAATCTGGTCGCGGGGCGCTGGTTCACCCCGACTGAAGTCGGGCTGGCGCGCAACGTCAATCCAGACGTTCCCGTTGCGGCGGTCATTACCCGACAATTGGCGAACGAGATGTTTCCCGCGGGCAACGCGCTTGGACAGCTGGTTTCGGTCGTCCGGGAGAAACCCAGCCGCATTGTGGGCATCCTCGAAGCCGCGACTTCGACCGATTTTGATTCCTATCGCCAGGGAGATGCCGCGTTCGTCCCGCTGCAGTGGGTGGGCAATTACGTCAACTATGTCGTCCGTACGCGGCCCGGCGACCAGACGCGGGTGATGAAGGTTGCCCAGGACAAGCTCTATGCGTTGAGTCGCCAGCGTGTCCTCAAGAATGCGCAGACCTTCGCACAGATCCGCCGTCATGCCGCCTTGGACAAGCGCACCACCAGCGTCATGTTGAGCGTGGTATGCGCCGTCCTGCTTACGGTGACCGTCTTCGGCATCGTCGGGGTGACGCAACTTTGGGTGACGCAGCGGCGGCGTTTTATTGGCATGCGGCGCGCGCTCGGTGCGCGCCGGCGCGACATTCTCGAGTATTTTCTGATCGAGAATCTGCTCATCGCAGGTGTCGGGTGCGCCCTGGGGATCGCCCTTGGATTGGCCGGCAATACATGGTTGCGCACCGAGGTGTACGCGCTTGGGCCGATGAGCCCCGCATATATCTGCATCGCAGCACTGCTCGTGCTGGGGCTTTCCCAGGCGGCCGTATTGTGGCCGGCCCTGCGCGCGGCGTCGGTCCCGCCAGCGATTGCGACGCGGGGTTTGTGAATATGTCAGTGCTGCAGCCGAGGCCATGGATTTCATTGGGATTGCTGGGATTCCTGGCGCTGCTGCTGGGCGGCTGCAGTCCATCCGCCCCGTCGCAGCCGGCCGCCGGCGATCGGGTTTTGAACGTCTACAACTGGTATGACTACATCAAGCCACAGACCCTGCGGCAGTTCCAGACGCAGACCGGCATCCAGGTCCACTACGATGTCTTCGATTCCAACGAGACGCTGGCCGCGAAGCTGCTGGCCGGACATTCCGGGTATGACGTCGTCTTTCCCTCCGCATCCTATCTGCAGATGCTGGGGCGGGCCGGCGCGATCCGCCCGCTCGACAAGTCCGCGCTGCCGAATCTGGCCAACATGGACCCCCTGATCATGGGCGAGCTGGCGCGCCACGATCCCGGCAATGCGCACGCCGTCGTCTATGCCTGGGGCATCACCGGCTTCGCCTACGATGAGGCGCAGATCCGCTCGCGCATGGCGCAGGCGCCGCTAGACAGCTGGTCGATGCTGTTTGATCCGAAGGTCGCGATGCACTTCGCCGATTGCGGCATCGGCCTGTATGAGTCACCGGCCGTCATCGTACCCAGCGTTCTGGCATGGCTGGGGGAGAAGCCCGACAGCGAGGATCCCCAGGTGCTGGGACGTGCGGCAGCGGCACTGATGGCGGTGCGGCCCTATATCCGCAAGATCGGTAGCGATTCGCTGGTGGCGCAACTGGCCGAAGGGGACCTGTGTCTGATCATTGCGAGCAACGGGGATGCTCTGCAGGCGCGCGAGCGGACGCGTATCGCGGGTTCCAATCGTTCCATCGGCTACAGCATTCCGCGCGAAGGGGCGGTGATGTGGATCGATACCGCGGCAATCGTCGCCGATGCCCCGCACCCGGCCAATGCACTGCGCTTCATCAATTTCCTCATGGATGCCAAGGTGGCCGCGGAGAACGCCGACGCCATCCACTTTCCGAACGGTAACGCAGCCTCTCAACCCCTGGTGCAGGCACAACTCGCCAACGCCGCGATCTATCCAAGCGGCGCGCAGGCGGCAAGGCTGATTCCGGAGCGCATGGGAAGTGATGCGTTCGTGCGATTGCGGACCCGCATGTGGACGCGCTTTCGGACTGGCAAGTAGAGATCCGCTAACATGTCACTCATGCGCACGGTCCTGGTGATCGATGACAACCCGGCGGTCGGCACGGCCTTAGGGATGCTGTTCAGTCTGCACGACATCACGACGCTGACGGCGGCTTCGCCGACCGCCGGGCTCGCGACCCTGGCGGCACATCGGGTCGACCTGGTGATTGCCGACATGAATTTCAGCGCCGACACCACCTCGGGCCATGAAGGCGTGGCGTTGTTCCGTGATGTCCGAGCCGCGCATCCGGATCTACCCGTGATTCTTCTGACCGCCTGGACCCATCTGGAATCGGCCGTGCAGCTGGTGAAGGCCGGCGCCGCGGACTATGTGGCCAAGCCCTGGGACAACGATCGGCTGCTGGCGACGGTGGAGAACCTGCTGGAGCTGTCGCAGAGCGTGCAGGAGACGGCGCGTCTGCACCTCGAACGCGAGCAACAGCGAGCGCAGCTGGCGAAAACGTATGACCTTTGCGGCGTGGTGTACGAGTCCCGCGCCATGGCGGCCGCCGTCGAGTTGGCCTGCCGGGTCGCCCGCGCCGAGGTGCCGGTACTGATCACGGGCCCCAATGGCTCCGGCAAAGAGCGTATCGCGGCCATCGTGCATGCCAATTCGGCGGTGCGCACCGGTCCTTTCGTCGCCGTCAACTGTGGCGCATTGCCCGCCGAACTGATCGAAGCGGAGTTGTTCGGCGCGGAGGCGGGTGCTTTCACGGGTGCCACCCGGGCCCGCGTGGGGCGGTTCGAGTCCGCCAATGGTGGCACGCTGTTCCTGGATGAGATCGGCAATCTGCCTGTGCCGGGCCAGGTGAAGCTGCTGCGGGTACTGGAAACCGGGCAGTTCGAACCGCTCGGATCGAGCAGGACGCGCAGCACCCGGGTACGCGTCATCAGCGCCACGAATGCCGAATTGTCGCAGTTGATTCGTCACGGTTCGTTTCGCGAAGACCTGTATTACCGGTTGAACACGATCGAGATCCCGTTGCCGGCCCTCGCCGCCCGGCCCGCCGATATCCTGCCGCTTGCTCAGCACTTCCTCGGACCCGCGCTGTCCTTGAGCGATGACGCTCGCCAGGCACTGCTGCAGCACGCCTGGCCGGGGAATGTCCGTGAACTGCGCAACGTGGTGGAGCGCGCCAAATTGCTGGCCAGTGGCGGAGAGGTGAAGGTGGCGGATCTGAACCTGCCGGTACCGAAGGGGCAGGGCACATTCGCCGAGGAGGGCGTGAACCGGGAGACCATCGAGGCCAGCCTGCGGGCCGCGGGCGGCAACGTGTCGCGCGCGGCGGCCTCCTTGGGCTTATCCCGGCAGGCGCTGTATCGGCGCATGGAACGCTTAGGGATGCGTTCCTGATCCAAGGCTAGCCCATGAAAATCAGGCTTGACCTGAAACTCACCGCGCTGATGTTCGCCCTGATGCTGGGCGGCGCCGCGGTGGCCGTGGCGTTGTTCTATTATCTCAAGAGCCCGGGATATGCACTGCTGTTGACCGCCGCCGCGATCGTGGTGCCCGCGCTGCTGGCCGCGCGGCGCGCCGTCCGGCCCGTATACCGGGTGCTGCGTGCCATGCAGACCAGCGTGGCCTGCTACAGCGATGGTGACTTCAGCATTTCGCTGGTGGTCGACCGGCGCGACGAGCTCGGCGAGCTGTTGCGCACGAACAATGAGCTCGGCAGTGCATTGCGCAGGCAAAGGGCGCACCTGGTCCAGCGCGAGTTGCTGCTCGATACGGTCACGCAGAATTCGCCGGTGGCCCTGGTGTTGGTGGATCCGCACCAGCGGGTGGTGTATGCGAATATCGCCGCGCGCCATCTGCTCAATGAAGGACGGACGCTGCTGGGTGCCGACTTCGCGCAGATTCTGGCGGCGGCGCCGGCCGCGCTGCAGGAGGTCATCGCCTCCGGAGGGGATGGTTTGTTCTCCGCCCGCATTGCCGGCACGGAGGAAACCTTCAGCCTGTCACAGCGGGGCTTCGCCCTGCAGGGGCAACGGCATCGCTTATATTTGCTCAAGACGCTCACCCGGGAGTTATCGCGTCAGGATGTGGCGACCTGGAAGAAACTGATCCGTGTCGTCAGCCACGAACTGAACAACTCGCTGGGGCCGATCGCCTCGATGGCCGACACGGGTCGCGAAGTCCTGCGGCGGGGTGATACCGCCTCGCTGGGCGATGTGTTCGCGGCAATTCGCGAACGCGCGGCGCATCTACATCAGTTCGTGGCTGGATATTCCACGATCGCCAGGTTGCCGGCGCCCCGGCCGGACCAGGTTATCTGGGCCGAGTTGATGGAGGAACTGGCGCGCCAGCAGTCGTTCTCGGTCACGGGGGTACTGCCGCAGGATCAGGGCTGGTTTGACCGCCTGCAACTGGAACAGGCGCTGATCAATATCCTGAAGAATGCCCACGAAGCGGGCGGGGATCCGGCCCAGGTGAGCATCCGGGTGCAGCAATCGACGCATGAGCAACGCATCGAGGTGCTCGACCGCGGTCCGGGCATGACCGAGGTTGTGCTCGCGCAGGCCTTATTGCCGTTCTATTCCACCAAGCGTGACGGCACGGGCCTGGGACTGGCCCTGTGCCGCGAAATTGCGGAGGCCCATGGCGGAAATCTGCGCCTGAGCAATCGTGAGGGTGGCGGACTCAGTGTCATGGTGGTGCTGCCCATGCCGGGTTACTATCCCTAGATAGTGGATCAAGAAACCGTCGAACGCCTGGAATTGAAGCTGGCATTTCTGGAACGCGCCAACGCCGAGCTCAGCGATGTCGTCTACCGCCAGCACAAAGAGCTGCAGGTCCTGCGCGAAGGCTTGCGTGCGCTGGCCGAGAAGCTGGACTCAAGACAAAGCTCCGAACCGGTACGCCGCCCCGAAGATGAGCGGCCGCCGCATTACTGAAGCGCGGACCGCTGCGATCCTGCGTCTTTAGGGCAACCGCTCGTTCAGGAAATCCAAGCCTACCGGCTTGTTGTTGAGAATTTCCTCGCGCGAGAGTCCCTGCAACTCGTGGGGGAAAACCAGCCATTCCTCCACCGCGCGCACGTAATAGTCCGGCTTCAATGCGCTGCGATGCCGCGAGGGCTTGTTATAGACGGTCGCGGTACGGATGTGCTGCGGAAGATTGCGGCGGCAGCGGCGGCTCAGCTCGGCGATGACGGCCTCGAGACTGCGGCCGGAATCAAACACATCATCGACCAGCAGCAATCGGTCTTCAGCCTCCAGGCGCGACACCAGGTAGTCGATGGCGTGGACGCGGACCGTCTTGTCCTGCTTGTCGATGCCGAAGTAGGCGGACGTACGGATGGCGATATGGTCAGTCGGTATTTCGTGGTAATCCAGCACTTCCTGCACCGCGATACCGATGGGCGCGCCGCCGCGCCACATGCCGACCAGGAAGGTCGGGCGATAGCCGCTACGGACGATCATGCGTCCGAGTTCAAAGGAGTCCCTCAATAGAGACTCGGCCGAAATAAACGTTTTTTTGACAGTCACCTGGCGGGCAAGTCTAGTGGGTTTCGCGCTCTGCGTCGCCACGCCAGTGCTTAGGCTCCGCCATGGAGGTCTGGGCGCATCCGCCGCGCTTCGACTAGAATTGGCCCTGCAACGGGGATCGGACGAGGGGCGGCCGCAAGATCACCTCATACCCCATATATAGAGGTAGTCTTGAGCATAATCTCGCGTGTTCGCCCGCTGGGCCGTTTTCCGCGAATGTTCGGCATCCTGGCAGTGGCATGCGCAGCGAGCTTCAGCCTGACCCAGGCAGTGCATGCCGCAGACGTGGAGGCTCCATCAACTTCGACTCCGCCTCCGGCCCCTGCCTCGCCGACCCCCACCGGTGGCGGTTGGCTCGACGTGTCCACATGGCCGGTGATTCCGGTGCCCTTGGTCGGCGTGGATCCCGATAGCGGTGTGACCCTCGGCGTGCTGCCGGTGTGGCTTCAGACCAGTGACCAGCACGAAATTACCCGCATCATCGCTCCGGACCTGCTGCACAACCCCTATTTTGGCGTCGGCGCAGATTTTCGTGTCTTCGAGTACCCCTCGGCAGATGAGCAATGGTCGGTGCTCGCCGGCATCAAGGAGCGCGTCGAGCGCCATCTCGAACACGAGTTCCAGAAGGGACGGCTGCGGGAGACACCCTGGTCGATCAACACCAGCCTGATATTCGACCGCAGCGGCACGTCGCGCTTTTACGGCATTGGCAACAAGTCCCTTGCCGACAATGTCACCAACTACACGGCTTCGCAGGTGCTGGGGCAGGCAGTGTTCGGATATAACTTGAGCCACACCTGGCAGCTGCAGTACACGCTGCGCGCAAGGCGCATGGAAATCACCCCCGGTACGCTCGCGCGGATTCCCACGCTCGAGTCCCGCTACCCGCAGGAGCACGGCCTGGGGGTAACGAACGAGGTGCTGAACCAGGTGGCGCTGGTGTATGACACCCGCGACGATGAAACCATCCCCTCGCGCGGGACGCAGTGGATCATCTACGCCGGCGTGAATGGCCACGATGCCACCATCAGCGATTCGATTTATAGCGTGACCGGCCTGGATGCGCGCACTTTCCTGCCCATCACGGCGCTGCGCGACACCGTTCTCGCGGCGCACCTGGCGATCCGCTACCTGCCCAGCGGCCACGAGATCCCATTCTTTGACCTCGGCAGCATTGGCGGTGGCGAGAGCGATGTCGGCGGCGAACAGCTGCTGCGTGGATTTGGCCAAGGCCGCTTCGTCGACCGTGATTCCTCTGATGCCACCATCGAGCTGCGGCATCGGGCCTTTTCCTTCGATGCGGCAGCCAGCCATGTCGACATCGAAGTCGCGCCTTTCTTGGATATGGGGCGGGTGTTCGCGCGCAGCAGCACGGACCCTTTCACAAACCTGCATAAGGTGGTGGGCGTTGGCATACGCGGCATCGCGCGCCCGTCCGTGGTGGGCTATGTGGATATGGGGTACGGAACCGAAGGGCTGGCCATCTTCACGGGGATCAACTATCCGTTCTGAGACTGCTGGAATGCTTTGAGGGCTTGATATGACGCAACGCGCCGTGAAATTGCTGTCTTCCATGGCTGTCCGTGAAGTGCTGGCCGAACTGATCAGGGCTTTCACGGCCCAGACCGCGTTGCCGGTGACCGCTGCGGCGGCCGGTGGTGTGGAGGTGGCCAAACGGATGCAGGCCGGCGAGCAGGCCGATATTGTCGTGTTGTCGGACACGGCCATCGACAAGCTCATTGCCGCGGGGCACCTGCGTCCCGGCCGGGTGGACCTGGTCAAATCCGGGGTCGCCATCGCGGTGCGCAATGGCGCGAACCGCCCCGATGTCGGCACGGAAGAGGCGGTGAAGCGCGCAGTATCGGCCGCCAGCTCGATCAGTTATTCGACCGGCCCAAGTGGCGTGTATCTGGAAAAACTGTTCCAGCGCTGGGGCATCTACGAGGCCATCGAACCGCGCATCGTCGTGCCGCCCCCGGGGATTCCGGTCGGCTCACTGGTGGCTTCCGGCCAGGCCGCTTTGGGCTTTCAACAGCTCAGCGAGCTGCTGAATGTGGCAGGCATCGAAGTGCTCGGCCCCTTGCCCGAGACGATTCAAACCATCACCACTTTCTCCGGCGGGATCGGTGCTCGCTGCGAGCAGCCCGACGTTGCCGCGCAGCTGCTGGACTTCATGCGTCTGCCGGCCGCGAGCGCCGTCAAGCAGCGCTACGGCTTGGAGCCGGCCTGAACCGCTGAGAGCTTGAGTGTGGCGACGCTGCACACCCAGTCGATGATCGCGAAGGTTTCCGGGTCGCCACTGGCTGGCTTCCAACGGTCTGCGGCCAGTACCGAGTGGACACTCGTCCCCACGGCACCCTTGGCTTCCGCGGCCGCGTACTCGGTCCGGCTCAAAGCCTGGAAGCGCTGCTGTTGGCAATCAAACGCCCCATCAACGATGGCGGAACGAGCGGTACTGGCAGCAGGTTCCGAAGCGTTGCCCTCTTTCGGGTAGTACTCATACAACAACCGAGCCACGATATAGCCTTGCTTCTGTTCCAGGCTATCCACATCCACCTGGATCGAGTGGTTGCCGTGGCCGGTTTGCATGGCATACGCCCACGACTCGGCATGGGCGGGCGGTTGCAGAAGCAGGGTAGCGAAACTGGCCGCCGCGACCGTCAGGCCGATTTGTAGCGCCCGCATGCGCCTCATGATGGCACAGGAGCATTGGCGTAACAGTGGGAGAATTGCACGGTCTTCAGCGCAGTTGACTGTCCTTGCTGCCGCGGCGGTTATAGCCGCTGAAGTTTGCGGCGCTGGCATCGGCTTGCTGCTGGCAGATCAGGCACAGGCGCACGCCGGGCAGGGCCACGCGTCGCGCTTCCGGTATTGGCACACCGCACTCCGCACAGTGAGTCAGAGCTGGCCCCTGCGGCAGCTGGCTGCGCGCGCGCTCCACCGCGTCTTTCACGGTGGCCTCGATCTGCTCGTTGACTGCGCCTTCGCCTGCCCAACCTGTTGCCATGCCAAAGTGTCCGCTGCAAGTAGCGTTGAAGTCTATCAGAGGCTTCCGACATGCGGGCGCGCGCAATGCCACGGTGCGATTGCGCCACCGTGATCGAGGCCAGGTTTGCGCTTGCGATTAGTGCGACGCCCATCGGGAGTAAAATGCTCGACGTGCGAAGAGGCAAGCTCGAGGGCATGAGGCCCGCTACTTTAATTGAAGCAGCGATATCATGACCCGCAATCCCGTAGTCACTATGATCGCCACCGCGTTTATCGCATCGACACCGTTACTGGTACATGCGGATCAGAGTACCAAGATGGACGATCGGCAGATCACCGAACAGGTGAAACAGAAACTGGCGATGAATGATCCCACCGTGGCGCCGCACATCGTCGTGACGACCCGCGACGGGGTGGTGACACTGATGGGTACGGAAGTGCCAAAAGGCGAAATTCTGAATGCGATGCATGATGCCGAAAGCGTCAATGGCGTCGTGAGAGTCGACAATCGTCTCAAATCGGAATAGCCCGACGGCGCAATACGCGCTACGCGCGTGCGGCGGCGGTGAGTGATCGCCGGCTCCCGCCGCGCGCGCCTTGCTCCATTGACATTGACGCATGGAGATCATGACTCTATGGTTTGAGCATGACTTCTCGAATGCTGCGGCGAAGCGCCTTGACGGTGCTGCTGATGCTAGCGGGCCAGGTCGCTCGCGGGGCTGCCCCCCCGGCCTCGCAGTCACCGCCCTTCACCTTATCCCAGGCCACCGCCGGACGGCTGGTGTACGCCCATGCCTGCGCCCTGTGCCACGGTGCGAACCTGCAGGGCGGGGCCGCGGTAGCGCTGGCGGGGAGCGGCTTCGCAAAGACCTGGGGTGACGGCGCGCATCAGGGGTCGGATTTTTTCGATGCCATCGCCAGGCAGATGCCCAAGAACGCCCCGGGAAGCCTGTCGCTGGCGGACAATCTCGCCCTCGCGGCATACATCCTCGACAGCAACGGCTATGCAAGGGGGCCGGTGCCGCTGACGCTCGCGGGGCTGGCAGGTCCACTGCCTGGCGCGCCTGGAACGCAAAGCAGCAATTCCCCGACCAGCATGGCTGCTGTCAGCTCTTTTCCGCAGCCGCCGCGTTCGGTGTTGCCAGCCAGTGGCAGCGGCCCGCAGGACGCGCAGCTGTTGCGCGTGGCCGATGAGGATTGGCTGACTTTCAATCGCACGCTGGCCGGGGACCGCTTCTCACCGCTTGCACAGATCAATGTGGGCAATGCGCACCAACTGCAGGTGAAGTGCATCGCGCAGTTGGGAGAGATGGGCAGTTTTGAAACCAGTCCCATCGTTCACGAGGGGCAAATGTTCGTCACAACGGCGCACAAGGTCCTGGCATTGGATGCCGCGACCTGCGCGGTGAAATGGTCCTACAACTATGTACCGGTGGATCCCGAACACCTGCCAGGCAACCGCGGCGTGGCGCTGTATGCAGGCCGCGTGTTCCGCGGTACCACCGATGGCCATCTGATTGCACTGGATGCGGCCAGCGGCCATCTGCTGTGGGATGTGCGCGTTGCCGACGGGGCGCTGGGATATGAAATCACCGGTGCCCCCGTGGCCTTTGACGGCAAGGTGTTCACGGGGGATGCGGGCGCCGATACCGGCATTCGCGGCCGGATTTATGCGTTTGATGCGAGCTCCGGCGCGCTGGTGTGGGCTTTCGATATCGTGCCGCGGGTCGGTGATGCCGCGCGCGCAACCTGGAGTGGTGGTACCGATAAGGGTGGTGGCGCTACCTGGTCCAGCATGGCCATCGACCCGGCCCGGCATTTACTGTTCGTGCCGACCGGCAATCCCGCGCCTGATTTCAATGATGCCGACCGCGCGGGGGATAACCTCTACACGGATTCGGTGGTCGCGCTGGATTTGGCCACGGGCAAGCTGTCCTGGTACGTGCAGCAGGTTGCGCACGACATGCACGACTGGGACACGGCCGCCGCGCCGGCGCTGTTCGCGCACGGCGGCCACAGCATCATGGCCGTCGCCAGCAAGAATGGGCTGCTCTACCAGTACGACCGCGACAGCCACCAGACCCTCTCCCAGGTGCCGTTCACCACGCGGTCGAATGTCGATGCGTTGCCGACCGCGGCCGGCGTGCACGTGTGTCCCGGCGCGCTGGGACAATACAATGGTCCGGCCTTTTCACCACTGAGCGGCCTGGTATTCGTCGCCGCCGCGGATCGGTGCAATGTCCTCACCCGCGCCGAGCCGCACTATGTCCCGGGCGGCGTCTATTTTGGCGGCATGTTCCGCCTGGACGCTCCGGCACTGCAGAGCGGCTGGATCAAGGCCTTCGCTGCGCTCAGCGGCCGCGAGGCCTGGAGTGTGCATCGCAAGGATCCGGTGCTGGCCGCGGTGACGCCCACCGCCGGGGGTTTGTTGCTGACCGCCGACACGGGCGGCAGTTTCCTGGCGCTCGATGCCCGGGACGGGCGGGTACTGTACGAGTTCGCTACCGGCGGACCGGTGGCGGCCGGCATTTCGGTGTATGCGGTGGCCGGACGGGAGTACATTGCCGTGCCGTCAGGCAGTTCGTCGCGGGATGCGGCATCGGCCACCGCGGCAGCGACGCTGATCGTATTTTCACTGCAGTGAGGCCGAGGGGGCGACATGGCTGATTTTTCCGAGAGTCTGGCGGGCCGCGGCTTCATTTCGCCGTTGCGATTCGAAGTGTCGATCGATGACTGCGAAGTCGTCGGCAAGATTCCGCAGGACATGGATGGGGCGTTCTATCGCGCGGGCTATGAATGGTACTACCCGCCGAAATTTCCCGACGATGCCATCCTCAATGCGGATGGCTACATCAGCAGCTTCCGCTTCAAGGGCGGCAAGGTGGATTACAAAGGCCGCTTCGTGAACACGCATCGCATCCAGAAGGAACGCGCGGCACGACATCAGCTTTACGGTTACTACCGCAATCCCTTCACCGATGATGCGTCCGTGCGCGATCCGGAACATCCGAACCTGCGCACGGTGGCCAACACGACCCCGGTGATTCATGCGGGCAAACTGTTCGCGCTGAAGGAGGACGGACTGCCGCACCAGATCAATCCGAACACGCTTGAAACCATCGGACCGTGGGACTTCCATGGCGGCTGGAAGAGCCAGACGTTCACTGCGCACCCCAAACTCGATCCGCTCACGGGAGAGATGGTCGCGTTCGGCTACGAGGCGACCGGCCTCGCCTCGGATGACCTGTTCATCTGTACCATCGATCGGGCTGGCAAGGTGCGCCGCGAAGTGCGGGTGAAGGTTCCCTATGTGAGCATCATCCATGACATGGCGCTCACCCATCGTCATGTCGTGATTCCGTTCTCCGGCTATGTCACCAGCATGGAACGGTTGAAAGCCGGCAAGATTCACTGGGGGTGGGATGCGACCAAACCGGGTTACATCGGCGTCATGCCACGTGAGGGCAGCGCGCAGGACATGCGCTGGTTCAAAGGCCCGAATCGCTGCCACATGCACACCTTCAATGCCTACAGTGAGGGCAACAAGGTGATTCTGTATGCGCCGTTCTGGGACTCGAACTTCTTTCCGTTCTTCCCCAATGTGGATGGGGCACCGTTCAATCCCGCCAAGGCGCGGGCTTTCATCCGCAAGTTCACGCTGGATCTGGATTCCTCATCCGACGCCTGGCAGGAAGAGCTGCTCTGGGACATGCCGGTTGTTGATATCGGCAAGGTGGACCCACGCACCCTCTCATTGAATTCACGTTATATCTATACGGGCTTCACCGACCCGCAGATGCCCTATGATCGCGAACGTTCCGGTCCGCGCGCTCCGGCTTCGGTCCCCAACTCCTACGGGCGGTTCGATATTCAGACCCGCAAGATCGATCGGTATTTCGTCGGCAAGACGCATGGGCTGCAGGAGTGCACCTTCGTGCCACGCGGCAACGCCGAGGGACAGGGGTACCTCATCGGCGTCGCGTCCAACTACGCCGAGATGCGCTCGGAGCTGATCATCGCGGACGCCGAGCATCTGGGGGATGGCGATGTGGCGCGGGTGATTCTGCCATTCCGATTGAGTTCGCAGGTCCACGGTACCTGGGCCGGCAAGGATGAGCTGCCGCTGGTGTAAGAGATCAGAACAACGAGGGGGATCGCGATGCGCAGGAATTTCAGGGGTTCATGGCGGCAGGGCTGGGCGGCGCTGGCTATGGTCGCCGCAGCGCTGCTGGGCACGTCCGTCGCGCAGGCGGCCTGCGATGATGCCTGTCTCACGCAGATCGCCGACCAGTACCGGGCGGCCTACGTCCATCATGATCCGAAGCAGGCGCCGTTCGCGGCGCATGTGCGCTTCATGGAGAACAACGTGGAGCTGCCCTTCCCGGATGGCAGCTGGGATGTGGTGACCTCCGAGGTTGGTCCGCCGTTGACCTTCTCGGATCCCCGGACCGGTAATGCGGGAATCTACACCGCCGTCATGATGGGCAACACGCCGGCCTTCCTGGCCATCCGGCTGCGCATCGCCCAGGGCAAGATCGTTGAAGTGGAGCACCTGCTCTCCACCAAGCGTCTGATCAGTGCGCCACCGACGCCGTTTGGGGACGTCACGAAGCTCACGCATGACCCGTTGACCCGCCAGCTATTGACCCCCACGCAGCGCCGGTCGCGCGCCGAGCTGGTCCGCATCGCGGACGGCTACTTCGCGACGCTTGCCCACAATGACGGCACCTTGCACACGCAGTTCGCCCCGTTCTGTCATCGCATCGAAAACGGCATGGAAACCGCGCCGAATGGCTGCGCGGGGCCCTTCAAACTCGGCACCTATCTGTTCAATGTGCGGGTCCGGCGCGAGCCGGTGATGGTCGATGAAGCGCGCGGCCTGGTCATGTTCCGCGGCTTCATCGATCACAAGGGCAATGTCATCGACTTCAAGCTCACCGATGGCACGCCGCGGACCTCGCCGTTCCAGGAGCCGCATACCTGGAGTTTCCTTGAGACATTCAAGATCATCGATGGCGCGGTGGGGCCGGTGGAGGCGGACTTCATCGGCTCGCCGTACTACTCGAAGTCGCCCTGGTCCGTGAAGTCGCACCCATGATCAGCATCCGCTGCCTGCAAGGCCGGCTCCGCGGCGCCATGTTCGCCTGGTGCGCGCTGCTGGTGGGGTTCGCCGTGAGCGCCCATGCGATTGCGGCTGACCCGGCGCCCTGCGACGAGGCGTGTCTCAAATCCACGATGGATGGCTACCTGCAGGCTCTGCAGGCACACGATCCGTCGCGCCTGACGGTCGCACCCCGGGTGCGGTTCACCGAGAACGGGGTCGCCATTCCGCTGGGGGAGGCGCTGTGGGTGACCTTCTCGGGCTTGGGTTCTTACCGCCACGATTTTTTTGATCCGGCCAATGGCGGTGTCGCCACCTACGTGACCATGCGGGAGAACGGCACGCCCGGATACCTGATGGTGCGCTTGAAAGTCGTCGCCCGGCAGCTGACGGAAATCGAAACGGTCGTGAACCGCGACGCGCCCGCTTCATTGACTCAGCCTGCATACGAACCCTTGTGGGACCGGGTCGAGCCTGCGGCACAACGCCTCACGCGCGCGCAGCTGATTGCCGGTGCGATCGGTTACATGCGGGCGGTGGCGCTGGCGAAGGGGGAGCTCGCGCCCTTTGGCGAGTCGTGCGTGCGCCTCGAAAACGGCATGGTCATGGCCTTGGGCCCTCAGGATCGGCCGCCCGTGCCATTGCGGCCGCTGGCGCGTGATGATGACTGGGCTGCGGCCGTGCGTGCCTCGCTGGGAATGGGTTGCGCCAAGCAGCTCAACACGGGTGTGTACGCTTTCATCACCGAGTACGACAACGCCCGTTTCCCCATCA
>Ga0182030_10002348_pt1 | contig 40064 bp, 36 predicted proteins | sample 812S3MmetaG_FD_121299 | JGI IMG/M metagenome (GOLD analysis project Ga0182030, IMG submission 121299) | Permafrost microbial communities from Stordalen Mire, Sweden - 812S3M metaG (Illumina Assembly) | ecosystem: Environmental > Terrestrial > Soil > Wetlands > Permafrost | place: Sweden...
AACGCATACTGGAATGAGTATAGGTAAAGTTGACGGTGAAATATGCAAAATCAAGGAGAAGAAGTAGAAAGTTGCTGCGCAGCACGCAGTATGGGAAAGTGCGTTACTGTACTCAATTAGTCTTAGTTTTGACAGAAGATGAGAAGGCGGTATTTTAGCACATACGTTAAGGGGGATTTTGATTTCTGGAAGTCCAGCCATAGCGATATCGACGTTGACGTTCCCCAAACAGTATACGCTCTAGATGAAATCAGCCAAGCGGCTTCGTGATTCTCAAGGGGCACTTATTACAAAGTAAATAATAATTCCCAATTTTCTCTCCTCTCTGCAGCTTTCCCCGCAGCAATCGTTGCGAATGCCGAATAAAGCATGGTGAAGTAATTTGCAACTCGCAAATAGTGCCAATTCATGCGTCGGCCTCCAAATGATGGCCATCGTGGTCGCCAACGACGTTGACTTGAGCCTGAGGTAGCTCTAGGATCTTGCGATGTCTGCATTTCGTTGCTGGTGTCGTTGTTAGACCATTCTCTGATTCGAGTTGCCTGTGAGTGCGTTCTGCTTGATCTTTCATCCCTCGTGCTTGTTGATTCTCTTGATACTCGAGCCAAAGTTGACGTCGTTTCGTCGTAGACAATTCCATTCTGCATGGCCCAGCTGTTCCGACGGCTGCGTACCGTGCGATCATTGTCCGAGTCCACATCACCACTCATGACTGCTTTTGGGTAGAGCACAGAGGGAGTAAGATGCGATGAACTCGAAAGATCTGAGTTTCGAAACGAACGTTTGACAACTGAATTCTTCACCGTGATTGAGGATAAACTCAAAAGTTGAGGTACGAACCATGATGGGAGCTTTGCTAAATGGGGCTGTGCATTTTTGTCGTGGTTTGCATCAAGGCAAATGTGAGGCTTTCCGTCAGGTTAAATTCTCCTACGCATGTGCATATCAACTTGAGACAATGTGGTCTTTCAGCCAGCCTCACTGTTTTTCTTAATCTGCCTAACGACCTTCCGCCCACACCTTCAGATTGTAATGCATCTTGAATGAAAGGACATCATCATCCGTTCATCACTTCGAGGCTGGGAATCTTGGTATCAACGACTTTGGAAAAGATTCATCACCATCGAGACAGTGTATACTAACCATCGTTGTTCATTGTGAGAGATGGCAGAACCATTTGGAATTGCTGCAAGTGTCGTGAGCATTTTGTCACTTGCTATTCAGCTGTCGTCAGCAGTCCACGAGATACTCAAACCCTACCGCAGCGCCTCCAAAGATATAAAGCAATTAGAGGCCGACTTAGAAGCGATGAAAAGGACCGCTTCGCAGATCTCTAACAAGATTTCAAGTAATAGGGTACCCGGTATGCTCTGTATAACGAATCTTCCGGGAATTCTACGGTACTGATCTGAATTAGATGACCCACAATGGGATGGTGAAAGCCTTCACCAACTGCTAGAGAATGCATATGTTCGAGCGGATGAGCTGCGAAACCAGATGGAATTTCGCAGTAAGAACCCAAGAACGTACAATATTGGCAGACATCATGGAAGTAAATTAGGAATATATAACATTGGCAGACCCCGAGGGAGAGATAAAGGGAGATGTACCGAAATATTGGAAGTCAACAATACCTTTTCCGGTATATTCATGGGATTTTCAGCTCTGGTACTCTGTGCCACGACAGCACTTTGGAAACCAAGCAACATTATGCAGAAGGTATTGGAAGAAGAAAAATGATAAGAGAAATTGCTAACACGCTTTTTTGTAGATTACCAAAAGACTTGACTTTCTCGTCCCCACCGCAATCCGGTCGCTCTTTGTCTCCACAAACCACATTCGATCGACAGCTGCAATCACGACTTTATTCGTCATAGTGACTGCACTATATTCGATGAGAATGGTACAATTTGTAAGCGGTCTGATTCAGAGAAAATCCCAACTACCGGTATCGATCGCCTTTCTGGGAATACTCATAAGTTTGATAGTTTGGGGGGGGGTGGGTGTCACATCTGAAGAAGAGTTTTTGGTCGTCCTACCGGTAACTTCAACGCTGGTTCAGCTTGCGGTTTTCTTCGTGCCAGACACCACAACCAGTCTAGCGGAGGGAAAAATTATTTCCCCCAGAAATGTCCAGATGCAGGTCACATCCGAGAAATCCGCGGAGGAGCGCCTTGAAGATGGTCAAATACACGTCTCATACAAGAGATCCGCAGAAAAGCCTTTCTTCCGGCTTCAAAAGAGTGAAGTGGACTCTAAGAAAACGCCAATTCACCTTTTCCCGGCACACAATCAAAACGCGGAAGCAACATTGGCCTGTCCATCAATTCGCTTCGAGTTAAGAACTTGCGATTAAAACGTACCGACAAGCATGTACACCAATTTTGATCATGCCGCTAACCACCCAAGAGTCATTGATGAAAGTCTTGGGAATCAACATCGATCCTTCCCAACAGGCAGCTCTGGATGACGGATTTGAGAGTAAGCGGAGTCGAGCGCGAGGGTTTTCCTATTTTAAGTGGTTTCCTTGTGAATAGTCACGAATAGCGCCAGTGTTTTCGAATCTATCAGCATCTTCGAAGCAGGTCCCGCATTTCATACCTGGTAATTATACCTATGTTTAGCTAAGAAATCATTCAACAAACACTTATTAAGTACACACCTCCTACCATCAATGGGACAATAATTAGGTCAATATTGTGCTTGTCTTGCTTCAATTGAGGCACTCGAGATTGGTGTATCACCTACGCAACCCACAAAAATGAGGGATTTCCATGTCTTTGAATTTCCTATTGTTTTTGGCGATTCCTTGCTAGAATCGACTTGAGCTCTATCATAAACCCCTTGATCTCCTCTCGCAAGATTTTCACAGCCTCGCGGTCATGCCAAATTGTACTCTGCAGCACCTTCTTCCTATTAGCAATGAAGTCTTTGTTATGACTGATCAACAGCCTCCTATCTTGGCCTTTATGGAAAGCCGACCCATTAGCAACGATAGTACGCTTCCGCTCTGAATGAGAGAACACCTGGGAATATCAGCCAAGACCTCTGAGTTCAGAGTTGAGGTTATATACGGCCATCAAATCCTCGGTTGACGCGTACTAAAAATTGACTACGCGGCCGAGTTTTAATGTTTGAAGATCGGAAGCAGCTACGTTGGTAGAGAAGACCTGTTGACATGCAAATAGAGATGTATGAAATCTTCATGCTACTAATGATTGATACGGACATGAGATCAACTTAGATCATCGAGAAAGGGGTGACACTTGTTCTTGGTAATTTGAAGAACCAATCTATTATGAAATACATAGAGTTTGATTTTTTGTTTTCTGTAAACAAAAAGTCGATTTCTAGCTTTTTCTATAATATAAGGTCAGTTTTTGTGTTTAACCCTATTATTTAATTGTATTAGTCAAAAGCAATTTTTTAATATAAAAATATTTATAACATTGCGATAAATTAAATCGAATAATTAAATACTTATAAGTAGTAGATAATAATAAATATTGTGATATATACGGCGGGAGTTTAAAGAAAACACGTCACACTAAAATTTTGTGACCTGGTACCAGAAACTTCAGAATGTGGAACTGAATTTTAAAATCAACTGAGAATCGCTAATCACCAAATATTTAAAAAGCATCTTCGTTCGCAAACAGTTCAAGAATACAACAACTTCTGAGAAGCAAAAAGCTCACGACCTTTTATTCAAAATATTCTCATTAGCCTTTCGATGACAAGATGTCCTCCCAAATTCCTCCTATTATTCCGCCACGCCTATCGTTGCTGCTTCCGCAGCAAAAAGTTCTGCAAGCCACGAGCACACTGAACAAACGTAAAGCGTCCGCTCAGTCTTTTATATTACAACTTGTTGCAGAGGAAGGAGTTTCCGTCACCCAGTTCGTCGGAGCTAAAATCGAGGAAACTGCCGCCGTAGTAGAGTATGCCGACGAACTCAGGCTCATGTCAGCCCAGCAATACGATGAGAAGCGAATCAGCAAAAATCAGCACGAAGAAATCATCGCTGAGATAGAGAAATCGAGCATCCCAAAGGAACAAGAATTACGAATCTTAAAGCGACAAAAGAAGACCCTTCAAGACGAAATCACCGAGGAGACTGGCAATCCTAGTTTAGAAAGATTGGAGAATGCGTATGCTTCGGTCCTTCTTAGGAGAGTATCTGCATCAGCAGCAGTCCAAAAGAAAGAGAACTTCAATTCCCAGAAGTTCAGAAACTCCTTACTTACCTATTATGATGCAAATGAGCCTGCGGACGGTGGACGAGTTTGGTGCGTTGTAATGGGATGGGAGAATCCGAAGCATGTGAAAGCAGCTCATATCGTACCGAAAGTCATGGAGGGCGACGAGGTTGCCAACATGTTCGGGGACAAAGGAAATGCCGGTTTAAGATATGATCCCAAAAATGGTAAGTTTCTCGAGAATATCTTGTTAAAGGAGAACCTCGCTGATGCTTAGATAGGACTCATTTTGCACCGGAATATCGAGCTAGCAATGGATCTTAACCAGCTCGTCTTCGTTCCAATCGGCAAAACATCGCTCAATTCTCCTCTTCGCTTCAAAGTGGTGATCACAGACAATGATCTTATGCTTCCTAAAGCGTGGATCACTAGCAAGGAAAGATTCCGGGACATTCACAACAAGGAGCTAGTTTTCCGAAACTCAAACAGGCCGGCAGCGCGCTATTTGTACTTCCGTTATGTCATGACATACTTATGGCACAAAAAGAAAGGCAACTCTGCGTGGGCAGCAGAAATAGATGCAAAGGGAACGATGTGGGCAACACCTGGGAGTTATCTTCGAGGATCTCTTTTGAAGATGTTAGCGCGCAAAGTTTCTGACAGGTTTCTACCGGAAACCATATATGGCCACCAATCCTTCGAGGATGGCGAAACACAAATGAAGGAGGACGATGCTAGCATGGCCGTTCAAGTTCTTGCGGAGAAGTTTACTGCTGCAGTGGAGACATCAGAAGCGGATCGGGATGAAGATGAAGATGAATAGATGTTGTGATGTTGGTATTGAGACCTTTCTTTGTGACTCTCTTTCCCTCTTCTAATCTTAAGAAATAAAAAAGTCTTGTGTTGAAGACAAACTCTATTAATTGTTCTCTTTTTTATGCGGCTTAAGGATTGACATCTTGGTCATAATTATATTCTGCATGGCCTACTTTTGCTGAACAGGGCTGTGAATTTTTTGGTGGTTTGCATTAAGCCAAACATAATGCTTTTTATAAGATTAAATTTCCTATATATATGTCCATTAACTTAAGATAATATAATCTTTTAGCTTAGCCTCATCGTTTTCCTTAATTTGCCTAGCAACCACCTGCCCACAATTTGCAATCGTAACTCTAATAAGTGGACTTCATCTTGCGTCCCTCATCTCTAGGCTGGAGATATCGGCATCGAAGCTTGCATCAAGATTAAGACAGTAGTCAAAGGCTCGGACGGAACTGCTGAAAGTGGATCCAATATCTGCCCTGAGTTTGGCAGGACATATTGTGTCCTTTGTATCCTTCGGAACGCTAGCCATTACAAAAGCTCAAAGGTTATATCAAATATCGCACAGCCCGGGACATTTGAGATGTCGGTTCGAGAGTTGGAAGAGACCAGGAGTAGGCTTACTTGAATATGATCAAGTCTTATAAAATTATAGGAAGTAATCATCCGTGTGATATCAATAATGTTAACAGAAGCTAAGCCACGTCTTACGCAGGATCCGATAAACCACACTTGTAGAGACTCGTACCATCCTAGCGGGAAGCGAAGCCACATCCTACGCAGGATCTCGTCCTATGCAGAGTCTAATACGCTATAATCTGACCTTACTTGCGATCTTGGCGCCGCTGCTAAAGGCTGTTTTAGGCCTAGCTCTAAAGAAATTTTGATGGTGAAATTTGTTTAAACTTATAGAAAGAGATTTTACTAGAGCATTTTCAGTAATAAGTGGATTCTACTAAATCTAAAATAGGTCAGTTTATACGATGGCCACGCCCTTATCCCCTCGCCTGTACGTATTCTAGTAGTCTAAGATATTAATATCCTGAAAATATAATATAATATAAAATTTGTTGTATGAGGCTGTTGCAGTGTTTTCGATGGGTAGTTCAATTAATTACCTGCCAGATTTTGTCACACTCGCAGTACTCGCTTTATTCAGGCCCTTAATTCGGTGTAAATAAAGAGGTAGTACAAGTTTATTGGTATTCTAGACGTCTAAGAAGAGAAGAGAAAGAAGCTCTCGATCTAAATCAAAGGTGCTGAGGTAGGAGCTAACGTAGCCTCCTCACGTGACAATGACATATTTCAAGCCTAATTGTTAGTTAGTTATTGAAAAATCGTAAACTGGAGCTACTTAATTAATCTTCGGTAGATAGTTATTTGGTTTATCAACTAGAACATTTACTGAAAAGTGGGAATTACTATGAATTTTAGTGGCTCATCAGTGGCTTAGCTCTAAATATAGGTTTTTGAGCCACCAAGCCACCTTACTAGTTACTCTTAGACAGTTAACCTAAGGTAGTTAATAACTGGGCCTTCAAATTTCCAAACTTCAGTTATTGGTTATCCAAAAAACCATCACTAGAACGAACCATTGGGTCAGTTCCAATTGGGTCCCGGTTACAGAACCACCTATCTGAAACACTGGCAAGGGGATAGACTTCCTCGTCCTTAAAATAGAATTTTTGCTCTTCTGGTGCATGCAATAACTTAGGATTCAATCTATTCTTAGATCCATCACTCTCCCAAGTCATTAATAAGGCAGCCTCCTCTTCCGAAACGGAAGTCTCGAGAACTACCTGCGTACAATACCAATCCGTTCCAGAAAAACTACTTAGCACATCCACTACATCTCCTCGCCGTCCTTGCGATATCATCTGTGATTGTCAAAATGAAGCTGAACAGATTCCAGTTCCTCAACTTGCTTGGACTCTATCTGTCTATAAATGCAATACCGACCATTCTACCAAGTTCCAAGACTACATTGTCAGAAAGCGGCCGCCGCAATACCATTACCCTTGCAAAGCGTGTCAATTTGTTCCCTGATGGCAATCTTCCCCCTGTCACACAAAACATCAGGTCCCACATACTTCATATCATTTCCCGTGGTAAGGAAGAAAATAGTGGAGTAGGAAACATCGATTCCATCGAACGTGATGATGACGGATCCTCGACAGGAGCCGGTATATATTTGAACTCTCATCTCCTATCTACTAAGACCAACCATATCCTGGCTACTCTACCTGTTAAGGGATGGGAAGAAGGTCTCATGGGCTGCACGGTTATAATATCGTATAACTTCGATTACATCTACGTGAGTCACTTATGGGAAGAACCGGGGTTCATGTATGATCCCAAGAAAGGTTACGATGATGATGATCTTGTTCCCAATAAAGCTGGATTTGAAAGCGGTGTTCTAAAAGTCTTGAGAGGTGAGAAAAGGTTCGACGAAGCGAAGTTTGGGCCTGGTAACATACTAGCAAAAGATAAATCAGGGGAATATAAATTGAAAGGAGCCAAGACCGTCATTTTTACTCCCGCTCAAGTCGACGAAAAGAACAAACACAAATTCATTGACAAACCTGAATTTAACGATGAGATCGAAAAGGTTAGTAAGGTGGTGGAAAAGTTAGAGGGAAGGATAAGAATTAAGAACTATAAACGTGCTCTCCAAACGCCTGAGAAACTAGGATTGGTACCAGTTCGGCTTACGATTGAGTACTCTTCAAAGACAAGACAACTCCGAGCTTTGTACGACGATGATCATGAAGTATTTCACGAGATGAAGGGATATGTTTTGCTTAATACAAACATCCCTGAGGTATGGGGTGCGACAAGTCAAGGTGGGAGCAGCGCGGCGTAGGAAGACGGAATACGAAAGTTGTTGATGTGACATTATGAAGATTCAGCTTTTGATGTTGGATCAAGATTCTGGCGCTTCATCCCGGCCATTTCTCGCTCGAGATCATGTACGAGAGTGATATTTGCGATCCAAATATCCTATACCCCAGTGCTGTGGCTTTGGGTAAAGAATTTTTGATTTCAATAACCTCAAATTTGAGGAATGTTTCCTTTGTTATTTTAGCTGTAGTTCGATTTCAACGTTGAGTTTCTTAGACGAGAGGTGGGGTTAGGCATCTTTACCCAACCCTGTGTTAGAAAAATCCAGACTATATGAAATCACCAGTATTTACTAATGAAGCTTTGCCCCCAAACCTCACTTGATTCTAGCCCTTCTCAAATTCTCCACAGGAATCTACTCAAGGCGAACTAGGCGCGGTCGTTGCACGACTTGGCTTTTTTACACAACATGCATAAGTTGAATTAATTTTTGATTGAAGTTTATGACACTTATCTATAAGGTTGCGACAAAGGTTTTGATCTCTTCTCGTAATGCCTTAACTGCCTCATGATCATGCCAGAAATGCCCTGCTCCAGCAACTTCCTTATACCGAAACTGGCACTCCGTCCCCTTCGCAGTACCTGTCAACTTCTCCACCCAAGCCCTCAGCTTCTTTACACTGACAAAGACATCATCATCCCCGAAAATAGCTAATGTCGGATCGACCGTGAACTTCATATCATGTTCAGGAATCGCATCTTTAGCTTTCCCCATTGATGAACTCCACATCGTAGCTAGAGCATTGATCCACCCCTGCAGCGGCGATACCAAAAGATATGCGACCTGCAACTCGTCTCCTATGCCAGAAATCGCTTTAATTACATCTCTCTCGTCTGGTGCGATATTCTCGATCGAGCTTTCGGATCCGCTTCCCTTTTTCTGGAACTCAGAAGAGATAGATCCCTGACTACCTTTTCTTCCTGGTGACAAAGCCCCCGATCTCCCAATAGAGCGTATCCGATTCACACTCTTCCTCACCATTCTTGGTGAATCCAACGTAAACGAGCTTCTCGACCTATAACTGTCATGACTAGCCCTCCTCAAATCTTCTTCTCCGCCTATCCTCACACCTCCTCCCCTTCCAATTTTAGGGGAAGATAGGATATGGTCTTCGATCTGCAGACTTCGACTTCGGGAATGAGCGTGTGTGAGCAAGGAGTGTACGCGCGCGGACATTAGGTTGGTCTGTTGGGATGCGAGGGAGAGGGCCCGGAGACGGATTTCGGAGTAGGGAGTTCCTGGGAGGGGCGTTTGGAAGGGGGTGAGGAAGGAGGAAATTATTGGGGGGAGTTGGCAGGTTATGAGGGCCCCGTAGGAGTAGCCTGCTAATAGGAGGCAGGGATTTGAAGTGTTTAGCTCCTTTTCGAGACTCGATATTGGGGTGGGAGATGTGGGAGTGAGATATTGGGTATTTTGAGGCGGGACGATTTGGGAGGGAATAGGACTTAGGTCATGGAGCTCGGGATCTGAGCGTGTGAATTCGGCATGCTGAAGGTATTGTGTTGGCATTATTGGCGGAGAGATATGTTGGAGATAGTAGACCATAAAGCCAATGAAGGATATGTAGTCGGTTTGTTCGGGTTTTGATTGCCATGATGTTCGCCCTTTGGAGTTTCCTGCTCCTCTGCATATATCGTTAGCCAAACTCGAGGCTATTAATCGAGCTGAGCATACCGGAAATTGAAAGTCCCAACGATGAAGCCTTGCTGCAGTATCGTCGATGCCATGATGTTTACTACAGGGTCGTCATAGCAGCCACCCAGAGGCGCATATGGATGTGCGACGATCGCAGCTCGTTTCCTCCATTCCTTTATCCCAGACACTGTCGTTGGCGCAAGACATGTGGGATGATAGACTCTGCAGTGCAATACCAAGTTGTCGTGAACAGAAGGTATCGTGAAAGTCAAGGTTGGAGGGGGAAGCATAGCTGGCAGCTTTTAGCCCTCGAGTCGATTCCTCTCATCTGATGGGATATATCCGATCTGTCGCAATCATCGCAGTATCGTTTCCTGCTTGATACTCATGGTGATGTCCCGTTCTGTAGGACAAGGCTATGTCATTGCGGGCAAATGACTAGGCTGGGAGCGTGGGTTTCGGCAATTGTTAAACCCCCCTGTCGATTTCCCGAAGCTTTGTCCAACAACCGAACGAACTCCTTTTCCCTCGACATTGCGGACTCAACGTCTCTCTCCACTTCATCATACAAATGGTTCCATTGTGCGCGATGTCGAGAGCAGTGCTCATCGTCATCGAAGGTTCATATCTCCTTTTGTACTTTGCTGATTCCTAACTTTCCCTTTATCTCTCTTGCTTTTTTGTGAAGCTGGTATCCATTTCCCCAAAGCGCTACCAGCACCACGAAGTATATGATGATGACGATTTGAATTGTCAAAAGCAATATGAATATTATAAGCAGAAGGATCCACTATGCTTTGTCAACGATCTTTGTGCGTAAAGCAGTGTGCGATGACCGTCAAGGAACGACGAGGACATACCCAAATCTGTGTTGTTGGAGGAGCCGTCGCAATACGCTCCATCAATAAATCAACAAAATCTTTCATAGGACCCTGGTTAAAGCCCTCAGTGAAGTCCGACTTGTAAGGAGTTAAATCCTTCATCTTGAGAAGGGCTTTGCTCGTTTGTGCTGAAGACGGCTTGATTGTTTGAGAAATTGCGGAGAAATGGTGATTTTACAAAGATTAGATTAGGTCTTTGGTTTCTTTAACAATCAAAATCCACTCTATTACCGAACTAGTGTTCAGAGAATACAATTCAAACTAGTGGCTCCCTTCGCTCCAAATATCCTCCTCGTGCCCCGAAAACCCCCGAAAACCCCCGCTTCTTCTCGTCCTATTCGAAGTCTAGGGCATGGGTCTCCTCTGTGCAACCTTCGTGAGTTTGCGCCGCCTCCAAGTCCTCTTCTTCGAGCGTAGGTCCTGCACCGTGGTGGAATGGTGCAAGTTCGAATAGTGCAGATAAAATTATGTGAAAGGAAATGATGGCTCGGAAAATTATGGTGAGAATGGTGATGAGAGATGATGATAGGAACAGCTGTTTTCAATGAGCCTAAAGATTGAGTATATATCACTGTTCCATTGTTCATACCCATTTTTCACTATCGGTGATGTACTCAGCGATAAAGTCGTTTTGCGTATCAGCAATGACGGCGATGAAATCGACCGATGCAGGTGGATTTGAATAAATGGAGTCTTGATTCTGGAGCCACATTTTGCGAGGTGTGTATGTGCATGTGTGTCTTGATACATGAATTTGAAGGTCGTATGTGATGTTACTAATACCTGAATCTGGAATAGTGTATCCACTCAATATGAGATGGTCCTCCTGTGTCGCGTGGCCAGACTAGTCCTTCAATATTGTCTGTCATTTATGATCCTCCTCCGTCATAGGTTCATCAGTCTTTCTCTCTCTCACACGCAGTAGCCTTGCTATTCTCCACATCGCTGTCCGTGTCGCTCCCTTCAAAACGTCTACATCTTCCTCTAGGTCCAAAAAATTAAAGAACCAAGAACGTTGACACAACAGCTTTGAGGCCCACCGCCAAACTGGAACTCGAAGAAGATGAGCACATAATCATCTTTGGTTTTATATCAGTCTTTCAGCGTCTTGCTTCTCTTAGGGGGTACGATCATACCTAGAACCAGTTTCCTTCACCGCCCATGTAGCTGGGTATACTGTAGAGTTTGATGCCAATGTTGGATTTTGAAATGTCTGGTTCGTTTTGTGCTACAATTCATTCGCTTAAAAGTTTCCCAGTAGAGAATGCAAAGAAGACTTTGATGTTCAAAAGGTGAAGCGCATTATATGTCATCGCCCACCAAGTATACTGGCGGGCAGAAGCTCACCCTAGTCTAAATTCATACCCAGCCTTGTCCTAAAGAGCTGGGCGATTGATTTTCGAGTCTAAACCACAGCCTCAGAAACTCCTTTAAATGCATCTATCTCTTAACGATTTTACCGCCTTACTCCCACTTTAGGAGAAATGACCATTAGCCCATGATTCAAATTCAAAATTATGTCGCCCAGTCTGCCACGAATCCGGTCTTCCAGGCGAGTTCGAACTCGGTCTTGGAACGCTACCCTGCTGCTCCGTAAAGTGCCCAGGAATATCGAGTGATGGCACCATGGCCCGCAGATCAATCGATCTGGTCTCTGGATTAAAATGCCACGAAAAATCTCTAGTGATCCTATTCTCGGGTACAACTTCTAAGTCGGCGTCCAAACCATCTTCTTCAAGTCCATTTATCCATTCCAAACACTTTCCAAGCAATTGCGTATTCCAAACTCCTTCTCTCCGTGGTTGTTGTGCTAAGATATCTAAAGCCCCACTCCTTAATCTTCGATTCCGATACCTCAAGATGACAGTCGTGAGTGGAATGGAAAGTCTTCCCTCTAGGGAAATGCATGTCTCGGGTCTATTTGGAATAGGTGAATTGGCAATGATGATATTAGCTAAGGTGATGATCTGGGATAACTCGTCGTCAAATCGCCCGTCGTGAATAGCCGGATCTCCGGATAATGTTGCGTGAGAAAGGTGCGAGGAGAGAAATGTGAGACGCAGACTCGCTGCACCGAGGAGAAGATGACCGCCTTCCGGAGAATGGGCTGTCTCCCAGACAGGCGTGAAAGCTTCTAGCCAATGCTGATAGGATTCCATGATCTTTTCGTACTGATCATGCGAGTTTTGGAAGGGCGAAAAGAAATTTTCATTCTGCAAAGCGAGGCCTTCGTATTCTGCCGGGTTCTCAAGAGATGCTTCATAGTGCATTGTCTGACGCATGATTACGTCTAGATAGATTCGTGCTTCCTTGAGATTAGAGAAAACCATTGGAATGACCTCGAACGGGAGGTTTCCACAGCGATGGTGAGCGATGTGCACTCTTGCAGCACGTGAGTCGGCATACGAAGTCGTTTGTAGCTCAAGACGCCCAAATGCTTGGAGTATCTCATCTTCCACTACCCAAGGATTGGGGCTAGTAATGCAGCTTGGATCTATGACAGGATGGTCTGGATGACGGTACCAGTCTTCAATCATACGGATCCCCGCGGAAATCTGCCCCGCCGCAGATTCAGGATAGTCGGTAAAGAGCTCGAAGCAAGCAAATAGAAGACATGCCATTAAAGTTACTCGAAGGTCGTGGGTCCCTTTCGATATAGAGTGCCAAATTTGAGAGATAGCTATACTGTATTCTCGAAATGCGAGTTCTCGCCGCATCTGGGCCTCGGAAATGGATTCCTCGTTGGAATGAAAATTTATGGCCCCAATAGCGATAGCAGCGTGTCGAATGGGAGGCTCGATTTCACAAGCTTTGAGGATGAGATCTTCCCAAAGCGTAGAGTCAAAGAAGCCGGATAGTTGGACTGCAGTTTCGTCACAAAATATTTTGAAATAACGGTATTCTCGGTCATTCTGAAACCGACTGTTGGTTGGCAAAAGGTTGACGACTGAAGAGGCAGGTGAAGGAGAAGCTGAAGCTGATGAAGTACTCCTTCCTGGCTTTGGAACGAGTTGCTTTTGCGCGGCCTTGGAACCTTTTGCAGCTGGCGTCTCCGCATAGCCATCACATTTCCAGTCCGACTTCGCACACTTTCGACAAGTAGGTTTAGTTTCGTCGCATTTAACATGCCGTATCCTATAATCTGTCAAAGTCTGGCAGATTTTGCTTGAGAGTTTCGAGATCTTACTTGCATGTTATACAGCCATTTCTTGAATGAGGAGCCCTTGTTCTGCTTCTTTTGCTATTCTTGTCCGACTTGGTATCCATCTCTTGGCTATTATTAGTATGGCTGGATTTAAAAAAATAACGAGAGAGTTGGTAGATATTGGTGCTTAAGTCTAAATATACTCAGCCTTACAAGTAGTCCACAAAGTGTACCTACACGCAGGAATAAGGCTGCCCCCCCTTTGCCATAACCTCTCATAATCGTACGGCGCGGAAAGGTCTTGGATTGGCTCCGAACGCCGCCTACACAATATAACCTTATTGGTCTTGTCGTATTAATAGCCAATGGGTCAAGATCCCTGATGAGGAGGCTCTGCTTAGGAAGCCTTTGGGGCAAGGATAGATATTTGGGAAGCCCGAACCCGAGCTAACCTAGCCCACAGCATTGGTCATGTAGGCGCTTCACGGTAATTTTCTTCTAGCCATGCGTCGTAAATTGAACAGTATGTTCATTTTCATTGGACACGTCACTCTCTAAGAGCAAGGCTGTGGCCCAAACTGTGGCCCTAATTGTGGCCCAGAACCTGGTGCCGTGCCATGTTCACACGGAGCAAAAGTACGGCGGGAATAAAAGAACGGCGGCAAGTATGCGGCCGGCTCAATGCATACTGGTAGAGCTTACAATTTTATTGCTGCGCACGGAGTTCGCACTGACGTGTTCCCTGAAGACTAGTACTCAAAATTGCTTGAGATTGGCTACAATAGCGATACAGGGTTTGCTATTCGACCGTACACTTTATTTCAGCCTTGCCATGAATGGTCTGGCAAGAGGGACAAGCTTTCGGCTGAGTCGGTCCAGTCGGGGTCCTATTTCCATCCACTTCAGGGAGGGCCGGGGGCCCAGCATATTTCGGCAGTAAGGAAGAACCTAGCAGCCTCAGAAGGCGTCGATTGCGGCAGAAACATGGATCCTGCTGTACGGCGTAAAGGAGCGAATAGAATTCATGTTCCAGAAGTTATGCGGCACGTTGTATCCTCGAATCTGGCCACGCAATCGATTATAAGGCAACCAGATGGTCATGAGAAGGTCAGCGCTTGCTCGACTCCTTGCAACTGCCCATTTTGAATATTAGTATTAAGGTCGGCTTTTGCGATGGCGCGCTTCTGGTGCCACCCAAAAATATGCTTCAGCATTGCGTTCGCTATCTTATTCTAGGCAGGGAGGTCGCAGGTACAATCCTTCGGACGACGAGACCAAGACATTAACTCAGGTACTCGAGGAGTAGGATTTCATATGTAGCAAATTGTGAAGTCTATGGCCTGGATTCGCACACACTGCAACGTTGTGTCTCGTCTCGTCGCGCTTCATTAATCATCTGTTGCCGCGCCACCCGCATTAGGCGCTGTCGAGTAAGACAGAGTTCTTCATCACATTCAGAGTATTGTCTGCATTCTATGGAGATTGGTCCGCAGTTAAGCCCAGCCTGCAGACGATGACGCTGAGCCTCATGAATATTCGCATTCGGCCAAATTTCTTTCTTCAGAAACAAAAGCTGGAGTTGCCGAGGTTACTTGTAACGAGGTTGACGATGTTGACGAGAAGAGACATTAACGATCTAAGCGACAAACAGTAAACTTCCGAACACACTTTGTAAGACAATATGCATGTTTCCCCACGCTCCATATCCCAACCTTCTCATCACAGTAATAATAAGTCTCTAGGGTTCACAGGTTGACCATGGACTCGGAACGGCTGGCCGCTGACTCGGGCGGACTCTCACGTCCGTAAAGTCCGAAGCCGATAATGAGAACTAATATATTCTTTTTGGAACCAGCGCCTAAAAGGTGACAATAATACGCATAAGGCTTACTCATCGAATAGATCTATGCCCAGTAAGGAGGGCCAGGAATACACACACTCTTCTGGATTTTACCCATTTCCCATTCCCATCTGTTGGGGGCCATGCGGGATGAGCGCATAAACACATTCAATATTAGTTGACCTCGCCCATGCGCGACCTTTCGTCACGGTTGCCTGCGGGAGTACCGATTAATTACTACTTTGATCCTCTCCTTCCCCTCACGTCAGCTTCAATGCTGCTTTGTGGGGTAGTAAAAAGCAATGCCGGTTCAAGAGACTGTTATGTCAGCAGGCAAAGGATTACCAATACTCGAGTTCACCAGTCAGCCGATAATGGTCTCAACCGATAACATGCCCTATAAGCCCGCTGAATAGGTCTCAGACGAGTGATGCAGTGTGAAAGAGCATTCGATCGGCGCGCATCGTCATTTGTGCTACGCCATGAACCTGCGTCGCAACTTAAACCATACTCGGCACAAATTTTGCCTATACATGTTTAGCGACCAGATATTTGTCATTGCTCTCCATCGTATGTCACAACCCTTAGTAAACTTCATTGAGGGATTGAATTCTTGAAGAAGCTAGTGCCTTATTAGTAGCAAATACCTCTCCAGAACCTTATGCAGGTAGCTCACTAGATCATCAACGAATCTGCATATCTTTCGTGACATAGGTAATATGGGTATTCAATCTGGCATGAATCATGGAAAGAAGTGAAGGACTCGAACCCCACGAATCAAATATCTTCTTATGGAAGCTGACATCGACCTTGCCTACCTGTAGCGGCTGGTTGTTACGGCTGAGTAGTTCCCCGGTGCACCATCAGACATCTTGGCCAATGCGAGTATTTCCCTCGGCATCGAAGATCGTTTTGAATCAGGCCGTCATTTGGGATATGTAGGTTTGAGGTCAAGTTTAAAATCATCGGGCTGACCAGATGCAAAATATCGCTTACTATCCGACCTTCAACCAATGTTCTGTTCTCCCTCGGAATAAGCCCTTTGAATGTGTGTTTTTGCTTCTACAGCATCTAATTTCAGATCGAAGGACTCTAAAACTTAGATTTGCGATGTCTCACCTGGCATCCAATGCTTTTCCTGTCGTTCTAAAATTAGCAGCACCTTCACAGATTTATAAGTATATCATAATGGTATCTACAAGCAACGTCACTGGTGGACGCGTGTTCTAAATCTCAGTTGTTGACTAGCAACGGATGATTCAATTAATCTCCGTAGGGTTCTGTAAGGAAAACTTAAGATTCGAGATGTCACTCGAAATGAGAATCCTTCAGTTCAACACGAGCCATTCCTAAAGAAGGAAGCAAAATGCAAACTGCTCTTTCATGCAACATGTGGCCACAGATAAGAATCATAGTATCCAGAAATTCATGTAAAAGTCTTCCACATACCGAGATGTGGCTCAAGAGGAAGCCAATTGTAGCATCAGCTTCATTAGTTTACGGCTGTACAACTACCGTCCTTCCTGGTAAGCTATTCATAGCTCTCAGTTATCTCTAGATCAATATCCTCAAGGCGAGAAACCTGGTTTCGCCGTGTATAGTCTCCTGAAAAATTGATTCAGGTATAGTAAGGCTCATCTTCGTGCCTCGATTGTACATTGAAATATTAAGATGGCATGATCTTGATTAACACTGCAAGCATCTAGAAGACAAGAATTTTCAGCTCCAGGCATTTCCTTTTCTCGGATAACAAAGTGCCAGGTCACACCGATGTCGATGTCTGAGTACACAATGCCTCACCATGTTCTCAGGAAGCATATCAGTACCATTAAATCTTTTTTTTTATTAAAAAAGGGGTTAGTCAAACTCTCAGTATACCCTCATAGCCCTTAGATATAGTGGATGACACTGAAAATGATACAAAGAACTCCTTAATAATGTCTCTATTTCTTGAAATGAGAAAACGAAACCGACGAAGATCCGCTCCCCATCCCTGGCACGGCATGAAGCACTATCTTCGTTATGGAAAGAACACCAAAAATCCAGGAGCAGACAGCCACAGAGGCATTGAGCTTGAAAGCAGAAGCTTCGTGCTGTTTGAATCATGGCTAGCCATACATACAGGTCCTAAAAACCACTTCTCTATAAGTTGACAAACGATCAGCAGAATTCATATGAAGAACCAACTCTCCGCCACGGGTATCGACAATCTGAGCCGGGGTTGGCAACTCTTAATACTAGCCGTCTTTACTAGCCCTGAGAGTTGTTTCAGCCTCATTACTCGACAAAGTACATCAACTCTCGCCTTTCGGGTTGCCAATCATACATTTATCAATACAATAACATACATACTAGTAAGTCCAAGTTCTAACGCAACAAACTTAACATACGTATTAGAACAAACAACAATACTTCTTCTCCTTCAATCTCCGACCTATCAGCTCGAAAATCCACTTCCGTATCACATCGAGCCTCTACACCTACCTACGCGCCTAACATGGCACTACCACTACGACCTCGAATCCGACCTATCTACAAGTGCTCCTCCTCTTCACCAATGACAACTTAAAACAACTATCCGACTTTTCCTCCGTATTATCTAAACAAACTTATAAGTAACCTTTATTCAAGCACAACCCCTAGAGATGACTAGCAACTCTTCACACATCAAGGGCTAATCAACATCGGCGAGAGAAGGCTCGACTCATTCTTTGAACACCGCGAGAAATAACTTTTATATGAACAAAAATCCGAGAGACGTATAACTGTTCAAAGCTACCCAACGACAACAAAGAGGACACCCTTTTCTACTTCAACCCTCGTTGAAAGAGTACTCCAACTCGTCTCCTCATATCCATATCTTACAAGACTCCTCTCTCTTCAGTTCGTTTCTGGACAAATCTCCCTCCCAAAACGACCACTTCATTCTGGAGGAGTTTTCCCAAGAATATTTTCTAATTTTTAAAAACAACTTCTGCAAAATTTTACATATTTCCACTCGTTCTAGGCAAGTTTGAGACCCTTTTAAGGCCTCTCCTCTCATTGATTCCTTCCTGTTCCTAAGACTCTTACTCCTCTGCTAACCTCCATTTCATCAAGAAATTCCCTTCTTACTTGGATTGGCTTTCAGGGTCTCTGATATTGAGCTAGGGGTTTGAACTCTGGGAGGGGGTGGGGTTTTCTTTTCGCTGCGATCTAAGGGGTTACTTCACCCCTCGAATCTTTCGACGACTGACAGGATGGCTTGTCATACAGTCAGCGGTGCCTATAAAGAGGATAGTATGATGGTATATCATTGGTGATAGGAGGATGGAACAATAGGTGGCCGCATAGGAATGGACGACATCTTGACACTGAGGAGACATAGATTCCCTCAAAGAGAGACATCTACTGTTACTAGAGTTCGAAAACCTAATCGAATATCAACCACTTTCACCCAAGACTACAGTTCTCCCCACAGGGACACTTTTACTCTTTTACCGGCCCTTCACCTCTACATCCCAACAATCTCACGCCTCCATTCAAGCCAACAAACCAGATCAGCACGTCTCACAACCCTTCCGCCTGCAACCTTCGTTCAGCTGAAGTCCACGAAGGACTACGCACATAAACTTAAAATGCGACAGATTCTTATTCGATACCAACGCATCGTCGAAATCGACCTCACCAACAACTATAAAGATAGGTACAATATACAATGTGCAACAAACTCCTACCCACTTACAACCCATTACCAATTCGAGCCTACCAATATCCACACACACACACATAATATGAAAGCAGCGGACTCTTACCCACTTGCAATACCTCTTCGAATCGGACCTTGTTGATAGACACACGCACATACACTCACATTTAGTAGGGAACAATCTCTCATCCACAACTGTACATTCTTTAGGTCCATTCCTTTATCGATTCCCATGGCCGAAGACACGCAGAGGAGCAGAAGCGATACATAAACGAAGATAAGATACACGTCCGTCAAAACCATTCAAGCAATTCAATACCACCCACCAGGGGCCGGTATTCCGACATTTGAAAATCATCAGTGGAAGTCAAACATTGATTGCACGATGGTGAATTTTGATCCCAGTCCCAGCCGCTCCTCCATGCAGATGGGGTATTCAAGGCATCCGCCCGGCTTGGAATCAAAAACTTCTTGTCCTTGATTCTTGGATTCGCGAGGCTGGAGCACCTGCATAGGATAGGCACCGAATTCTCGGAATAGAATTGCAAGTATAAATTATGACGAGAGAGCTAAATGGGATCATTAAGCTCGAGATACGTTCCTCACTTGAGAAACACCGTGATAGAAGATATTTTAGACTCAATTCCATTGTTATTAAAGAGGCGGCGATAATTTAGTGAGTTGTGACAGGTTCCAGATATTCAGTTGCGTCTCAAACGTCGAGGTTCACACATTCAGATTAATATCAGTATTAATGTCAAAGAAGCAGATGATTAGGTCGGAACAGACTTGGTATTTTTCTCTATAAACCCCTCGCGTCAAAAGAACAACCGTAGGCAGGCAGGCAACAGCACTCCGCGCGCACAAATCTAAACCCAGCATCATCGACCAAAACGGTGTATCCGGTCATGAAAATGGCGAGCATAATAGGCTTGGTATGGGGGCTCCATTGCAAGACTATTGGACTGATAAAAGGTTGGGCTTCAAGATTTATTTCTTTTGGCTGAAAAAGTACTTTCTCAGCCGAGATATGTGCAGGAGAATGAGTTCCTTACGTGAGGCTACCGACTAGTCCCAGATCTTCTGGCTCAGCTTTGATGACACGGAGACTGTATTAATTATTAGCATGGTGAGATAGCGGAGGTTGATGAAGCCTTACGTGTTGGTGTTACCCATACCGCCCTTCCATCCCTGAACAACGACAACAGTCTCGCCCTTTGCAAGAATTTTGAGGCTAAGAGCCTCTGAGATGCCCCACTTGATTCTCTTGTCAACATCCTCTTGCCAGTTAACTTTCGTGAAATCTGGCTTCTTCTCAGGGAAATAGAATGGGTAGACACCACGATACAAATGACCATATCTGGAAGCGCTTGGGTTTCGTGTAACCATAAAGATGGGGCAGACAGGTCTGTACTTGGAGAGAAGGCGAGCACTATCTCCACTGGTGGAGAGAACGATGATTGCACCGGCGTTCATGTCCAAACTGGCGCGGACGGCAGCCATAGCACATGATTCGACGATACTGACTGGTCGTTTAACGAGGTTGGTGAGCTCCTCGAAGTGAGAAACGTAGGCGATGGTATTTTCGGCCTTCAAGCACGTCTCATGCATCTCCTTGACGGCTTCGTTGGGATAGCTACCCTTGGCAGTCTCACCTGACAACATAACACAGTCGGCTCCGTCAGTAACTGCATTACCAACGTCCGAGATTTCGGCACGCGTTGGGCGAGGGTTATAAATCATGGACTCGAGCATTTGAGTAGCACAGATCACGGGCTTTCCAGCGATGTTGCACATAGCAATCATCTTCTTTTGAGCCGCAAACACCTCAGCAGCGGGGATCTCAATACCCAAGTCACCACGGGCAACCATAACACCATCAGTCTCCTTCAAGATCTCAGCAAAGTTGTTGAGACCTTGTCTGTTCTCAATCTTGGCAATGATCTGAATGTGCTTTCCATCTTCCCCGAGAACTTTGCGGATAGACTTGATATCCTCACCACGGCGGATGAACGACGCAAAAACCATATCCACATTGTTCTTAACACCAAATCGGAGATCGTTTTGGTCCTTCTCGGAGAGGGCAGGGAGATCGACATCGGTGTTGGGGAGATTGACACCCTTCTTGGAGGAGATCTTGCCATTGTTGCGGGCTCGTGCAAGGATGGTTTTATCATCAACAATTTTGATAACGTCAAACGCGAGAACACCATCGTCGACATAGATGATACGTCCTGGCTCAATGACCTTGGTAATGTTCTTGTAGTCAACATACCTGCGAAGAACTAAAGTCAGCTCAAGGTTCTCAATGCATATTTCAGAGCTGTACAGGTTTCACGTACATGTTTTTGATGTCACAAGCAGTGGCATACTTGTCATCAGTCGTGATGTTGATCTCAGTCCCAGCAGAGATCGGGATATCCTCATCGCCTTTAGTATTGCCAGTTCTGATTTCAGGACCCTTGGTATCTAGAGCAATAGCGATCTGGCGTCCCTTCTGGACCTGTTCAGCCTTGCGGGCATTATTAATGACAGACTGATGGTAGTCGTATGATCCATGGGAAAAGTTCATGCGAACGACATTGAGACCAGCTATTCGCAGCTTGTTGATAGCTTCGACAGAGTTTGTCTTAGGACCAATTGTGCAGATGATTGAGGTACGACGATAGTTCTTGGATGGCTTGAATTCGGTGTTCAAGGATGAAAGCCATTCAATCTTTGTGGTGCCCGAAGACAAATGGTCGAGCGCCGTGGCAGACATATTTGTAAGGAATGTCGGATTGTGAGAATATTGTATAAGATAGGTTTAGGTATTGGTTTTGAACTCGCGCAAGAGCTGAATCGTGGTGTTCTGCGAACGAACAAAAATGTTAGCAGAGCGTCTACGCTTATCGTAGTGGGGTGGAAGAGCTGTCGGCGACTGCTAATTCACCTTACTAGTACTAACGAAGGATGTAGGGTAATTGATACAACGCGATGCTTTGAATATGACCAAAAGCGAGGTGGGATAATTGACTAAATAGTCAAATATGAGGTACTTGCAGATAAATAAAAATCTCTTCAAGTCGTGGGATGTGGTGACAAGAAGAGGGTTCTTCAATGCTCGCAAAAGAAAAGCTTCGGCAACACCCCACTTGACATGCAGACTGGGAAAAACACGTTGGGCCACTCGTTGGATGCGGCCTTAGTATAGAGGTAGTGCAGATTCGGGGATTTCTGGAACACCCGCGCGGACATCCATATTGCCCTTGAGCCCATATAAAAAGCTGAGTTCGAAATCGTAGGACAGGGAAAACACTGGCTTGCGGGCTCGAGCAGCAAAGCTCACTCAATCTGTAATGTTTCCTCGGTCATTCGGAGTCCGGGCTGCTTCAAATCCAAGACTCTCATTGTCTGAATTGTTGTTAGGCATTGGTAGCCAAGAATGTATGGAGGGAGGATCTAAAGCCAAGAGGTAGCATTGTCCTCGTGTTTCAACAAGAAAGAGTAAAAAACTGTTGTGAGGCAGGTGGCCCGTTGAGAAAGTTCACACATCTTCAATAACCCTCGGTCTCTGGGTCATCTTGAATCATTCCGACCAAAAGCGCAGAAGTCCACCGTACAACTCGCTTAGCACTTCTCAGCCTGATGATGGCTTGTGCACCAGCAAGTTGTCGTCGCAACTCAATGAACACTCAACGATAACCAAGCAAAGAACGAAAGAACTCACCCCTACCACAACCTCTGTACCTCTGCCCACGGTATATCTGCCTCGATCTATCTAGACCCTAAAGCATAGATTCGACGCAGCCGCAGTCATGGTGGTGAGTTTATCCTTCGAGTCTTTGCAAAAGACGGGAACCTAATCAACTCAGTTCCTCAACTTACTAACATTTGGTTTATGGGGAAAGCTCGGAAGATTAACTCATATCGCATTTGACGCTGTCTTGAGTATGTGTCTCCCTTTCCTTTCCCTCAAAGAAAGCATGTAGAGTTTGGGGATAAGTACTGACATGTGAATAGTCTCTGCATTACTCGCAGGAATGAAGCGCTCTACTGGTTTAACGTACGTTTTTTCTGCGTCTCGACCCTCCTTCCCCCAATATACTACCTCATTTCCCCGTATTCGAAGGAATAGAGTTCCGGCTATGGGCATCTGAAGAGAAGAACACTAGGCTAACAACACCCACCCATCAGTATTAAGAAAGATCCAGAATCCAAAGAGCTGAACATCTGGGTAGACCGTTACCTCAGCGTCGGAGAATCGGTCCTCGATTATACGGTCGCGGCAGCGGGATCAAGTAGTTGGTTTGAGAGGACACGATAAAGCTCTCCTTCCAGAAATACAACAGATAAACAGCATCTTCCCTTCACTCGCTCAGCTTGCATACCAGTATTGGGGTTTAGTAGATATCGTTCATGGGTTTGAGTATGGGCGAGTGATGGATATTTGATGGTGTGGAGGCGTTAGGTGTGGGTTTGATGTATGGTTTTTACTTGCATGGGGTGAAGATGGGCTCTCTTCTCGAATTTAGGATGGGATTCTGGTAATGGAAACCTATTGATACCAAGAAAGCTACTGGATTCATTTGTGATCTTCCTCCCCTCTTTCATCCTTCAGCCCGAGGCCGGGAATACCCGATTAGTGGAGCTGTCATTGCACGTGAAGATTGGATCACTCCAGGCGTCTAAATGCAGAATTAAAGCAGTGATTAGTGATTCACAAGAAGATATCTCTAACCCAATACTCGAGAATATGCTCTAGTATCATAAACTCGCTATCAAAACCCATCAAAATCGTCTATCAACACCATTAATCCACATCCCCGCCTTCATCAACCAACAACTCCTTCGGCGGCCCATCATCCTCACTGTCCTCGAAACTCTCCTTCCTCTCAACACCCTTCTCCAAACTCAAATCCCGTAATCCCTCTAATCCGTTAAGTCCCTCATTAGTAGTATGAAAGCTCTCTTCCCTTTCACTTTCCACCCTCCCCTCCTGCCTCCCCACGACCTCCAACGCACCCTTCAAAATCCCCTCCCCCTCCCTAAAAGCCTCTAACTCTGCCCCAATAGCACATATTAATAAATTCCATCCTTTACTCTCCGCTACCCTCATATTCTCCGAAAGGCGTTCAACAACGTGATGCATACTCTCTATTTGCTTCCGCATCATTTCTGAGTCTTGAACACCTATCGCCATCTCTTTCCTTAACTTATCTTCAAACTCTGTAACGATAGTCACGCTATCTTCCCACATCTTCGCCCCCTCCTCCAACGCCTCTTTCTCTTTATCAACTTCCGCCTTTCTGGCTTGCAGGAATTCGATTTCCTTACTCCACCATTCCCTTGCCATACCCAACGTCCGTCTGTTAACAGGCAACGCCATAAATCCCTCCTCAACCCCCATAACAACACTCACATCCACCGGCGGCCGATTAAGAAATTCCCTGACTTCAGATTCCACCTCCCGTAATGCGCCTCTGTAACTCGATAATCGTGCTTCTTTCCTATTCTCTCCCTCGCGGATACGTTCTCCGAGCCATTTTTTTCGTGCACGCATTTGTGCAAGTCGGTCTTCCATCTCGCGGATTTCGTTCTCAACGGCTTTCTCCTCCGTCCTAAGCTCATCAATCTCGTTATCTTCTTCTCTACCTTGACTCCTAGTAGCACCCTCTAAACGCTTTCTCACGCCCTCAATCCTCTCTTCCCATACCTTCACTCTCTCTAAAACAGCTTTCCGCCTCTCAATATCCCCCTCAAGCAGCACACCCTCCTCTCCTTTCACATTCACCAACTCCTGTATCCCCCGCCCAACACCCCTCCTCGCACCCCTCAACCCAATAACTTTCCTCTTCGGCTGTCTAACAGGTATCACACCCCCTTCCCTTCCTTTCCCATTACTATGCCCACCACTCCGCACACTCATCGCAGTCGTAGGTGTACTGCTTCCCTCACTCCCCTCCCCTCCCGCAGAACCACCAAACCCCTGCACCAAGCCCGTAGACTGCGCATCTAAAAACAGTTGTAATTCTGACTGTATAGCCTTCTCTCTCCTTTCTAATACTAACAAAGGATCTGTCCCCGCACGATTCACATGTAATTGTGTATTTCCTCTTGAAGCATCTACGGGATGTGTTTGCGAACTTGAATTCGAGGAGAAAGGTCGGGCATTTCGTGAGTATGAGGAGGGAAGGACGACCGAAGTTGCGATTGGGGGAGGGGGTGCGGAGAATAGTATTCTCCTATTCTGCGACCGAGATTTTGTGCGGGAGGGCGAGGGACTGGGGGAGTAGGCACGTTGTGAGTTTTTTTCGGTAGGAGGATTGTTGTTGTTGGAGCGGTAGAAAGATGGTGGCGGTGACGGAGAGGCGGCTGGGCTGCGAGAAGAGGACCCACGCGGAGAGAGGGTTTGTAAGGAGAGGGAGTTGCGGTGTTGAGGGAGGAGGGGAGATTGGTCGCGGGAACTGGGGGTGCGGGTGAGGAAGGAGGAGCGGGACATATTTGGTTGTTCGTTGCGTGTAGTTTGCGGTCTGGATTCGGCCCAGGTAGATGTTGGGATGGCAGGTCTAGGTCATCGTAGATATAACTAGAGTTGAAGTGCTAGTCATGTAACCTAATCATGGAATGATGGGAGAGGTGAATTTCTTGAGTATTGTTGCTGTAAAGCGGCAGTTCCCGCGAAGATGTAGGCAGATGTTCACATGCTTCTAATGGTCACGCAGAGGTGTTGTTTTCGACCGTTCACTGAGACATTGACACGATATCAGGTGATGGATTGTAAAGTAGGTATCTTTCACGGGTCGCTACAAATCTTAAGAGTGTTTGGTTGGAGAAAGCTCTCGTCGATCTAGCTCGGGATAGTTGCTTCCCCGGAGAAGTTTCCGGATCGGGTAGCGAGCTCAGGGTGACAGATTCCGAAAGAGGTTGACTGCTGGAGTTCTACAAATATTAATCGCACGACTTCATTTTACATGAATAGTTTACCTCTCTAAAAAAAACCGACTTTCGGTATTCAAGATAACTACACTTTCAACATCAACTCAACGTTTCCCAAAGCAAATCACATAATAGCGAGTGAGTATTGGTCAATCGAATTTTGGAGCAATCGAAAGGCCCGTCTGAGATTGAGAGAGGTGTTAATTGCTGTAGCTTAAAATACGTAAACGTTCTAATCCCAAAAGTCACTAACATTCCCCAAAATCATGCCACCATCAGTACCCCCACTCGACAGAGATGCTCTCACTAGCCGGCTTCTCCCACAAATGACTCTTAGTAAAGGAGACGAAGCATCGAAGACCGCACCACCGGCTCCAACGCCGCAATACCTAAATGCGGAAGGGAGAGCAAAGCTCAGATTCGAAGTTGAAGGAAATGCCATGTTAGAAGCCTACAACTCCTAAAGTGCAAAGTGGCTAACGAATTTAGTGTAACTGGAGGAGCAGGAACACTGGGATTCACAGCCGCACGTGCTCTTCTTGAACACGGCCTTTCAGGCCTCATGATATTCGATGTGAATCCAGCACAAGCCCAGGAGAAGATCGACGGATTGCAAGCCGAATTTCCGGCTGCCAAAATCAGATCAAAGGAGGTGGATATCACAGACGATGTTGCAGTAGCAACGGCTGTGGTAGACACCGTAGAAACCCTTGGATCGGTGGATATCCTCCTCTGTTTTGCTGGAGTGGTTGGCTGCACGCATGCCATAGAGATGACTGCTGCAGAATGGAGACGAACTCTTGAAATCAACACCACAGGGTCGTTCTTGTGCGCCCAGGCGGTAGCAAAACAGATGATACGGTCAGGGACAGGAGGAAGTATTGTTTTTACGGCATCGATATCTGCCCATCGAGTCAACTTTCCTCAACCCCAAGTAGCTTACAATGTAAGCAAAAGTGCTTTGTTGACTTTGAAGAATTGCCTGGCAGCGGAGTGGGCAAGGTATGGAATACGAGTTAATTCGATCTCCCCTGGTTATATGGATACCATTCTCAATGAAGGGTCGGGTATTGCAGAAGGTCGAGCAATTTGGGCGAATAGGAACCCAATGGGTCGGATGGGTATTCCGGGTGAGCTAACAGGAGCTGTCGTCCTCTTGTCGAGCAGTGCTGGGAGTTATTTGAACGGTACACCATACCCGTCAAGACTATTGCGTACATCTTACTGACAAACTTGGCCAGGCTCAGACATAGTAGTGGATGGAGGACAGGTCTTGTTCTGAGGCGGAGTAACAAGTTCTTTCAGCCGAAATGTCTATGACACTGGAGAAAGAAGCGAGCAATGACACACTCTATCTTAGAATAAATGCTTGGATTAGTGGAAGAGACTCAATGATAATTATGCGATGCGGGAAGGCTGCGGGTCGTGGAGACGACAGCTTTTGATGACCCATTTCTCCCACCACTTCCAGAGGTCTTTCCTGGGATTAAGTCCATTATCGTCGACCAAGTCGCTCCATGCTAATCCGTCATCACAATGACAGCGGGGTGTATGATCTGACCCAGTCGTGGTATGCTCTTCCATTAACTGATCGTCGATGGCAAGTGCATTGACAGCCGATCCGACTTCACTATTCCCGGCTTCACTTTCATGAGTGGATGCTCTTGAAGATCGCCCATCCTCATCAATTATTCTGTCATCCCCTTCCTCCTCGGCAGCGTTTGACGGTCCAGGGGCGTTTGGTACCTCAGGGGATGCTGGTTCCTCCTCACTTTCACTAATAGGCCAATCGCTTCCATCACTGTCGTCGTCGTCGTCATCTCCTCCGTTTTGTACATGCATGCCTCCAAGGTTTTCTTGATCAGCATATCCCACTGCCCTGAGACTCACCCATTTGAGATTTAATTCCTGCCGAAGGACTTTCAGAACATCGATCCATTTGCAGTCGTCCGTTAGGAGAACGCCCCTTAAACGCACTGACTTTAGAGTTTTCCGGTGCCGAAGTATGAAATTGATAATATCATCTGATCTTAAACGCCAGGTGCCGAACCCTATGTATTGTAATTGCTTCCAGTAGATATTTTGAAAAACCTGGTTGAAATCGATTGAACGAGGCCGAGTAAAGCCAACATGTAAACCCTTTATGTTGACAGTTGCCGTGAAGCCCTTGCGGAAAAGTTTAGATAGTTCTAGCATGTCTTCATCGGAGGTATTTCTGTCGTCAAATTGTAACTCCAAGCATTCCAGCTTCATGGCGACAAAAGAAGTGATATGCGACCCAAGTACAATCGAGGTTGGAGGATCCAAGGAACGGCAAGATATACGATTCGCCAGGGATTTCGATCCCAAAAATGCGCCTCCGAGAGTCCTTGCAGCATGCTCGCATGCTCGAGTCCACCTTGCTGGTAACGACTCGACTGCCGCAAGGGTAGGTTGGTCTCGGCAAATGAGGTCCCATCCTACATCAACTGGTTCTTCAATTCGCATCAGCCGTATCTGCTCCAGATTCTTGAAGGCACTCAAGGCAGACCGCAGTATAAATTCATCGTCCCTGGCCATTATGACCCGTCGCTGATAATTGGTCCTCAACATCATGAGCTTAATGATCGTCTCACGGCTCTGACTTTGACCAAGCCTGTTTCGAAGCTGTTGACTCGTCGGCTGTAACCTTTCAGCTAGAGGAAATGATCTCCTTTGATCTAATTGGGCTTGAAGCTCCGCAGTCTTTGCTCGGGTTTCTTCCAGCAGTCTTTCGAATTGCGGGTTTTCTAAAATGACGATTAGGGATTGAAGCCACCATTGAAGGTTCTCGCTCACCGAAAGCACTGGACCGGTGGATCATATAAGAGAATTTCTTAACAAGTCTGAGGAGATGAGGTTGCTCGAGAATATCCCGTAGCTTTTTGAACCCGTCATGGACGCCTTCACGAGTTTTGAAGCCATCACGAGAAAATCGTATCGTTACCCGGGCAAACTGGCGTTCGATGCCAATCTCTTTGAAGTGCCTGCAAGATAACCTCTACGTTTGAAAGATCAGTGGTAGCAAATGGTAAATCAGAAATAGTAGAGGTTGCATACCAGAGTGCCAATAGCCTGTGGATCGTAGTGCTCAACTAAACGCGCTGGTTCGGAGGCAAAGCTTTCCACGCTCAGAGAACTCCTATGGTCGAAAGTGATTAACTGCTTCGAATGCGGGGCCAGAAACTCGAGAATGATCTCAAGAATATCATTGGGAAGGTCAAGAATGGTCGCCCACACATGATCGGTCTTGTTGGAGGTTGTCATTGGGGAATCGATGTGTATCCAATGGCCCTAATATCTGCTGTGAAGCGACGATAAAGTGAAGTATGGAAATAATCTAAGTGAATGTATCAGAACTTATCATGGAAATACTGGCCGAAGGATACTCACCTCCTCAGCTCTCAACAAATAAGAATACAGCACGTAGTGAAATTTCAAAGCATATGATCAGCATGTCATCATGTCCAAAGCGATTTGAAGAACTGCCAGCACACTTTATTTATCCTCGAGCAATCTGACGTGTCCGGAAGCAGAAAGGGTGGCCTGCAAGTACGTGTGAGAATCAAGGCAGGCTTCGTCAATAATTCGCTCAAGTCAGGTTGTTCTGCATTTCAGGGCTGCATCGAACAGGCTGATTGGACGTCCAGCCCGTAGGGGCGCTTCTTCCTGTGTAGTGTCCCAGGTTGTTGGGTGCCTTTCAATCATGTGATTTAGTGACTTGAAAAGGTCTTTGCGTGAACGGATCTGAAGGCTTTCGTTCTGAACCTATGAGCTTTTGCTGCAAGGATGAATTGATCATGATTGCAGATTGACAGCGAATAGCGGGATGGCGGTGTCATTGGTGCATGTCCAACGGTGGGGCGCGAGTGAACGAATGGCTGAGGGGGCAACGTGCATATCGGGCAGTTCAATAATGCACATCAACAGCTTATAGTCTGCAGATTCTTCAAAGTTTTCGTACATTGAGATCAATTGAGAAGCTGTGAGAGGCCCATTACGAATTTGCATGGACAGCCATGCGAGACCTGAGCGAAATGACTGGCTGGCTTTGCTCGGCGCTTAAAAATGCTGTCGCCCCGCAGCCCGCGTCTTATGCTGCAGCAATTCAGCTGCACTCGACTTCTCGTGCGATAAAAACCCATGGTCGGGAACGGCCCGGGACGCCGATATGCGGAGCGTTGATCATTCAGTGTGCTAAAGGTACTTTTCTCAATGTAGTCTTCGTATCAATGCAAAACAATCCCCGAATCACCACAAGGGGCAGGGAATGTCGCCACCTCTGCATACCAATGGGTAGTGTGATTGACGCGGGTGACCACTTTAGTGATCGACCTGCGCTTGACCACCCGAACTTCCCTCTAACGGCTGGCTGGGGATATATCCTTCTCCAAACTCCGAAAGCCAGAAAAGTCTCACGTTGGAGACAACGTCAAGCCTTCCAACCAAGACACCGAAGGTCCAAAGGCTTTTGACAAGGAAAGAAAACTATCTGATCCAACACTAGACTGGAAAAATTTCCGGGCTTAGTCCCAATTCCAACGTTGAATCACAAAATGAATACTAAGAATTTCGGAACTTGAGTTGTAGTCTCCTAGAGTGAAGATGTGCGAGCGTTTTCAGCTTTGCGTTGCCGTATCGCTGTGCTACTTATCTTCGAGGCGAAATCTTCTGTTTTTGCCGATTTCTCATCATGCTCCTGTGCATCCAAGACATCAACCTCAAAGACCTCGAGTTTTCTCCAGCCTTTCTCTACCCTCTTGTCGTTGACCGCTTGGCCTCCGGATCTTGTTTCCCCAGATACCACGAGTGCAGTAATACTCTCATCTGTGATGGTGGGGCCAAATGGATCTTGAATCTCGACACACTCGATCGTGATTAAACAAGACTTTATGATAGTGTGAACAGCCCGACCGTTTAGGATTAATCGATCGAATAATAGAGTCTCCGTTTCCTCTTCAACGTTAGAGCGAGTGAAAGATATGACCGATAGAAGGAAATTAACAACATCTTCTTGTCGTGCAGTCCAACTCTTAAGATACTCGGCATACTTCTTGTTCTTGAGAAGCTCATCGCCCGTAATTCCTACAATCAACCTCCGCGGTGTTGGCGATGCGGCGCTTGTAGGTTGAAGGAGAAGAGCCAGAGCAGTCAGTAAAAGCTTGTGACCAGCATGAATATGGTCAAATGTGCCACCAACGATGACGACATGATGAGTAGCAGATGAGTTTGATGGCTGAATAGAGCGAGGCTCTTTTCGAACCATAATAACCCCGCCGCCAACTGATCTCAATTGCCCGTGCATTGGGGGGCTGGTCCGATTTGCAAGATTTGTGTAGGCTGCTAGAAGCTTCTGACCTTCTTCACCATCGACTGAAAAAATAAAATTCCAGCTCCGTCGTGTCAGAGCAAATGTCGAAAGGTCGATGATGGGACCCGAGACAAACGCTTCAAGGGTAGGCGGCTTGTCGATGGAGACAGATCCTGCCGGGTTATAGTCCAGCAGAACAACTCGAGCATCTATAGCTCCAGGTATATCTGAATCGACATCTGCGCCCAGCTTGGCACAAACGAGGCAGATAAGGCTATACAAGCTGCCAAGAAGCTCCTGAACCTCGCTGTAGATTTGTGATCTTGGGGATCGCAGTCGTCCATGGAGGCTAGGACAAGGTATGGCAACGAATAGTTGAACACTAAATTCAGAGTCTTTCAAGGCCGAAATCGTTGCAGTTATTGAGGGGCGGTATGCGGCAGAGAAGGATGCCCGGGTTATAGGAGATGGAGGAGGAGGAAGGAGGAGTAAAGACGGTAAAGGTTTTGGCATTTTAACATCGATTAATAACTTCAGAGATGGATGTGCTCCGGTTGCTGCTAGATAATTTATGCCAATGTTTGACCGAGATATGAATCTGAACACCGACGTTTTCATGTGCAGATCCAGTCTTCCATGCCGGTGCCCGTTCACATATCACGTGCTCATCAGAGGACCTTCGTAGGCGCTTTGATTCGACCAACCATTTTTCAGCGTCACCCAAGCCCGAACGAGAGTCGAGCGACGGGATGCCTTTCAACATTCATTCATCCTCCCACCACAATGCTGAGCAGTCCCATAGAGCGGCATCTGGCATTCTACAAGCAGCTCAAAATCTAGGGTCATTTGGAGCGCCCACAGGCAATTTAAGCAACGCAATATCCGGTAGAGCGACAGCTGGCACAGATAAACTGTACCCCTCGACGACAACGTCTAACCTTGGAGGACAAACCGCACCATCCTCCCATGGTCTACAAGACCCCAATTCCTCCATCACGAAAACTTCTACAGGCGCAACCATGAACCAACCCCAGCAATTTGAGACTCCTCGACGGACTCGACATCCAGATGAGCTTCATCTTCCTACAGGCGCAGCTAGTATGTCTTCTCAACGGGGACCTCTATCTCCCAGAGATTATGCTCCAACTGGGCCTCGAATAAACCTCGAACAAGCCACGCCTGAAACCTCGCATTATCAAGGTAGTGCGCAGCTCCCTGGGTCTTTGCAATCAGGCAGACCGTCGGCTATGTCAGTAAATACAGCACCAGCTATTCCCTCTGCTCCTCAGTCGATAACACAAGACCAATATTCGACTCCTTCACAATCTTCTACAATTGGCTTATCTCATAACTACACGCGATCAAGCCCAGCTGCTGGTTTCGATGGGCAAGGATATCCTCCATACAGTGCAACGACGCCTGGCGGTACAGATCAGGGTAATTTTGTTTCTCCACCTAATCAGAAATATACGCCTACACAGCGAACAGTCTCAAACACTCCTCTAGGCTTGGCAGACATACGGCCTCGGGCAGATTCGAACCTTTCTGATGCTTTACCCGGGGCAAATCCATACTCTTACGATGGCGCGAATGCTACACCGACGAATAGCAATTATCTTGCGCCTTGGGCTATATATGCGTTTGACTGGTGCAAATGGCCCGCGCAGAATCATGACGCGGGAAAATTGGCTGTCGCAAGCTATTTGGAAGATGGCCATAATTTTGTAAATAACCTCTCTCCAGGATCATGATCATTTTGAGGGCAACAGCTTACATGCACTTCCACAGATACAAATATTAGATTCTCAAATCACTCCCACACCAGCCGAGTCATATATCCCAGGCTCAGCAAAGTATGGCTTAGAATTTTCAAAAATCGCCGAAGCAACTCACTCATATCCTGTTACACGATTACTTTGGGAACCACCATCCTCGCAAAAACAATCGACTGATCTTCTTGCTACATCGGGGGACCATCTAAGACTCTGGAGCTTGCCCTCAGAAACGCCATCTCCTACACCTGGAAGCTCAATTACACGACCCTCCAACTATGGACGTGATGTCCCAGCCAGTAAACTTACACCATTGGCCTTACTATCGAACTCGAAAACGCCCGAGCATACTGCTCCTTTAACCTCACTTGATTGGAATACCGTTTCCCCGAGTCTCATAATCACATCAAGTATAGATACCACCTGCACTATCTGGGATATCCCAACTTTGACGGCGAAGACACAATTAATCGCCCACGATAAAGAGGTATTTGATGTCAGGTTTTGTGCCAACAGTGTGGATGTTTTCGTTAGTTGTGGTGCTGATGGAAGTGTACGAATGTTTGATCTTCGAAGCTTAGAGCACAGCACAATCATATACGAGCCTACTTCCAAAGATGACAAAGGTATGCAATCCAATCCTTGCGCCTTTCAATGCTTATGTATTCTAGATGCCAGCCCTGGCGGGAGAATTAGCCCCACACTTGCTCAACAGACTATGTCATATGCACCGCCTTTACTTCGCCTCGCAGCATCGCCCCATGATACCCATTTGCTAGCGACCTTCTCGCAAGATTCAAACATTATTCGAATACTTGACGTGCGGCAACCTGGTCAGGCTCTGCTTGAGCTTCGAGGTCACGAGGCAGCGATAAACTGCATAGAGTGGTCGCCTTCTCGACGAGGCACTCTAGCATCTGGCGCAGATGATTCACTGGTATTGATCTGGGATTTGCTGAGCCAAAGCACTGCTCTGGCTCCACCCGGACCAGCTATCAATGGTGCACCTACATCTGACAATACGCGAGGACCAACAGCCAGCTGGCAATGTGATTATGAAGTTGGGAACATAAGTTGGGCGCCACATAGCGCCCTGAATAACGATGGGGGTGATTGGCTAGGAGTTAGTGGGGGGCGAGGCATTTGGGGTGTGAAACTATGATGGACTTTCTCGGAAGGATCATAGACAGTGTGAGCGTGTATTCGCATTATTCAGCCAGGCGTTCGGTTCTCATATGAAGTGGCATCAGATATCCGGGCATTAGGAGAGGTGCCATTAGAGCTTATGTATTATAAGGGAAAAGCATGGATCTTGCAGATGATGGATGGAATAAAGTCCATGCGATTTGACTATAACAAGTGACAGCCATATGCTCTTTTTATAGTCGAGTCTTTTGCGGCTCCTGCTCTATTGAAATTACAGCTTTGCCCCAAACCTGCCTCAAGCTGAGGTCCTTCAACGCGCTGTTCACGCTTCCTAGGCCTCTATATCCCCGGTCGAATACTGTAGGCTTGATGAGTCCTTTGTCCCACAATGCTTCCAATCCCTTCCAGATCTCTGCTGTCACTGCTGGATCTAATCGATCAGTCATTCCAAAGCGCTAGTAAAATTAGCCGTATTTCATATAATTAGGTATAACTTACATATCCAATAAGTTGTGCTTGTTTGAGAAGCACATGATTCATAGCCACCTTTTCCAAGTCACCTTCCCTCCCAGCAAATCCAACGATCAGGATTCTCCCTTTTGGTTTCAAACATTTCAAACTCTTTTCTACAAGTCCGACCGAGTCATACACGACATCTATACCTTGATCTTCAGTGTGGGAAAGGACTTCTTTCCACCATTCACCGTTAGTTGTATAGTTTACACACTCATCTGCCCCAAATCTCCTCGCTACATCTAATTTCTCTTTCGAACTCGCTGTGGCGATAACTCGTGCCCCAAAAGCTTTGGCTATCTGCACAGCCATCAGCCCTAAGCCTCCGGCTGCGGCGTGAACTAAGACAGTCTCTCCTTTCTTCAGACCTGCACAATCGATCAAAGCTCCATAGCTAACTGGAGCGGTTGCTCCAAGCCCTGCTGCGTGAGAGAAATCCCAGTTCGGAGGGATGTGATGGAGGGAGGACTCTTTGAGGCAGATATATTCAGCATAGCCACCAATGAAGCCTCCACATACTCGATGTCCCGGGACGAAAGGGGAGCCTTTTGGGGATGATATGACAGTCCCGGCGAATTCGAGACCCAGGATGAAAGGGGGACGGACAAGCGAGCGATTATTCTGATGTTTACCTCTTGCCTAAGGGACGGTGAGTTTTGTTCAGAGTAGGTTCAGAGCAGGACTGTTATATTAAATCAAATAATTGAATATGAATCCCCAGGGTAGCTACAAAAGCTCTCCGACTTAAAGAGATACAAGTTGAACCAAATAAAACAGAAGTGAAAGGAGTTAACTTGAATAAGAATTGGTTTATCTGAATAAAACTCCTGAACTTACATATAGTAAATCCACAAAGTTTACCCCGGCAGCCGCAATTTGCACGAGGACCTCATCATCCTTTGGTTGGGGTTTGGGAACCTCGGATACTTTGATTTCATCGTAGTTCTGTAGTCGAGTCAATTATTGATGAGATTGAGCTTTAGATTAAACTGCAAGTAAATACCTTAACAAATTCATTTATAACTACCGCCTTCATGATTTCGAAATCATTGTTTTTGCGTAGAAACAAATGAATTAGCAGAGAGGGGTTAAGTTGAATCCAAGGCTAGGTAGATACGGGTGAGGCTGAGCGAGAAAGCTATTTTAGGACTAGCGCATTTATAGAAAGTTGTCTTCAAAGCAACAAGGGTCAACTCACTTTGAGATACATCTTCATTACAACTCTTCCTCTCGTATTGCCCCAGTGGAATTGCCTTATCGGATTGACAGGCTTTATCGGTAACTGCTGCCTAAACTGTTTGCAAGTACATATACCAGCGCGCTCCTCTCAACCTCAACCCTTCCTCATCTCACATCCAAAATGTCGACCGCGAGCCTGCTCAATTCGCATTTCGACGATAGTGATGATGAAGAAGACTTTAATCCACAGCCTGCGGATCTTTCGGATAATGAGGATGCAGGTGGTTCAGATCACGACGATGCTGGAGATCAGATAAGGAATGAAGCTGCGAGGCAATCATCAAGGGATGATGCATCTGAGGCGGATTCCACGACACAGCCTATAAGGAGCAAGACAAGAGATGCCGAGGTTGATGGCGATGAAGAAATAGATGATGAGGATGCCGAAGGGGAGGGAGAAGATACTGCGCCACGAGCTGATGATGATGAGGAAGACGAGGAAGAAGACGACGAAGAAGAGATCACGGTAAGGAATCCAAGGAGATTGAGTTCTGAACTGCTGCCTGTTCTATATACTGACTTCATCTTAGGGCCACCGAAGAAAGCGAAGACGTGAACGCCGCAATCAATTCCTCGATGTTGAAGCCGAAGTCGATGAAGATGAAGATGAGAACGATGATGATGAAGACGAACTTAATGAAATTAAAGACAATTTCATTGCAGACACCCATCCCGATGACTTGGCGGATCTGCCGGTGGGCGGAGAGACGGATGACAGACGGCACAGGGAATTAGATAGACGGCGTGAGATGGAGGCAAGTCTCGATGCTGAGAAACAGGCTGAGATTCTACGACAAAGATATGCCAATAAAAATAGAGCCGGAAGAGGACATGGGGGAGATTCGGCAGTTGTGCCTAAACGACTTCTACTCCCGAGTGTTGATGATCCAAGCATTTGGGCCGTACGATGTAAGGAAGGCAAGGAGAGAGAGGCCGTATTCTCCATTATGAAGCGCGTAGAGGAAAGAATGGGTACCAAGGATGAGCTTGCGATCACATCTGCGTTTGAACGGGGTGGAACCCAATCCACGATGAAGGGCTTCATCTACGTTGAGGCTCAACGGCAATCGGATGTCATGGCTGCGATGGATGGCCTTATGAATGTTTATCCTCGAACGAAAATGATGCTCGTCGAGATCAAGGAAATGCCAGATCTTCTCAGAGTCACAAAGAGTCCTTCCTTGGAGCCTGGAGCATATGTCAGATTACGACGCCCTCCGAAGTACGCTGGAGATCTTGCCCAAGTCATCGATGTCACGGATACGGGATTAGAATTACGGGTCAGATATGTGCCTCGTTTGGATTACGGTCTTCATGACGATGCAAATGCTCCAGTGGATGCGTATGGCGCAAAGAGAAAGAGACCCCAAGCAGGTCCCAGACCACCTCTACGTCTATTCAGTGAAGTAGAGGCCAAAAAGCGACATGCTAAATATTTGCAAGGAAGATCGGACACCAAAACTTGGAACTATCTTGGCGATGAATACATTAACGGCTACTGCGAAAAAGAAGTCAAGATTCAGACTTTGATCACAAAGGATGTCAATCCGACTCTCGAAGAAGTCACAAGATTTGCTTCTGGTGCAGATGATGGTACTGAAAACCTGGATCTCAATGCGCTCGCAGCTAGTTTGAAAGCAAGCACTGCGAATGCATCATATCTTCCTGGAGATGTCATTGAAGTCTACGAGGGTGAGCAGAAAGGAGTTGAAGGCAAGGCAGTGTCTGTTCAAGGCGACATTGTTACTATGGCTGTTTCTGAAGGTGCACTGAAAGGGCAAACTATTGAAGTGCCTGTTAAAGGCCTTCGGAAACGCTTCAGGGAGGGAGATCACGTTAAAGTTATTGGTGGTAGCCGATTCCGAGATGAAGTTGGTATGGTGGTCAAAATTGTGGAGGACCGGGTGACTCTCTTGAGCGATCAGGGAAATACTGAGATTACGGTTTTCAGCAAGGACCTTCGAGAAGCGAGTGATTCCGGTGGTGGTGGATCTCTGGGGCAGTACGAACTATGGGATCTTGTGCAGCTTGACCCGTCTACTGTGGCCTGCGTAATCAAAATTGATCGGGAGTCATTGATTGTTCTTGATCAGAACAGCCAAAGTCGAATGGTCATGCCCTCTCAGATCTCCAACAAGTTGGAGAGACGCAAACACGGAGTTGCTACCGATCGAAATGGTTCAGAAATCCGTGTTGACGATGTCGTAAAGGAATTTGGCGGTGAAGGAAAATCAGGAAGAATCATGCACATCCATCGAGCATACCTTTTCTGTCGCAGTGCAGAACTAGCTGAGAATGGCGGTGTTTTCGTTGCTCGTACTCAGAATGTAGCGACAGTTTCTGCCAAAGGAGGTCGTATTGCCGCGTCCAGCCCAACCCCTGACCTGAACGCCATGAACCCTGCCATGAAGCGTAATGTCACAGAAATGGCTCCCCCACCAAAATCATTCGGTCGAGACAAGTCGGTTGGCCAAACTGTCACAATTCGAAAAGGTCCCTATAAGGGCTTACTTGGTATTGTCAAGGAAACAACAGATACGAGTGCTCGAGTAGAGCTTCACACAAAGAACAAGACAGTCAACGTACCGAAGGATGCTCTTGGATTCAAGGACAAGCTTACTGGTGCGAGCATTGATCCAAACTCGCGGGGTGGTGGTTTCGGGGGTGGAAGAGGGGGCTTCACTCCTAGAGGTAGAGGCGGTATGGGTGGTGCTACTCCTGGACATTTCGATGGTGGACGAACGCCGATGGCCGTTGCTGGTGTTGAAAGAACCCCTGCTTGGGGCGCTTCAAGAAGTAAGTCACTCAACTTCAATCATAAGTTCACACTAATAGAATATAGCACCCGCCGGAGGAGTAAGTGGCGGACGAACCCCAGCATGGAAATCATCAGGCGACGGAGGACGGACCCCTGGATGGGCGGATGGCTCACGAACTGTCAACCCGTATGATGGGAGCCGAACATCCTACGGTGGTGGAAATCGTACACCTGCTTGGTCATCCGGTGCCAAAACTCCGGCTTATGGTCTTTCGGATGGTTTCGCAGCTGGCTCGAAGACACCTGGTTATGGTGGAAATGACGCTTGGGGTTCCAAAACTCCTGCCTACCAACCGCAACAGCAGCAAGACAATAATTCTAGCTGGGGCCAACATGCTTATGATGCTCCAACCCCTGGCGCGCATATGTCTGCTCCTACTCCAGGTGGTTACATGGCTGCACCTACCCCTGGAGCTATGAACGCGCCAACTCCGGGAGCTTACGATGCACCAACGCCGGGAATGTACAATGCTCCTACTCCAGGTGCAATGAATGCTCCAACTCCAGGAGCTTATTCAGCTCCCACGCCAGGTTACTATGCTGCGCCAACTCCCGGAGCATATGGCATGCCTGAAACGCCAGCACCGGGATGGCAAGATGATGGACCTCGTTATGTCGACTGAGATTTGGATTTCGCGGGTGGAAATTTCATTCTACTATTGTATTCTAGATACCATCGTGCAAGAAAGGATGGGCATAGCATAGCAAAATCAAAATTGCATGGTTTAGCATAGAGATCGTGAACATTACCTCTACCAAGTCATATTGCTTCGTTATCTGTTAATCAGGATTTCTTCTCCCCCTCCCCCCAACCCTCCAAATTGACAACCACAGGACTCCCTCCACTCCTCGTAATTATCCAAGTCACTTCCTCATCCCCGTCATTAACCTCCTGGTGCTCTGTCCAGGCAGGTATCAGCGCAAAATCACCAGGATCCAATTCCTGGCGCTTCTTTCCTCGTTCTGAGATTACAGCCCCATGACCCGCTGCGGCGTAGACGATCGTGTCTTGTTCACCGTGGTGATGGACAGCGGATGAAGAGTGTGGTTTGGCAATCATTACTGGATGGAGGTTAGACGGTCCGTGATGGAATATTGGATTATCTGTATCAACAACGCGGGTTCCCATGATCAATTTGAAGAGAGAATAATTGGATAAGTATACGAAACATAAAGTAGACCGAGCCAACAAGTGAAATGAAAGCTCGCGGAAGATG
>Ga0182030_10002349_pt1 | contig 40064 bp, 37 predicted proteins | sample 812S3MmetaG_FD_121299 | JGI IMG/M metagenome (GOLD analysis project Ga0182030, IMG submission 121299) | Permafrost microbial communities from Stordalen Mire, Sweden - 812S3M metaG (Illumina Assembly) | ecosystem: Environmental > Terrestrial > Soil > Wetlands > Permafrost | place: Sweden...
GAAGGCAAGGCGTCGCATCGATGGAGAAGCGGCCTGCTTCATCCTGCAGTCCTGGCTCGACGCCCATCCAGCCCGGCGCAAACTGTAGGCGGGCGATGGGATCTCGCGCAAAGATCGGTTCTCGTTCCGAACGTCCCAAGGCGACAAAACGCCGCCGTCGACGGCCTCCGAGGCAGCATCCTAGGCCGCATCATGCGCGCTTCCGCGGCCGGTTCCGGGTGTCTGCGGCAATCGTCGCGTGTGCGGTAGTGCTGTTTCTGGGAGGAGTGGCACTGTTCGCCATCTATCCGATTCTGCCCGGGCCGGGTGAAGGCCACGTGGTCGATGTCGTCATCGCGCCGCAGGTCAGTCCGGAGGGGCTAGCTTCGATTCTCGCCTCCGAGCACCTGATCGGTTCCCCGCGAATGTTCGCCATATGGGTTCGAGCGACCGGTGGAACGAGCCGCGTCGTAGAAGGTCGACATCTGCTCTCCGACGATGCGAGCCCCCGGGAGCTTTTGGCCAGAATCGAGCGCCGTGGCGGTGCTGGGCTCGCCAGAGTAACTTTTCCTGAGGGCTACACTCGATTCGACATGGCGCGTCGTCTTGAGCAACGGCACGTCACTTCCGTGCGGAGTTTTCTCGATGCGACGGTCGCACCTGCCGTCCTTCGCGAGCTCGCGATTCAGGGCGAAAGCGCAGAAGGGTTTCTTTTCCCTGCGACGTACGATTTGGCGATGGATGACGATCCCGTGGAGATCGTTCGACGGATGAAGCGTGAGTTCGACAGGCGCTGGGACGCCGTCTCGACGCTCCACTCAGGAACGATCACCGAAGTGATGACTTCTGCGCAACTGACTATTCGCGAGATGGTGACGCTAGCGTCCATGGTCGAGAAGGAGGCTGCTGTCGACGACGAGCGTGCAATCATCGCAGGCGTCTTTCTCAATCGCCTCCGCGACCCCTCGTTCAAGCCGAAGCGCCTCGAGAGCGATCCGACGGCGGCCTATGGGTGCCTTGTCATGCCTGAAAAGATCCCGTCATGTGCATCTTTCTCCGGCAAACCGACCGCTGCGATCCAACATGAAGCCGACAACCCATATTCGACATACACGCACGACGGTCTACCTCCTGGCCCCATCGCGAATCCCGGAGCGAAGTCGCTCGAAAGCGTGATGGCGCCCGCCGCAAGTCACTACTTTTTCTTTGTCGCGCGAGGGGGGGGCAGGCACACGTTCTCAGAGACGTACGAAGCTCACGCTGCTGCAGTCCGAGATTTGAATCGGCGTCGGACTGTGGACCGAAATTGAGCCCTTCGGGGAGATGGGAGCCGCCCTGCGCGGCCAGTCGCATATAGCGGCACCTTTTGTGGCCTCACTTCTCCGCTCCCCAATAATCTGATAGACGCGAAAGAATGTTCGTCGTTGGCGATATCGGCGGGACTCACGCGCGGCTCTCTCTCGTGAGGACCGACGGCCGCGTCGTGCGGCAATCGGTCTTTATGAGCAGGGAGTACTCATCCCTGGAAGGGCTGCTTCGCGATTTCTTGGGCAAGCCTTCACCGTCGATCGCATCCGCGTCCTTTGGAATCGCGGGACCAGTGGTCGGCAACCGGGTCTCCGCGACGAACCTTCCGTGGGTGATCGATAGCCGCGTGATTTCTCGAAAACTAGGGATCCCGCGCGTCACACTGCTAAACGACCTCGTGGCCCTTTCGCTTGGCGCGCACGACGTGCCTCGGCGTGACCTGCGCGTGTTGGGCGACGCCGGAGCTCCAAAGAAAACGGGGGCCAACATCGCCGTCATTGCAGCGGGCACCGGCCTGGGCGAAGCGATACTCGTCTGGGACGGCGAGCGATTTCGCCCGTGCGCCACGGAGGGAGGTCACTCCGACTTTGCTCCTCGGACGGAACTCGAGGCCGAACTTTGGCGCTTTCTTTTTAAGCGCCATGGACACGTGAGCTATGAGCGCGTTCTGTCGGGCGATGGGCTCGGGACTCTGTACGATTTCTTTCGAACCGTGAAACGTGTGCCCGAGAAGCGAGAGAACGCGGATCTCATTCGGGGCGCCGCTGACCGCAACGCAGCGATCGCCATGCTTGGTGTCGGTCGAAAAAGCGATGCTGCGGCACGATCCGTTGAACTGTTCTGCAACGTCTACGGGGCAGAAGCTGGAAACCTCGCACTGAAATCGCTGGCCGTGGGAGGCGTCTACGTATGCGGCAACATTGCGTCCCACATGCTGCCTATGCTTGAGACGGGAGGATTCCGCTCCGCGTTCGTAGATAAGGGACGCTTCGGTTCGCTGCTCAATCGCATACCGGTAGCAGTTGTCCCTGATAGCGACGTCGGAATAGCAGGCGCGCTGCACGTAGCGATGGAAGTCAGTCGTAAATCGGCGACCCACGCGCCCGCTGCGCCAGGAAAAGCGGCTAAACGAACGGCGCCGACATCCCGCGCGCGACCAAGATAAAATAGTCGGCGGCTGGTTATTGCGGTCGATAGCGAAGCGTATGAGCGGGGCCCCCCAGCGGTAGTGCAGCGCACGGGAGATGGCATCAACGTTACGACGCTGTACGAGCCGATCGCGAAGCGAGCGGGAGTTTTCGGGCGAAGCCTCAGCGGGATAAGACATAGTGCACCGACGGGCCGCGAAGCGGCAACCATCGCTTGCGATAGTTGATGTCATGCCGACGTCGGTGCACGGGTCGGCGTTTTGGCTCAGACCTTGCGTTGGTTCTCGCAGTGTTTAGCTTGGGGCGAAGTGAGGCGCGCCATGGGAGTTGCGAGACCGTCCAATCTTCGTGTTCTTGGCTATGTCCGCGTCAAGGTTGCGTCAAAAGTGTACACGCTGCCGGTCGCGGCATTGCCAATGCTTGATGCCAGCGGCTTGGGCATCGAGCCCGGTTTTTTTGCCGAAAGTGCGGCGAGTTTCGGCATTTTTGTGGATGACAGCGCCTCCGATTCGGTGAAGAGGGAGACGATAGCGAGAGCCTCTGTCGAGGCTGCCCGCCATATCGCGCACAAGTTCTTCAATTAGATCAGGATGTTATAGGGGCACGCCGAACTTCTATCCGAGCATTTCCGCAATGGGCGCTTTGGGCTGGACGAGCGGGTGAAAAAGATTCGGGAGGAAAAGGGGAATCAAATAGGAGGTCTGGGCATCCACTCCAAAGAGGCCGCTATGAACGCGATCGAAAGGCGTCGCGAGCGATTCGGAGCTTCTTAGAATCTTGATTCCGTTACGAACGCCGATATCGAGAGGGAGTACGGTATGATCCTAGAAGAGAGAGCCAAACCAGTGCCGGGTTCCACGCCAGTGGCCCCGAGCGAAGGCACGCTGGAATTACAGCCCGATCGTCAACCCAAACAGAGCGACGCGGAGATCGAGCCTAGGGCACGCAGGCCCCGTGGATTTGCTGCGATGGACCGCAAACTCGTGAGCGAAATTGCCCGAAAGGGCGGTCGAGCCGCCCATTCCGCCGGAACGGCTCACGAATTTACGACCGAAGAGGCGAGGAACGCGGGGAGGAAGGGCGGGCGGGCGAGCCACGCGCGCCGGCGGCCAGATGAAAACGAAGGCGGGGCCCTGCCAGAGCACAGCTAGAAGGCCGGTGTCTTTCGGTCGATCCCTTCGCGATCCCCGGGGTCGATCCTACTCGCGTACGGTCGTACGCTCCGCGCGACTCGCCGCCTGGCTCGTTCGGTTTCGACCGAAATACAGCGGCCTTCTCCTGGGAGGAGTCCTCGCTGCGTTGTGGTTTTTGACCTCTGTGTCCAGGGAAGGTTGCTTGGCACACGGGCGGACCCTACCTACTGGACCAGGATACGATCGGACGAGCTTGTCTCGTGCCCTTGCAACTTGAATACACTCGGTCAGGACACGGCTAAGGCAGGAACCGATGGCTAACGCATACTCGAGCGACGACGCCCAAGTGAAGACATGTCGAATGTTCGAAAACGACTGGCTGGAGCGATTCTCGCGGATCCATCCAGCGACGCCATTTGTCGTTTGGGCGCCTGTGGCCGGTTACGTCCTTGCTCGCGCAGCGCTATGGGGCAAGCTGGGGGGGCTTCGAGTCGCGATGGCCGTTGCCGGTGGGATGATCTTGTGGACGCTTGCTGAGTACCTGCTCCATAGGTACGTGTTTCACTTCTGCCATGATTCGGCTCTAGGTCGCCGCATCCATTTCCTGCTTCATGGCGTACATCACGAGTATCCGAATGACGCGGACCGGCTGGTTATGCCGCTGCTTACGAGCACGCCGATGGCCGTCATTTTTTTTACGTTGTTCACGTTGCTTGCCGGAAAAGAGTGGGGATCCCCGCTATTCGCCGGGTTTGTCATCGGGTACTTATTTTATGACGGTACTCACTTCTATGTTCATCATTTCGTTCCGCGGTCGCGCTGGGGGAAACTGCTGCGCCGCCACCACTTGACGCATCATTTCGCTGACCACGATGGCGGCTTTGGGGTCTCTTCGCCGCTTTGGGATCACATTTTTCGTTCGATTCCATCGAAGAGAACGTCGGGTGGGCGCTCCGCCACTCCAAAGGTGCTGCCGACGTGAAGTGGGCGACGGGTGGCGCTTCGAACTGAACATCGGCGCCTCTCCCGTCATGGCCAATGAGAGCGGGCCGACTATCGGAACGGCGTGTTCCAGCGTTAGCGGTCCGAACGGGCAATCTGGGGAGACAGTTCTAGGTTCCACCTGGAGATCGGGGAGGTCGGCTCAAGGCAGGGGCGGAAGTCGCCAGAGTCATGTGAAACACGCTAAGCTTGTCGCCCCCGTTTGGGCCGGGCCATGACAACGGCAGTTCAGAGATCCCCTGCGAGCGCTGCGCCGAGTGAAATCGGAACCGTGCTCGCTCAACGATATGAAGTCGTCCGTGAGCTCGGCCGGGGTGGAATGGGCGTGGTTTACCTGTGTCGCGACATGGTGACAGGAGACCGGGTAGCGCTGAAGAGATTGCGTTCTCCAGAAAACGGTGAGACTCGCGCGGAAGAAAATTGGTGGTTTCACCAAGAGGCGCGAGCAGTCGCGCTTCTCGATCACCCGGCGATTGTGCGTGCCCGTGATTTCGGGCAGCTCGCGGACGGCAGTCCCTTTTTCGTCATGGACGTGCTGCCCGGTCGAAGCGTTCACGAGTGGATGCATACAACCCGAATGCCGTGGCCTGTCGTATGGGCGATGGTCGATCAGGTTCTCGCCGCACTGGCACACGCGCACGCGCGCGGCGTGATTCACGGAGACCTGAAGCCATCCAACGTGATGCTCGACCTGGCCTCTCCGGGTCGCGGTCCGCGCGCCTACGTGCTCGATTTGGGTCTGGCATGGCTGAGGGAGTACAGGCACGATTCAAGGCTCGATGGGGCCCAAGCGCCGGAGGTGGCCGTGCATTCGGGTGCTGGGACCGTAGGGTGGGTCGCGCCCGAACAGATTCGGCGTCAAGTCGCTCTGGTCGGACCAGCGACTGACCTTTATGCGCTTGGCTGTGTCGTGTACCGCGTGCTCAGCGGGCACGAGGTGTTCGAAGGAAATGCGCAAGACGTCCTCAGAGCGCATAAACGTTCGCCAGTTCCGCCCCCAGAACTCGTGGAGGACGCGTCGCCGGAGGCGGCCACGTTTGTCCTCAAGTTGCTCGAAAAGAAACCTTGGAATCGCTTTGAACTGGCGGCCGATGCGCGACGCGCGTGGATCGCGATCAAGCCCGCGCATGCCGCCACGCTTGAGGAGACCGTTCAGAGCACTCCGAGCGCGCGAACTGCGCCCGCCGGGTACGCTAGGTCGCTCGCGCCTGGGATTCTTAGCCTACGCGCTCCGATGCTGGTCGCGAGGGGTGAGGAGAGAAGCGAGCTCGGGAGCGCAGTCGAAGAGATACGTTCGCGAGCTAGGACGCAGGAGCTCATCGCCCTCATCGGAGAAGCCGGCGTCGGCAAGAGCCGGTTGGCCGAATGGCTATGTGCAGAGGTTCACGAGCAAGGAGCCATGTTACCTCTTCGGGCGAGGTACGGGCGTATTCCGACTCCTCTCGACGGCATCACTGGCGCCATCAACGCGCACTACGGCCTTGGCAACATCGATCGCCCGTCGGTCGAGCAGGCTCTGATCACGCGCTGGGAGGTGGAGAAGAACGACGACGAGACGCTCACGTGGGTGGCGGCCACGGCGGAGTGGTTGCGGCCGACGCCGCCAGGAGCTGCTGCCCCGCTGGGGCCGACAGGGAAACGGTTTGTTCTCGATCGGCCTGAACTGCGCTTCGGCGTCCTTCGTCGGATTCTCGAGCGTCTATGCAGAACGCGTCCTCTTCTGATGTGGCTAGATGACATGCACTACGCGTCACTGGGGACATTCGAGATGGTCACACGCATCCACCGAGAAGCGCCCGAGCTTCCCATCATGGTGCTGGCAACGGCTCGAAGCGAATCGCTCGCGACGGATCTGGATGCGGCACTGCGAATGGAGGCCCTTCGTGCCGAGTGGGGCGGTCGAGTCATCGAGCTAAAGCCGCTCGCTACCGATGACACGGAAGCGCTGCTTCGGTCGGCCCTTCCTCTCAATGACGCGGCCGTCAAGCGAGCGGTGGAACAGAGCCGCGGCAATCCCTTGTTCGCACTGCAGCTTCTCTACGCGTGGGCCGGCGGAGGATATCTCACGCTAGACGGTGAACGTTACAAGGTTCCGGAGGCCGCCCTCCACGGACGTGCCATCACGACCGCGGAACTCTGGGACGAACGCGTTCGCGCGATTCCGACGGAGCTACGGTTGAGCGCATATGCAGCGGCGGCGCTCGGGGACGATATCCGTGGAAATGTACTGAAGATGTTGTGCGCATCGCTCGGAATGGACTCGCGCGATGCATTGGTCGCGCTCACGCGTGCTCAAATCCTGCTTTCGACTGGCAGCGATCAGTACCGCTGGCCGCACGCGCTTCTGCAGGAACATTTGCTTGATCGCCTGCAAGAACGCAACGACGCGTCTGCCATCTATCGTCTCGCTGCGAATGCTCTCGCGAAGCATCCGGCGGTCGGCTCGCGCCGAATCATGAAACATCGCGTCGCCAATCTCCTCAAGGCGGGGGACGACGACACTGCAGCAAAATTGATGTTCGACTTTATCCGCGGGTCATGGCGACGCGGCAGAGACACCGCCTCGGCGCTCCGCGATTTACGACTCCTCGAGGGGCACCTCCACGGTCCGAACGCTGCCGAGGGAGCTCTTTGGCGAGCGGAAGCGCTTCGATACGTGGGCGAGATAGAGGAGGCGCGCACGGAAGCTGAAAACGCCCGTAGAGCGTTCGCCCTCGGAGGCGACCGAAAGAGCGAGGCAGCGACGTTGCGACTTCTTGGGCAGATCGCGAGCGATCTCGCGCAGCCGGCTCAAGGTCGTGTTTTGGTTGCACAGGCGTTCGATCGATACGACGAGCTTGGAGATGCCGCAGGGCGCGCGCAGGCGGAGGTGGTCCTCGGGGAGATCGACTACTTGCTGGGCGATCACGGCAGAGCGCACGCCGAGCTAAGCGAAGCTATCCGCCACTTGACCGCGCTCGGGGATGGAATGGGACGAGCTCAAGGGCTCATTCTGCTCACACTTGTCGAGGAGGCCAGCGGCGCTGCCAACCGAGGGCGGGAGCTCGTTAAACTTGCCCGCACGGAATTCGACGGTCTCGGTTACAGACTCGGAATCGCTCAGTGCGACGTGGCTCTCGGCCATGCGGACCATCGAGCATTCGACTTCGACGGCGCTCGGGCGAAGGCATTGGGTGCCCGTGCAAGCTTCAGGGAATTGCAAAATCCGCGAGGCGAGGCTGCATGTGAGCGGCTCCTTGCGATGGTCGAGTTCGACCGGGACGATTTCGATGCAGCCGAAGCTCACGCGAGAGTCGCTCTCAAGCTCTACGAGCGATTGCAGGACCCTTGGGGAGACCTTGAATCCAGACTGCTGCTCTCGCAGGTGGCGCTTGGACGCCGTGATCCGCGAGCCGAATCCTTTGTGGTGGCTTGCGATCGAGTCATGATCGATGAAGCTGAACCGCGTCAACACCGTCATCTGACTCGCGCGTGGCTGGCGGGAAGTCAGGGGCAATGGACAGAAGCAGCTATCGAAATCGACGCGGCACGCGACACGTTTGCCGTCGCGTCGTCGGTCGGCGGCGCCGCCGCGGCTGCAGACGCGCGAACGCGCACGGGGGATCACACGCCTCATTTGCTCAGGCGATTTCACCATCTCGAATGGGTTGGTCCTGCGCTTGCGAAGATCGCATCGTGGCTTCAGGACATCGAAACCTCCACGCGAACCTCGACCTGATCCGCGGTTCGCCTGCAACGCCGCAAACGATCGGAACGTCGGTGAGGTGGCTAATTGCCGAGTCACTGCTAGACTTGCGCGCGCCATGAGTACACCTCAAGATCCCCCCGTCCGCCGCAAACAGAAGGCTCGCCGCGCAAAGAAACTCGCCGCGTGGCGTCTCAAGAACGCTGCTGCAGCCGAAAAGACAGAGACGTCGACATCGTCCAAGTGATGGTTAGCGTGGCGCGTGCGCTGAGAAGGTCGGAGTCATTCGGAGGAGACCGAGCGAGGCCGGCGGCGAGTCGCACGGAGCATACTGTCCGTATGTTCTAAGCCACGCTCGACGCCGAGATCGCGACGGGATCGGCCGAAAGGCCCCGACCTTCGAGAGATAAATTTCGGACGGTCCGTGGCTCACTCAGTGAATCCCGCTAGAGGCTTGTAAGGTTGTGCGCTATGGCCCCTCATTGTGGTCATGCAAGTGGCGGTCGTTCAGCTCAACTCGCAAGCAAACGTCCAGGCGAACCTATCCCGGATCCAACATTGGGTAGCGTTGGCGGCTAACGCTGGGGCCGAGTTGGTTGCCCTGCCTGAGAACTTCGCGTTCATGGGCGAGGAGGCCACTCGGAGGGAGATCGCCGAGCGTCTTGATGGCGCGTTTCCGGGCCCAATCCTGACTGCGATCGCCGAGAGTGCGCGGACTAGCGGCGTATGGGTGCTCGCCGGTGGGATGCCGGAGCGGAGCGACGACGATGCCCGCCCCTACAACAGCTCGGTCCTTGTCGATCCTCGAGGCGACATCGCTGCGACGTACCGAAAGGTGCACCTCTTCGATGTGACTCTGTCTGACGGTACGTCCTATCGCGAAAGTTCTGCGACGATGCCGGGGGGCGAGGTCGTCACTGGAGAGGTGCTCGGGGTCCAGGTTGGGCTTAGCATTTGCTATGATGTGCGGTTTCCGGAGCTCTATCGGCGCCTCGTCGATCAGGGAGCGCGTGTCGTAACGGTCCCGGCAGCGTTTACCGTCCACACAGGCAAGGACCATTGGCACACGCTTCTTCGCGCTCGTGCCATCGAAAATCAGGTCTACGTCTTGGCGCCTGCGCAGTGCGGCTCCCATCCCCTTGGCCGCCAGACATTTGGTAAGTCGGTTATCGTCGACCCCTGGGGCGATGTCATCGCTCAGTGTTCAGATGGTGAGGGTTTCGCGACGGCCCGCTTAAATTCTGACTATCAGGACCGCGTGCGCACTTCTCTGCCGGTCCTTTTGCACCGCAAGTGGTAATGGCAATTCCGCTGGTCGATCTGGTCGCCCAGGATGCGCCGATTCGCGATGAAGCACTGGCCGAGATCTCACGAATTGCCCGGGATGGGCACTTTGTGCTCGGCTCGAACGTCGAACGATTTGAACATTGGCTGGCGGACACCTGTGGACGATCTTTCGCGATTACCGTCGCGTCTGGGACGGACGCGTTAGAGCTAGGCCTTCGCGCACTCGGGATTGGGGCGGGAGATGCTGTGGTCACTTCGGCATTTTCATTTGTTGCCGCCGCCGAGGCCATCTCAGCGACAGGCGCCCGTCCTGTGTTTTGCGATGTCGAACCGGACACGTTGTGCGCGAGCGTGCGGACCGTCTCCTCAAGCCTTGAGAGGTGCCGAGGTCTCGGACTTGTGGTCAAAGCCATCGTTCCCGTACATCTATTCGGAGTCTGTGCGAACCTGACCGAGCTTGCCGCGCTCGCCAAGAGCGAACAGGCGGCGCTTGTGGAAGACGCGGCCCAATCGTTGGGAGCGCGCGACAGCAGCGGCTGTATCGCGGGCGGAATGGGAGAGGTCGGGTGTTTCAGTTTCTTTCCGACGAAGCCTCTTGGTGCATGGGGCGATGGAGGCGCGATCGTCACTGACGACGATGCGGTCGCACAGCGACTTCGGCGATTGCGGGTCCACGGGGCGATATCGCCCTATATTCACGAAACGATAGGCCGAAATAGTCGGCTCGACTCGATTCAAGCCGCTGTCCTTTGGGTCAAGTCGCGGCATCTTGCGTCGTGGCAGCGGCAGCGCGCATATCGTGCGACTCGTTATCTCGAAGCGTTCGACGGGCTGCCGGTGCTTCTTCCCGCGACTGCGCCTGCGCCCGCACTACACGCCTGGCATGCGTTCGTGATACGTGTCGAGCGAGACCGCGACAAGCTCGCTGCTTGGCTCGCCTGCCGCGGGGTTGCGTCCCGAGTTTACTATCCCCTTGGTCTCCATCAGCAACCCTGCTTTCTGCACCTCGGCGAGCCGAGCTTGCCGAACTCCGAGATGGCGTGTCAAACGGCGTTGGCCATCCCGATATCGGCGGCTCTCACGGATGCCGAGCAGGACATCGTCATCGAAGCGGTTCAGAGTTTTTTTCGGTGCTGACCCGTGTCACGCGCGCGCCGACGCTGCGGCTCGCTCGGCAAGGATAGCCGCAACGTCCACGCCAGATTTGGCGATAAACTCGAGAGCTAGAGCGTTGGTCCCGTGCGCGATCTCGTCGGGGGTTCCGCGAGCGGAAATCGTCCCACGGTCGAGCAAAACGCACTGATCGGCAATTCGAAAGCAGCTCGCGATGTCGTGAGTGATGACAATGCTAGTGACGCCGAAGCGTCTACGTGTATCTTCGATGAGACTATCCACTTCTCGACTCGTGAGAGGGTCGAGACCACTCGTTGGTTCGTCATACGCGAGGATTGGAGGGTCGAGCATGAGAGCCCTCGCGAGTCCTACGCGCTTGCGCATCCCGCCAGATAGCTCCGCCGGGAACTTGTGGAGCACGCTCGAGTCAAGGCCCAAAATAACCAGCTTTTCGACCACTCGGTCCCGAATTTCACGGGTCGACAAATGGGTGTGCTCGATGAGCGGAAAAGCCACATTGTCGAGCACGTTGATGGAGTCGAGGAGCGCGGCGTATTGGTAGACCATTCCGAACTTGTGCCGCACTCGATTGATCTGGCCTTCGCTCATTTGAGCGATATCTTCTCCGTCGACGAGAATGCGGCCGCGGGTCGGTCTGTCCAGCGCGACCACAAGACGCAGGAGCGTCGTTTTCCCCGCACCGGAGCCACCGACAATGCACGTTGTCTCGTTGCGCCGGCAGGTCATATTGATTCCTTTGAGAACCCGCTGATCGCCGAAGCTCTTCTCGACGTCTTCGAAAACAAGGATGTCGCGTTCTCGCGGAGGGTGGGTGGTCGCATCCGCGGAGGGAGAGTCGCGATGATCCAGCGTCATGAGTCACGCACCACCTTAGATGTCGCGGGTCAGCCTGAGAAGCGTGAGCTTGCCTTTGGAATGGCATTCGGCGCGCGCGATGCCTGCATCGAGGTGCCTGCGATTCAGATGGCGACCGTCGACGAGAGTGTGGCTTCGATGTAAAAGGATCGCCATGACCGGAGAGCAGCTCGACGTGATTCTGAAGACTCTTGGAGCTAAGAGCGACAAGGACGGATGGCAAGGGCTGTCTGACGGCAACACGATGGGACTCTATGTCGCCCACGAAGGCGCGAGCATCACGTTCTCTCGCATTGAAGCTCTCCGTCGCGAAGGGGAGCTCGTCTTCGCGCGCAGTACCAAGCGTGAGATGTATGCCGTTGCTCGCGCCGACATATTCGCTGTCTCGCTCGACAGTGAGGGGTCTGCAACGAAGGCAGGCCGGCGGGCTGGTTTCGGTTGATATGGGCCCTGTCGGACCGCTGTCGACGATAAACAAGTCCTGACGTGGGTGTTCTGCTGCGATGGGTCTTGGGCGTGATCGCACGCCTTCCCATTTCTGTCGTTGCCTGGTTTGGCGCAATCCTCGGATGGTTTGTCGCTTCCGTCCTGCGGGTGCGCCGCCGTGAAGTGGAAAGCGCGATGCGCGCGACTGGAATAGCGAACCCAGTGGCTTGCACGCGAGCGATGTACCGTTCACTCGGGATTTCTGCGCTCGAGCTCATCGCTCTTACGACGCCACACGCCGACGCCCTCATCGGGCGCGTTGTTGTCGCCGAGGCTTCCCGTCGTCAAATTGCGCGTGCGCAAGGCCTGGGTCGAGGTCTCGTGGTCGCGGCGACGCATACGGGCAATTGGGATCTGGCCGCATGTGCCATGGCCCATGAAGGCGAGCTGATGGTGGTCACGAAGCACTTGAAGGTGCGGTTTCTCGATCGCTTCTGGCAGGAGACACGCGCAGCGCACGGGGTTCTGCTCTGCGACGCGCGAGGCGCGCTCTCGCGGGCACGCAACACGCTCAAACGGGGAGGAGCTGTGGCGATGATGGTCGATCAGGTCCCGTTCCTTCGACGCCACGCGATCAGGACAGATTTTCTTGGACGACCGGCGTGGACGGATAAGGCACCGGCGACGCTCGCCGCGGCCGCCGCTGCGCCGATCTTGCTCGTCGCTTCGCATCGCGACGAGGTCCAAAGGCAGCACCTGCACGTGCTCGGTGTCTGGCTCCCACCAGAGCGCCCGACCCGGGAGTGGATCGAGCGGACGACGCGAGACTTGAGTCGATCGTTAGGCGAGTTCGTCCGCCAGCATCCGAGCGATTGGCTGTGGCTTCACAGACGCTGGAAGCTGCTCGACTCCGAACCGGGAAAGACTATGATCGAAGCGCCATGCGAGACTCCCTCACGATTGCCGGGCGGTCCTTCGACAGCCGCTTGATTGTCGGTACCGGTAAGTACAAGAGCGTCGAAGAGACCGAAAAGGCCATCGATGCGTCGGGGGCAGAAATCGTCACGGTCGCGCTGCGACGAGTCGACTTGAACGACCGGTCTTCCGGCTCTCTGATGAGTCTCTTGGGCCGCAAGAAGTGGATTATTTTGCCCAATACCGCGGGTTGCTTCACTGCCGACGAAGCCGTTCGGACACTGCGCCTCGCCCGCGAGCTTGGGATCGCAGAAATGGTCAAACTCGAGGTCATCGGTGACCCCGTCACTCTGTATCCAGACAACGAACAAACTATCGAAGCGGCCAAGGTGCTCGTCAAAGAGGGGTTTGTCGTATTGCCCTATTGCATCGATGATCCCGTCGTCTGTCGGAAGCTCGAAGACATCGGTTGCGCGGCCGTCATGCCGCTTGCAGCGCCCATTGGTAGCGGACTGGGGATTCGCAATTCCCATAACGTGGAGCTCATTGTCGAGCACGCGCATGTCCCCGTCATCGTGGACGCAGGCGTTGGTACTGCGAGCGACGCCGCGGTTGCGATGGAGCTGGGATGTCACGGCGTTCTCATGAACACCGCCATCGCGCAGGCCGGCGATCCAGTGATGATGGCGGAGGCCATGCGAGAGGCAGTTTGTGCTGGGAGAAAGGCTTTCCTGGCCGGTCGCATGCCAAAGCGGCGCCATGCCAACGCATCAAGCCCTGCTGCGGGTGTCGTCGGCGGTCCTGTTCATTTCGAGTGAGTCCGGGGGATTTGGAGGCGTGAACGAGATCGCGCAGCGACCGCCGAACATTGTCTTGGTGACTGACCGCGCATTCTGCGACGACATCATCATGCGATGCGTGCATGCTGTCGCCGTCGCTTTGCCATACGGCGCTCTCGCCGTTCAGCTTCGGGACAAGAGCCGTCCTTTGCCGAGTCTCCGCCTTTTTGCCTTGCAATTGCGAGACGCAACGCGTCGCCTCGGAGCGTTCCTCGTAATCAATGGTGATCCTCATCTTGCTCGGGATGTGGACGCGGACGGAATTCACTTGGGTCGCGGACAGGTTTCCGTGCGGCAAGCCAGGGCCATTTGCCGCCCTGGAACCTGGGTCTCGGTCGCGGCGCACTCGGACGACGAAGTATGCCGCGCGCGCGAGGATGGGGCCGACGCAGCGCTCGTGAGCCCAATTTTCGCGACTCGCAGCGCCTCGCCGCTGGGAGTCAATGCGATGCGCAAACAGCCTCGCGGCGTGACGGCGCTGCGCTCGGCGCGCGACGCAGCGGGGGCAGGGGTCCGGCTCTACGCGTTGGGTGGAATCACCGTGGATCGAGCGATAGCATGCAAGAATGCCGGAGCGGACGGCGTTGCGGTGATCCGTGCGCTTCTTTGCGCAGATGACCCAGCACGAGTCGCTCGTGGTCTGTTTGCGGCGTGGGGGCGATGCTAGGGTTACGCCCATGGCGAGCTATCTGGAGTCGCTGGAACTGACGCGCGACTTTCTGCGGCGCCATGTCGGTGACTCGCGACAAATTGGTCCGTCGGACCACATTCAGAAAGATCTGGGTCTCGACAGCCTTGCTGTCATGGAGCTCGTATCGGAGGTTGAGAACCACTTTGGCGTGTGCGTTCCTTCCGATATGTTCGAGCACATCTCGACGGTGGAGGACGTCGCTCGAATGGTTCAGCGCCTGAACATCACAAGGTGATTCGCTGGCGTCGTGCGACGCCACTCCCCAAAGAGTGCGAGCTTTTCGCGTTCATGCTAGGGCATGCGACCTTATGGTAAGTTGCCCGAGGCATCGACTCGCGCCGCAAGCCGATCGATCGCTTTCGGAGTACTTCGTAGGTACTCGCCTGAGACAGGACCTCAAGCCAAGAATGAATGGGTCCCCCGACCCGATTCCGTTCCCAGATGTGCATTGGGTGGAATCAGACGTTCGAGCTGAAATTGTACGTTTTCGTCCCGCATCGAATGCATGCAGATGGCCCGCGCAATAGTTGCCGATTGCTCGACGCAAGAGGTCTCATCTAGTAAGGTTCGATGATTGCTTTTGGTATTAATAAATTACACCTTTGAGTAGGAGTGCGCAGTAATGAGAGTCCGCGCCACGTTGACTGTTGCCATCGCAGGTTCCGCTATCATCTTTGCGTGTGCGCCAAGCGACGTGCCTAATCAGGCAGACCCGAACTCGTCTGGAGGTGGATCAGGTTCTTCATCTGGATCCAATTCGAGCTCGAACGGGGGGCCGTCGCCCTCTTCCGGATCATCTTCGGGCTCATCGGGGTCGGGATCCGGGTCGTCGAGTGGCAACAGTGGAGCTGGGAGCTCAAGCTCGGGATCATCGGGAGCGCATCCGAGTGGAGGTAGCTCCAGCGGCAGTTCACCGTCCAGTTCGTCTGGCACAGGATCTTCCGGCGCTTCCGGCTCGGGGACTTCGAGTAGCTCGGGGGGCGGCTCATCGAGCGGGACGGGGAGCTCATCGAGCGGCGGCGGATCCTGCTCGGATGTACCACCCCCGAACCAGGGGACGACCACGTGTGCTCAATGGCTCCAGTACGGGCAATGCACTGCTACCTGGATGGCAACCTACTGCGACTCGACGTGCGGGAGGTGTTCAGGGGGCGGCTCGAGCGGTTCGAGCGGTAGCTCGTCCGGGGGTGCCGCCGGCAGCTCGTCGGGGAGCCATCCCAGCAGTTCGTCAGGGAGTTCCAGCAGCAGCTCGTCCGGGGGCGCCACAGGTAGCTCATCCGGGAGCTCGGGCGGCGGCTCATCGAGCGGCGGGAATACGAACTGCCCGTCGGAGCCGTCCTCTGTCGGCGGTGGCAAGACCGGCTCCGGATGGGGGTCGCGATTCTGGGATTGTTGCATGCCTTCGTGTTCCTGGAAGGCCAACGCCGCGCCGTTGAATCCGGCCAACGTGTGCTCTCAATCGAATTCGGTGATGTCGAGTCCTCCGTCGAACAGCGCGTGTTCTGGCGGGTCTGGATTCGCTTGCTACAGCTTCGCGCCCAAGTCGGAGTGCGACACGATGTCCTATGGGTACGCGGCAGGCAATCAGCCTAACTTCGCCTGCGGCCACTGCTATGAGCTCAAGTTTACCGGTTCCTCCAACAACGCGGGGACTGACGACGGAAGCCAAAGTCTGTCGGGCAAGAGCATGATCGTGCAGGTCGTCAACATCGGTGGCATTCAATCCAATCAACTCGACATCATGATTCCAGGCGGTGGTGTGGGCGCCAACAACGCGTGCACATCGGGGTCCTCCCAGTGGGGGAGCTCCACGAAGATCGGGGCGCAGAACGGCGGAATGCTATCTCAATGCAAGTCGCAGAGCACAGACTACTCGACCTATAAGAGCTGCGTTTTGTCGATGTGTACGGCGGCTTTCGGAGGAAGCGGGATGTCCGATCTCCTCGCCGGCTGCGATTGGTTCGTCAATTGGTATGGCGCGGCGGACAATCCGAACTTCAATTATACGGAAGTCAGTTGCCCGTCCGCGATCAACTCTGTGTCTGGCATGTGAGGCGCGGCGTGATCCGCGGCGGCTATCCCCTCATCAGCTCTTCATGATGGGTTGAGGAGATCGCCGTCGCTCAGAGCCTTTGCCTTCCCGCGAGAGCGCGCCCCATCGTGATGGGGTCCGCAAACTCCAGGTCCCCGCCGTGTGGAACGCCGCTCGCAATCCGAGTGATGGCCACGCCGAGCGGGCCGAGCTCCCGCTTGAGCAGCAGCGCCGTAGCCTCTCCATCCACGCTGGGAGGAGTGGCCACGATAACCTCGGTGACGCCATGGTCCACGATCCGGCGCGTCAATGCCGCGATGGGCAGATCATCGGGACCAATTCCGTCGAGCGGCGAAAGCAATCGGCCGAGAACAAAGTAGCGCCCTCGCATGGCACCCGCGCGTTCGATCGCCATGAGATCGTGAACTCGACCGACGACGCAGAGAATGCTCCCGTCGCGTTTCGAATCAGAGCAGATATCGCAAATCGCGCGGCCCTCGGAGATCTCTGCGAGATTTCCACAGGTCTCGCACGGTCCGAAATCGTCTCTGAGGGACGACAGAAGCGCTCCCAATTCGCGGCTGACCGCCGGGTCCGCCGTCAGAAACCACAGAAGGTATCGCTGCGCGGTCTTCTGGCCGACTCCGGGCAGATGGGAGAAAAGCCGGACGATGCGTTCGACCCGCGGTCTCACACCATTCCTGGAATTTTGATGCCCCCCGTGATCTTGTCGAGGTTGGCCTGCATTTGTTTGTCAGCCTGCTCAATCGCTTGGTTTAGCGCCGCACATACTCCGTCGAAGACGAGATCGGCATCTTCGGACGCTAGCGTTTCCTTCGCGATCTCGATCCGCTTCACGCTCCGTCCGAGAGAGACAATGACCTTGATCTTGCCTCCGAGCCCCTCCACCGTGATCTCCTGATCTTTGAGCTCGTCGCGCGCCTGTTCCACCTTGCGCTGCAGCCGCGCTGCCTGGCGCATCAGCTCGTTCATGCCGCCGCGAAATTGCATAGCCTCTAGCCTACCTCATCCTTCAATGCTCGGAAGCCTCACTTCTCGCAGAGAGGCTCCAAACACGCGGACCACTTCTTTTACCACGGGATGGGCTTCTACAGCGGCGCGCGCCTTTGCGACTTCGGCGGCCTGTCTCAATGCGTCCACAGACGCAACAGTCGGCAACTGCGCAGTCTGCGGAGACGCCTGGGTGATATCGACCTTGGTGGCGACACCAAAATACGAACGGGCGGATCGGCTAAGGATCGCCATCGCCTGGGAGTCGGTCGCTCGACGCGCGAGAAAGCTATCGGAGGGGTCGAAGGCGACGACCAACCGCTCGGGGCCGAGTTGAAGCACCGCTGCGTGCTCCAGCGTGGATGCCAGCGCCATGTTCTCTGAACGCACGAGGTCTAGGATGGCGCGCCACGAAACCTCACCTTGATGCGTGGCAGGCGTATCGGAAATCGGTGCGCCCTCATGGCCAACAAGACCGTCGGATGATGGAATTTCAGGCGCCACGGCGTCAGCTGCCACCAAGGATGGTGATGGAATCGACGGAATGGCGTCGACAGCCACAGCTTGGGCGCGCCCACGCCTCGGATCGTGCAGCGTCGCTGGGACCATTGCGCCGCTCGCATCTTCCGGAGTTGATCTGCGTGCCGCGCGAGTTCCTCCTCCTCCGCCACCCGACCCAGGCGGAGGAGCTCCCAAGCGGCGTTCGAGGTCTCCAATGCGCAATAGCAGATCATCCAGAGGGAGAAGCGGCGGACGGCGAGCGAGCCGGATGAGGGCCATTTCGAGAGCAAACCGGGGTTGGCTGCTGCGCGATATGTCGTCAAACGATCTCGAGAACCCTTGAAACAGGCGCGAAAGATCGTCGGCGTCAGAACGCTCGGCGAGCGCGGACAAGTCGGCCGTTTCGGCGTCTGCCAAGTCGAGGAGGTCTTTGAGGGTAGGCCCGTCAGAGCGCTTGGCGCAGACCTTCGCTACGACGAGACCGCGTAGGTGCCAGAGAATGTCTCGGGCCATGTGGGGAAGGTCGAATCCGTCTCTCGAAACGCGGTCCACGATCGAGATGCACGCGGGCGCATCGCCGTCGACCAGCGCGGTCGCAAGATCATGCAATACTCTGCGATCAGCGACCCCAAGCACGTGCGTGACATCATCCACGGTCACTTTGGGTCCGCTGAATGCGATGACCTGATCGAGCAAACTCATCGCGTCACGCATCGACCCGGCCGCTTCCCGGGCGAGGATTTGAACGGCAGCGGGCTCCGCGGCGATGTTCTCGCTGGCCAGCACGCTCTCGAGACGGGAAGCGATCGACTGGGTCGTAATCAGCTTGAAGTCGTAGCGTTGGCAACGACTCAAAATCGTGACCGGAACCTTGTGGACCTCAGTCGTCGCAAATATGAATTTGACGTGAGGCGGCGGCTCCTCAAGAGTCTTAAGAAATGCGTTCCACGCGGCCGACGAGAGCATGTGGACCTCGTCGACGATATAAATCTTGTGACGATCACGAGCCGGACGGAACGTCATTCCGTCTTGAAGTCGCCTCACCTCGTCGACTCCGTTGTAGCTGGCCCCGTCGATCTCCTGGACATCGAGATCATGTCCACCGGTGATCTCACGACACGGAGCGCACACGTTGCACGGAGTGATCGCGGGCTGCGTGCTCGCAGCATCGGCACCTACGCAGTTGAGGCACTTGGCAAGCAGCCTTGCACTGGTCGTCTTGCCAACCCCGCGAACCCCCGTGAACAGGAAAGCATGTGCGACGCGCCCCGAGCTCATGGCGTTCGCGAGCGTTCGACTCACGTGCTCCTGTCCAACGAGGTCAGCGAAGGTTTGAGGGCGGTATTTTCGAGCGAGAACGAGGTAACTCACGCTGGGTAACGCCCTTACACCGACTTCGATTCCGTTGCCAGCGCCGTGCCTCGCAGATGCCGGTCGTCAGGCCGCGATCCTATTGCTTCGCAAGAGCTTCGAGCTCGCGGACGAGCTCTGGAACCGCGACGAAAAGGTCTTGAACGAGTCCGAAATCGGCGACTTGGAATATGGGCGCCTCGGCGTCCTTGTTGATCGCGACGATAACTCTGGACGCCTTCATCCCAGCAACGTGCTGAATGGCGCCCGAAATCCCGATAGCAAAATATAGACTTGGGGCTACCGTTCGGCCTGTTTGCCCAATTTGCAGCTCGGTGGCGACATAACCCGCGTCGCATGCGGCACGACTTGCACCTATCGCTGCGCCAAGCACGTCTGCGAGCGGATTGAGAAGCGCGCCAAACTGCTCCTTCAATGCGCGTCCGCCAGCCACGACCACGCGAGCTTCCCCGAGGTCCGGCCGCTCGCTCTTTTGCTGTTGCGTCTCAATCCACTGAATACGGTCTACAGCGGCAGCGGCGCTCGCAATTGGCACCACGGCGGTCGGCGAACGCGTATCCACGGGAGAGGGCCCTGAAAACTCGCTCTGGCGTACGCTCACGATATGCCGCGGAGTTACGATCTCGAGCCACCCATGCACACTCCCGGAATACATCGAACGGCGATACCGGCGCGCCGTCCCGCTCGATTCGACCCGATTCACATCCGGGGCATATCCAGCGCCTAGCCGGGCCGCAAGACGGGGCGCGATGTCCTTTCCGAATGCGCTCGCGGTCACCGCTACGGTGTCGTACCCGCGTTCGGTGACCACCTGCGCCACGGTCGGCACGATTCGCTCGCAGAGCGAGCCTGCCAACGTCGGATCGTCGCATACGAGGACGTTCGAAGCCCCAAAGCCAAGGAGCTCACCCGCCGCATCGCCGACGCCGCTTCCAATGACCAAAATGTCGAAAGGCGCGCCGATCTGCTTGCCGAACCCGATGGCGCTATACGTCGATTTGCGAACCTTGCCCTCAGCAATTTCCGCGATGATCAGTGTGCCAGACATTCAGATCACCTTTGCTTCCGTCTTCAATTTGGCGACAAGCTCTTTAATATCTTTGACTTTCGCCCCAGGGGCCCGCTTGGGAGGAAGTTCTGCGGCTCCATAACGAACCTTCATCGTCGGGTCGGAAACAAGCTCCGACAAGGCGATCTCGACGAGAGGCTTGCGCTTGGCGGCCATGATGGCCATCAGCGCTGCGAAGCGAACACCCTCCGGATACGCGTACGACTCTGCCGTGTGAATCGAGCGCACGCCACGCGGGTAGACGACCTTGTCGAGCACTGCCACGACGGCCGGCAGCGTAACCCGCACGGTCACTGTAGCGCCTTCAACCTCGCGTCCGACGACGAGCGCGGTGTCACCTTCGCTACGGACGGAACCGGCGAATGTCGCCTGGGGCCAGCCGAGGTACTCCGCCAACATCTGGCCGACCTCGTTCGACTCGTTTTCCGTCTGTTCGTAGCCGAGCAAGACGAGATCAGGTTTCTCGCGTTCGACGAGTACCTTGAGTCCTCGCGCGACCAGGTCGCCGTCGAGAGCGTCATCGGACGCGTCGACGCGAATCGCGCGATCGGCTCCTGTTCCGAGCATTGCACGAAGCATTTGCTCAGAGCCCTTCGAACCGAATGTAACGACGACAACTTCCCCGAGACGTTGCTTGGATGCCTGACCATTTTCGGTCAGCCGCAGCGCCGTTTCGAGAGCGTATTCGTCGTATGGGCTCGGTTTGAGCTCCAGACCGGTCGCGTCGACCTTTCCCTCCGGCGTCACCTTGACTTTGTTCAGATTCTCAGGGTCGCTGACCCGTTTGACGGCAACGAGAACTTTCACGAAGTGGCCTCTCCGAACTTGCGGCCTTCCGCGGGGACCGCGTGACCCATCCTCATACGACGAACGAAACGCAGTCGATAAAGGCTTAGCCCTCCGGTGTCAACCGGCGCCAACGCGCGGGGGGTCGGTTCTTGACTCCGGGGAGGCAAAGGCGTTTCGAAAATTGCGTCGCTCTCGCATGCGATCGCCATTTTCCCGGGCTTGCCACGCAAGAGTCGAGACCCGCGCGAGTCACACACTGATGGCATCTCGAAAGCACTGCACTAGTGTGCTGAGCCAAACGATGCCCATTACGACGGATTGTCTCGTCATCGGAAGTGGCGTGGCGGGATTGTCGCTCGCGCTCGAAGCGGCCGCCCATGGCGACGTCATCATCGTGACGAAGCGAGCGGCGGAGGAATCGAACACGAAGTACGCCCAGGGTGGGATCGCGGCTGTGCTGAGTACGGAAGACTCGTTTGATGCGCATATCGCCGACACGCTTCAGGCTGGTGCCGGGCTGTGTCATGAGCTCGCAGTCGAGGTCTGCGTCAAAGAGGGTCCAGCGCGAATTCAGGCGCTGCAGGACCTTGGCGCCCACTTCGATCGCGCCGGTGGCGACGTCGATCTCGACCTCCACCTAGAGGGAGGGCACAGCCGACGGCGTGTCGCGCACGCTGCCGACATGACGGGTCGCGAGGTCGAACGCGTTCTGCTGGAAGCGGTTCGCAAGTCGCCGAATATCCGAGTGCTTGAGAATCACATGGCGGTCGACCTCATCACGCTGGCGAAATACGGCGGCCCGGAGAAGTGCGCCGGTGCTTACGTGCTCGACGAAGCCAGCGAAATCGTCCTCACGATAGTGGCTCGGGCGGTCGTCCTTGCATCGGGGGGCGCTGGCAAGGTGTACCTCTACACGACGAATCCGGACGTGGCTACGGGGGACGGAGTCGCGATGGCCTTCCGGGCAGGCGCAGAAGTTTCCAATATGGAATTTTATCAATTCCACCCCACGTGTTTGTACCACCCCAAAGCCCCTCGATTCCTGCTCACCGAGGCGCTGCGAGGGGAGGGCGCTGTTCTTCGTCTTCCCGACGGAACCCCGTTCATGAAGCGCTATGATCCCCGCGCGGAGCTCGCACCTCGCGATATCGTCGCTCGCGCGATCGATGCCGAGATGAAGCGCACCGGTGCCGAGCACGTGCTTCTCGACATCACGCACGAGAATCCGAGCCTGGTGCGCGACCATTTCCCAGGAATCTACGAGCAGTGCCTACGCTGGGACCTCGATATCACACAACAACCAATTCCAGTCGTTCCCGCCACGCATTACATGTGCGGCGGCATTACGACGAATCTCGAGGGGCGGACAACCATTCCAGGCTTGTGGGCTATTGGCGAATGCGCGTGCACGGGGCTGCATGGTGCGAATCGCCTCGCGAGCAATTCGCTCTTGGAAGGATTGGTGTTTGGCCATCGCGCAGCTCATTCCGTAACGCAGGCATTTGGCCACGGTCTTCCCTGGCCGGACGTGCCCGAGTGGGAAGTCGGTGGGGCAACGCTGAGCGACGAAGCCGTCGTCGTCACGCAGAACTGGGATGAAGTTCGACGGCTCATGTGGAACTACGTCGGTATCGTCCGCTCGGATACTCGGCTTCGGCGAGCGGTCCGGCGAATTGCGCTATTGCAGGATGAAATCGTCGAATATTATTGGAAATACTTCGTGACGCGAGATCTCCTCGAGCTTCGCAATATTGCTACCGTCGCTCAGCTTATCGTCGAGTGCGCATCGAATCGGCTGGAGAGCCGAGGGCTTCACTGCACGAGCGACCATCCCCAAACGGACCCCAAACTGGCCCGCGATAGCGTGGTCAAACGCGGCGTGCCAGCGCATTTTCGAGTGCGGTAGAGATCCGAAGTGCCCGATCTCCCTCCCTCACCCAGCGGGCGTCCCATGACGTCCACAGCCGCTCTCGGCTGGACCCTCGGGCTTTCCATCGCCACGCATGCGTGCGTGAGGCTCACCGAGATGGTGCGCGCTGGTGCCGCCAACGACTGGGTCAACCTCGGGGGCTGCCAGACGCTTTCGGTCCTGGTCATCCTATTTGTCATCTTGCGGATATACGTTCCGGATGGCTCGGTGCGTGAGGCCCTCGGCATTCGAGCACTCGCCGGGTGGCAATTCGTACTATCGGTAGGGCTGGGCGTTGGGCTCTACCCGTCGATGGCGATGCTTGATCGCGAAATTCTCAAGAGATTTCCGTACGATGCAGAAGAACTCGCCCAGTTCGAGCGACTCGCCACGGTGCACACGATATCCGAGCGCGTAGTCTTTATCGCAATCGCCTTCTGCGTACTTCCCATCACGCGCGAGATCTTCTTCCGCGGCGTTCTGTTTGAACAGATCTCAAAGTCGTCGACGATTCGCACTGCGATCTTGGCTACCGCTGCCTTTTTTGCCTTTTCGTTCGATTTCCGAACGATTCCGACAGAGCTCATTCTGGGCCTCGCGCTGGGTCGATTGCGGGCATCGACGGGCACTCTGCTCGGCCCGATCGTCGCCGAGATTGCGTTTTGGGCCGTAGCCGCGGTTCCTATCGCGGCCGGGATGAATCCGAACGTCGATATCACGTACCCCACTCGGTATGTTGTCGTCGGGGCCGTGGCAGCGCTCCTCGCGCTTGTTCTCGTGGATAGGAGAGCCGCTGCCAACAACCGTTCCGGTGGATAGGCATTCGTTGGACGTCCGCATCGCGCTCTATCGGTGGTCACTCGGGGGCCAAGCCACACCGGTAGAGTTATTTGAGCACTGTGTCGCCGGGGTCTGCACGCCGAGTCATTGCGTGCTCGGGCAATGCGCTTCCACGAACCTCACTCGTCGGATGAGTCGACGGGGCGGGAATCGTCCATCGTGAGTGGCTGAGCTTTGTCCCCTCGTGGGACGGGCCGTCGGAGGTTGAGATTAAGATCTTGAGGATGTGACGAGTTCATGAACGGCGCGCAGTCAGCAGCCGTGCTCTTCGACCAAAAGCTTTTGTACCTCGCTGGCCAGCACACCGTCATCGCTGAGCCCGGCGTACTCCAGGCCGAATGATTCCCCATCCAGGGAGTGCTCGAGACATCCATCGAGGTCGCCGCCCGACTTCGCACTCAATCTCAGTGCGCAAAGACCCCCTCGCAATATATCAAGGTTCTTGTCGTCAAACACCTCGTTCTGGCCAATGAACCCTAGGTTTTGAAGGCGCTTGAAGATCCCCGAAAGCGTATCGATGGGGTCCATCGAGGCGATCCAGAGCGAACGGGCCTCGCCCGTCTCGTCGAACACGAGTGTCGCTCGACCCAGATTTACCGGCACCGAAAACGTGGCAACCCCCTCGTCCGTCGTCTTCAGCCCCTGAAGTTCGGGCAGCTCCTCGATGGTGAACGACTTGGACGTATGCGTCGATCCATTCGCATCAATGAACCTAACACTGACGCTGACCTTGGGCGGGTTCGGCGCGACGAATGAGTTGGTCGAACCCACGGCGAGGTTATGAAAAGTCACAGGCTTGTCCACCTGGTCAGGAATGTAAAGAACATCACCGGCCAAGAGCACGTTGAAATCCGGGCGGAGTTTTCGGAGATCCGCATTGCTGGGGTCATTCCATACTTCGTCGGGATCAAATCCAAATTTGTGCGCCACCTGAAGCAGATGGTCGCTGTCGCAAATCACGTATGGCTGCATTCGAGAACCGTTACTTAGAATAGAAGGACCGGGCAAAAAGGGCAGGCGCGCGTGGCGTATGCGTGCACCAACGCCCAACCGGCGACAGCGAGTCCAACTGCAGCGGAAATTGCGGCGATGGCTCGATGGAATCTCCAAGTCTCAAGCATCCCGCTGGCTCGCACAGTCGACGCCGCACCGGTCCGTTTCACCAATCCCTCGACAAGGATTGCGTGACGGTGATCGCTCAACATCCGCCCCATCGCGACGATCGCGATCACGGCGCCAGCGACTTGCACGTCGTGGGTCGCTTGGAACGTGCCGTGCCGTGCGACAGCCGCCGCGAGCCTCAGCAGCCCGTTGGAAGCAGGGGCCTCACGGGCCATTCCGACGACCAGGTCATAGATGATGGTGCCCCCCAACGTGAACGCAACGGCAGCGAGGGCGGGAGGCGTTCTCATCGACGTGGCCACGAGAAGAGCGCCGGTTCCGGCCATGAAGATCAGCGCGACTTCGGGAGCAAGCGCGTGGATCATCGTGAGCAGCGACGAAGCGACTAGGACAAGCCCGAACGCTTGCCTGAACCTGCGCCATTGTCGTGGCGATAGCATGCTGCGGTCTAGGGCTCGCGCACTGAACCGAATTCCAACGACTGCGAGAGCCGCGAAACAAAGGGCCAGCGCTAGAGGCTGCAGAGCGTCTATGGGTTGAAAGCCGAAATCGGTCGACGCGTTGTCGCGATCCGATCGAATCATGTCCACGGCCAAGAGAAGGAGGAACAGGGATGCCGGCGTCGCACCGACGATGCAGGTGATCCCAAAAAGGAAGACGATGCCTCGACGAACACGGACAGTTCCCGACGCCCGGCCAGACGCTCGATGACGGTCCAGGTTCATGGCCGTCAGGGGCCCGTCGCGGCCGCGGAACCAGTGACTTCACAAGCCGGCGAAAATACCTGGAAGACGGGGGTTCGACCCCGCATCGTGCTGTCAAAATATTGCTTGCGGTCTCCGATCAACCCACCGGCGGATCCCCGCACCTTCGTTCCGGTTCCATGATTGATGTCCGCGTAGCTCGTCCTGCCGGTCCAACCCCAAACTGCAAGTCCCACTCGATTTGCGAGGGTCTGGGCCACCGAGCGTCCCCGGCTGCCGACCGTTCCGGAATTGCAGGAGTTGAGCTCAATCACTGCATTCTGCCGGAACTTGGCTGGATCGACGCTTGGGATTTCATCGAGCGACAATCCGTAATCTGGGACCTGATCCCAACCGTATCGGAGCGCCACCATGCATTCGCCGGCAGTAGCGCCGCCATGGGGAGGGAAGTTGTTCTCAAACGTGTCGAAGGACACGCCGTGACTAAAGGCCACGAGCCTCGAGATGGCATGATCGGGCATCAGAGAGAAGGCGCGTGTCACGGGTGTTTTCGGGGTAATCCACGCGTAGCGGACAGCGTAGTTTTTGATGAATGAGAGGCTTACTCCGTAGAGTTCGTAACCGGTCCTCTCGATGAGCCAGATCGTGTTAGGCCCCATGGGGAGCGTTGCCGCTGCCGTTACGAATTGGAGCTGATACGGCTGTTGGCTGGGGGGTTCCGGCGAGCCGACGAGCACGATTGTCAGCCCTGTCGACACACAGGCGGGCGCACTTGCGGACGTTGACCCTGGCGCAACGTGTACGCCAGAAGCGTCGGGCGCCGCCGCCTGCGCGTCCGTCACCGTAAGCAGAAATACATCGCACTGAGGGCTGCTTGACCAGGCATCCGGTGACGGCGCGAGCTTTGGCGGTACACCCCCAGGAACCGAACCATTCTTGGCCACGGCCTTTGCGCCGTCCCCTTGCCACCATATGAGAACCCACTCATTCGGTGTCGACTCGACATAGTAGTTTACAAATCCATCGGGCGCCGTGCCGTCGGTCGTTGTCGAGGACCAGTCGATCGACGCGCCTTCTTCGACACGGGGGGGCGGTTCCGAACTCCAGATTCCCGCTTTGGCGCCATACTGCCCTCGGACGAGGGGTGCGGAGGCGCTGTTGGTCATATGAAATCTTATGTCGGACATGGCAATTCAGGCCCCTCAATGTCCGAACACCCGCGTGTGCGCCCAGTCGCTTGGCTTCGCATTTCCTAACAAGACTCGGGGGGCTATGCCGCGGCAGAGTCGCACGCGCACATCCTAGCAGCGCATCCTTGGCAGCGAACGAGTTTTCGACCTTGCACCACCAGGTCTCCTTGCAGACAGGTTCGATGCCTCATGGCGCTCCGCGCTGGCATGCGTGCCGAGCTGTCCAATCTTGGCGGGGCCCTCTGCGAGCTCGTGTATCCCGTCAACCTGGCGCAATGCACGCAAGCAACCGAATGCGCGATAGCCGTTCGTGCTCGCTCCATACGAGAAGCACGCGATGGTCTGCAACTGCCCACTTCGGGTCGAGTGCATGACTGACATCGCTGGGCGACCTGCGAACCGCGCGCGATGCGGCTTCTTCAATGTCAGCCCCGAGACCGCTGTAGATGGCCCCGCTCGTCGCACTTCCGACGCCGACGACCCATGCAAGAGCGATTCTGCCACCCACTAAGGCAGCCGAGGGAGAGAAAGCCGATTCCGTTGGCCCTGAGACGTCCCGCGCATATTCGGGGTCTGGCTGTCCGGCTTCCCAGCGAACATATCGCAATCGATATGCAGCGTCGCCGCGGCGCATCGCCCATACCGCGTACATCGCGGTCCCCTGCAAAAACACGGTCGGGGCTCCGACGTCACCTTCGGCAACACTCTTCGAGGGACCGAGCGGGCGGCCGGTCTCGGGGTCCACCCACGCCAGGAGGATGCGGCTCGCTATCTTCTTGACTGCGCCGGCCCGACGTTCATTCCGGCGATACGCGATCGCCGCATGCTCCGCCGAAATATCCACGGAGGGACCATCGAACGAAACTCCACTCTCCGCCCCGGGTTCTGCACCGACCTCCGACTTGTCAACCGCCTTCTCGACAAGCTCGCCGACCGGCGGGCTTTCGAGTCGAAGCCTGAATACACGAACTGAAGGCGGTCCGATCAAGCCAGGAGACTCAATTCGCTCCACTCCCGTTCCCACGGCGAGGCCCATCTCTCCGAACCCCTGGGATGCGTACCGTCCCGAGAACCACTTCAGCGATCGCTGAAAGAACCCAGAACCAATAACGTACATCGTATCCGGAGGATCGGTCCCGGGCTCGACCATCGCTGCAGCGCCGGCGTGTCCCTGGGTCAGAATGAGAGGACGCCCTCGAAGGACGAATGGCGATGCGTCCGCAGTCGGCGATATGCCCGCAGTCGACGCGGGAAGTCCCCGCCGATCGGCCCCGGCTGGAAGATTTCGGGCCGCTGCTTCGAGCCAGTCGCTAGTCACAGGTCGGGTCACAAGGTCATGCGGATTGAAGCGCACTCCATGAATTTCGTGATATGCAAAACAACCGTCTTGGTCGCATCCTAGTTTGCCCGAGATGGCAAACGTTATCACGGCCTCGTCCTCGCCCGACGCGACCGCCAGGTCCGTGACGTCGGTCACATGGATTCCCATGGATGCATCATCTACATGGATGACCGCCTCGCGTTCGCAAACAAGGTCGGCATGGGGTTCGGATATCGCTGCGTCAGGTATGGGCCTCATCGGAGCCACTTCGACCGGACGGGTCGAAGATATCGCTTGGGGTGGCCCACGACGAAACAGGCTGCACCGATCGCACGATGTCGCCAGCAAACTCAAACTCAGAATCCAGCTCGTCTGCAGTCGGACAGTCATGTTTCGACCTCCGCCCGGTCACTTGGTTCGGGCCGCACTATAATTCGTAGGTCCAACCTGGAAGTGAAGATGATTGATGTGGGCCTGTCGGCCGTTCTTTGCGCCTTGCGCGTTGGGTCTGCCATAGTCCGGGTGCAGGATGTAGTGGCCAGATTGGTCGTCGATGGCCGTCGAATCTTCCTGAGCGCCACCGTCGAGCGGACCAAGCTTAGAATTCGTGTCCGTGTATTCCGACGAGGCAAAGTCGAAGATCGCCTTGAATATGGGTCCCGCAGCCGCGAAATGCGCGGCGACGGATTTTAGTTTGGTCGATAGGTCATCGTCCGGTGGATCCAAGTCGGGCACATCGTCTTGGAATGGAGGTGGGTCCAATCGATAGTGCAGGGGCGTCGTATTGCCATCCGGATCCTTCGAATAGTCCGTGCCATCGTCCCGAGCCTTCTGACGGGTCCATGTGGAGTTATCCGAATTGGCAGCCACTGACTTGTAATCCCACATGTCCACCAGGCCCCAATGCAAATACACGATGAAGTCGACGCCCATCCGAATGGGCATCGTACGCGCGTCGGGGTCCGGATCGTTGGTCGAAACACCACCGAAGTCGATCGCTCTTCCATAGCCATGGCAGTCTTTTCGGGAGGAGTCTCCGTTGATGCCTTGCGTGTATATCGCCACGATATCGTGGTTACTGTTCAGTTCATCGCATAGACGTGCAATTCCGACAACGCTGCGTTGATCGACCTGCCGAAGAGGCATGTTTCCCCACTTGATTGTGTCTCGAAGAAAATGTTGACCAGGAATCTTGTCGCCTTTCTTCTTGCCAGACACACCAAAATTCAACAGCGCATAAAACGTGACGTTGCCGACTTTACCGGAAGTCAGGTTCACCCAGTTCGAAACGGAGGGATTGACGATCTTGCACTTGTCCGGATCGCACGCATCGAATTCACCCATGGATTCATCGTGCTTGAAGACGAACTCGGACCGAGCATCGAGTGTGACGAATCCGTCGAGATGGCGCTGCATCAGTTCGCGCTGAACCTCATCGTCCGTCAGCCGTTTCGTGACGGTGCCCGGAGTGGCGACTGAGAGCACGAGCCCTCCGTCGATTAATACGCAATCGTAATACGTTCCCGACTTGTCCTTGATCACATTCTGCTCATCAGGGTCAAAACCGTCTTTCGAGACTGATGGCGAGATGGACAGTGGACCCGGTTCGATCTTTCCACCGGGTCCTGGGTCCGGCGCGAAATGAAACATCTTGATATCGACGCTTATCGAACCGCCGACGGCATCCAGATCACTGGCAGTCAATGGGAGTCGGGCAAACCCCTGCGCATCGGACGTTACCTTCTTCTTGTCGCCGCCAACGTCTGCCTCGATCGTGGCGCCCTTGAGGGCGCGACCGGAACGCGTATGTACTTTGAATCGAAGAGTGAGGGCAGGCTTGGCCGTGACGACATTCGCCTTCGTGTTTGGAGCGACCTTATTTACCATGATACACGCTCCCGCAATGGCACAACGTGCCGTGCACTCTTCGATAACGCCCGCGCCATGACTCGACCTTGGACTACGATTCCCCTCTACCGCTAGCAACCGTGCGCGTCGAGAAGAAGCGACTGCGCCTCGTCGCTCAGCGTTCCGTCGTCGTGCAACCCCGCGTCGTCCCCTTCGCTATCTTCCGGCAACGACTGCTTCGAGGAGTCGAAGTCGTCGGGACACCACGATTCGGTGCAGCTCTCGCACACGACGAGCTCGGGCTCGCCGTCGGATGCATTGGAACCGGCAGCCGCGTTGTCGTCCATCGCCGTGGCAGGTGGCGTCACTACGGCGCTCGGTTGGCTCGCGGAGCCGTCTCCGGATTGCTGACTCGCCTGGCGAAGTTGCCGCAGCCCATCGCGTAGAATCTGGAGGCGACTCGAGTCCGATTCCGCGCATATGTCGACGTCGGCGGGAACGTATCCCAAATTTTGAAGGCGGTGGCAGATCCCGGTCCACGTATTGATCGGATCGAGGCCGCCCACGTCGAGAGAGTACGTCTCGCCGGAGTCTGTGAAACGCACGGTCACGCTCGACAACGTCACCGGTATATCGAACGATGCGTTACCGATTCCATCCGTAGTCAGGCCGACCAGGTTTTCGAGTTCGTCGATGACGAAGGCCTTGGACGCGTACGTATCTGGCGGTCCGCCGGTGAACTGAACGCTGATCTTCGCCGTCGGGGCCAGTGGAGCGCTAAACGAATTGAGTGAGCCGATGACGAGCGAGTGGGATGGCAACTTCCGGCCATCTTGGTCGGGGATATGAAGTATGTCGCCCGGAAATAGAATGTTCGGGTCCGGCCGAAGTTTGCGCAGATCGTCGTTTGTGGGGTCCTTCCAGACCGTGTCCGCATCAAAATCGAATTGATGCGCGATCTGCGAAAGATAGTCGCCACGACGAATCACGTACGGTTGCATATGGGTCCTCCGCGCGGGTGAAATCGTGAGAGGCCGGTGTGGCGGGTATCTCGTGCGTACTGGCGCACCTAGGGCAACCGTCGGTTGCCCGTATCAAGTCGATTTCCTCTAGTCGTCGCAGCGTTTGGACGGGGAGGGGCGGTGCCCAAAGCTTTGGCGTCGATCATGCGCTGTCGCTGCACCCGTGCGCTAACTATGATTGCGATGCACTGTGCTCGCCGCGTAACGGTCGAACGTTTGGGCCTCGCAGGACACACCAGCAACGAAGTTTTCCACGATAAGACTCCGCGTAGCTGACGACAATCGACAGCGGCAACGTTCCGCGATGAGGTCCGTGCTTGGCCACGGACCACCATGCATCCCATCCCCAAGATCACAACGCCGAGATGAACTTCCAGGCCACGGGTGGTACGAAGGCCTTCAGGCAGTCGTCCGAAGTCGAGCTCCCGTCATCCACGCTCGCTGGAGTATGCATGCCATCGAAGGTACACACCTTGACGGGGTAGCCCGCTTTGCACCCCGGGAAATCGTAGCAGAGGTACGATTTGCTGCCCACCGTCGTCGTCGTAATGCTCGCAGAGGTGTCGCATCCGTTGTCCTTAGCGTGCGTAATGTCGCAGTACTTGCCGCCTTGCGTCGTCGAGCTGCCATTGACCCAGGGACAAGTCGTATCGCTCATACCGGTCGTCCCCATGTACGCGATCGGCGCGGCGTTCGAATCGGTCGGCTCGTTGGGAAGGTTATAATTGGCCGCTTCCATCGTGACGGCGCCGCGCAGCTTCGTCTGACGCGTGACCGACAGGGCATAGCTCATCATCGCTCCGAAGCTGAAGCCTGTCGTAAAGACCCGGTTGTCGTCGATGCATAGGTCTGCGTCGGCGAGGGCGAGCAGGTCATCGAAGAGGGCGCTGTCAGGCGTGAAGTCCCAGGGAAGGTTGCCTTGTCCCTCAGGCGCTATGAAGATGGCTGGATCGTTCGCCAACGTAGCCTGACGCTCAAGTCCGTAATAAGCATAGTTGGTCGCGTTACAGTTCGTATTGCCATAGGCCGGTTGGAGCCCAGTCGCATTACCAGTGTCCGAACCATACGCCTGGTGCCAGGAAAAGATCAGGCGGTACGGATGCGTCGGGTCGTAGTTGGCCGGAATGTCAATGATGTACTCGCGACTCGATCCGCTGCTCGTAATCTTGAGTCTGGTCGACGTGGCAAGACCTCCCGAAACCGACTGACCGTTGGCCGTCAGAGTACTCTTGCCTTGGGTGTTGCCGCAGCCTTGGCTCGGCTTCGAAGGCAAGAGACCCGCAGAACCACCGTCGCCGCCGCCCGACCCGGAGCTGCTGCTGGACCCAGAACTGCTGCCCGGCCCGGAGCTGCTGCCCGACCCGGAGCTACTGCTGGACCCGGAGCTGCTGCCCGACCCGGAGCTACTGCTGGACCCGGAGCTGCTGCTAGACCCGGAGCTACTGCTGGACCCGGAGCTACTGCTAGACCCGGAGCTACTGCTAGACCCGGAGCTACTGCTAGACCCGGAGCTACTGCCCGACCCAGAGCCTCCGCCCTTGCTGGATCCCGCGCCGCTCGACGACGCACCCCCCGATCCCGAGCTGGTTGAGCTGCCGGAGCTCGACGAAGTGCCTTGGTTCCCGCTGGAGGAGCCGCCCGACGATCCGCCGTTCCCGTTGTCCGTCGGCGTATTGGAAGACGAGCCGCAGGCGACGAGAGTAAAAGCCAAAACTTGTAGTGCAGAGAAATGTCGGAGGCGCATGGATTCCCTCAGTATAGTCGGCCCGTTCAACTAGAGAAAAAGCGTATCATTGTGTTTCATGTTTAGCAAAGTGCATGGCATTTACCGTTTTGGTGGATATTTATGTGCACGCAAGCAGCTTGGCAAAAGTGAGGAGGGCTCGGACGACCAAGCGCCGAGCTCACATGACGTCCAGGCATTGGTCTTCCCATGACAGACACATGCCCCCATGTGCTTGCGCGGCGCAGCGGACGATCCCCTTGCGGTGCCGCCCGCTGCACCTCGGGCCCGGGCGCAAGAACGGTGGTCGCAGAGGGGATACGTTGGACTTGCGAATCGAAAACGATCAGGGCGTGGGGCGTGGGGGACAATGTAGTGGTAGGACGGCGTCGCAGTCGGGGACTCGGTCGCGGGATCGAGCAGCGGGCCCTTCGTCATGGCTCCAACCGAGAAGCGACGGTCGAAGCTGTCGATGTTCTTGTGGGCCACGAGCTGGAAGCACTCGGATGTACCCTGCATCCCGATCCGCCACGACCACGCCAGAAATACATTCCACAGACGATACCATCGTTCGCCGTATGACTTGCAAATCACATCACGGTTGCTCTGCCAGTTCTTGTGCCATTCTTGAATGGTGAATGAGTAGTGAATGCTCACGTTTTCGACGGAGTGATGTGTCATGGATGAACCCTCCGACAATGCGAACAGGATTATCGGAGGTTGAGCGCAGTCCGTCCATTCGCGTTCCCCTCAGCTCGATGGGATCCTCAGAACGCAAGCATTCTCGCACTGGAAGTGAGATCCGTGGTTTCCGTCCTCGATGGCCTCTCAGATTTGTGAGCCCGTGCTAACCGGAAGTTCATCACCGAGTGTCAGGCGGTGTCTCGGTGATAGAAAATTCGCCCGCGAGTGCTCCAGATCGAATTCTGGGCATATGCGCGCATCGCCGGTGTTGCCCCGCCTGATTGGAATCCGAAATAGGCCGTCTACGGCGTCGACGTCGTCTTATTCTGAGTCCGGCGGCGGCGGGCGCGGTATCGGACGACGACTGGAACGCCTTCGAACCCGAAGTGCTCCCGTAGACGGTTCACGATGAAGCGACGATACGAGAAATGGACGGCCTCGGGCGAGCTTGTCATGGCCACGAACACGGGAGGGGCGCTCTGCGCCTGCGTCACGTAAAATAGTCGAGGCGCGCGTCCGCCCGACGTCGGAGGCGGGCGCTGGGCGAGGACCTGTTCGAAGAACCGATTGAGCTCACCGGTCGATACGCGCAGCGAGAACCCAGCCCGAACGCGATCGATCGTCGACAGCAGGTCGTCGAGCCCACGGCCGGTCTTCGCGCTCGTTCGAACGATGGGGACATAGGGCGCGAACGAGAGCTTCTCTCGCGCCTCTTCTTCGGCTCGCGTCAAGTCATTCTTCGATAGCAGATCGGCCTTGTTCAGTGCGATGACCATCGCTCTGCCACGTTCTTCCGCGAGCCCCAGAATTTTCGCATCCTGCTCGGCGACACCTTCCGCGCAATCGCAGAGCAGGACGACAAGGTCCGAGCGATCGATGGTGCGGATTGCCGCGCCGACGCTCATGGACTCGATCTCGCTCGCTTCCTTGGTAACCTTGGCTTTCTTTCGAATTCCAGCGGTATCGACCAATATGTACTGCTTGCCATCGCGTTCGAAGAGCGAGTCGACAGCATCCCGCGTCGTGCCAGGACGATCATCGACCAGCATGCGGTCCTGCCCGAGGAGACGATTGATTGTGCTGCTCTTGCCCGCGTTCGGGCGCCCGATGATCGCGACGCGAGTCGGCCTCTCGGCATCCTCGGGAATCGGATGAACCTTGTCAGGCAGCGCACGCACGATCGCCGATTCGAGGTCTCCAATGCCTCGACCGTGCAGTGCGCTTATCGGGAAAACATGGTCGACACCCATGCGATAGAGCTCGAACGCTTCCGCATCGACGTCCGGTGAATCGGCTTTGTTGGCCGCAAAGAGGACCGGTTTGCCGCTCGCCCGGAGAAGCGCAATGGCAGCGCGGTCAGCGTCGTTGGGACCAGCGGGTGCGTCTGTGACGAATACGATAGTGTCGGCTTCTTCGACAGCGGCCCGCACGTGCCTAGCGATCCCAATCTTCATGGGATCGGGGTCTTCCGGATCGAATCCGCCCGTGTCGAGCAGCGTGTACGTCCTTCCAAACGCCGTCGTGTCCGCGTAGTGGCGGTCTCTCGTAACTCCGGGCGTATCGTGCACGATCGCGCGCCGCGCGCGCGCCAGCCGGTTAAAGAGCGTCGATTTTCCCACGTTCGGTCGACCGACGAGAGCCACGATGGGGGCCCCTGACTCGCCGCCGGGAAGCGAGCTTTGCGTGCGCGATCTGTGTTTGGTCATCGGTCGTCGGTTCGCCCACCGTATCCGAAATCTCGCATGCGTACCTCGTCGTTCATCCAGTCCGGCGCCTCGCGAACCCAAAGGTTAATTCTCACGTGGATCCCTAGTAGGCGCTCGATCTTGACGCGAGCGGCGCTGCCGATGGATTTCAACATGGCCCCTTGTGCACCGATGACGATCTTCTTGTGTGAAGGCCTCACGACGTGCACCGTTGCGTCAATTTCGACCCCTTTCGGGGTGCGATTGAACGCTTCAATCGTCACGGCAACCCCGTGGGGGACCTCCTGCCTGAGGTTCGCTACCACTTGCTCTCGAACGAGCTCCGCGACAAAAAATCTTTCCGGCTGATCGGTGAGCGCATCGGGCTCGTGAAGAAAGGGCTGTTCGGGCAGATGCGTCGCAAGCTCGTCGAGCAGGCTATCGAGTCCGTCGCCATCTCGGGCGCATATCGGAACAACCGCCTCGAACGGTCGCAGCTCGGAGAGGGCAGAGATGAACGGCAGGAGCGCCGATTTATCCTTTGCGCGGTCGACTTTGTTGACCGCAAGCACAGTCGGTAGCTCGGCGAGCTCGGCTGCGAGGGCCATATCGCCCGGATCTACACTTTGAACGAATCCCTCTCGCGCAGGGGATTGCCCGCGGAATTCAACGACGAGAACGACGATGTCGGCGCTCCTGGCGGTCTGAATCGCCACGTCATTCATCCATCGACCCATGCGGGTCCGAGGAGCGTGGATCCCGGGAGTGTCAATGAACACGTATTGCGAGCTGTCTCGGGTCATGATTCCGCGGACTGGCTCGCGGGTGGTCTGTGGTCGCGGACTGGTGATTGCGAGCGGTTCGCGCACGAGAGTGTTGAGGAGCGTGCTCTTGCCGACGTTGGGGCGTCCGACGAGCGCGACGTGTCCGGCGCGAACTGGGACGGGGGGCTTAGGGGTGTGAGTCATGAACCGCGTTGCGCTTGTACCATGGGGTGGTTGCGCCGCGCGGGACCTTGGAAGTAGTGTCGCGACCGCGAGATCGCTCCGACCGACTATTGCCGCGGTATCGCCGCTGCTTATCAAGCCAACGAGTGCGCTAAATCATGTCCGAAGAAGAATCGAGAGTCGCGAAGTCCACAGAGGTCAACCGAGAGCCCTCTGCGAAACCATTTTTCCACTTTCCGATAGATTACCGATGGATAGAGCTTGGCATAGCCATTGCGTTCCCGGTGCTATTCTTTCTGCTCGCTCCGCCTCTGAGCAAGAGCGGCCTGTGGGATCCGTACGAGCTAAACGTCGCGGATCTCTCACGCAGGATAGCGCTAAACCTCTATCAAGCGGGCTCCCTCGCACTCGACGGAGCGGACAATACGCTTCCGCATCTGAACGATCTCGGCAGGCCGCAGCTCCCGTTTTCGTCAGTCGCCCTGGGTTTCAAACTGTTTGGGCTGCATGAGTGGGCGGGAAGGCTTCCGCTCGCTCTCTGGGGCATCGTCGGTGCGCTCGCGACGTTCGCGTTCACCTCGAAATTGTTCGATCGGCGCACGGGTGTGTTTTCGGTCATCGCTCTGTGCACGATGCCGGTATATCTCGTGAACTCCCGCATGATGCTCGGGGACATTTGCGTCATGGCAGCGCTTGCGCTTTCGTTTGGCGGGTTGTCCGTTGCGACTTTTGATCGCAGTTCTGACGGGCCGACGCCGCTGCGCGCGCGTCTGCCGTGGCTCGCGATGGGGGTCGTGGGGCTGGTCGTGGGCTTCGAGAGCCGAGGTGGTCTGCTGGGGATCGGTGTTCCTCTTTTGGCGGTCGGCCTCGCGTGGCTCGTAGCTCGGTTCGGAGCGTCGTCGGCGACGAGCGACAGAGTAGGTGATGTCGTCGGAATCGGAGCTCTAGTCGGCGGACTATTCGTAGCGGCGATGGCGGTCCATGCGGTCGCGGGGCCCGAGTCAAAGGATCTCAATCTTTGGGTGGGCGCCATGTTTCACACGCCCTCGAAGTATCCAACCTACGACTATATGATCGGTGCGATCGGACATGCTCTCGCTCCGTGGAGCGCGTTCGTGCCCTTCGCGTTTGGGCGTATGCTTCTTGGCTCATCGAGTCGAACTGGATACGAAGGGGAACGGGAAAGCTTGGGGCGCGCAGCAGTGCTTATCGGCGCAGCGGTCGCGATGATCGCTCACGGTTTTCTGGCGGCCAGGACCGAGCCGATCGCGTTCAGCGGCGCCGTTCTCTGCGCTGTCGCCTGTGGCATCGCAATTCGGGACTACGATGGCGGTGCACGCCCGTCGATCGCCGTGGGTATCGGGACCGTGGTCCTCGCTGCGCTTTTCCATCACGATTTTCACGAGATGCCCGAAAAGGCCTATCAGGCGTTCGGAATCGTCGGTGCCACGTTCCCCGAGAGTTTCAAAGCCAGCGCACTGAATCTGTGGTGGTGTGTTCTCGGTGGGTTTGCCGCAATCGCGTTTTACTCCTGGGTGGAAAGGGAGTCGGAGCGCACTCCGTTCGATCCCAAGAACTATGCAAACTTGTTGAGGGGGCTTCGGGACGCCTACGACGGGGTGCTTGCCTTCGTCTACTTCATCGCGGTCGCAGGAGCATCCATCGTCGGACTCATATTTTTTGTCGGAATGAGGAGTCATGCCTCATGGCTGCCGCAGGTGTCAGCCAGCATTCGTGACACGATGCTGAATCTTTGGTGGATGGTGGCGTTCGCTCCGCTCGGTTGTGTGTTCGGAGCTCTGTTCGCGAGCGACATCTGGCTCTGGGCGTTTGGTGGGTCGGAGCCATGGTCGTTCGCCTCGCTGTCTCGAGGCTTCCAACCTTTCGAGGACCTCGCCAATCGTCTCCGGGGCGGATTGGATCGGGGCGATCGCTCCGCGGAGGCAACGAATTCCCAGGGATCCGACGGCGCAATCGATTCTTTCGAATGGTGGGTGGGCCTCCTCGTCGTCGCGCCGCTTCTCGTGTTGGCGATCCCTGCCGTCGCCTGGGTGGCCTGGCGAGAGCTCGGCTACAGCCCACCCATAGCCACGCTGATGGCAATTCCTTGTGGAATCGCATTTTTTGTCTTCGTCGGCGCGCTAGGGGATGCGCTGCGTCAACGAGCCGTGGGCCTGGTGTCAGGAGCAGCTGTTGTAGGATTCGTCTTGTGTTTCTTTTATTATCCGGCGCTGGCCAATCAACTTTCACCCAAAGAGGTATTTGAGAGCTATAGGCGCTTTTGTCCACAAGCGCCCCTCGGGTTGCTCGGAGTCGGAGGAAGGACGTCAGCATATTACGCTGGCGGTCAACCTCAGACGCTGACGGATACCGCCGCGGCTCTCTCGTGGCTGTCTGCCGCAGAAGGCGGCGAGCGGCGCTGTCTTGCCATGAAGGCCGATGAGCTCCCGAAGCTCAATCAGCTCTGGCGGGAGCGCTCTCCTGAACCGAGAGGCAACCTGCCGGTTCTCGACGCGCGATCGAGCCAGATAGTCCTAGCCGCGTCAGCTCTCGAACCTAAGGAAAGGAACTCCAATCCTCTCGGAGATATCATTCTTTCGAGGATGCCGCATCCGCAGCGCGCCCTCCACGTCAACCTGGAGGACAAGCTCGAAATCCTTGGAATCGACCTCCTCGATGAACGCGGTCGACTTGTGGATGCCGTAAGTGCCGGCCGCTCGTATCGTTTCAAGACATACTATCGGGTACTTGCTGCAGTAGGGGCGGAGTGGGAGGGTTTCATTCACATTGACGGATATCATCGCAGGCACAACGGAGACCATAAGATTACGAACGGGAAATATCCGATGTCCATGTGGCTGCCTGGCGACATCATCCTGGACGATCATGAGTTCAAACTCGAACCGAATTTTTCGCCAGGCAACTATCAGATTTATTTCGGCCTGTTCACTGGCGAAACGCGGATGAAGATCAAGAGTGGACCGAACGACGGGGACAATCGCATTGATGCGGGTCCCCTTCGCGTTCAATAATCCTATTTAAATTCAATTCGTTCGGGAGAGCAAACGTGGCAACAATCAGAAAGCGTTCGAAGCCGACTGCGTCCGAACCGCTGCTGGACGCTCCAGATCCCATGCCCCATCGCGACGACCGTCGGAGTCACGATCGATATGACGTCGAATGGGCAGTGGACTGCGTCGCGGATGACACGTTTCTCTACGCGTCCATTGCAAACATCAGTGCGATGGGGATCTTCGTGAAGACGACAGAGCCTGCGGCGATCGGAACGAAACTCGTCCTATCGTTTGAGCCGCCGGGGTCACAGCCGTTCAAACTCGAGGGGGAAGTCGCGTGGATAAACAGTGTCCGGCCCGACGGAGACAACCCCAATCCAGGAATGGGAGTAAGGTTTATCAATTTGCATGCGGACGAGCGCGAGCGATTGGTTGAGGTGATACGGACTATCGCCTATGTGCGCGGCCCCGCCTAGAAGGCCGGCGTCTTTCGGTCGATCCCTGCGCGATCCCGACGTCGATCGTCCTCGCCTACGGGAAGTAGGCTCCGGGCGCTCGGCGTCGGCCTCGCTTGGTTTCGACCGAAATACGCCGGCCTTCTACTGATCCTACGATTGGGATTTTCTTGACCGGTCCATCCGAAGGTACTCGATCCTTCATGTCGGTAGAAGAGGGACCTGGGGCGCACGAAAGCCACCGGGGGCTGAGACTGCCGCTCCCGCTGGCGCATGAAGTTTAAAGGCTCGCGTATGAAGTTCATGGGTACGCGTATGAGGTTCATGGGTACGCGTATGAAGTTCATGGGTACGCGTATGAAGTTCATGGGTACGCGTATGAAGTTCATGGGTACGCGTATGAAGTTCATGGGTACGCGTATGAA
>Ga0182030_10002350_pt1 | contig 40060 bp, 36 predicted proteins | sample 812S3MmetaG_FD_121299 | JGI IMG/M metagenome (GOLD analysis project Ga0182030, IMG submission 121299) | Permafrost microbial communities from Stordalen Mire, Sweden - 812S3M metaG (Illumina Assembly) | ecosystem: Environmental > Terrestrial > Soil > Wetlands > Permafrost | place: Sweden...
CAGCCAAGGGGCTTTGCCGGAAAGAAACTGGTCGCTGTCATGTGTCCGAAGGTGCCAAGCCTACGGTTATTGAATGACGCCCCGAAGCCCTGCGCGGCATCGTCGAGGATGAACAGCCCCTCCGCCTTGGCAGCGGACGCGACAGCGAGGTGATCGGCGGCCAATCCAAATAGATCAACCGGAATTACCGCCTTCGGTGCCAGCCCCAAGCTTTTTGCAGTCTCAATAGCACCCGCGATGCCATTCGCGTCGATATTGAATGTGCCCGCGTCGACGTCGACGAATATCGGCGTGGCGCCGACCAATGCCGCAACTTCCGCAGTCGCGCAAAACGTAAAGGAAGGACAAACCACCGCATCACCAGGACCGATGCCCCTCGCCCGCAGCGCAAGCACCAGCGCGTCTGTGCCACTGGCGCAGGTAACGACATGCTTGGCGCCGCAAAATGCCGCGAGCTCCGCCTCGAAGGCGCGCACTTCGGGCCCCAAAATGAACTGGCAGTGGTTGAGGACGCGGGAAACCGCCGCATCTACTGCCGGGCCCAAGCGGCGGCGTTGGGCAGCGAGATCGATAAACGGAATAGCCGGCAGATCGGTTCTTAGATTCATCAATGTGTCCGGAGATTTTGCAGTCTGCTACGATCAGCTCGCGACGACGCGCGGGCCTTTGTGTTGCGCCGGCGCGATTGCGGGGGAGCGCGCTTCGAGACATTGGATCGCGATTTCCAGGCTCGCCACGCCCTCTTCGCCGGTTACCGCGGGCGGCGCCCCGGAACGCACCGCGCTCACGAACGCTAGCAGCTCCGCGCGCAGCGGCTCGGCATGGCCGACCGAAAGATGACGCATCGAATAGCTGCCGTCCGGCTGGAAGCCGAAACATTCCGTAACCTGGCGCGTGAGCAAATCGCCCATGACATATTTGCCGCGCGTGGCGACCGTGACGTTGCGCGCCTTGAAGGGCGTCAGCCAATTGGTGTTGATGTGGGCTAGCACCCCGGATGCCGTGCGGAATTGCAGCAGCGCGATATCCTCGCGCTCCGCCACCGCGCTCGAAAGCTGCGGCTGCACTTCGACAATATCGGAATCGGTGAACCAGCGGATCAGATCGATGTCATGGACGGCGAGATCGATCACCACGCCGACATTCGACATGCGTGGCGGGAACGGACCCACCCGCGTGATGGCAATGGAAAGAATATCCTCTTTGCGGATGGCATCCTTGATCGCCTCGACGGCAGGATTAAACCGCTCGACATGACCGACCATCAAAGTCCGCCCGGCACGGCGGGCCGCACTGATGATTTCATTGCCTTCTTCCACCGAAGAGGCGATCGGCTTTTCCACCATGACGTGGACGCCGCGCGCGATGCAGCCAAGGGCGATGTCACGATGCAGATGCGTTGGCGCGGCAATTGTGATGGCGTCGATTTTCTGGTCGAGCAGTTCTTCGATCGTGGCATAAGCGGCGCAGTCAAGGGTACGGGCGACAAAGTCGGCCTGCTTGCGGTCGGGATCGGCGACACCGACAAGCTCGATGCCCGGCAGGCCGGCGAACACGCGGGCATGATTGCTGCCCATGACGCCGACGCCGACGACACCCACACGTAAAACCCGTTCCGCACTCGGGACGCTCGCCTTAGTCATCGTCTGATGGTTTCCCCTGATCCGCTAATCGGATCCAGCCATCCCCTAGCATGCGGAAGGTCGGCTGGCGACCACCCCCGGGAAACGAAGTGAACACGTTTTGATTCAAAGCGTTACAAGAAATGATTTATGCAAAATTCATAGGCTGCGGCGCCACTTTATTCGGCCGCTGTTGCGGCCGGCACCGCGAGTTTCAAACCGGCGGCAATGGCGTCTTCGCGAAACGATTTGACCGCGCCAAGCGAGAGTTCGGCGCCGGTTTTAGTTCCGAGCGCGGGCAGCTTTTTGAGTACGTCGGCCGGCGCCGTGATGATGTGACAGCCCATATTGTCGGCTTCCACAACGTTGAAGACTTCGCGCGTCGAAGCCCAGATGATCTCGACATTCGCGGTCTTGCGCGCGCGCGCGACCGCGTCCTGCATGATCGGGCGATAGTCGATGCCGAAATCCGCCAGGCGTCCCGCGAATACCGAAACGACGGACGGCGCGCCGCCGTCAAGCGCCCCTATCCCACCGGCGACCTGCTCGGACGTAAAGATAGCGGTGAGATTGACCTTAACGCCATCGCGCGCCAGCGAGCGCACCGCGTCGTACAATGGCTCGCCGCGCGTCGTCGTCACCGGCAATTTGACATAGACATTCTTGCCCCAGGCAGTGATGACGCGCGCCTGCGCCACCATCTCCGGGATATCGTCGGAAAAAACCTCGAACGAAATATGCCGGTCAGGCACGGCGGCGACCACGTCGCGGCCGAAGCTCGCATAATCCGCCACGCCCGCCTTTTTGAGCAGCGACGGGTTTGTCGTAAACCCGGCGATCCAGGACTGCTTGGCCATTTCCACGATCTGCGCCTTGTCGGCGCCATCGGTGAACAGTTTCACTTTGAGATTGGCCAGCTTGGACATTCCGTTCACCTTTTCGAGTCTGCCGGAAACTGAATTAATCCTATTCTTCTCAGAGCGCAATCAAGCTATGAGATGGGAGCTAAGATATTGAGTCCAGGAACCATTACTGATGCGAGGCATTCTGCTTTTCGCGGCAAAGGCGGCGGTGTCGCTGGCCCTACTTTATTTCGCGTTCCACGGCGTCAATTTTGGCGTCTTGCGGGCGCGTTTAAACCAGATCGAATATGTCTGGATCGTTGCAACTTTGGCCACGCTCGGTGTCCAGATTGCGTTGGCAGCGTTGCGCTGGCGGCGCATTGCCGCGGCCTGCGGCGCAGAAATGAGCTGCCAGCGAGCCGCGCTCTACACCCTCATCGGCCAATTCTTCAACCAGGCGCTGCCATCGACCGTCGGCGGCGACGCCGCACGCATATGGCTGCTGGCCCGTGATACGAAGGTCTGGAAGAGCGCCATTTATTCGGTGCTGATCGATCGGGGCATCGGGCTGATCTGGCTTGCTGGCTTTGTGCTGGTCTGTCTGCCTTGGTCACTTGCTCTGATCCATCATCCGGTCGGCCGCGCGGCGCTTATCTTGATCGGCGCTGCCGGCGGCGCTGCGCCGCTCGGCCTAGCTGCCTTTACCTTCATCGGCCGCACATCGCTGGCGCGGTTCAAAGTCATCAGACACTTGACCGACATCGCGTCCATCGCTTTGCGCGTGCTCACTTCGGCACGAGATGGGTCGCCGATCGCCGCCATTTCGATCGCGATCCATCTGCTCACGGTGTTTGCGGTCTGGTGCACGGCGCGGGCAGTCGGCTCGGAGTTCACGTTGGTGCAATCGTTACTACTTGTGCCGGCGATCATTCTGATTTCCGCGGTCCCGATATCGATCGCCGGTTGGGGCGTGCGCGAAAGCACAATGATAGCGGCATTTGTCTACGCCGGCCTGCCCGGCACCGATGGCCTAACGGTGTCGATCCTCTATGGCGCCGAAAACTTTCTCATCGGCGTGATCGGGGGGATCGCCTGGAGCGTCGGCGCGAACCGCGTGCGGCTGAGCTCGCTGCGCGAGGCCAGCGACCGGACTCTGGACGTCTGAAGTCCTGCATCTTGCTTACTTTGCGGTAAGCGCGTTGAGGTCGGGCTGCACCATTTCAGCGATAAGATCGGCAAGCGAGTTTCGGTCCTTCTAGCAGACGCAGCGTGCCAAACCCGTCAGAATCGGCGGTATATTCCGGCGTTTGAAAACTCACCTGAACAAGGCTTTGCTCGGTAAGATTGTAGATCTCGGTCGGCTGCGATTCCTGAATCAGGCGCATCAGATTGGTGGCGTCGCTCATGTCGCCGTAGTGCATGAAGAATTTCGTGCTCTGCTCATGCGGGTCGATATAGAGATGATCGACGCGCTGCGTATTGAGCGAAGACGGGCGGCGCTTTACGCCGTGGACGATATAGCCTTTGGCCAGCAGCAATTCGGCGAGATAGGCGCCGTCCTGGCCGGTGATACCGGTAATTAATGCAATCTTGTCCGTCACTTCTCGTATCCGAATGCTTGAATTAATCTATTTCAGGCGATGGTAGGTGCGATACCAATCTATGAACAGGCCAATCCCGTCGGCGATCGGGGTTGCCGGCTTGAACCCGACATCGCGCATGAGGTCGTCAACGTCGGCATAGGTAGCGGGGACATCGCCCGGCTGCATCGGCAACAATTCGCGCTTTGCCTTCATGCCGATCTTTTCTTCGAGCAGCCGGACGATTTCCAGCAGTTCGACCGGATTATTATTGCCGATATTATAGACGCGCCACGGCTCCGAACTTGAACCGGGGTCGGGCTTGTGGCTCGACCATTTTGGATCGCCCGATGGCGCACGATCGACGAGCCGCACGATCGCTTCCACCACATCGTCAACATAGGTGAAATCGCGGCGCATAATGCCACGATTGAAGAGCTTGATCGGATGGCCGGTGAGGATCGCTGAGGCAAACAGCCACATTGCCATGTCGGGGCGGCCCCACGGCCCATAAACCGTAAAGAACCTTAGACCTGTGGTCGGCAACTGAAACAAATGAGCATAGGCATGCGCCATCAGCTCGTTGGCTTTCTTCGAGGCGCCATAAAGACTGAGCGGATGATCGACGTTGTCGTGAACAGAAAATGGCATATTTGTATTCGAGCCGTAGACCGAGGATGAGGAGGCATAAAGCAAATGCCGGCAGCCATTGTGCCGGCAGCCTTCGAGAATGTTGGTAAAACCGACCAGGTTTGAATCAATGTAAGCATGCGGGTCGACCAGCGAATGACGTACGCCGGCTTGAGCCGCAAGATGCACCACGTGCGGAAATCGATGCTGCGCGAACAATGCGGCCATGCCGGCTCGATCGGCGACATCGAGCTTGGTGAATCGAAAACCCTTGAGCTTGGCAAGCTCGGCGAGCCGCGCGTCTTTCAGCTTGGGATCGTAATAAGCGTTCAAATTGTCGAGGCCCACGACTTCGCGGCCGTCCGCCAATAGCCGGCGCGCGACGTGGAAGCCGATGAAGCCTGCCGCGCCGGTTACGAGAACGGGGCCCTTTTCTATAGCCGCCACAGGTCGATCCCCTCGGGCTTTTGCGTGCGATCGAGCTTCGACTTGACATCGAGCACGACGCCGTTGCCGTTCTTGAGCAGACCACACACCAGTGGCCATCCGCCGGCGACATACTCCTTATGGCATACCGCCAAAATAACCGCATCGGCCGGCCGAAGCTTGTCGAACGCAATCAGTCCGATGCCGTACTCCTTCCGGGCATCGTCCGACGAAGCGAGCGGATCGTGAATCTGCACGGCAACGCCCAGTTGCCCCAGCGCCCGGGCAACATCGATGACTTTCGAATTGCGGATATCCGGCACGTTTTCCTTGAAGGTCATGCCAAGGATGATGGCCGTAGGCGCGCTGACGCCGCGGCGCGCGAGCGCGCTCACGCATTCCTGCGCGATCCGCTCGCCCATCGCGTCGTTGATGCGCCGGCCAGCGAGAATGATCTCGGGATGATAGCCGGCCTTCTCTGCGCGGTGGGTCAGATAATAAGGATCGACTCCAATACAGTGGCCACCGACTAGACCGGGCTGAAAATACTGGAAATTCCATTTGGTCGCGGCCGCGGCCAGCACGTCGCCGGTGTCAATGCCCATGCGGCCGAAGATCGCTGACAGCTCGTTCATAAAAGCGATATTGAGATCGCGTTGGGTATTCTCTATCACCTTGGCGGCTTCCGCGACTTTAATCGACGGCGCGCGATGAATGCCAGCTTTCACCACTGAGCCGTATACGTTGGCTAAAATATCGAGGGTCTTTGCATCCTGCGCCGAGACCACCTTTACGATCGATTCAAAACGATGCGTCGTGTCGCCGGGATTGATACGTTCGGGTGAATAGCCGAGCTTGAAGTCGACTCCCGCCTCGAGGCCCGAGGCTTGCTCCAGCACCGGTGCGCAATCCTCCTCGACAGCACCCGGATACACGGTCGACTCATAGACTACGATGTCGCCATGCTTGAGGGCTTTTCCGACGGTCCGCGAGGCCGCCAGCATGGCGCCAAGGTCTGGATTATTGTCTTCGTCAATCGGCGTCGGCACGGTGACGATGTAGAAATCGTAGTCCGCCAGTGCCACTGAATCGTTTGTGTATTTTAGCGTTTCTTGCGCCAAATCTGCCGGCGCAACTTCGCGCGTGCGGTCGTGCCCAGCCTTGAGTTCGCCGATCCGCGCCGGGTCGATATCGAAGCCGACGACCGGAACACCGGACCTAGCAAAGGCAATCGCGACCGGCAAACCGACATAGCCCAATCCAATCACTGCAATTCTACGCCGGTGAGACACGACCAATTCTTTCCTCAGAGAGCAAATTCTGAAACTCTAAAGCGCCAAATTGTCGCATCATAAGGTCCTTTTACCAATCACTATGCGGCCGAAATGCCTACGTCTGCCCGGAACTTAGCGATCGTGGTCATTTTACGACCCAATGGCCTGCACCCGGTTCGGTTGACACTCGCCTAAGCTAATCCAGCCTTCCGCTCAAACTCCATAGGGCTCATATATCCTATCGTCGAGTGCCGGCGTTTCGGATTGTAGAAGCGTTCGATATAGTCTCGAATTAGACATGCTACGTAGCCTCGCCCACAACCTAAACCGCAGTCTGCAGGCTTACTTTCGTGGCTTCCACTTCCGTGGGCGAATGCCCGGTCCACCCCAATGCAGCCGCGTGGCTCGATGTCGAGGAAAAAAATCCCGGCGCTTTCAAAGGCTGATTGGCTTCGTTTCGCAATTTCGCTTTATCGGCGCCGGGGCTTTCTTTCGAGGCGCACGCCATAGGCCCGTGCTGTAGGCCTCGGTAAAGCGAACGCCGGCCTGAAAACAACAAACACCGAACGCTTGTCAGCTGTCTTGCCGATTGCGATTTTCTCTCAATGTACGAGGCCGTGCGGACAGCATAAGATCGACGCTGAGCTTCCTCAAGCTAGGAGTACCCGCTTGGCATTTCGTTCGCAGGTCAGAGCGATCTTTGTTGCGATTTGGCCAGCACTGCCTGGTCTGTTGAGGCGGCATTACTGGCCTACACGTAGCCTGCAACTGCTCGGTCTGGCCGCTCCATTCTTGCCCCCCGGGCCCGAATTGACCCCGCCGATTTCCAATCCAGGGCCAGTAGCCGCGATGTCTGCAGAACTCACCGCAATGATCGATTTGTACCGGCGCGGCAATATTGACAATTTTGTCACCGGCTCATTGCTTGCACTTCAAGATCGTGATGTCGCGCAAACAATGTTGCCGTTCTTACAAAAAATCTTCGCCGCCGGCGCAGTGAACGACTCCAATATTTTGATGCACGTATCCGAGTTCCGAAACATCTACCTATCGTCTCCGATCCAGAACAATCATGGCGGCGCAAATTATACCACGGGACTGACAATTTTCTTGATCGCAAGACATTTCGATCCAGCGCTCGTCGTCGAAAGCGGCGTGCTGCGCGGTATGTCGTCGATGATATTCAGGGCGGCATTACCGCGCGCCGAAATTCTAGCGTTCGATCTGAATTTCAGCTTGCTGCACCGCTCCGAGAACGTGGAGTACCATCAATGCGATTGGATGTCGGTGGATATCATGGCGACCAATTCAGCGTTGGCTTATTTTGACGACCATGTCAGCCAAGCGAAACGAGTTGTCGAAGCACATTGCCGCGGCTTCCGCTATCTCATTCTCGACGATTCATGGTCATGGGGCGCGATTTCTGGATGCGGAGGCGTGCCGTTGCCATCAATCGATATGCTGATGAGCCATGACATAAAAGTCGGTGACAAAATAGAATGGGTCGAAGCTGGTCAGCTTTGGACTTATACTCATGACGAATCAATGTCACAGTTATGCCGTGCTGCTAGAAAGCTCATTAAGGTAGCATGCGACATTCCAGGTTTGTACCGAGAAACCGGTATTGCCCCGACATCGGCTTTAAAGTTTGTGGAATTGCAATAACTCCCGGCACTGATGTTGGGGCGACGACGTAGTGATTGCCTCGCGAATGAGGTTACGTTTCTTCAGCTCACGCGCGTCCGATGCGACCAAGATGTGCGGCCCAGAAGATGAGATTTTGTGACGCGAGCGGCAAATCACGATATCGGCCGGCCGCCGCACGAGTTGATTGCAACCATCATGCGGACTCGGTTTGGCCTCGCTTCCTAAAAATGCGTTGGCGTCGCTGCGGTTTCTTTTCGAGCCGCACGCCATAGGCCCCTGCTCTAGTCGTCGGTAAAGCGGGGCTGAAATATTATGGCAAAGCCAACTTTCGAAAATACCCAGCCATATTGAAGTGAAAAGCTCAGGTTCGAATGCGGAAGCCGTTTTCAAAAACTCATCGCAAATGCGCGTACCCCAGCATCTAAAACTGTGGTAAAATTATAGTGGATGATATATTGAACTCGCTGGAATGGCCTTAATGACTGCAATTTTCTTTCATCCACAAAGAGATATCTATCTTGACCGAAAAATTTCCATCCCGACCCTACGACACTCCGGAAGATTATTTTCACGCCTATAGTGACAATATTGCTCAAGCATGGCGCAGCGTGGACCAATCGGCGATCGCGCGCGGCGCGAAACTGCTGGCGGACTGCCTGACTCGCGACGGCATTATCTATGCTTGCGGCAACGGGGGCTCGGCGGCCATCGCAAATCATTTGCTGTGCGATTTTAAAAAAGGCATCCAGACCAACACATCTATCAAGCCCCGTGTCGTTAGTCTGGCGCATCTCGAAATCATCACCGCCATCGCTAACGACATTTCTTACGACGACGTTTTTGTCTACCAATTACGGACGATGGCGCGCGCCGGCGATCTTCTAATTACCATAAGCTCGTCTGGAAACTCCGAAAATATTGTGCGCGCTACCGACTGGGCGAAAAAGAACAACATCCCGACAATTTCAATGGTTGGGTTTTCAGGTGGACGTTCGTCGAAGATTGCCGACGTGACGGTGCACGTTGATGCACAAAATTACGGCATCGTCGAAGACGTCCATCAGTCGATCATGCATCTCTTCTCGCAATATCTGCGGCAAGCACGCATGACTGCTGAAGACATCAAACAGTTCAAATTCTAGTATGATGGTTCCATGAACGGGGACGTCAGGATCGGAATGATTGGCGCGGGTATGGTTGGCCAGCTCGCGCACCTTGCCAATTTCGTCCAGATTCCCGGCTGCTGCGTGACGGCACTTGCCGAGTTGAGACCGGGCCTCGGCAAGCTTGCCATTGAAAAGTTCGGTGTGCCGAAACTTTTTGATTCACATGTCGACATGCTCGCGGCCGATGTCATTGACGCCGCTGTCGTCGTGACGCGCCGGCCGGCCACTGGGCCCGTCGTCCTCGACGTGCTCAACGCCGGAAAACATGTTCTTTCGGAAAAGCCGATGGCTCACGCGATCGAGCAGGCGGCTCGGTTGGTCAAAGCCGCGGCCGCGCGGCACCTCGTCTATTCCATCGGCTTTATGAAGCGTCACGACGAAGGCACTGCCGCCGCGAAAAAACTGTTTGACGAGCTTTCCGCATCCGGCGAGCTAGGCCGCGTCATCTTAATGCGCGGGTGGTGTTTCTGCGGCGAGTTCAATGTGCATCCGGACGGCTTTGTCATGACCGACGAAACTCGGCCCGACGGATTGGAGATTTGGCCGTCCGCGCCCGATTGGCTACCGAAGCAATATGCCGAGGACTATGCTTGGTTCCTCAATGTATTCGTGCACGACCTTAATATTCTGCGGTATTTCGCCGGGCAGCCACTCAAGGTCCGCAGCGTCGACCTTAGCCGCCGGAACGGAAGGGTCGCATTGCTCGATAGCGGCGCCTATCCAATCGTCCTCGAAATGGGCGAGCAGACTGACACCGAATGGAACGAAGGTATCGAAGTTCAATTTGAACGCGGGCGGCTGACCATCCAATTCCCGTCGCCTTTGCTTGAGAATAAGTCCGCCGCTGTTACACTGGTGCGCGGCAATAAGACGATTACAATCCCCACTGGTTCAAGCTGGGCGTTTCGTCGTCAAGCTGAGGCTTTTGTTTCCGACATCGTCGCCAAGCGAAAACCTATTGCCAGCGGCGAAGACTCGATTGCCGATATCGCCCTCGTAGAACGGATTTGGCGCGTAAACTTAGGAATTAACTGAGGCCGCAATCGAACAAGCTGCGGGGAGAATGATGAAGCCTGTTTTCTACCATCGCGATAATTGCCGGCTGTGTCAGTCGCGCACCGTCGAGATCGTCGTGCCGCTGACGCCGATCCCGGTGGCGACGCCGAATATCGGCATGGCCGCAAAGGGAGCCGAAGGCAAAGGGCTCGACACCGCGCTGGTACCGCTCGACCTTTATCTCTGTCGCGATTGCGGGCATCTGCAATTGCTCGACATCATCGACCCCGAAGTGCAGTACACTCACTTTGCCTACACCACGTCGATATCACTTGGCCTCGCCGAGCACTTCGAACGTATGGCCGACACGGTCATTGCCCGGGCCAAGCTAGCGCCCAGCGCGCTTGTCGTTGAAGTCGGCAGCAACGACGGCACGCTCCTGCGCTTCTTCAAGAATCGCGGCATGCGCGTCCTCGGCATCGATCCTGCGCGTGCCACCGCCTTGAAGGCTACCGCCGAAGGCATCGAAACCCTGGCGACGTTCTTCACGACCGAACTCGCCGATGAGATTCGCGCCAAACATGGCCCCGCCGCCGTCATCATAAGCAACAACACCTACGCCAATCTTGACGATCTCAACGGTCCAACAGAGGGAATTAAGCGGCTGTTGGCCGACGACGGCATGTTCGTGTTCGAGACCCAGCATGGCGCCGACGTCATCCGGCGCATGCTGATCGACACGATCTATCACGAACACCTGTCCTACTTCCTGATCGGGCCGCTGGTGCCGTACTTTGCGCGTCACGGCATGGCACTGTTTGCCGCCGAACATCTGACCACTAAAGGCGGATCGATCCGCGGCTATTGCCAACTGGCAGGTGGTCCCTACCGACCGGACGGTTCAATTATCAATATGACGGCAGAGGAAGCGGCCGAAGGATTGATGAAGCCTGAAACCTACCGTCACTTCGTCAACCGTCTAACCACACTGCGCGCCAATCTATCGGGTGCTCTGGCGGCGGAAACCAGGGCCGGACGCCGCATCGCCGGCTTTGGTGCCTCGGTCGGCACGGTGACCCTAATCAATCAGTTTGGCCTCGGACACTCGCTGGAGATGGTGTTCGACGATAAGCCGCTGGCGGAAGCCCTGCTTGGGCCTGGCTACAGCATTCCGGTGCTACCGTCGGAAGCGATGTATGACAAGCGTCCCGACATCGTCGTGATCCTGGCGTGGCGCTACGCCGAGCCCATTATGGCAAAGCACAAGCGTTTCATCGAGAGCGGCGGCCGCTTCGCCATCCCATGGCCTAATTTTTCTATTCACGGGGCTAACGGCAAGGCCTAGACCGTGCAGATCAAACGCCTGTCACATATATCAATGAGCACCCGTGACTTGACGGCGAGTGAGCGATTCTACGTCGACCTGATGGGCTTCGAGATCGCTCACGAGTTCCGCAATGCCGCTGGCGAGCGCTATGGGTTTTTCCTGCACGCCGGCGGCGGAACCTTTATCGAGTTTTTCCAGAAACCGGACGCCGGGCAAGAAGAAGGCCTGTTCCGTCACATTTGTTACGAAACTGACGACATCGAAGCCTTCGCGGAAAAGGTGCGGGCCTACGGGATCACCGATTTCACCATTAAACGCGGCCGTACCGATCGAGTACTTCAGTTCTTCGTTCATGACCCTGACGGCGTCCAGGTCGAGATTCAACAGCACGACCCGGAATCAGTTTTGAGGCCCTATACCAAGGGTTATTGACGCCCCTGCCCGCATGACCTAACTAGCGGCATATTCCCCCCAAACTGGAGGTTTTTCCTTGGCTAAGATCCTTGTGATTGGCGGCGGCCCCGGCGGCTGCGCCTCATCTCATTTCATGACGAATCTCGGGCATGATGTCACCCTGATAGAACGCTCGCCTGTGCTCGGCGGCAGCTGCCGCACATATTACTGGGGCGGGCATCCCTATAATTTTGGTCCTCGTCACTTTCTGACAAAGATCGATAAGGTCTGGGAGTACTTCAATAAGGCTTGCCCAATGAAGCGCTATGAGGGTCACGAATTCCTGACCTATATCGAGCGCGACAACTCGTTCTACCACTTCCCGATCCATCGCGACGAAGTCGATGAGATGCCGGACGCGGAGAAAATCCGTCAGGAATTGGCGCAGGTTCCTGGCGCCAAGGGCGCAAAGAACCTCGAAGAATATTGGCTGATGTCGGTCGGGCCCACGCTCTACGACAAGTTCGTCAATAATTACTCCAAGAAGATGTGGGACATTCCCTCGAACACCGAACTCACCGACTTTGGGTTCACGCCCAAGGGCGTCGCACTCAAGACTGGGCCGATCAAGGCGGCATGGTCGGAAGCCATGTCCGGTTTCCCCAAATCGCGTAATGGCTATGACGATTATTGGGACGTCGCGACCGCCGATACCAAGGTTATGCTCAAGACGACGATCGAGGAATACGATATTCCGCACAAGCGAGTGAAGATCGCCGGCGAATGGACCACGTGGGACGTCATCATCAGCACCCTGTCGCCAGAAGATCTATTCGGCTCCTGCTTCGGCAATTTGCGTTGGATGGGCCGCGACTTCCTGAAGATCGTGCTGCCGGTGCAGGAAGCGCTGCCAAAGCACATCTACTTCTTGTATTACGCCAACGACGAGCCGTTCACGCGCATGGTTGAGTACAAGAAATTCTTCGAATGGGATCGCGAGTCGCCGACGACGCTGATCGGCCTTGAAGTTCCCTCAAAGCGGAACAAGCTTTACCCGTTCCCGATGGCGAAGGACCAGGCGCTGGCCAAGAAGTACCTGGACCTGCTGCCGCAGGACGTCTACTCGATAGGCCGAATGGGTACATACCGCTATCTCGACATCGGTAACATCGTCGAGCAATGCTTCGACCTGCAGGACAAGATTGGCAAGGCGCAATAATTTTGCCGCTCCTCAGATGGACGCCCTATTGGAACCATTTGAGGGGCAAAAAGCCCCATAATACTCAGCCATTGCGAATTTGCCGCGACGCCGCTAGGGTGACCGCGTGCCGTGCAATATTCTGAAATTACCGAATGATTGCAGGCGCTTGGCTCAATTGGCCCTGCATTGGGGATGTTAATGACCGCGGCGGACATCGATACGCGCCCTGCGCAGCAGCAGGCACGGACCGCACGCGAACGCCTCATGGCGCTCCCGAAGCCAGAACCTTCGGCCGGCACCGAAGCTTACATTCGCGAGCGCGAACTGGCGCTAGCCTTCAGCGAACGCCGCCAGGCAAACTACGACGTCTATCTGAGGTCGCGCGCGCACAAGACGGCTAAGCTCGATTATCTGCCGATCAAGATGGACATCGAGAACGTCAGCCGCTGCAACTTCCGTTGCACGATGTGCCAAGTCAGCGATTGGCATAAGGGAACGCGGGCGAAAGATCTTCCGCTCGAATGCTTCAAGCGGATCATCGACGAGCAATACGGCCTCGTCGAGATCAAGCTCCAGGGCATGGGCGAGCCGCTGCTACAGCGCGACGACTTTATCGAAATGATCAAATACGCGCGCGCATCCAATATCTGGGTGCGCACGACGACGAACGCTTCGCTTCTGCATCTGCGTAACAATTTCCGGAAGCTGATCGACGCAGATCCGAATGAAGTTCAGATATCGATCGACGGCGCGACCAAGGAGACCTTCGAAGGCATTCGCCGGCAGTCCGACTTCGAACAGGTGATAAAGAACTGCGCCACTATCAATAAATACTGCCGTGAAAAGAACGTGCGGTGCACCAAGATGTGGGTCGTCGTGCAAAAGCAGAATGTGCACGAAGCGCACGAGTTGCTCGACCTCGCACACAAAGCCGGCTTCGAAGACCTAGTCTATTCGATCGATCTTAATTTCTGGGGCCAACAGAGCTGGCAAAAAGCTAACACCGCGGTGGCCGCAGAAGGTGAGATGGGTCCCGATCTCTGTGAAGAGCTGGTCGAGCGCGGCGCCAAGCTTGGCGTCCGGGTGTCGTTCTGGATCATCATGGACAAGTTCAGCACCAAGTCGCACGACACGCTATGCATGTGGCCGTTCGAACGGGCCTATATTTCATCCGACGAGCGCGTAGTGCCTTGCTGCATGATTGCAAATCCGCAGGTGTCCGACCTCGGCAGCGCGAAGGATTTCAGTGCAACGTGGCATAGCAAGACCTTCGAGGATTTTCGCCAGGCGCATATCGACGGCAATATCCCGAACGTCTGCAGGACCTGCTATGCGAGCTCGGATAATAGCTACAAATGAGATCTGGGGGAGCGGCCCGGCTTAGGCGTGTTCATTCTATCTAAATCTACAGCGATCTTCGTTTGGCATGCGATGGCGGCTTTGCCACCCTTCGCCAATTATTGTTGGGATTATGAAACACGATAGTACGGCACTGGGATCTGATATCGCGCGCGACCGTAAACAAGCGCGGGCGCGAATGATCGCAAATCTTGTGGTCAAGGTTCTCGGACTGAATACCCCGGGTCCCATCTCCACCGAAATCGTTCAGGCGATTCATCCGACGACCCAGGTCGATACAGCCTATGGGCCGCTCCTTTGCAGAGCGGGACATGGCCGTCTGGCTTGGCGAGCAACGACGTTCTTTACCGAAGAACCGGATACGATCGAGTGGCTCGATGCGTTGAAGCCAACAGACGTACTTTGGGACATCGGCGCGAACGTCGGCCTATACTCAATTTACGCCGCCAAGTTTCGTCAATGCCGGGTCTATGCCTTTGAGCCGGAAAGCCAGAACTACGCGCTGTTGATCGACAACATGTCCCTCAATCACGTCAATGAAAAGCTTAGCGCGACCTGCGTTGCCCTCAACGATGCTGAGCAATTCGGAAATTTGACAGTCCCCTTCATCACCAAAGGCGGTGCCTATAATCTTTTCGGCGCGCCGGACAAGAGCGGGCAGGAAGTGCCGGATAGCGTGCGTGCCGCACAGGGCTTCTGGGGCGGCGATCGCGTCAAGCAACTGACTTTTGGCTGTACGATCGATGACCTTGTATACCGGCATGGCTTTACGCCACCGACACATATCAAGATCGACGTCGATGGCATCGAATACAAAATCATCAAGGGCGCCAAGCGGACCCTCGAAAGTCCGCAACTCAAGTCTTTGTTGGTCGAACTCAACGAAAGCTCTCAGCTGGACGCTGAAGTCCCAGGAATTATTGAGCAAAACGGGTTTAAACTTGTAAAGAAGCGGTCGGTTTGGGACTCTAAGCCCGACAAGACACGTCGATCCGAGATGCCCGCCTACAATGCAATTTTCATGCGACATGACGCGTAGTGCTTGCTGCTGAGCAAGCTGAGCTTACTCAATATTCAACCGTTTCTAAATTCCTGAGCGAGACGAAGGCCAATGGCACAAGCATCGCAGTCACAATTGCTCGACATCGCTTCTTACGATACCGCGGAGGCTGCAGCGGCGGACAAGAATTCGATTCGTGTCAATCAGGCCTTCTTTCCAGAGATGTTTGCGACCGTTGGCTATCCGGCACGTGTCGAGCGCATCGATCAGCTATGGCGCTATATCGACGTGATGCATGAGACACGAACCGATTATAATATGGACGTTCTGCTCCACGGTTTGACGGCCCGCGAGTTCGACCTGTTCAAGGAAGTTACCCGAATCGTCGATAGCCACGCTACGCAATGCTATAATAGGCGCGCGCACGCTTCGGCCGCGCTGTTGCGCGCGATTCATGTGCTTCGGCTCATTAAAATCGCGACCGGCGACGATCGTCCCGCGGTGTTGGAAATCGGGCCGGGCTGCGGATATCTGGCCATGCTATTGGTGCTGGAGGGTTATCCGTACATCGGCACCGACGTCGCACAAGCCTTCTACCTTTATCAAAGCCACATGCTGTCGCATGTTGCCGCCAATCTGAAGGAAATGGTCGTTGAGGATGGCGACATTCTTTCACTGGAGACCCCGAAGCCAGGTACTGCTGTGCACATTCCTTGGTGGAAATGGGTCACGTTAAGTCCGGACAAGGTCAAATTGTCTGCGGGGATCATGACGAGCAATCATTGCCTGTGCGAGATGCATCCGAACAGTTATGGCTATCTCGCCAGCGTATCCAGCGGCATTCTCGGACGTCACCGCGGCGGCGGAAGATTTGTTTTCGATAGCTGGGGTTACGATCTGCTCCATGGCGAGGAAGTTGTGCTCGCAAAATTCATGGACCACGGATTCCGGCTTTGCCACAACGAAGTTGGCGTTTCGGCCATGGCGCTGGCAGATCACGTCCTGGGCTGGCCTGTGTACGGGGCCGTTTCCGCTTCAGTTATTGCCGCACCGGTTGAGAAAAAAAACGTGCTCGACGTCATGAACCAGGTTCAGTGGCTGAAGAAGCCTCTGGTTGCCACCATCAAACGTTTCCCGACGCTGAGAAGCGCACTCATTCAGCTATTGCTTCCGCAGCCCCCGGCGTCGGGCCCGAAGTCCACTCAGGTCCCTGAATTCAAAGCTTCAAATCCGCTTTCGCAGCAGCTTACCAACGGCCGGAATGCGGTATTCGAGCAGGCGACGATCAAGATGCCGGAAATCAACGCCTTCCTCAAAGCCCGTTTTAACGGTGTCATCCCCGAACATCCCGATGAAACGTTCTTTAAGATTATCGGGACTCAACAATAGTATCCAGGTGTCGACATAACAGCTGGCTGATGAACGGTTCGCATCTTCGGACTTCGGCAGGTTCGGCATTATTTTCGCTTGTAGAGGGTTTAAGATACTAACTTCACACAAATGAAGACGCTGAAAATGATACGGCGAGCGCATGACATTCCCATCAGTCAGACGAGAAAAACGGCTCAGCGGCCGACGCACGTTATCTTCATACCGTACTTCCTAGGTATGTTTATTCTTCGATGGGTCATCAAGACTATTAGGCGGCCAGCATATGTCTGGGAGCTCTGGTCCGAGCTTAAATCATTCATACGCTCCGCAATTTTCGAACTCCCGCTGAACGACACCGCAGCATCGAGATTCCTGTTTCCGATCGCAAAGCTATGGCTCTCAGCCTCAGATTTCTATCCAACTGCGGATCGTTATTTCCAAATTGGCAACCGGCAGCTCAATGCAAACGAGCCTGACGCCGCGTGGAATTCTTTTCGCTCCTGTCTGAGATACAGCATTGAGCCGGTTCACTTCTCCGTGGCTGCAATATGTCTAATGGTTGGATTGGGCCGCTTTCAGGAGGCGATGGCGCTATTCACCCGTAGCAATATGATCCTCTTGGAAAGAGCCAAGGCTCTCGGACTAGCCGAGTCCAAGTTTCGGTTTCTCGATCAATTTTGGGCTGGGGGCTTCGGCCATTTGGCTCAAATGGACTACTTCGTCAAACATCAGATCTTGGAGGGCAGCACCCTCGCCGACTCCGTTCTTTACGTCCCGCGCGGGTTCCCTATTCCAAATAAGTTTCTGCTGGATTTGTGGCGCCCATTTCTGCACGTGGTTGAAGACGAGGCGGACCTGCCGATGCCGCTGGGCGCCCTCAACGCCCTATCATTTTATTTTCTCGCGCCCCGGCTGTTCGACGGAACGACCGTGCATCTCTGGGAGATCGGAGCGAAGACCTATCGGCGCTGGGAGGATGAAAAGCGAGGTCCGCTTCTAAAGCTGGACTCCGAGACCGAGAGCCGCGGGTGGCAGATATTGGAGAAGAACGGCATCCCGCGCGACGCCTGGTTTGTTGCTCTCCACGTCCGCGAAGCAAGATCGAAGAAATTCCATGCCGATCTCCACAATGTATTGAATGCCAATATTACCGATTACCTGCCTGCGATAGAAGAGATCACACGGCGGGGCGGCTGGGTCATTCGCATGGGAGACCCTTCCATGACAGCGCTGCCGGCGGGCCTGAATGTATTCGACTATTGCAAAAGCGATCACCGCTCCGACTGGATGGACATTTTCTTATGTGCCTCCGCCAGCTTTTTTATGGGCACGTCGTCAGGACCAGCCTACGTTCCGACCGACTTTGGCGTACCTTGCGTACACACCAATTGGTGGCCGCCGGCGCAACGCCCGTGGCATAGCAACGACATTTTTATCCCGAAACTTTACCGAAAGATCGCCGATGGAAGAGTGCTGTCATTGTCGCAGTCGCTAAGGGAACCATTCGGGTATTGCAACTCCATTTCCTATCTGAAAAAGACCCAAGACGTGGAGGTGTTGGACAATTCGGCCGACGATATTCGCGACGCCGTGATCGAAATGCTTGAACGGATGGAAAATATAAATAATTATAATGCAGATGATATCAAGGCGCGCGAACTAGCTCAGTACATCTACCAATCAAACGATGTTCATGGCGCCGCGCGCCTCGCGCGCGCTTTCTTGCAAAAGCGAGAAACTTTTCTGGAGTAAAAAGCGAGAAACTTTTCTGAAGTAATCAGGGCCGGAGCAAACAACCAAACTAGGCACGCTCAAGACAAGCGATTACCGCACTTTCTGAAAAAACTCCAGCGCTGACTTGAACGCGCTCGGCCATTGTTCCGGATACGGAAACCCTAATGCTACTGCAATGGCAAAGACCGTTAAAGCAAATCCAGCCGGAAGGAGCCAACGCGCACCATAACCCAATAGAGAAGAGACGTAGACGAACACTGCTATAATTACAGATTTAGTTATACTGTCGCTAAGAAAATAAAGTGCCCCTGCTATGCAAACGGCATTCCAAGCGCACATCACAGCAAAACGTTCTTGAGGATTCATGAGTGGTACTCATCCATATTTATACGGATACATATAAAATACCGACCAAACTAGTGTAGGCGGCACGCCATACATTCCACAAGTGAAAACGCGGCCAACTACGTAGACATCCACAAATCCTTTTTTAGATTCAGCCAGAGAAGGCAAGCTCCGTGGGCGCAGGAGAAGTTGCCTAATGCAGCGCGGAAAACCTAGTTGAACGAGAAAATAAACCTTTGTGGCGCGAACGGCACTTCTACTTGTTCGAATGCCTTTTGTTCGGCATTCGCTATTTGCGCCATGATCAAATATCGCTTCGCCAGCGCGGCCACAAAACTCAACGCTGCGGGCGAATCGGGATCCTTTGCGATCACATACGTTGGCGCTTCTTCAAACGTGAGCGCAAGAAACGTATAGCCCGTCTCAGTGACAAAATCGTTCACCGCTCGGACTACGCCGTTATGGTGCGCCCTTGCGATCGGTATTGTCTGGAAGTCATGGCCCGTGATGAGACCATTGCGCTTCACCTTCTTATCGAAGGCATGCAGGTCCGCTAGACATCCTTCGTAGGTGTGGATGGCATCGACATGGAGAAAATCGAAATATCCATCCGGGAACGTGTCCACGACCTCGGTGGATAATCCGCGATGAATTTGCACAACACCGGAACTAATAGAGTCGGCGAATTTTTGCCGGACAGCCTCGCATCTGCGGTCGCCCTCCTCGTCGGAAGTATTATTCGCATCCATCACGTAATCCGGGATTGCTTGAAACCGCCACGGATCGATCAGGTGCAGTCTGGCCGGCTTCAGGTAGGTCAACAAATGACCGGCGTAGAACGCCTCAGCGACTCCGATTTCGCCGGCGATGCCACCTGGCGCCATACAAGTCAGAATATCAATTCGATTTGCATCCACTAAAAGCATTGCGATTTCCCCTAAACGAGTTCCACAAATTTGTAAGCCGAAGTGGGAGCTATTCCGGTCTCCCGATACAGCGACGGAACCTCATATGCGGCTTTGATAAGACGCCGGGCGCGCGAGCATAAATCTCGCATCTCCGGAGTATGGACGTAAGTCCACATCCTGCCGAATTCCGCCCATTTAACCACTTCGTCCGGCTCCAGCGAGTCGTTAACAATCATATCGATCGAAGGAATTGGTGGCCATCCGCAGCCCGTTATTGTTTCCATCGGCCACGAATCATCGGCGATCATGTATTTGAACCTCCGCTCGAAAGCCTGAAGGACGCGCCTCGCCTGATTCTGATGATCGTCAAAGAAACCCAGCCCCTTTACGCCAGCGCCGCACCTAACATCCGATTGCATCCAATCGCTCGCATGATAATTCACGCCACGCGTCCGAGCGGCATCCTGCAGATTGGGGTCGAATGCGTGGATAGTTGCTTTCGGGCACGCCTTCGACAAGATATAGGATGACTGACCTTTGTAGACGCCGCTCTCGACAATCAATCCCGGCGACAGGCAACGCGTCATCAAAAATAGATTAATTCCGCTCGGAAAGTTTGCTCCACCGGAGTTCATATCCACCGGGCTCTCCAGGAACACATCCCGAAATTCGCCGGTAGCCTTCACGATCGTATCGAGATCAACGTGCCGAAATGCCTCGGTGCTCTGGAAAAATCTGTGTACCGTTCTGGCGATAAAGGCGTCCTGCCTCTCGATCATTCTGGGATTGAGGTGGAAGAGTTCCACCCCCTTCGAAGAATACTTCTTAGCGATTTTGACGAAATCGCGTGGCAAATGATCGAGAAGCGAGGGATTTTCCACGAATGCCTTACCTTACTTGATCAACAATCGCGCTAGTTAATTGCAGTCGCACAAAAACGGCTTAGTGCGGCTAGCTGTGGCCACCAAGCCGCAAGACCCGCCGCAGTGGCGCAGTAATGCGCCACGAGGTTGAGGATTCCATGGCCGCTATCTCGCCTTTGAGGATTTGCGCGCTGAATGTCATATTCAAACGGCCGATATCCGCGGCGTCCGATTGAAGCCCACGCCCCCTAACGAGGTTTCCGAGCTTTCGAATTGGCGAGGTCAAGCGCCACGATTTGGAGGAATGCATGTAGGTGAGCGTTCGCCGCAGTGCTTCGACGTCCGCGGTGAGAGTCGAGCCGTTCGCAGCGGGGTGGCTAGCCTGCGGTACGTAACCCGCTTCCTTTTGGGCAATCCGTTGCAGACGGCCGATCTCCTTAACGTGCCCTTTTGTAGCGGCCATATCCGGCTTTTCGGCCGGCGAATTGGCCGGTTGTCCTGACGCCTTCGGGTGGCCGCCATTGCCCGAATTTCCGTAACCGCCATTTTGGTCGCCGGATGCCAGCGCCGGTCGCGAACGGGCGATCTCCGGATAATGGCGACGGTTCTTATATTCATCCGTGATCGCGGCCATAATCTCCGCGGTCGAATAAACCTTCTTACGGTCGGCATTCTCTTCGTTGATGAAGTACATTTTGTTGATGAAATCGAGATCCCGCTCCAGCATCGGAAACGTCGGGGTGCGGTCAACGAATTTCGAGAAAAGCGGATGCTTCTCGCCAACGAATATTCCGTTGGTAACGACGAAAATGCGGCCAGGCACATTGTCAATCTGCACAAGTCCCACCGGAACAAAGCCAGCCGATTTCATATTCGCAAAAATGGAATCATATGTCGGCGGTCCGCCGCCCAAACACTGCGAGATAATGACGCCGTCGTCGGGCAAGACATCACGGATAAGCGACAAATACTGAAACAACGCCTCGCGGCTGAATTCGTTGAGGTTCGCGTTCGAACTGACGATGTCGTACTTCCGCTTGGAGACATCGCCGATACGCCACCACGGGAAGTGGTTGCAGACCGTTTCTCTGGCGATGCTAACGATCTTTTGGTTTTCGTAGTGGAACGGGTTGTGCCATTTCAGTTTCGGCTGATAGGCGCCATGATCATTGAGAGCGTGCTTGGAAAGCGCATGCTCGTCGAAGCCCGAGCCAAAGACGTGCGAATTGATATGACTTTGGAGAAGATAGAAACTTTCGGTCGATTCGATCTGAGTGTAATCGACCAGAGCCTTGTGGTCGCGCAGGAAGAAACTGAGGTAGCCACAGCCGGGCCCCAATTCGAGCAAGCGGTTGAAATTCGGCGAGAACCCTGACAGCTTTTTATAGATGACGAAGTGCGCGATCATCGTCGAAAGCGGCAACACCACGCGATCGCGCTGAAACACCGAGTGATAGAAAGCGACGTAGTCGAGGCAAGCCTTTACGAAAAGCGCCTTGTCTTCCTCGGTAAAACCGCCGACTTCTTTAATATAGTAGTCGAAGCGATCCTCCTGCATCGTGTCGAGTATCTGCGCCAAGTCCAAAAATGAATCGACGCGAACCGGGAAGCCCTGGTTTTGAAAAATATAGGGGTCGTTGATATTGGAAAGCCGCCAATCTGCGATGGCCCGTTTCGCGTTAGTCTCATTCGAGCGGTACGCACTTGCGTCAAGCATAGTAATTCGTGCTCCAACAACATGAGGAATTGGGGCCGTTTTTTCCCACGCCCACTTAGCAAACGAGGTCAATTTTGACCAGCCTTTAAGATGATCCGGCACCGATTCCGCATATTCCTTGGACAGATTGAGCGGCGATCGGCGAAGACTGGACAGGCTTGACCGCAACCGAGGGCAAAGAGATAACCTTGGCAGACGACCTGAAATTCCAGTGGTGGTATAGTTTGAAACCTAGCCCCACTCGCGCGCTAGACCGGTCGATGGCATACTGTCACGATGACCGACAAAAGCCTTAAACGCCCCCGTGACCGCGCCTCGCTTCCCGCGTACAACTCACCAGCGACGGTCACAAGGCCTATCTGGAAGCGATTGAAGGCGCTTTCGGCGGCGACATCGACTATGCGATGCTGGTGAAGGTTTACGGTGCAGCCCCGGAATGCCAGCGCCGCTACAGCCCTGCGATCTGCACCGGGGCGCACAAGTATCGCGTCGAAGGCAATCTCGATCCCAAATATGTCAGCACGTCCTACGTGGAACGCCAAAATCTGAATATCAGGATGGGCAACCGTCGCATGACGCAGCTTGCCAATGCTTTCTCAAAGAAAGCCGAAAACCACACGCATATGATGGCAATCTATTTCATGCACTACAATTTCGTACGAATCCACCAAACCTTGAAGGTCACGCCAGCGATGGCGGCGGGAGTCACTCCTAAGCTTTGGGAGATGCCTGATATGGTGAAGCTGTTAGAGGACTGGGAAGCGTTACAGACTTATACCCAAACTCTGAAACCAAGACTCATGTTGCCTGACTTTGTGCGGGGATGAGCAGATCGAAAACGTGAGTCGAATCAAGTGTCGGGACGGCCACCACCAACCCACCAAAACGCCGCATATAGGTCGTGGGTAGCGCGACTTGGTATTACTGAACGTTGGGAGCGAGGCGCATTGGGAAAACACATTGACGCATTGACGGGGATGCGGGCGATGGCTGTGCTCGTGGTCTTTTTGGCCCATCTTCAACAGCACTATTTCCCTTACGTCGAGTTGGACGGTAGCCCGCTATTGATTGCGTCCTATTCCGGCATGACGATCTTCTTCGTCCTTAGCGGCTTCGTCATCCATTGGAATTACGGGGCTTTGTTCGCGGCTGAATGGTCGTGGATGGCGTGTTGGAAATTTTTTGTGGCCCGCTTTAGCCGGCTCTATCCGCTGCACTTAGCGGTCACGCTTTTCGCGCTGATGGCCGGAATGTACTTGAACTACGGCTTATTTGTGCAGCACATTTTCATGGTGCAGACGTGGGTGCATCAGGGCCAATTGAACATGACCTATTTTAATACTTGGTCGATCAGCACCGAATGGTTTTTCTACTTTACCTACGCGGCAACCTATCCGTTGATAGCCTTATTTGGGAAATCCAACGGGTCGATGTGGCTATTGGCTGGCGTTGTTTGCACGGCACTCGCCGTCTACTGGATGGCCGGCCCAGGATTAACCGTTTCCGATCTTTGGATTCTCTACCAAGGACCTTATCTGAGGTTGTGCGAATTTGCGACCGGCGTTGTCGCGGCACAAATCGTGATTACGCGGCGAGCGCAGGGCCGCGATGTGCCGTCCGATGTGGTCCTGGTCCTGACGATCGTACTGACGATGGTGTTTTACCACACGTCGCTCGGCCAAATAACGAAGATCAATTATCTGATTGCCCCGATGGTTGCCGTGGCATTGATCGTGGTGAGCGACTGCCGGTCAGTTTTTGCAGAGGTATTGTCCGCCCGCTGGCTGCTGTGGATAGGCGACCGCAGCTATTCTATATATCTGCTCGAAGCCGTTTTTTTGGTGGAATCCTACCGCCTTGAAACCCCGCTCGGGTATGTTTTTGAGCCTCGACGCGTCTTTACATGGTCGGGATTCTTTGTGGGAGGAATGTTCTCGGTATTTGGCTTCGCCCTCGTTCTTGTTCTCTCAAACTTTTGCTGGCGGTACCTCGAGCTGCCGGCGCGTAAGGCGCTCAAGCAAGCTTTGACCAGTAGCGTTGGCTCGTCCGGGCGGTCGCAGACTGTTTAATTGACCATCGGATTTCAAACTGTACCACTACCGAAAATTCTCGCCTACTGGACATTGCGACACATTCGAGATTACTTCGGAAGTCACACAGCCAGCGCTGGATTCATTGGGGCGTAGATATTGCCGGCCGGACCCAGATTTTCGTTTCGAACGTGGGTGGGCAATTTCTTTGCAATTGTCGAGCCTATTACCGCCGCGGCAAGGTTTGGTTTGCTTCAGATTCAGAAGACTCTCCGCCAGCCTTCGCGCGTGGCCGCCATACCTTATTTTTTTGCGCTCCCTTTTGTCCGTAAGGCCTATCTGTCAGTCCGTCAGGACTATCTCAAGCACATGCCTAGCGCGCACGTGCCCATCCTGAGTGCTCATGCGCGCAAGATTACAAATCGAGATCTGGCATTTGATTATTTCCTTAAAGGCCACAGGCTCCTTCAGGCCGGCCGGCCGGAAGAGGCTTGGGAGGCCATGTCTCGAAGCATCAAAAGAAGCAACGACACGGGTCGTCTCTTTTCGGCCGCGCTGACCGCGCTCGTCGGACTCGGGCGCTACAAGGAGGCCATCGCTGTTTTCGCGCGAGCCAATGAAATGCGCCAAGAAAGGAAAAAGGCACTTGGGCTTACAGAAAGCCCACTTCGATTTCTTGACCAAACCTGGTCCGGTTCCTTCGGACACATTGCCGAGATTGATTACGCCGTAAAATTGGGAATTCTTGAAGGTCGTGCCATCGAGGACACGATTTTATATGTCCCACCATTTGTGAAGGTCCCCAATCGCTTTCTCTTGGAACAGTGGCAACCCCATGTAACGATAGTGTCGGAAGAGGCGTCTCTCCCGTTGCCGCCGGCCTCTCTCGACGCATTGTGTTTCGACTTTCGCGGTCCGCTGCTCGCTGATGGGTCGACGGTCCATTACTGGGAAGCCGCGGCGAAGACCTACCGGCGTTGGTACGCCGAAAAACGAGGGCCGGTTCTCGGCTTTCCGGAAGACGTTGCCCGCCGCGGACGGGACGCGCTGGAGAAAGCCGGCATACCCCGCGACGCCTGGTACGTCGTTCTGCATGTTCGCGAGGCGGCATCCAAAGCCATCCACTCGACCCTGCACAATGTCCTGAACGCTCAGATCGCCGATTATCTGCCGGCGATCGAGGAAATCACCCGCCGCGGCGGATGGGTCATTCGCGCGGGCGATCCGGCAATGACGCCGTTGCCGCCAATGACGAACGTCTTCGATTATTGCCACAGTGACATCCGTTCCGAATGGATGGACATTTTTCTTTTCGCGACGGGCCGATTTTTCATCGGCACGTCGTCGGGTCCAGCTTATGTCCCTCCGCTTTATGACGTGCCGTGCGTACTTACCAATTGGTGGCCGCCGGCACAGCGGCCGTGGCATCCAGGAGATATTTTCATACCTAAACGCTATCGGCGTCTGAGCGACGGTACTTACCTCACCCTGTCCGAAACCTTGGGCGAGCCTTACGGCTACTGCAATTCCACCGACTATCTAAAGCGGCACAAAAATGTCATCGTTGAAGACAACGCGCCGGCCGATATTCATGCCGCCATTTGTGAAATGTTTGCGCGGCTTGAGGGGTCAGCTAAATACGATTTAGAGGATTTGCAGTTGCGCAAGCGTGCCGAGCACATTTACGAAACGAATGCAGGGCATGGAATGGCTTCCATTAGCCGAGACTTTCTGAAAAGCCATCAAGATTTTATACAGTGATCAGAAGAGCTACCAGTAGCGACCGCGCTGGAGACAAAAGAAGCCGAAGTTTGTCGTTAATGGTAGTTACGTTGACCTATTTAGATTTATTTGAAATAAAGAACTTCATCTCCTAACAGCTGAGAGCGAAAAAATACCGTGAGTGCAAACTCAGCTATAAGCGTCAGATTCTACGGCATTCAAATTTTACGTGGTTACTTGGCGCTTTCTGTGGTGATAGGTCATTCGATCACGAGCATCATACCATCACCACTTGGCCCGGATTGGATCGCCATCAGAGACATCGTTCTAATGGTCTTCCATCCGCGGGCAGCGGTGACTGTATTTTTCGTGATCAGCGGTTTTGTATTGGCCCATGGTGTATCAAAGACACCACAATTTAATTTTTAAGACTATGCGGCATTCATTGTCAGGCGTCTTTTGCGGCTCGCGCCCGTAGCGTGGGCTGGCGTAGCACTCGCTATCTTGTACACGCTTTTGGTCCCGATACGAACGAGCAATCTGCTTAGCGATTTTTTCAATTCGCAGGGCGGGCCTGAATTTATCCCAAGCTATACGGCCTATTATTTTTCTTTGCACATGCTCTCCTTTGATCAATCACTATGGTCTGTGACGGTCGAGGCCGGAGCATCTCTATTTGTCCCGCTGATTTCCTTAGTAGTGCTGCGCCGAAAACTATCTTTGATTTCACAATTCGTGGTGTTTGTGGCTCTAGTAATAGCTCATGACATCATGATCAAGAGCGGAAACAATTGGTTTGCTTTTCTTTTTTGCTTCTACATCGGCATCGCAGCCTACGGCTTTCTTCCAAACCTCCAAAAGCAGCGTTCGCAGATACGTCTTGGCACCCTCATCGCTGGCGCCGTTACGATCTTGACGGGTGGTTGGCTTTTTATGAACTACGGCACACCGGCTTGGCGCGTTGCCGAGCACGTCATTATTTCTTTAGGCGCCGGTTTGTTCCTCTGCGCTGTGGCTACATACGAAATAAAACAAAATTCCAGCCGTGCGATCGGCGTCGCTGTCTTATTCGGTGACATCTCCTATAGCTTTTACGCATTTCATATGATCGTTTTGCATGCGCTATACATGCAGACCTACCCCATGCTTATTGGGGCGACGGGCCCCCTGCAACATGGCGCATTGCTAGCGACAAGTTTGGCGTATGGCGTTGTCGCGACCCTCCTCACGATTCCGCTGGCCTACCTGTCCATGCGCTTGATCGAGAACCCAACTAGGCTCGGCCGAGGACCGACCAAATAATCGACGTTTGATGACTTTCTTCCGTCAATCAATGAAGCATAAATCGAAATGCTATTTTTCATGGCAGAGCCGAACTACGAGCCACAGAGTTCCAAGGACGTTCCACAATTTTTAGTTCCTGAATGGTAACACGTTTCTAAAGATTTCTTGAACCAGATAGCGCGCCCCTGCGGCGGATAGATGTGCACTGTCCCATGCGGCGGGCTCGCCCTCGACAAAGGTCAGACAGCCTTCCGCGTTGCAGAACGCGTCGAAGGCTGAAACGTAACCGATCGCATTTTTTGCGGCGATGTCCCGCATGACCCTATCCGTCTGCCGAACGGTATCCGTGGCCACATTATTCAGCCTAGCGGGAACACGGTGCGGCCACTCAGTTTTGTAGGCCTCGAAGATCGCCTTCGGCAACGACGGATTCCAAATTGGGACCGGCCCAATCAGCACTATATCAATGCCGGCGTCTTTCAGCAATTTTACCGTTTCAGGAAGTTTCTCACGAATTGCTGCTTCACCGTAGAAGCCCCAACTGCCGTGGAGAAATACGATTTTTGGCTTTAAGCTTAGAATTTTTTTTAGAACGTAGTCATTGATCGGCCGGCACGGCGGACGATTTGGTGCATCGTAATCCAAGAACGGAGGACACGAACTCGTCGTGAGTTGTCCGATGGAGAAGTTCATGGATTCTTGGAGAGCTTTGAACCCTGGATAAAGCGCGCCGGCATGGGAATCGCCCCATAGAAAAAACAACGGCCTCCCCGAAGAGCCTTCGGAGTCGACACAGTCGGCGGTGAATGAGCTTTCTGTCTGGTCGGGCCCGAGCAAGCAGCGACCGCCGCGATATGCGGCGCTATAATTATAATTATAATTCATCAGATTCTGCAGATCGTGAGGAAAGCGAATCAAGAACCCCCGCGACAGATACGTCGCGATGCCCAACGAGCCGACACACACCATAGATGCTATCAAAGCGACTGGAACGGCCCGCTTATAGTTTCTGAATCGACCATAACGGATCGTCTTTTCGAGAAATGCGTACGTCAGCCACGCCAATACGCCCGCCAGCGCGACGGCAGACATCTTAAGTACGAACGGAGGATGTTCTGCGTAAATATTTTCGACGAACGACAGCAACGGCCAGTGCCATAAATACAACGGGTAACTGACGAGCCCGACGGCGACCAAAAAGCGGTTTCCAAGAATATTGCGGTTGATCCAGGCAGCGTTACCGACGGCGATGAGCAAGAACGCGCCCACTGTCGGCACGAGGGCCCACCATCCCGGATATTTCAAAGAATTGTTGAGAAACGCGACCGATACGACGATCAGTGCAGTGCCGCAGATCGAAGCAATTTCGAAAAGCACCGGTTCCATATTTTGATTGTCACGCAGCAACCAACGGCGGAGGGTGCCCCCCCAGCTTTGGCCATGACTATCACCAACGGCCAGCAATGCCCCCAACATCAATTCCCACATTCGACCTGTCGGAAAGTAAAAGTCTGAAACAGGACTGGCGACGATTTGAACAGCATTGAACCCGAATGAGACCAAACCGACAGTTATGATCACGGCTAAAATATTCAGGCGCCAATTCCACGAAACCAGCAGCAGGACCGGCCAGAAAATGTAAAACTGCTCTTCAACCCCGAGCGACCACAAATGCAGGAGCGGCTTGAGTTGTGCTTCGGTGTCGAAGTATCCAGACTCGCTCCAGAGAATGAAGTTTGAAACGAAGGCGGCTCCGCCGGTAATGTGCTTACCCAGGTTTTGATACTCATCCGGCAGTAGCACGAACCATCCGATGACCCAAGTCGCCAAAAGAACGACAATGAGCGCCGGAAAGATCCGTTTAATACGTCTGCTATAGAAATGGCGGAAGGAAAACGAGCCGACTTGAAGCGACTTCAGAAGGATGCCAGAAATCAGAAAACCGGAAATAACGAAAAACATATCCACGCCGACGAAGCCGCCGGGAACCAGTCGAGGATACGCGTGGAAAGCGACAACGGCTAAAACTGCGATCCCGCGAAGTCCGTCAATATCGGCGCGATAATCTTTTGTACCGACGATAGCCGACATTCAGGACAGTCCGAAAAAATCAGGGAACATCGCAATATTGCAGCTTATTCGACCGGTGATCTATTGACCAATTCTCACAACAATACAATAAACGCGCATGCGAATTTTAGTTACGGGGGGGGCCGGCTTCATAGGATCGGCCGTTGTGCGTCGTGCAATATCGGATGGGCACCACGTATTGACGGTCGATAAATTGACCTACGCGGGTTCGCTCAAGGCTCTTGCCGCCGCAGAGAAATCGGCGAGCCATCAGCTTCTTAAAGCCGATGTCGGCGACGGCCCCGCGATGTCGGCGGCCTTCAAAGATTTTTCTCCAGATTTCGTTCTTCACCTCGCGGCCGAAAGTCATGTCGACAGATCGATCGACGATCCATCACCGTTTATCGAAACGAATATTCGTGGCACTTTCGTGATGCTGGAAACGGCCGTACGATATTGGAACAATCTATCCGACGTCGGCCGAACACAGTTTCGGTTTGTGCATGTCTCCACTGATGAGGTCTTCGGCAGCATCGTAGATGGCGGGATGTTCGACCATAGGAGCCCCTACGCTCCGAACTCGCCTTATGCGGCGAGCAAGGCGGCGGCAGATCATCTCGCGCGTGCTTGGGGCCGCAGTTACGGGTTGCCCGTCGTAGTCACCAATTGCTCGAACAATTACGGTCCCTATCAGCACGCGGAAAAGCTCATCCCGACAGTGATCCGCCATGCGCTGGCTGGCGCACCGATTCCGATCTACGGAAATGGTCTCAACGTCCGGGATTGGCTTTACGTGGATGACCATGCGGCCGGCTTGCTCGCAGCTGCACTACGCGGCACCTCATCGAATACTTATTTGTTCGGCGGCCGGTCCGACGTCACAAATCTGGCGATCACCAATCTCCTATGCGAGATTCTCGATACGAAGCGCCCACTTTCCAGCGGCAAATCGTACAGGCACCAGATCGCCTTCGTGAAGGATCGACCTGGCCACGATTATCGGTACGCGGTCGACTCATCATATGCCGAACATGAGTTGGGGTGGCGCCCCCTGGAAATTCTGAAAAGCGGACTCGTCCGAACGATCGATTGGTATCTCACTAATCCTGAGTGGCTCGTACAGCCGCAAGACCTCGGCCGCCTTGGCTTGGCGCGAGGGATAAAGAACGAGAAAAAACAATGAGATCCTGGAAGGGCCTGATCCTCGCCGGCGGCACCGGAAGCCGCCTCGCCCCCCTCACACGCGTGGTGAACAAGCATCTGCTGCCGGTATTCGACAAGCCGATGATCTACTATCCGCTCACGACGCTCATGCTGGCGGACATTCGGGAAACGACGATCGTCACCAATCCGGAATGCGTTGAGCAATTCGTCACGTTGCTCGGCGATGGCGCGCAATGGGGTCTTCGCCTGAACTACCGGATTCAGGACAAGCCCGACGGAATCGGCGGCGCGCTGATGAAGGCGCAAGAAGATCTGCGCGGCCACAATGTCGCTTTGGTCCTCGGCGACAATATCTTCTTTGGCGCCGGCTTTGCGCAGACGCTGCAGACATCGATGACGAACAATCCAGGCGCAACAATCTTCGGCTACGAGGTGGCCGACCCAAGCTCGTTTGGCGTTGTTACGCTGGATTCCCATGGACGCCCAATTTCAATTGAAGAGAAGCCTGTTCATACCAAATCTCGAATTGCCGTAACTGGCCTTTATCTCTATGACGCGGATATTCTTAACATCACGTCGCAGTTGAAACCTTCCCCGCGCGGCGAAATTGAAATCACCGACGTCAATCGCCACTATCTACAAAAAGGCAAGCTCGGCTTTCGCAATCTCGGTCGCGGCATTGCATGGCTGGACGGCGGCACACCTGAAGACCTTTATGAAGCCGGCCAGTTCGTGAAAGTGATCCAAGACCGGACAGGACTGCGTGTGGCATGCCCCGAAGAAATCGCTTATCGCCGCGGCTTCATCGATCGCGCTGCATTTACGCGGCTGGCAGAAGACGCGCCGCCGTCCGATTACAAGAAATATCTACTGCGCGTCCTTGAAGACTCGTCAATCGCCGTCGACTAGACGGCCTGCGCGACCACAATCCGGCTGCCGCCGGCGGGCCAGCGCAGGCCGGCAAGCGTCAATCGGACCTCGGCACGCAAAATCGCCGTGAGCATAGCATTGGCGAATGGACCGAGGTTAGTTTCGCGCTGGATGTGACGATCGTCCCGTGCGAACTTGGAGCTTAGACGGCTCGCTGCCATTAAAGGTAGCAGCGTTGCAGTGAACGAAGATGAGAACAGGACTTTGTAGCCATTCCGGACCAATTTGACTTCCATCTCGCCACGACGATAACGTCTCTGATGATGTCCGATCTCATCCGCACGGCTCCATAGCCAAGGATGTTGCGGCACCGCGATGATGGCGCCTCCTCCCTTGACGGTTGCCTGCCGCAATCCAGCCAAGACAGCTTCGTCGTCCGCGACGTGCTCCACGATATCGAATGCACCGGTCAGATCGAACGCCGCAACAGCGGGAATGGCTGTCGCATCGACCTGAGCGAGCTCGACATGGGCCGGCAATCGGCTTCGCGCATGAGCCAAACCAGCCGGATGCAAATCTGTGCCTACCACCCGATCCCATTGCCGAGAATGTGTGAGCGCCTGCAATACAGCGCCATTGCCGCAACCGATCTCCAGGTAACGCCGGGCGTTCGGAAAGAAACGTTGGGCGAGAGCTACAATCAACTCATTTCGGGAAACGAACCAAAAGTTCGTGGCCTCGACGCGCGCCAATGCACCGTACGACACTGGGTCAAAACCACTGACGGTATCGGCAAGCGCGGGCGCGAAGGCCTGCATTCCTTTCGCCTGAGCGACTTGGTTACCGCATGCGGGGCATTTCCAATTGAGCGGCCAAACGCGCTCGCCGGCGCGGATCGATTCACGCGCATCACAAAACGGGCATTGTCGTTGCGGGTCAGTCACGGCACAAACTCATCGGGCAAGCGCGCTTACGCTCACCCCGGCAATAATGAGCCCGAGTCCAAGCCACTGCATGGGCGGAACCACTTCGCCGAAAAAGAACGTCGAGCCCAACGGCACTAAAACGAAGCTTAGTGCCATGAATGGATAGGCAATTGACAAATCGAGCCGTTCAATCGCCAGCATCCAGCAGATGCCAGCAAGGAAAGCGGCGGCAAAGCCACTAAGCACGCTGAAATCGGTCAACATCGTCAAAAGATAATGCAATTTACTCGACAAGGCGGTAGTTTCCGCAGCATGCGTGAGTGCTCGCGCCTTAATGACGAGCTGCCCATAGACAGTAAGCGCGAGAACAGCGAAAAGTAAAAATGGCGACCGCATAAGTCTTCCAGAAATGAGGGCGTCGGAGTTACCAACGGCGTGCAAGGTATGTCAACCTATTGCTGCATAGCCGGAATTCTGAGGGGATTGGGCAGAAAGTGCGGATAGCAATCATCCAGTCATGCTGCGTGCCCTCAAGGGGTTTCTTTGACCTAATTGGCCGATGCGATGAATACGAGATTTTCGACAGTGCCCAGTATATTAAACGGCACTGGCATAACCGCAATCGCGTCAAAACTGCGAGCGGTATTGAATGGCTCACCATCCCAGTCATTAGCAAGGGCCGATACGAGCAAACGATCGACGAAGTGGAGATCGAGAAGGCGTGGACGGAGAAACACTGGCGCACACTTGAACTCGCCTATCGGAAATCCCCTTTCTTCGCGCGACTCGCTCCAACGGTGCACAGCTGGTACGAACAGGCTGGACGCCAGAAACGATTGACCGACGTGAATGCCATCTTCATACACGGGATTGCTGATTTATTAGGACGCACGACCCGAATCCTTAGGGACACTGCCTATCCGGCTGAAAGGCCATGCTAAGGTCGTAAGTCAGCAAGGAATATTCCATGACGCCACGGAAGATTGTGCTTACCGACTGCACCTTGCGGGACGGAAGCTACCAGAATGATTTCGGCTTCACGGCTCAGGACACCACGGCGCTGGCGGCCGAGTTGGACCGCGCCGGGTTCCCCGAGATCGAGGTCGGCCATGGCCTGGGCCTCCAAGGCGCCACGCGCTTCAAGCGTCCTGCCGGCGCCACCGACGAGGCCTATATCGCCGCCGCGCGCGCCGCAGTGAAGAAGGCCAAGCTAGGCGTCTTCTCCATCCCCGGCATCGCCACGCCGGAATCCATCGTCGCAGCCGCGAAGACGGGCATTGACGTACTCAAGATCGGCGTCGTCGCGGGCAATCCCGCGCCCGCAGAAGCGCTGGTCAAAGTCTGCCATGACAATGGCGTTACGCCTTTCGTCTTCTTCATGCAGTCGAGCCTGGTTTCGCCGGACAAACTGGCGGCCAATGCCGCAACGGCCGTGGGTTGGAATGTCTCCACCGTCTACGTGGTGGATTCCGCCGGCTTCATGATGCCCGCCGACGTCACCGACTATGTCAGCCGCATCCGCGCCCGCGCCGATGTCAGTGTCGGCTTCCACGGTCACAACAACCTGCATCTGGTGATGGCCAATGTCATCGCCGCCATTGAGGCCGGCGCCGACCGCATCGACTGCACCCTGCGTGGCCTGGGCCGGAGTTCGGGCAATCCGCAGTCGGAAGCGCTTGCGCTAGTGCTGCACCGCATCGGCTATCACACCGGCGTCGACGCCGCGCGCGCCATGGCCGCAGCCGACCGTCACGTCAATTCGCGCTTGCCGGGCCATGGCAACGAGTCCGTCGACATGGCGGTGGGTTTCGCTGGTCTCCATTCGCGATTCTTTCCGGATGTAGAGCGCATCGCCACCGAACACGGCCTGCCGACCATCGACCTGCTTCTTGCCGTGGGCGAGCGCGGCCAGGCCACCGACGACCTGACACTAATCGCCGACATCGCGCGCAGGATGACGCGGCAGAAGCAACCGATTTCCATTTGACGCGCCGCCCGTGGAGTCGAATGTGCCCAGACTTCTCATGATTGGCGGTAACCGGTCGACGATCGGTTCCATCAAGGCGTTGCGCGCCGCAGGTTTCGCGGTGGCGGTGGCCGAAAAGCTGCCTCGCCAGTACGCCTTCGAAGCTGCCGACCAGGGATTTGAGGTCGCGGCAGGCGACCTGAACGGACTGCGCACCGTGATCCGCGACTGGGGCGGCGTCGACGGCATCGTCGGTATCAATGAAGCGGCGATGGTGAGCGCGGCGGTGTTGCAGCAGGAATTGGGCCTGCCGGGTCTCGCGCCAGAAGTGATCCGGCGCACCACTAGCAAGCTGGCACAGCGCCAAGCCTGGGCGTCCGATCTGCTGCTGTCGGTGGCGTTCGAAACGGTGGCATCTGCCGACGCGCTGATGGGCGCCATCACGCGCATCGGCGGCTATCCCGTGATCGTCAAGCCGGACCTCAGCCAGGGCGGCTCGCGCGGCGTCAGTCTGGCGGCCAACGACAGAGAAGTGGACGCCGCCTTTGCATTTGCGCGGGAGCACGGCCTGGAAGGCTCGCAGGTGATGGTGGAGCGCGCGCTCGATGGACCACAGTTCAGCGCGGAACTCGCCACGCGCGACGGCGTCACCCGCGTGCTGGCGATTGGCAAGAAAATAAAGTCCGCCGCGCCCTACCGCGTTGATCTCGCCATCTCCTATCCCGGCATCACAGACGAGGCCACTTTCACCGCCATCGAACGCATGTCCGCCGCGGCCTGCTTGGCGCTGGGCATCACGCGCGGACCGAGCCATATCGAGTTCGCGGTCACGCCGGACGGCCCACGCCCCATCGAACTGGCCGCGCGCCCGGGCGGCAGCCTGACCGCCGACCTGGCCGCGCATGTCAGCGGCTATCACCCGATGGTGGAAGCCGCGAAGCTCGCCTGCGATCTTCCTACCTGGGGCTGGCCGGATGTGAACCGCCGCGGCGCAGTCCTGATGTTCCTGGCCTATCCGCCCGGCAAAGCGAAGGCGCTGCACCTTCCCGATACCGTAACGCGCGACGCCGCCGTACTGGATGCCGATGCGCGCCTGCCCGACAGCGGCATGATCCAGCCGGCGCAATGGACTTCGCAGCGCGTCGGCTATCTGGGCGTTGTGGGCGACGATGGCCCTGGTACCCTGACGCATGCCCTGTCGCTGGCTGCTCAAGTGCGGGTGGAAAACGACAAGGGCCAATTTCTCCTGCCGCTCACACTAGAAGCCAGCGTCTGATGACCGACGCAATCGATCCCGCATTCGTCCGCGAACGCCTGACTGCTTGGAGGGCGAGGGGCGCATTCTACCAGCCCGACGAGTCGATTTCCTGGATGAGCGGCGGTGCTGGCGCATTTTTTGCCATGCCGCACGGCAATGGCACGGTGCGGCTGTTCATGACCGGCCGCGACAAGACCATTCGCACCCGCATCGGTATCGTCACCCTGCACTGGACCGATCGGCCGCAAGTCATCGACGTCACCCCTGAACCGATCATCGAGCTGGGCGAGCTGGGTAATTTCGACATGGATGGCGTGAGCTATCCGTGGATGGTCGAGCATGAGGGCGCACTGTTCATGTATTATGTCGGCTGGAACCGGCTGGGAGGCGAGATTCCCTTTCGCAACCAGATCGGCATGGCGGTGAGCGAGGATGGAGGCAAGAGCTTCAAGCGCATCACTAGGGCGCCGCTTCTTCCTCTCACCGATGCGGAATCCATCGGCAGCGGTTCACATTGCGTGGAAAAGGTGCCGGGTGGGTGGCGCATGTACTACACCAGCTTCCTGCGCTGGGAGCGCACGCCGGAGGGGCCGCGCCACTATTATCATATCCGCGAAGCCCACTCGAAAGACGGCATCCATTGGGAACGGCCGGGCAAGGTGGTGGTCGATCTGATCCCGCCCGATGAATATGCGCTGGGCGCCCCCGATCTGGATGTGCATGGCGGCTCGCGGGTGATCTATTTCACCGCCCGCGGCCATCGCTATCACCTGTTTGCCTCTATGGAAGGCAACGGCGGCCACTGGACCCGCCTGCCCGGCCATCTGGAAATTCCGCGCGGAAATTTCGATAGCGACATGCAATGCTATCCCCGCAGCCTGCGTTTCCAAGGCAAGACCTATCTGCTCTATTCCGGCAATGGCTATGGCCGGGCCGGCATCGGCTATGCGGAATGGACGGGACGGCTAGACCATGGATGAGAAAGAAAAGCGCGAAACCCTCGCGCGCTACGACCGGCGGCTGGACGAGTTCGGCCATGATCCGCGCACGCTGGGCTGGCACAAGCGCCAACACCTGTTGCGATATGACGTGCTGCTGTCGCACTGGAAGCTGGACGGCGCGGACCTGCTGGATTTCGGCTGCGGTTTTGGCGATATGTACGCCTATTGCCAGGATAGCGGCCGCAGCGGCGTGCGCTATCATGGGCTGGACCTCAACCCACGCCTGATCGCCGAGGGCACCAAGCGCTATCCGGGCATCGACCTGATCGCGCGCGACGCGATCGTGGAAGGGTTGCCCGCGACCTATGACGTAATCGTGGCCTCGGGCATCTTCAATTTCAGGCTCAAGGACAATTGGGGCTTCATCGCCCGGACCTTCGCGATGTTCGCCGCCCACAGCCGCCAGGGCTTTGCCGTCAATTTCCTGTCCAATCGCGTCGACTACACTGAGGATTCGCTCTATTACGCCGACCCTCTCAAGGTGCTGGACCAGTGCTATACCTATTCGCGCCGGGTGCTGCTGCGGCAGGATTACATGCCATTCGAATTCACGGTATTCGTGGACCTGCGCGACAGCTTCGACAAGAACTTCACCGTGTTCCCGGATTATCAGGGCTTCATACCTGGGATGGATGAGGAGAAGGCATGACCGATATCATTGATACTGCACCGCTTGAGGAATTGGTCCGGAGCCAGGCGCTGATGGCCAAGGTGCTGGCCGATATCGAGCGCGAGAATGTCTGTGTCGTGCGCGGCGTGATCTCGCGCGCCGAAGTGCGTGAGTTGGTGGATTATCTGACCGGCATCGGGCGCGGCTCGCTGCCCAACTGGCGGACCATCCTACCCAAATGTCCCAACCATCACCGCATTAACCAATGGGACGAGCGTTCCTATGTGAAGGCGTGCTTCCACCAGTTCTCCTTCTTTCCGTGGAACCATGACCTCTTCAACCTGTTCCAGCGCTTCCGCGATGTCTTTGTGTTGCGCAACCTTCTGGCAGGGGCCGAAGCTACCGCCTATCTGGGGCAGGAACCCTATGACGACTGCACCGCACGGCTGTCCTTCCAGTTCTATCCCCGCGGGGCGGGGGCGATGAACGCCCATATCGATCCTGCCGGTACACACCAGGCGGTCGTGCCCACGCTGATGATGTCGGAACTGGGCAAGGACTTCCGCGAAGGCGGCGCCTTCATGAAGAATTCCAGCGGCGAATCCGTCTGGATCGAGAAGCACACCAATCCCGGCGATGTGGTGCTGTTCAGCCCCCGGCTGGTGCATGGAGTCGCCACCATCGATCCGGGCGAACAGGTCAACTGGCCGGCTTTCGAAGGCCGCTGGATGTCGATCTTCGCCGTCAACAAGCTGGCCACCAACACGCGGGTGGCCGAAGCCGTCGATATGGGTTCGGGCTGACATGGCGAACGCACTTTCCACGACAGCACGTCCGGCGATATCGGTGGCCGCGACCCTTTACCGTTCCGCACCCTACCTGCGGGAATTCCACGCCCGCACCGTCGAAACCCTGACCCGGCTGGGCTTTGACGATTACGAGATCGTTTTCGTCAATGACGGCTCGCCGGACAATTCGCGCGAGGTGGTCCTGGAACTGTCGGTGCAGGATCCGCGCATCGTGCTGTTAGACCTGTCGCGCAACTTCGGCCACCACAAGGCGATCATGACGGGGCTTGCCCATGCTCGTGGCAAACTTGTCTTTCTGCTCGACTGCGATCTCGAAGAGGATCCCGAACTGCTGGAGCCACTGCAGGCGAAGATGCGCGAAACCGGCAGCGACGTGGTCTATGGCGCGCAGGTGGTGCGGCGCGGCAGCTGGGTCAACCGGGTGACCGGCAGCATCTATTTCAGCCTGATAAATGCCGTCTCAGGCATGAAATTTCCCCGTAATGTACTGACGCTCCGGCTGATGACACGGCGTTATGTCCAGAGCCTGCTACTACATCGCGAGCGCGAGCTTTTGATCAGCGGCATCTGGCACCTTACTGGTTATGACCAGGTCGCTCTGCCCGTCACCAAGCACAATAGGAGCCCGACCACCTATTCAACGCTGCGCCGCTTTTCGCTGGTGCTGACGGGGATCATCTCGTTCAGTGATAGGCCGCTGCGCTGGATCTTTTACACTGGATTCGTGGTGCTGTTCTTCGCGTTCCTGTACATTCTCTTCGTTCTCGGCAATTACCTGCTGAACGGCGCGGGCGTCAGCGGTTTCGCGTCGCTGATCCTGTCAATCTGGCTGATCGGCGGTCTGAACATCTTGTTCCTTGGCACCATCGGCATCTACATCGCCACCATCTTTTCGGAGACCAAGCAGCGCCCTTACACCATCGTGCGCGCCATCTATCGCGGCGGCCGCGAGGGCGAGCCGCAATGACACCCCTGTTCGACACTAACGCCCATCCAGCGCTGGCCGCCGACGGCAGCACGGAAAGTTTTTCGACGCTAAAGGCGCTGCTCGATGAGGCAGGCTTTCGTGGCGCCTGCGCGGTTGGTCTTCCCGCGAAGGACAGCTTTGAGCCGCGGCTGTACTTCGCCAGCGCCCGTGCCCACGGATTCTTCCCCGTGGCTGCCTGGAACAACACGCCGGACGCCCAAAAGCAGGCCGCCGACCTGACGGGGCTGGGGTATCGCGCCATCAAGATCCATCCTCGGCTGAGCGGACTGTCGGTACGTGATCCTGGTTTCGGCGATGCTCTGCGCGCCGCCGCCGACGCCGGAATGACCGTCTTCCACTGCAGCTACCAGTTCGCCGCGGATGCGCGGCATGCGATCGATCCGCTGCCCGCACTGATAGATGCTGTGGCGCGCGTGCCCGGCCTGCGCATGATTCTTCTGCATGGCGGCACAGTTGAACTGCTGCGATACGCCGAAGCCGTTCGCGCCAGCAGGAACCTGCTGCTCGATCTCTCCTTTACTCTAAACCGTTACGAGGGGAGCTCGCTGGACCACGACATCGGCTTCCTGTTTCGCACCTTCGACCAGCGCATATGCATCGGCAGCGACTATCCCGACTATGCGCCCGCCCAGGTGCGCGCCCGCTTTGAACATTTTGCCGCCGGACTGTCGCAGGAAAAGCGCGACAATATCGGCTGGCGCAACATCACCACCCTGCTGGAAATCGCGTCCTAGTCTTGGGCAACATAGAGGTTGCTGAAGGCAGCAAAACGGCCCAGCTCGTCCTGGAAATTCATGATATCCTGCGGATCGACGTCCTCCACTGCATGCTGGATGCGGCCGTCGAAGATCACCACCGAGCCCAGCCCCGCAACCTCGTCGGTGTTCAGCTTCACGCCTTCCTTGTCGACCAAGACACCGCCGCCATTAATGAAATCGCGGCCCTTGACGCTGAGAGGCAC
>Ga0182030_10002351_pt1 | contig 40057 bp, 22 predicted proteins | sample 812S3MmetaG_FD_121299 | JGI IMG/M metagenome (GOLD analysis project Ga0182030, IMG submission 121299) | Permafrost microbial communities from Stordalen Mire, Sweden - 812S3M metaG (Illumina Assembly) | ecosystem: Environmental > Terrestrial > Soil > Wetlands > Permafrost | place: Sweden...
AGCGGCTTGGCGCCGAACTGAATCGTGACGTTTGAAGTCGAAAGCATTGTTGTCCATTTGGGGGCGAGCAGCGCCGCCGCGCTCGCGGAATGACATCAGAAGATGGGGTGGACGACGGGACTCCATCACCACCCTGGTAAGCACTGATTCTATAAGGCTTTTTGCGTCTTTCGAATCGGCCTGTGTGATGCTCAGTGTAACAAATCCGGCCGTCGAAGCCAGCGTTCAGCTCGATCGCTTTGCCCGCCCTCGCCGCTCGAGCGCTGAATCACTCGTGACGCACACCCCGCGAGCTTAGAGTACAGCCACCGATCCATTGCCTTCTGACGCGACGATGGCAGCCAAACCCCGGCGCCCAACGAACAAGACCCCCAGAACGTACGCAAGCGGCGGCGGGGATGCGACCGCCTCGGGTGTGAACTTCCAACAGAGTCTCGGGGCGCTGATCGCCAGCTGGATGCTGACGCAGGCGCCGATGGACTCGCGGCTGACTATGGGTGCGGTAAGGGTTCGCACCTTGCGAATGGAGACCGAGGCCCCCTTGGACGATGTGCTCGCGGAAACCTCCGGCGGCGGGTATGTCGCCATGCAGGCTAAAAGCAAGCTCTCATCCTCGCGGCAACTTGCCAGCGAGTTCGGCAAGACGATCGATCAGATCGTCCGGCAGTGGCGCCTTTGTCGTGAGGGAAAAGGGGATCACGGCTGGGACCGCCCACTGGCGGCGGATAAAGACAGATTCGTCATCGTTTGCGGCCCAGACTCCCCGGCAACGATCCGGCAGCATCTGGCCCGAGGTCTGGAGGCAAGGCGACAAATCGGCCCTACTGTCCTGACGAAGACCGAGCGACGCGCGCTTAGAGATTTCGATACCTGCCTGCGGCTGGCATGGGGGTCCGCCGTCACCGACCCTCTGACCGACACCCTCGTGAGGCAGATTTCGCAGATCACCTACGTCGTCGTGATCGATCCGCTGGGCGCGGACCGGGCGGCTATGACCACGAGCCTGCGCGCGGCCTGTGAAGATCCAGACGACGCCACGAGCACCCTCACTCTGCTCGAACGCGTCAGCGGAGATCTGATGGAGAACCGAGGCGGCGTCGACCTCGCAGGGCTGCGCCAAAGGCTAATCACACGCGGGGCGCGGCTCAGCGCCCGGCCAGATTTTCGACCCGATATCGAGGCGCTCAGAGCCTACTCCTTGCAAGCCGCAGAGCTCCTGCGCGTCCACGAAGCCATCGAATCTGACCCTGGCAATCCCATCGGTATCGCGCGTCGGTGCCAGCCCAGCGTTGATGCTTCGGCGTTGGGCGGGCATCTACTGCTTACCGGAGAGCCAGGGGCAGGTAAGAGCGCCGTCATCAACGCCTTAGGGAGGCGTCTGCGTATGAGTGGTCACCCCGTCGTCGAGCTGGCGGTGGATCGATTCTCTGTTCAGTCCCTCGAAGGCCTCACTCAAGCGTTGGGGCTGAATCATAGTCTCGTGGAGGTACTGAAGGCTTGGGATGGTCCCGGTCACGCATTTCTTCTGATCGATGCGCTCGATGCGAGCCGTGGAGGCCCCGCAGAAGGAACCTTCAAGCGCCTGATCGAGTCGGTCATTGAGCTTCGAGGGCGCTGGTGCGTGATTGCGTCGATCCGAAGTTTTGATCTTCGCTTAGGTCAGAACTTCCGGACGCTTTTCAGGGGAACTCCTCCTGATTCACAGTATTGCAGCCCCGACTTTTCATCCGTACGGCACATCGAGGTCCCCACTTGGAACGAGCAGGAGTTCGCAGAACTGCTCGAGCGCTCGTCACGGCTCGCGGCGATTTTGCATTCCGGTCCGGACAAACTGCGCGAAATCGCTTTGGTTCCCTTCAATACGCGCTTACTGGCGGATCTGATCGCATCGGGGGCGGTTGGAACTGATTTCAGAGCCGTCGATTCCCAGATTGCCCTACTTAATCTTTATTGGGAGCGTCGTATCGAACGGCACGGCACCGCCGCTGAGGTGTGTTTGCGGAAGGTCGTGGCAACCATGATCGAACAGCGCAGCCTGCGAGCACCACGATTGAGCGTGGCTCAAGACCATCCAGCGATGATCGATGCCTTGACCGCTGAGGGCGTACTTATTCTGGCTGATCAGACGCGCTTGGTTCAGTTCCGGCACCATTTGCTCTTTGACTACGTCGCCAGCCGCGTATTCCTCAGCGCCCATGACATCGTTTCGGGCGCGGCACACCTTGCCAAAGCCGACGGACTGGGTTTGCTCCTGGGTCCGGCCATGCGCTTCCTCCTGCAGGGGCTTTGGACGGAAGAGTCTTCGCGACAGCGCTTCTGGAACGCCGCTACCCATCTGCTCGGATCCAAGGACGGTGATCCCGTCATAGCGGGCGTGACCTCCCGCACGGCGGCCGAGCTTGCCTTCACAGCCGATGATGTCATCCCGTTGGCATCAGCGATTGCAAAAGGTGACCCGAACGCCATTCGAGCACTGGCGCACGTCGTGGGCGCAGTCGCCGTGCGGCTCGAGGACGAGAAGAACGTGGCGCAAGCCCCCTGGGTAAATCTCGCACTTGAACTGTCTGCCAATCCAGCGCCCGTGGCGAACCTGCTTCGGCTACTGAGCTTTTTGCTGGTCGATCGTGTCAAGGACGAAGCGTTGAGGCACGAGCTCGGCATCGCAGTGCGCGCGTTACTCAAATACGGATTGACGCTACCCGATTCTCGCAGCATCGCAACGCCTGCCATCTCGTTCGTCGCCGACACGATGGCGACCGACCCACCGGCCTCCTCCGCATTGCTATCCCAGGTGTTCGACGACGTCCGATTTGAAAAGTTTGCGGCTGAGGAGGCCCCCACACTTGCGCGTAAGATTGCGTCCATTGCCCAAGCCGATCCGAAGTTTGCCGCCGATATCTACCGGGAGGTCTACACACGAGAAGTCCAAGACACGCGGCAGACTTCCATGGGTACCGGTCGTATCCTGAATCTTACCTCCAACGCCCGACAGGACTTCGGCATGGCCAGATGGTCGCTGGGTGAGTACTTTCCAAAGTTCCTCGCCTACGCACCCGTCGAGGCGACGCAGGGCTTTCTGGCAGCGATGGACGGCTACGTTGCGCGCGAACATTCAGTTCCCGAGGAGCTCGTTGCAATCCGTAGCACCGGCCCGGAGGGTGACGTTCTTCTGCAGCCGGATTGGAGTCACATCTGGGCCCACGACATCAACCCGCAGTTCGCTGAGGATGGCGACACGCTGCTCAGCAAGTTCGCAACTTTCCTCGAAAAGGGCGATGAGCCGGCAGGAATGCGGGCTGCATCCCTTGCGAAACAGCATGCGCACCTCAGCGCTGTCTGGTCTCGCATTTTCATGGCTGCCGCGCTCAGGGGTGGAGCTCTTGCAGATCTCGCGGCGCCTTATGCGATGCGGATTGATTTTGTATTGAACACCGATACTCGAAAGGACGCGATCGACCTTGTCTCGGTGCACTACGAGCGCTATTCCGAGAGCGAACGCCGTCAGTTCGAAGCATCAGTTTTGGAAGCGGACCCTGAAGGCCGCGACGAATCTGGCGGGACGCACCGACGCCTGTCTCAACGTGTTTTTGGCGCTATCGGGCGCGAGCGATTGCTGTCGGACAAGGCACGAGCAGCATTTGACTATCTTACACCATACCCCGGCGAGACCAACCCGCGGCTGTACAACGTCACAGTCGAACCGATGACACCTTCGACCAACTACTGGATGGACGAGACAACGCGCGCCGACCCAGCAACGACACGCGCAACCGAGGCGATCGAGGCCGTGAAGGCCGCGCTGCATCTGGGACCCAGCGACACCCTGGCACCTGACAATCTTGATGCCGCGCTCGGCGTGCTCGGCGCGCTGCGCACGGAGAGCGACGCCGGCGCGATTCCCGATGCCACACTCAACCACAGGGCCGATGGCTACTTCGCGCAAGGGATGCATAAACTTGTTAGCTCGGCTCTTATCACTGCAGAGACCTCATCGCATATAGTTGCGCAACTCATCGACTGGATCGAATCCAGCTCTGTCTCTTCCAATCCGGAAGTCAACGACAAGTCCGAAGCCAACTTCGAACGTAATCAAGCCTGGGGTGCGCCCTCTGCAAGGATGGAGGCAGCCGAAGCTGCCCTCGATCTGATATTGAAACGTCCGGAAACCTATCCTCGTCTTCGGCCCACGGTCGATCGAGCCCTGCAAGATCCACATCCTGCAGTTCGGCTACAGAGTGCTTCCCGTTTGGTCCGCATCTGGGACCTGGATCGAGAGGGATTTTGGCAGTACGCGAATCAGTTCATCGCTACCGAGCGGAATCAAGCGGTGCTCGACGGCCTTATATGTACCGTCTTGAGCACGGTGATGTGGCACGGGGCCGAGCGACAGGTGGCGGGCATGGTGCTGCCTCTGTTGGATCGCTTTCAAGCCGAGGAGCCGCGATGCAAAGCGCTCTACCCTCATCTCATTCAAATGGTCCTGCAACTGTGGTTGCATTTTGACTTGCCGGAAGCCGCCGCAGCAGTAAACGCGTGGTTTGCCGACTGTCTCGATCACCCTACCGAAGTGTTGCAGACACTGGTTGTTTTGCGAGGCGACTATATCGCCGGAATGCGCGGTGATTCGAGCCCGATGACTCAACGACTACGGGCAACTCACTTACTCATCATCTCCGTCGCACAAGCTGCAAATGACTTGGCGATTTACACCGACCAAGGAGTACTCAGCGACACGGAAACAGAACGCGCCCGCACCGCTGTGAAAATCCTTGATACTGCTTGCCAACAGCTCTTCTTCGCGACCGGCGCCTTCCGTGACCCGAATACTCAAGCCGACGCAGCCCCTACTTTGACGATAGACGAGATGCGGGCGGTCCTACGCGATCTCACACCAACATTCCGCCTGATAGCGACTCACGGTGGGCCGCATACGATTTACTATTTGATTCAAATGCTCGAGTACATGATAGACGCGAATCCGGCGGGTGTATTTGACCTCGTCTCGCTCGCCGTATTAAAGGGTGGGAGAGAAAGCGGATATCAGTTCGAAAGCTTGGCGGCCGACCTCATGATTAAGCTCTTTGGCCGTTATCTGGCGGATCACAAGGAAATCTTTAACGACCCTCAACGTCGAAACGCGCTATTGGAGGCGTTAGAGACTTTCGTAGCAGTAGGGTGGCCTGCTGCAAGAAGGCTCTTCTACAGGCTGCCTGATATTCTCAACTAACGCGAAACTCGGCCGAAATGCAACGACCGCCTTCGAGCGTTCGAACAACAAACCACAACTGGACTATCTCGGCCTGTACCTGATGGCGGCACCACCGGCGCGCATAATCCTGTGGCAATACCGAGCGCTGGTAGTAGCCGCCGACCAACGGGCAGATAGGAAACCTTGATGAAACGGTCGCGGGCGTGGCCCGCAGGACATCGGCGTCAGCTCACGCGATGGCGCTAAAAGCGCTGTCGCTTGGGCGTATATCAGCGCTGCAGCCGTTCGATAAACAGCTCCCAGTAAAACTCGGCGGCTCCCTCCTGGCTGAGCTGGTTGTTCCCAGATCCGGTGGGCCGCATGCCCATCGAGCGTAGCGTCAGCGCCTGCTCGCCCACCTCGACCGAGAGGCTCTCGTTGATAGCGTTGCTGAGAAGCTCGCTTTGGTTATAGGAAAACGAAATGCCGCCCAGATGCCCGCCCAGCTGAATCCGGCAACGCGATATCGCGGCTCCGTCACGATAGACCGCAGCGGTAAAGCAGTTGGCATCGACCCGTTTAAACCCCGTCTCCAGTTCCCCGTGACGCGCCTTCAGCTCGCTCAGGGAGTTTTCGAAGAACCGTGCCAGGTATTCAAAGCTCTCATCCAGGAAACGGTCACGGTCGTGTTCGGTGAAGACTTTCTTTACGCGAAGATTACTGGACCGCGGCTCGGTGCTCGGCGCAGCGGCGCCCGCTCGCGCAGGCGTCGCCGGCGCGAGCGGCTGACGCGGCGCACCAGCGGCCTTGCGGATCGCCTTCGTGATATCCAGAAACGCATCATCGGGGCTGGTGAACTTAGACACCGGCTTGCCGTCGGTCGGACTGGCGAGCAGCTTTTTGAAGGAAGTCTGGTCCCATTCGCACGGCCGCAAGATCACCGGTATCACGCGCGCAGTGCCCTGCTCGTGCCGTGCCATGGCGCGCTGCATCTCGATGCCGTAGCAATATTCCGACGCCAAAAAATCTGGGCTCACGAGCAGAAGAACGATGTCCGCTCGTTCCAGCTCTTCCGCTATACCGGCGTCGACCTCATCGCCTGCCAGCAGACATCGGTCGTGCCACACCGATATGACCCCCTGGCGCTTCAGCATCGAAAGATGGACTTCGAGCTGGTTCCGATAGTCCTCGTCCTTGTGGCTGTACGAAAAGAAAAGGCGAGCCATGGGCCCCACTCCTAAACCGACAATCGGTCGAATGTACCTGATGCCCGTCAATCTGTGCAAGTTTTGTCCGTGACAATCGGACATTTTGTCCGTATAGTAGCCCTATGTTTGCCAAGGACGAGTTTGAGGGCACGCTTGATTATCTGGGCATATCGCTCGCTGAGTTGGCTGACCTGTTCCAGTTGAATGTCCGCACCGTGCGCCGATGGGCGGAGAATCCTGGCGAAATCCCAGGGGCCGCCGAACAGGCACTGCGCGCGTGGGTGCGCCTCCAACGGTTGGGACTGGCCTGGAGGCCTGATGGCATAGCCATCGGCGAGCGCAGCTCCGAGCTCGCAGAGCAGATCAAGGCACACCTACGGCACGCCGTGGATCTCGACGCGCTCATTCAGCGGGTCAATCGGCGCGGAGGCCCCAAAACGCCCTGGAAGGTTGACCTTAAGGCGCATCAGGCGACGTTGGGCGAGGTCGAGGTGTTCTTCTATGCCTTGGCAAACGGCGGCTTCTCGCCGGCGTCGTACACACGGCGCGATCGACCGCTGGATCTCCAGCGCGACTGGCCTCTGATCGAGGACGCCTTTGCCTGCGTCGCCGAGGCGGTGGCCAAGGCGGGTCCAGCATGGGCGGCAACAGAAGCCGATTCAGTGTCCTTCGCTGCTGGCTCCACGGTTCCCGGCCAATCAGCCCAACAGGTGCTCGACAAGGGCGAGAGAGCCTTTCGCGAGGCGCTGGCAGCGCAGGGCGATCTCACCGCGCAAGAACGCGAAGCGTTTGAGGTCGGTGCCCAGGAGATCGCGGTCGCGGTCTATGGGCCGTCCCCTGAACATGCGGCTACGGAGAGCTTTCTCAATCTATTGATGTCCGCCAATCCCGGGTTTCGGCCAGATTGGCCCATGTGGATGGACACGCGCCTCTTTCACGACCCGCGCTTCGCTCCGAGAGTCAAAGCGAAAGCCTGGCAGGCTCTGGTGGTGTTGACGGCTGGCACGATGCCCTGGGATATGGCCGAGTTCTACCGCCTTGATCCCAAGGGACGCTTTTTCCTTCGCCGCATGATCGACGATGACACCTTTGCCCGCGCGCAGCGATTTAAGGTCGGGCAGTTTTTGGATCCTCATCATGCGATCGCTCGGACAGCCGAAGCGATTGCCGTCGCCCTCGCCTTCGCCCGGGCCATGAGCTTCGACAGCGACCAAACCACACTCGCCTTTGATTTCCGTTGGACGGGACTGCGCGATCGGATCATTCATAACTGGACTGGCGTAGGTCGCTTCCTTCCCCTGCGCGATCAATATCGATCGGTGGAAGATGACGCCGAAGGGGTGATCGAAGTGCCACTCAATGTGGCCGAAAGCTCTTTGGCATCATACGTGGAGAAAGCAACCGCCGGTCTTTTCAGCCAGTTCGGCGGCTTCGCACCACCGGTAGGGTTCATCCATTCCGTCGTCCAGAATCTGTTCGAAAAAGGCTGAGCGCGGTAGGCTGTTTACGCTGGTAGACGGTGCCGCATACGGAGTCTTGGTTTTATGCGGCGCCGTCCGATTTTGCGCCCCCCTCTTGGCATAAACCTGTGCATTAGATCAGAAACAACGATGGCCGATCTGTTCTCGATTCAGCCTGGAGACGACGCCTCCCGCGGCTATCTAAATCTTTATAGATCGGACACCGAAGAACTACGGGCCATTCGCGAGCATTGCGAGCATCTATGGACGCTTTTTGCCCCTTATGCTGATCCGCAGTTCCTGACGCAGTTCGTCCTGCATTTTCACGAACGGTGGTTCGAAATGTATCTAGGGACTTTTTTGTTAGGGGCCGGCGTTCGCCTTGTACATACGGAACCTCCAGGCCCGGATCTTCTTTGCGAGATCAACGGAAGCCGATGCTGGATTGAGGCTATTTGTCCAACCGCTGGCGAACCGGGCCGGCCAGATACCATCGTTCGGGGCGATGGGATTACGCCATGGAATCTAATAACGCTGAGGATCAGGGGTGCAGTCGAGGAAAAGAAGCGCAAGTACGATCGATACATCGAGCAGGGCATCGTCGCCAAGGAAGATCGTCTGCTGATTGCAGTAAATGTCTCTGCAGTGCCCTATGCCCGAGAAGATGCCGAGCGGTACGTATTTCGTGCCTTGTATGGTCTCGGCGAACTCGTCATGACCTTCGACCTCGCGACCATGAGACTTGTAGATCGCACGAATCGGCAAATAGCGACGATCGAAAAGTTACGAACTGGAGCGCCAGTTGGCGTCCAGCCATTCATCGACGGCAGCATGCCGCCTGTCGCCGCAGCGATCATATCTGGCGACGTTTCGGCCTCAGCGGCGCTGTCAGGTGGGACACTACCCGATTTGACGCTTTACCCAAATCTGACTGCGGCGGCCCCCTGGCACGCGGGCGCGCTGCCCTTCCCCCACGAATGGACTTTTGAAGTAAATGCGGATGGGTGGAACGGCCGGCGCCAGGACACGCCCTGAAGTCGCCCCTCGGTGCCGACGCAACAGCCAAGACATGGGCATCGCGCCAGCGAGGTTCTCGCGGGCGTCGGCTGCACGCGCGGTAGGTATCCATCTGGACAGTACACCCGCACCTATAATGTCGATGGCGGTGCTTAGTGCGCGTCTGTCACCGTCACGCGCCACACAGCGATACCTCTATGGACCGATTGGGCTTTCTTCGAAAACTCACGGTCTCAGAGGCAGTCTGGCCAATCTTCATCGTGTTTCCACTGGAAAGGCTCTCTGCAAAAAGTCAGATCGGATTGTATCGGGCAAGTATCGTGATTTCGATACAGTATCGGATTGACGATACTTTCAGGCGAATCGCTCGGCCAATCTCGAGTGCAGCTGCGCACGCGCCGCCGGGCATGCAAGACCCAGGTTCGTGGGAGTCAACGCAAGGGCCCTGAGCTCGTTCGCCGGCCAGCCGACCGCATCGTCATCGACCGCTAGCCAGCGCGTTGGTGCACGTCGCCGCACATCCTGTTCAATCGCGTCATAGCGCCTCATTCGATTAAAGCGCCATGCGTCGGGAGAATGGGGATCATAGGTCGCACCGATCACTCGGGGCTGCAGCGCCTCTGATAGGAACCCGCGCGCTTTTTCGAAGCTCAGGGCCTGAACCCAGGAAGTGGAAAGGACAATCCGAATAGATGGGTACGGCGCGATTGCTGCCTCGAACACAGTCAAGCTCTCGAAGAGCTCGTGACCCGGCGCCCGCAAGCGGGGTTGTCGCATGCCTTGTTCGTACCAGACTTCGCCTGGATGCAAGACGCCATCGAAATCCAAAAATAGCATATCCATTATTGATCCCGTTCAAGCGGTTTTATGTATAGACCCCCGCATCAATGCGCCCTAGGAGGTCTTCAACCAACTGTGCACCTTCAGTCGTAGACATTAGATCGATAGGTCGCTTCATTCCGAGGCCCATCACGCGACTGTTGAGCCAATCCTTCGCGGCGTCTTTCGATCCAAAAGTCTTGATGGCCTGCGCAAGAATCCGTACAAACTTCTTTGGCTTGCCTGCTTTCCCGGCTGACGACGAGGTACGAGGCTTTGGGCCTTCAATAGCGGCCGCGGCAGTCCGCAGTTCGTCGCCAGTAAATGCCCCATGCTCGTGCTCCCAGTCAGCCAAAAAAGCGCCCAGCGCCTCTGCACGAGGCGCCGCACCGATGAGCGGTTTCGATACTTCTACTTGAGCACAATCATTGATTAACTCTTGAATAGTCGCGACGGTCGCTTCACGCTTGGATAACTCGGCTTCGTCCCGCCACATCCTCATCAGCCTGAGGATCCCCTCAAACTCCTGGGACAGATCAATCGCTCTCACGATGAAGGGGTCAGGCAGGCCCTGAGCCTTCATTTTTGAGGCAATGCTCAAGACCTCAGCCCGATGCGCTTCCGGTGTGGTCTTACCGAAGACGCCGTAGATTGCCGATTTCTCCCCGCGTGCCAACACGACAGTGAGGGGTGAGGAGCTTCGAAGACGAGTCGCCTCCTCGGTCAGGCTCATCGCCACTGCTGCGATTTGTTGCGGCGTGCCCGCCAGAATGTCGCGCCACTCGAGCAGGGCCCGAGGAGCCGGTGCCTGTCTTGATATCCACCGCTCGAGGGTGCTGCGCGCCTTCTCGATCAGCAGTGGGTTGTCCAGAATCTTTCTGGCGGCCAAGGCGTGGAACGTGACGGAAAATACATCGCGAAAACCGTGGTCCGAATATGAAAGCCCCTCGACGAACGAACCGTGCTCGGCCGCGAACCGATTCCAGTTGGCTACAGTGGACTCTACGTCGACCGCTCTGCGCCGAGTTTTCTTATGGACGTCAGCGACGAACCCCCGCGGCGCATCATTCACCCAACTCCAGCCCCGGGGCGCAACCCAAGCCCAATGACCGGCGGTGTACGGCGCCCGGTCGTCGAGGCGTAGTTTACGGGCTATCTCCGGTGGCGGTAAGTCAGCGAGGAGGTCCGCTAAAGTGATGTATCGGCTCTTGGCTGGCCAGGAGCGCTGAGGGATCGCGATCGGCGGCGCGCGACGCAGCGCCTTCAAGATGCCGCCCCTCTTACCCGGCGCGTCCGTGGGCCGCTTGAAGCGGCCGGCCGCATCCGGCGTCGAGCGGTTCGAAAGCGGATTCACACCCGGTGCAGACGCACTTTTAGTTTGTCGCGCACGCCTAGTTGGTAACTGGCGCGGTGATTCGCGCACTTCCCGGACCTCTTGCACGACATCAACATCCGCCGGAAGCCTGCCGCGAAGCTTTCGCACCCGCGCGATGAGTTTTTTGTTGCGGCTCTTGCTCCGGGATTTCATAGTCGATTCTGTGGGCTACTCAACGATCGGTTCGTCCCTTTCATTTCAGGCGTTTTGTTAAGAGGTCGCCGGCAGCCTTATCCTGCTCCTCAGCCTTAGTCGGATTGCCGAAGCCGAATGATGGAGTGTCGCGCCATCGGAAAGATGCCAGCCCGTAATGTGTGCCTGGAGCCTCGTCCGCCCCCACGCGGGTGATTTTCAATAGCTGCCCCTTTGAAAAGTGAGCGCGGTATTCTCTCCACCCATCCTTGAGCGAAGCTTCGATGTCCGAGGCGGCCGCCGTTGTATAAAACGTGACATAGCCGTCGGGCTCGAGATCATTTTTCAGAAGATCAATCAGACGGCCCGCCTTCGTGATGACATAGCGCTGCAGGCACGCGTCTGGGAACGACTTGGTCTGAAATATTACCCCTTCACTTTTATCGGCATCCGGAAGCTCTGCGTCGCATTGGATTTCGTCGTACATCCCCACGTTTACCGCGGCCTCCACGCCGGCGGCCACCCAACTTCCTCCAGGCGTGGTCGGGTCAAACTCCGTAATGCCGGCGCAAACAAACCGTCATTTTGCCGCGCACGCCAGGTCGGTTGCTGACGCGATGACTCACGCACTTCCGGGATCGCCTGCACGACATCCGTATCCGTCTGGAGCCTTCGCCGCCGCGCGAGCAGGCTTTTCCTGCTCTCCTTGCTTCGCGATTTCATAGCCTATTCATGGCTCCCGATTTGGCTCCATCGCGCAGGCGTTTCGCCGAGATGCGCTTGAGCGCCGGAGTATGAACCGTCACGTACCAATCCTCACCCCACTCGCTAAACGCTGTGTTCAACGCAACGCATACGATTTCCATATTCTGATCCGTGTAGAAACCCCACGGGGTCTTCTTGTGCAACGACGGCGCCAATGGATGTCGCGAGTATTCGCTGCTGGGTTCGAAATGGAACGGTAGGCCAGACAACTGACACCTTCCGGTTTTCAGCTGCTTCACTATCGCTTGCAGCGTGATGGTGCATTTGAATCCTTTGCTGCGGGCTCGCTGGCGAGCCTTGTCCAGCAAATCTTGAGCGCGGTAGCGTATCGTTAGGCGACGAGATCGCTTTTGTTGTCTGCGCATCTCCCTGACCCGCGGTCGCGCCTCGTACGCTTTCTTGGCTGCCCTACCCTTCTTTGAAGCGCGATATCGGGCCTGCCGTACTCGAGCGAGCTTCCGCTTGCGACGAATGGCTCGCTCTGGGTGACTGAGATGATTGGCTTCCGAGTTCCGTTTCTTCTTCATCAAGACTGACTACTAAATCGACGTACGGACTGCGAAGGTGAAGCCGGTCCGTCCAGGTGCGAAAGCCAGCGTCTACAGCACAAAAGTTACCCTCAGGGACATTATAGTCTAAGTTGGACTAGTCCGACATAGGATTCAAGCTTGCGGTTCCGGCTCAGGGAACCCAAGTTGACCAAATCGATACATTCGCGCGACTACGCGCTATTTCGGCAGCTTCTCAAGCGTGCCCGCTTAGAAAAGGGCGTTACCCAGGCTGAGCTCGCTTCTCGTTTGGCAAAAACTCAGTCTCAGATAGCAAAAATGGAACGAGGGGAACGACGGGTTGACGTTGTCGAACTTCGGGCTTGGTGCTTGGCGATCGGTACCACGTTGGATCGTTTTGCCAGGCGCCTCGAGAAATCGATTTCGGGCACGCCTCGGCCGTAGCTTGCCTGTGGGGCCACCGCTCCTACTCACCTCCCGGACCGCTTGGCACAAGATTGTGAGCACGACGATAGCATCGTCCCGACACGCCGGTCTTGGTGGCGTCTTGCAAGCCGCGTGTGAAGCCCTGCTGGCTCCGCTGAGGGCGAGGCAGCAAAAGCCGCGCAGCGCCTTTGTGGCCGCTCTGCGATGACGTTGGCGCGTCGACCTCGATTTCGTCGACAGCCATGGCTTTCAGGGCTTGGCTCACCAGGCCACTGGTGCTACAAATCGGGCGTGCGGCCACGCCGCGCACGAGCTTCTGCAGACACATTGCGGCGGAGATTACGCCCGGGCTACCGCCGCCGCTTACATCCGTTTACGGGTTTACGGCCTACGGCGCTTATGCAGCCTTTTTTGAAAGGCCGGCAAGTATTGGCGTCATCGTGCTTTCGCGTTTCCTATCGAAGTATTGTTTTAGCAGGTGCTCGTAGCTGTCCCGAACCGTCTTTTCATCGTCGTGAAGCAGGTGCGCAGCGAGGACGTAGTCACCGGTGGTGACGATGATATGGGTTGCTACGACGTGCCGCACAGCGTGCTCGCCAGTGCCTTCGGGGCATTCAACCACGTATTGCTGCACGATTTCCGAGAACTGCTCGCTCAACTTCTGGCTGCGCATGTACAGCCTCTTTGACCTCGATGCTGCCGGCGCGAATAGATAGTCAGACTGAGCAAACTCAGGCCGGTAGAACGTCAGGTACTGCTCAAGGTACGGCCACACGTTGGGATCTATGGGCTGATCGTAGTCCGTGTCCTTGGCGGCGCCGTTGATGTTTTTAAACTCGATTTTGTCGATGAAAATGCGCCAACCGTCTGGAGTTCTGCGCAGCATGCCCGTGTTGTCAGCTCGGTACGTCATGCGTGAAAGGTTCTCGATGCGCAGCGGATTCGACGCCGGCAGCGCCAGAAGCAGAAGGTCGCGCCCCCAATATTTCTCACGCTTTCCTGGATAGTTAGCCTTGTTCTGTTCCAGCCTCTTTAAGCCTCGGGTCAGTGCTTCAATCGGGGCTGCGAGTTCGAGAATGCCCTTCAGTGATTCTCCTGCATCGCTCTCAACCACCACCGGATTGAGCGAGCCTTGCAAAGAGGAGAGCACCGCGTGAGCCTTCGCGCAGCGCTCCGTCCAGACTAGGGGATCTGTGATACCGATAGTCTCGCCAATCGCAGGCGTGCGTGGTAGGTACCCGTGAGGGCTAAGGAGTGCTTTCATCATCTGCAGAAAGCCAGTGTCGGTTGTTGTGGGGTGCCCGTTTCGTTCGACGCGCCAGGCAGAGAATCGACGCACCAGCTCATGATCCGTAATAAGCGCCAAGGACAGGTTATCGAGCTTTAATCCAGCGCCGCCCTCGTCGATCGGCTTCCGGCACCAACCCCAAAAACTACGCACTTGGGCGAGCTTCTTTTTGGCTGTCGGAATCACGTGGCCATCCAGGCAGTCGTACCATCTCGGGGTCTCGCCTTCCATGAGCGGGCGCAGACGCCATGGGTCTTCAAGCGCCTCCTTCGGCATATCGAAGAGCTGATGAACCATCTTAGCGGTCCACGTAGTTGAGCCTTTCGTGCGCTGGGAACCTAGCACTTTGTCACGCAGAACCCCCACCCATTGATCGCTCAAAATCGCGCTCTTCACCATCTCATCGATCGTGAGGCGGTACTTGTCGGCAGACAATCGCTTGTTGCGCGCTCGGTCCTCGTTCGTCGATGGCGGCCGCGCCGCCTTCATTGAACGGAGCGATGGCGTGCTGAACGGCAGAACCCTAGTGAGGAAGCCGGGTTCCCGGTGGCAAACCACCTCGAGGCGAGACAGTGCCGCTACGACTTCTACGTGATCACCTACAGGGAGGCCCCCTCTCCTCCACCTGTTCAAGGCGTCGGGGTGGATTTTCGCGGCCTTGGCCGTGGGCGTTGGCTTGCGGCTGCCATCCGCGAACAGTGATCGCACCGCTAAGGTAAACGGTGCCGGCGCATTCGCAGCAATGGCACTCTCATGGTCGAGAACCGAAACTAAATGAGCCCAGAAGCGCAGCAGCCATCCCCGGTTACGTACGTACCCGGAAGATTTCCCCGACGTGCGCAGCTCCTTCTGGTGCGTGCTCAGGAGATCCTCAAAGTTGCCGCGCAGCGTGAGTCCTACTTCGATTTCCGGAGAGATCTCCAGCCACTCAAGGAAACTCCTCAAGGCCGCATTGGCGTTCGGAAGGGTTTGCTGGCTCGGCATGTCTGACCCACCGGCCCGCTCGGCCATGCGGGTTTGCACCTGGTTGAACGTAATATTTTTCGTTGACACGGGACGTCGTCTCCTTCGACGCGTTCCGCGAGTTCGCCCTGCCCCTCCATGCGAGATGTCATTAGGAGGTAGCTTAACGGCATAATGACTTTTTTCCATTAATCCGCATATTACGGCCGAACTATCGGATTCCGCAACACGTAGATATCGGGAGGCCCTGACGGGATTACCACCCCTAAATGTCATTAACTCGCGGACCGCTTTTAGGTGGCTCGCACGACGTGTAGTAGCTCTCTTTTAGGCAGGCTCGACTGAGCGTTACAACTCAAAAAGCGAACCCCGTTTGCCACTTTGGTGAACGTCCCGACGTCCCGATGCTGACTCAAGCGGCCGAACGCGGCCGCCGTGCATTCGCCCCGTAATGACACCCAGAATGCGCACCCTGGCCACGGGCAGGCGTGCTGCCGCGACTTGGCCGCCGGCAACCGATGCTCCCTACGCCATGGCATTATTCCTTTGGCCCGTGGGTAACTGATCGGCGAAGACCTCGAGATACCCAACGGCACGCCCTTGACCGTGGAGACGGTGCTCGCCTCGGTTGCTGCGGGCATCCCGATCGCGACTAGGGGACTAACCTGGAAGCCAGCGGCTGAATGTCCCTAACCAACAGCCGCTTGAAGGTCGCCCTAGAGGAGATCGGCCCTTAGAGGGCGGACTGATTTCTAAAGTTGGCTTTGCCAGTCATGTCGGACAGAAACTCCGAGGCCGGCCTGACGCCGGATACCATCAGTCGGTCACGCGCGCGAGTACACGACACATAAAGTAGCTGCCGCTCCGAGTCATAGACCTCCTGGAGATCCCCATCCTCACCTACTTGCTCGATTCGAGCCTGCAACGGCAAGACCTCCTCGTCGCAGGCCATCACGGCAACGGCTCGAAACTCGAGACCCTTGGCGAGGTGCATCGTTGCGACTGACGCGAATCCGCCAGTGGATTCGACATGCTCGTCGAGAACCTTGTATTTTAACCCAGCAGCCATCGCTGTATTTCGCGCCCTGAGAAGCTCAGTATCAGACCTGACGAAGAGTCCGATCTCATGTGGGGCCGTGCCTTCCTTCAGCAGAGCGGCAATCCATTCGGAGACAGTCGCCTGTTCCTCCTCCTGGGAGCCGCAGATTTGTACAGAGGGGGCGGGTCCATTGAAGACGGAAACTGTATCCGTGCGCGGATCGGCGACGCCGTCAGCGTCGGTAATCTCCGGAGCGAGTAGGCGGTCTGCCTGCTGCCGGATCTGGTGACTTGTTCGGTAGTTGACCCGAAGGTGTCGCGAGCGACCACGCACGTCAACACCAACGGACTTCCATGAAAAAGGTTGCTGGAATATGCGCTGTCCAAGGTCGCCAGCGAAGAACAAAGCATTCGGCCGAGCTGTACCAAAAGCTGCCAGAAACTTCAGCTGCGCTACGCTCAGGTCCTGCGCCTCGTCTACAACCACGTGCTGATACGGCAGATTCCGCGCTGCTGGCAGCGCCTTAGCGAGCGCGTGAAACACCTGCGACTGGGTCAGTAGTCCCTGTTGCGAGAGACCATCCCGCACTGCTTCGAATATCCGCCAGAGTTGCCGCCGGCGAGCTTCCGGCAACCTTGTCCGCCGTCCGAGCCGAGGCACATCGCGGTAGGCCTCCCAGCTGTTTAGACCCCAAGCGTCAACGACGTGGTCCCATTCAGCCATCAGGAACGACAGGCCGGATCCATTTTCTGGCATACCGGAAGCGGCCGCAGTGACCATGGAGCGCAGCTGGTCGCGGCTCACCAGCTTGGCCGGTCCACACAGCGACTTGTGAAGACGCAGCCCCACACCATCCAGCGACTGAACGTCAATCCGGTCGCCGAGGCGGGGCTCGTTGCCGACGAGACGCCGGAGGCGAGCCTGGAGAGCATGCTCCAGCGGCACTGAGAAAGTCGTGAGCAACACTCGCGACTCAGGGTTGGCTCGAGCCAGATGCACCGCCCGGTGCAGCGCCACGATGGTCTTGCCGGTGCCGGCAGAACCTGAGACACGGGCTGGGCCAGCGTAGTCGCGCTCTATCCACTGGCGCTGATCCGGGTGGAGAAATATTGTCCATTTGTCCCACGGATCGTCCAGGGCCCGCTCCAGCTCCTCGATGTTTGCCATCGTCCTAAATCGCCGCTGTGCGTCCGGGTGCTCGAACGGACTCTCGGTTTTTCGGCCGAGTTGTGATTGCCTCGGCGTCCCGCCAGTCGCCAGCTCGAGCAGGGCTTCAGCTGCTTCCGCGGGCAGGTGATCTGCAATCGTGAGGATGCTCTCCTCGTCCGCCTTGCGTACATCTGCTAGCCATTCGCTGGGCACGCCAAAACCCAAAAGTTCCTCGTCGCTGCGAGCTGCGAACAGCAAGTGCTTCGAAGCTACCGGCGCTGACGCAGTCACGTACGTCGGAACAATGATTTGTTGAACCGTCTCGCGAATCTCGACCAACTGCGCCGCACCGGTCTTGGGATGCGTCTCTAGCTTACGGCGCTCCGCCCATGCGTAGGACTTGTCGTGATGGTCTACGTAACACAGCAATAGGCTGTCCAATGTGCGGTGGACAATCAGCCGGATATCGGCGCTGACGCGCACCGACCAGAAGTTCCTGTCCTTTGCCTTGGCCAGTTTGTGGAACTGAAGTCCGGGAGTCGCCGGATTCATTTGCAGATCGAAGGCAGTAGTCTTTACCGCTTTCTGCTCATCGCCGGTGAGCCGGGCCAGACTGTCCGAAAACGTGTCAGCGATAAGAAACTTCACAGTCTTCCCCACTTGCGGCGACTGGGCACGAGGTGGGCCATAACAACATGACATTGCCAGTGAATCATTGAACCCTAAAAACCTTCATGACCTCATCGCCGAGATGGTTGATGACCTTGACAGCAATCCGCCCCGATGACGGCTTGTCGAAGGGCCGGGAGGTATCGCTGTTCAGACTCGCCCAGGCGTCCTCGTTGATCTCCGCCCTCAGTGTCGTCTTGAGAGCCTTGTATGGATCATTTTGGCCGAGAAAATAGGCGTGCCGGACGAAGAAGCTCTCGCCGTTATAGTCCGTGTCGATGAACCAACAGGCGATTCCCTCCGCACCATCACTGCGGACTTCACCGGAAGAGGGATCGAATACATCTACGCCCTTGACCTTGACCTGTATCCGCTTGTCCTTCGATTCGCGCACATCAATGTCTGGCTCACCGAAAATCACAAAAAGATTGCCCTTGCCTGTGGTCTTGAGATCAGCGGCCATTTGCAGATCTGCATTCATTCTGGCTTTGAGAACTGGGATCCGGCCCAACTTGCTGAACTCGCTAGCATGCGCCTCATAGTTGAACGCACAGGCAATCAGAACGTCAAAACCCGCATCGCCGGCCTCTCGCGCAGCCTCAACCAAGTCGGGCCGGGAGACGGTGCCAAACTCTGGACCTATGAAAATGCCGGCACGCTTTTCCACCTCAACCTCCAGGTACCGGCCTTCAGCGCAGATATAGCTGCCTGGCCACCCAACCAATGAGGTAAATCGTATGCGATCCTCTTTGTGTGCTTGCTGAACCCCCGCTAGTTTCAGATTGTCCAGAACCATCTGTTCGAATCCAGCGGCAGTGCCTGAGGAATCGCTTCGTGCTGGAACGGACAATGGATCGATCAGCCCGTCATCCTCATCGACGGTCAGCATGCGATGAGGACTGAGCGACTCCACAGTGAAAGGGCCAGCGACACGAACAATCCTGCCGTCGGTGAACGGCTTGTCCTTGAGGTACTCGAACTCGGCCTTCGCGGCGATGGATTTATCCACCTCCTGCTGGCGGGAAATGCGGGCCCGCCACCAATCGGCCTGTAGGTTCTTCGCCGCCTCCGGCCATTTTGCATCGACTTCGTGCGGAACCTCCCAGTCCCGCCAGGACTTGTTAAGTACGGCGTTCAGCTTGTTGCGCAGCGGTTCCAGTCTTGCCTGCCACTTTTCCCAGATGACATCGATCTCAGCATTGTTAGCAATGGATTTGAGCGTGATGTGCGGCACGCGTTCATAGACGAAACCGTGACGCATGTTACCGTGTACATGCTGCGAACTCGGCGCCGTGCGGGTAACTTCGGCTTCTTTGAGCTGGCCTTCGCGGGAATCGGCCAACAAATAGAATGGATAGCGGGCACCCATGACTCGGGCTCTAGCCAACGCCAGCGCCACGCGGGAGGTATCAATCGTGATCCAGCGACGGCCCCATTGCTCAGCGACGGTAGCGGTGGTGCCCGCCCCACATGTCGGGTCGAGTACCAGGTCGCCGGGGTCGGTGGCCATGTGTATACATCTTTCAATAACTTTCGTGGCCGTCTGAACGACATACACCTTGTCATCCGTAAAGTTTCCTGACCCGGTGTCCGTCCACATATTCCCATGAACTGCTAGCTCGAAGTCGGTGTGGAAGCGGATATATCGGATTGAGTTTTCGGCGACGTGGATTCGCTCTGCCTTGGCGAGCCGCTCTACACCTAACGGATAGTTTGCCTTCCAGTGTGAGTTCTTGGACCAAGGGTCATAGATCTTCCCTCGAAAGTCGAATGGTTGCTTGTCCGTCGCTCGGCCCTGGGAACTCATGTCACCCGGGGCGTACGGCTTTGCATCCTGGGCGACGGAAGATTCTCCTCTCATCTCCTTGGCATTGACCCCCCGGTATGTGAAGTCCGGGAACATGAGCCATTTGGCGTTCCCCTCGCCCAGGGAAAAATCCTTCTTGTAGAAGGGCGGGTGTGACTTGCCAGATACCTTGTCCTTCGCATACCAAAGTATGAAGTCGGACATATTCGCTACGTAGTTCGCCTCGAAGCCTGTCGTGGTCTGAACCGTGATTACGCTAACAAAGTTCCGGTCCCCAAACACTTCATCCAGCACTGCACGAACTCGGTGCACGTTTTCATCCCCGATCTGCACGAAGATGGAACCGGAATCGGTCAGGAGGTCGCGCGCGACGGTGATCCGATCTCGGAGGTAGGTGAGGTAGCTGTGTATTCCGTCACGCCAGGTATCGCGAAAGGCTTTGACCTGTTCGGGTTCACGCGTGATGTGGTCGGTTTTGCCGTCCTTCACGTCACGGTTGGTGGTGGACCATTGGAAGTTGCTGTTGAACTTCATGCCGTAGGGCGGATCGAAGTAAATGCACTGGACGCGCCCACGCAGACCTTCGCGCTCAGCGAGACTGGCCATGACCTGGAGGGAGTCGCCGAGGATCATTCGGTTGGACCAGTTCTGGTCGTGGGCATAGAACTCCGTTTTGTCTACTCCCTTCGGAATGCCATTGAAATCGGAGAAGAGATCAGCGGTCATCTGTCCGGCCTCGTGCCGGCTTTCCTTCGTTTTCCGTAGCAGATCGTCAACCAGCGCCTTTGGATGGATCTTCTCCTGGATGTAGATTGGCGGCGCTTGAGCCACCAGATCACTCCAATCCTGATCGTCCTTGCCGCGCCAAACCAACTGCGGGTCAAGGTCAGTATTGCGCGGATATCGTACGGATTTTGGCGACTGCTGTGCCTTGTCCTGTACCGACAGATACTCCGCGGTCGGAATGTTTTTGCGCTTGTCCTCGTAATGTTTCAACGACTCGACCGTCTTTGAACCCGTAGGTTTCTTCGCCATGGTATTTATTGCCCTTCGATAAGGCGTTTGAAGTCGGCTTCCATTGCATAGACGTCCGTGAACTCGGCAAATGCCCAACGACCGTGAGTTTGCAGGTGATTTGCGCCCGGTATCCAGTAGGTTTCCATGGTCTCTTTCTTCACTTTTGCATCGTCACGCCTATATCCCTTGATCTCGACCACTAGGTTTAGCGGGTCCGTCGGACCGTGCCCATCGTCCACGAGAACAATGAAATCCGGAAGGTAGCGCCGGTTCTCTGACCCCATCCGGTATGGGACTTCAAGGCCGAGATTGTGGTTCTTGGTATATGCCAGCACCTTCGGGTGAGCTTCTGCCAGGCGGCAAAACTCCTTTTCCCAATCGCTGTCTAGGATGACCCAGTTGACCGGGTTCTTCGGCGGCGGTCCGCTCGTTTCCCAGCGCTCGCTTCGAGAGGTGTTGAAGCGGACGTGGTGTGTGGAGCCGACCGGATTGAAGGGATCCAACATCAGCTTAATGGGCTTGCTGCCCAGCAAGGCACGAGTGATGCCAGCGGTAATACGATTACAGGCGATCTCCGCAAGCTGCTGGTACATCAGCAAAGCTGGGTATGTGCCTCCCTGGCAGACCAAACAGGTCTCCAGCCACTGCCGAGTAATGCTCTTGAGCTGGCCAAAAAGATGCAGTTTGGGCTCCTCGCCCGTATCGCGCCACTTGGTGTACAGCAAGTGCTTGGTGAGATGGAACAACAACGTTGAAGGCCGCACCTCCTTAAGATGTTCTAGATTCATGTCAGCCAACTCGCCGATGATCCCCGCGTTGGTGGTCTTGGACGGCCCGACTAGGTCAGGGGTCAAGACCAACACCGAGTCGTCGCCAAAGCTCGCGGTCAGTTTTTCTTCCGGTAGCTCGACACGGTAGCCCTCGACGCGAGGGAACCGGATCTCCAGATGGTCGCGATCCGGCCGCACGGACTTGACCTGCACGGTCTCGCGAGGCGGCTGCGGCGGTGCAACCACCGGCTTGGCAGTGAAATCGAAGGGCACGCCAAAAATGTCCGCGTATTCGGCGTTGAACAACCCTTCCTCATTCAACTCATAAGACTGGCGCCGCAAAGCTCGGCCAATGACTTGTTCGCATAGGAGCTGTGTACCAAAGGCGCGGATCCCCAGGATGTGCGTGACGTTGTTAGCATCCCAACCCTCTGTCAGCATGGAGACCGACACGACGCAGCGGATGCAGGCACCGAGCTGGCCGCTCTTGCCCACCGTGTTCATAACCTCGCGAAGAAGCTCGTTGTCCGGTAGGTTATCAGCGGCGTGGGCATCGCCCGTGCGCTCAATCTTCTCGCGTTTGAATCGCTCGATTTCATCTGACGCGATCGCGCGGAAACTGTCATCGAGCGCATTGCCGGCCTCCAACTGCTCGGAGTCGATCAATAGTGTATTGGGTCGCGGCAGCGGGTTGCCGGTTGTCTCGTCAAAGTTCTGGAAGAGCTTTAGTCTGCCGTTGTAAAAGGTCTCAGTGCCCCCAGCGTCTTTCTGAACGAAGCCGGAGATATAGTCATAAACCAGCTTTGAGATCGCCGTATTTTGGCAGACGATGATGAAACATGGCGGTACAGAGATTCCCTTATGTTTCCATAGCTCGAATGTCTTTTCGTAATGGCCATAGAGCGCCTGCAATGCAGTCTGCAAGAGTGGCGGGAGTTTGAGTGGATCGAGGTCACCCGCCTTGCCGCGGCCGGCCTTTGGCATGTCCTTGCGAATGTTTTCCCACAGGTTACGAAACATCGGCATCTCGTTTCCTGAAATATTCTCGGCAACGGGCACGCGCGGCAGCTTTACAATGCCGCACTCGATCGCGTCCATTAGTGAGAAGTCGCTCATCGTCCAGGGAAACAGGGTTCCCTCCGCGTAGCCGGAGCCGCTCAAAAAAAACGGCGTCGCCGACAAATCGAAAACGCGGGCGACGCCTAGCTTGCGGTTTACGATCTCTATGCCATTGATCCAGAGGCGAGCTGCATCATTGTTGTGCTCGGCCTCCTTCCGCTCGTCTCCCTTTAACGCTTCATCGTCGGGTTCTGGTGGCTTCTCCCGGTAACAGTGATGTGCTTCATCGTTTAGGACCAGGATATTCTTGAGCCCCATTAGCTCGGGCATGACTCTCTGAACCATTTGCCCTTCAGTCTCAGTCGTCTGCAGCTGGCCGCCGGTTCGCCCTTGCAACAAGGCCCGGCCGCCGGCCGAGAGTTCAACGTGCTCGCGTAGGTTTAGGGCGTGAAAGTTCGTGATGACGATCTTGGCACGTTGCATTTCCTCCCGCAGATCGGCCGGTACCAACTCGCGGTGCGTGTAGTAGTTGTCCGGATCGTTGGGTTGCAGGACTCGCAGACGATCTTTGATCGTGAGTCCTGGGGCTACGACCAGGAAACCTCTCGTGAAAGTCTTGCTGTTGGGGCTGCGAACGGCATTGAGGGTCTGCCACGCTATAAGCATCGCCATGACAGTCGTCTTACCGGCCCCGGTTGCCAGCTTCAGCGCAAGTCGGTTCAGTTCCGGATTCGCATCACGATTGGCCGCCGCAAGATGTTCCAGCACGACCTTCGCTGCTGTAGACCGGCTACGCTGGGCGACCTCTGTCAGCCAGATCGCAGTCTCGACGGCCTCGATCTGGCAAAAGAACGGACGTACGCCGGGGAAGTCGTGGTACCGCCAGTGCTTAAGTAACCGGGCCGTTTCGGGCGTGACCTGCCATTGGCTGTCGGGAAGTTTTCGCCAGGTATCAACTTCGCCGCGGACCTGATTGATAATGGAGGTCAGGTCATACTGCTGCTTTGCCGACGACAATCCTTGGTTGTCCGCGAAGACGATCTCGGCCTGTTTGGCCGACCGCTTCTTGGGCTTGGGGATTGGGGTGATGAAGTCCGCACGCCGGCGCGAGTCGGTAATCCGCTGGGTCGGCTGGCCGGACGGGTCCAGCTCCCAGTGGCGGGCGGGATACTCATAGGGGGAGTTCAGTATCGGGTGTTCAAAAAACTGTTCTGTCATTCGCTACAGCCCGGCGCGGCCTGCCCCTCTAGGCCAGCTTTCCGGCACTCCCTCCCTATTTACCGCCAGTGTGCCGCATTCTTACATGTCAGGCGTGGCAAGTTCGGAATCTCAGGCCCGAACGACGTCCTGAGCTGGAACCCCTTCCATTGCCAGGAAATATTGCCGGCAATAGTGGTAGGGGTGCCGGTCCTGGAAGCGGCCGAGATTATCGACCACCGTGACGATCCGGCACGATGCAGTTCCACCATTTTTTTCACCCCGCAACCCGCGCCCGACCATCTGCATATAACGCACCGGACTGAAGACCTGGCGTGCGATTAACACCATTTCGATCTTCGGAGCATCAAAGCCGGTGGATAGCACGCTGTGGTTGCACAGCACGCTGATCTGCCCTCGCTGGAAGCGGTCGAGAAAGTAGCGGCGCGCTACCATGGGTGTGGTGCCACTTATAGCTGCGGCGCCAATGCCCACCAGATTCAGGCGCGCGGCCATTTCCTCCGCGTGCACCACGGAGTTGGTAAATAAGAGTATGGAGCGCTCAGCACTCGCTTGGATGCACTCGACGATGCGTTCGTTGCGGGGCGCATCGCTCGCCAGTCGCTGATTGATGGCTTCCAGCAGGTTTTCGAAATCCAGGCCCTCCCACGCTTCGGGTAGGCGGCCTATTCGCGCCAGTTCCTCCTCCGTGAGGCCGGTCCCCGATTGCAGCGGCTCGTAGCTCGCCCGCGCAAGCACGCCTTGCGAGCGCAGGCGCGTGTAAAGCTGTGCCTGATCGGACGGCAGCCAGCAGTTATCGAACCGCCGGGCAAGCCGATGGCTCTCGTCGTCGTCAGTTCGGAATGGTGTAGCGCTCAGACCGACGATGGGAGCCTCGTCCCTTCCAGGTGCACCCGCGCGCGGCGCTTCGGCATCCAGCCATCTCAGCAGCGCGGTGTAGCTAGGCGTAATCGCATGATGGCATTCATCCACTACGGTCAGGCCCGGCTTGCGCAGCCACTCTAGGTCGGCGGCACCGAAGCGGCTGTTTAGCGTCTGGATCGAGGCTACTACGATAACAGGCCTGTTGAGTTCCTGACCCGGAGGATTAGGATTGCCTCCCCACAAGCGGATGATACGCAAATCCGTGCGCTCAGCTCCAAGATTGACCCAGACTTGGCGGAACGCCTGGACCGCCTGCTCGCACAGTTCGTCGGTCTGCGCGATCCAAACGACGCTGCGGTTCCCGCCTTCTGGCGCGAGAACCAGTCGCACCGCCGCCTCGACTGTGACGCGGGTCTTGCCACCGCCTGTCGGCAGGCTGATGACCGCGCGCCGGCGCCTCCCGCTGCTGGAGAGTAACCTGTGGAGGCCATCCATGACTTCTCGCTGGAAATCATGCAGGGGAGGAAGCTCAATCGGACCGCTAATAGACTCCTCGGGCTCGCGGCGACTTTCGGGGGCTGCCGCGAACTCCGGTGGAAAGCCGAGGCTGGCCACAAAGGCCAGTGCCCCAGAGGTGTTCCAGCGCACGGGGGGCTTGAGTCCCTCGGCCTCGAGCGTGGCTCGTAACGTCGTCAGAGTCGCCGGTCCGAGTTGGGCGAGCACCAGTTCTGCCAGCTGAACCGGCGCGCATTGTTGGATAAAGTTCATCTCCCTGAGCTGTTCGCCCAGGGCTTCAAGCAATGGCTCGCGACGGCTGCCGACGGCAAACAGCAGCTTTTCCGCTAGCGTTTCACCCTGTGCGACGCGTGCTCGCTGCTCGTCGACCCGGGCGTCGCCGAGGCGTGCCAGCGCCTCCCCAGGTCGGCAGTCGAGCCAGCCGGCTACTGCGACTTCCTGCAGCAACAGCCGCAGCCGCGCCGCCCGAGATAGCGGGGCCAGTTGTTCCTGATCCATATGTAGTGCGCCGTCCCACAACAGACACGGCGTATCCTGCGTAGCATCGTCGATCCGAAGCCGGAGCTGCGTGACGCGCTGACAGCGCGCAGTACCACGAGCCTCAGCGCCAAGTACATCGACAATCTCCGGTACCAACGAGGTCAGCAGCTCGGGCGGCCCAACCGCGGCAGCCCATTCCGCTTTAATCAATGTGATCAGGTCCTGCGCGCCATTTTTTAGCCAGAGCTGCATCGTGGGCGCGTCGAGAGTGATGACGATGCGACCCTGAGCACGCACGCGATGGGCCAGATCGGCAGAGGTGGTCGCTAAGAGAGCACGGAGCGGAATCGAGCCTGCCGACCACGGTAACTCAGTTGGAACGACACCGTCCTTTGCGGCGCCGATCCACAAATCCGTCAACGTGTCGTTCGCAAGCGCGTCCTCGGTGACCAGCGCCCTTATCAGGGCGCACCAGAAGTCTTTAAGGTCGGCTGGCGAAGCCGCTATTGCAGGGAAGGCAGCGCTGATCCGATCTAGCGCAGACGCGAATCCCCGCCAGGCCGGTAGCTTATCGAGAGCCGGCTCGCTGCGCCTTTCCATTGCAGTCGCAAGTCGAGCCGTGGCAGAACCAATCTGTACAACGCCATGGTTGAGCAAGTACCACGGAAGTGGATGCGGGACGTCGATCTTCGGGTAGACCGACATCGTGCTGTGTCCAAAGCCGACGGGTCGCTGATACGCGGGCTCCGCAAGCCGATTCAATAGTTGATGAGTAAAGCGTGCATTCGCGGAACCCTTTAGTTCGGCAAGCAAACTAAACCCTCGCGGCATTGTGAGCTCTTCGGGATCTAGGTAGTTCCAAGAAGCCGCATTCCTGTGCGTGTACCTATATTTCTGGCGACACGCCTCGCGCCACGCCTCCAGCAAACCCTGACCGACCCCGATCTCAATGTATGTGCCTGGGCCTTCGTCTCCCTCAGGCGTGTCTTTCACGCCAAGCGCCTCCAATGAGGGTCGGTCCTTTGCGTGCGTGTCCTCATCCGCGAGAACGTTACGGTTTGACGAGCAATCTCGCGCTTCGATCAGTCCTCCAGGGAGAAGGACGCGATCCGCACTGACCCATTGCCCGTCTCGACGCCGAACTTTGACTGAGTCAGCGCGCTCTAGCAGAAACTCCTTTCGAACTCTTGCCGGTGCACGCCGCATCCTCACCCAGAACGCTTTCCATCCAGCATCCTGCGTTTCGCGCGGCCACTGTGGAATGCGCAACGCCTCCAAAAGCACCGATGCCCAGACGTCGTCATCCAGTTCACGCACTTGCATCACTTCAATCAGGATGCGCTTTGCCTCGCCGTCTACCTGCAGTTCCGAATGCACCGACGAACGGCCGGGCGGCGTAATACCATCGGGCGCCATTAGCGCCTGCGATGCCGTCACTAACTCGTCGGAGTGCACCGGAATGATCTTGAGGCGCGGGCGGACCTGACTCCATTCGGCGTGTTGGCACTCGGCTGCATATGACTCCGCAAGCCGTATAACTTTCTTCGCCCTATAAGGCTTCGTTGACGCCACGAGCCCAAACCAACTCTCCGTGCTACAGCGGCGTAGCGCAGGCGATGTCGTATCTTCTTGAGGACGTTTAATCCGCTCCGCCAAGGCGTTGAGTCGGCTGGCACGCTGTCGCTCTAGACAGGAGGAATGAACAAACTGCCGCTTCGCATCGGTCCCCGCGAGTGTTTGCCATACCCTTGCCAACGCCAAGGAGTCCCGTGGAGGGCGCCAGACATCCTGCGCCAGGCGCAATGCGCCCAGACCGTCGGGAATGACCGCAGCTGCGTGAAGCAGTGACCACAGTGCCTCCACGAGGGGCGCAGCATCCTCATCCCTGCGTTCCAGTTGTCGAGGGAAAGCGTCCAGCGGGCGGCCTGGGTCTTCGGCTGAAGCAAGCACTGCCAGTGATTCGGCGATTAGGCGTGCTGCCTCCGTCATGAGCGCTGTGTTCCACTCGCCTGCAATAATGGCGTTTCGGTCGCTATTTAGCTTCCATGGCGCATTCAATATGCCCGGCACGTAGGTATGCGTATGCGTGGGAAAGAAAGCCCAGAAGCGCCCGGTTTCCTCCCGGCGTGCCTCCAACGGCATGGCCCATACTAAAGGAACGGAATCGCGCGCGTGTATATGCGTCGCGTCGGCGCGAGCGCGCGCATCCGTGATTTGAATCTCGCGTCCCCTGACGCACCAGCGAGTCACATCCTCGCTGTCACGCAGAAGGTGCTCATCGCCAACGACCTCGAGCCCAACTTCTCTCACAGACTGCTCACCATCATCGAGCGTCAGAGCGGTGGAGAGTGGAAAGAAAAGTAGAAACTCCGCTGGAAAGGCACGGATCTCCTGTCGCAAATGCTCTAGCAGATTATCGGCACCTACTTCTGCTCGGACGATTGTCTCGGCCCAGGACAGCTTGCTGCAGGTGGCGTCGGCACTCCGCTCATCTTCGCGTAAGCGCCACGCGAGTCGCATACCGGGCGCGTCTGCGACCTTGTATCGCTGACAAAGCTCGCTCCGACATCGCTCGGGATCGAAACGAATCGCACCGGATTCCCTCGTGAATACGTCAATGCGGCCGCTGAGTCTCAGTAAGGACTTGAACCCTAACCCGAAGCGGCCGATCTGACTTCCGCGCTTCGGAGAAGAATGAGAACGGAGTAAAGCATCCAACCCTTCCTCGCTCAACGGTGCGCCGGTGTTGGCCACATAGAGTCGCTGCCCGCTAAGCAACACATGGATGCGGTTACCTCCGCGCGGCATGCCTTGCTCTTGAGCCTCTAGCAACGCATCGGCCCCGTTCTGCACGAGTTCAAGGATCTGGCGGTAGCCGTAGCCGCCAGCCAGAACCGTCTGCTCGATTCCGTAGTGCTCCTTGACTAGGCCGGGGTCCGCGTCGTACGAACGTAACCGCTGCGCGTTTAGCTTTTTGAGATAGTCCTTCACGGCTGCGACTGCCCGATCCTTGCTCAGCAGCGTCGAATCTTTACCGGCCGCCGATTTTGTCAGCTAACGCCACGATCTGCGACGAGTCGAAGCCACCATCCGGACGATCGCGCGTGACAATCAGCACACCTTCCGAGCCACCGCCTTCTTCAATCGGCAGTATCTCCTGTTCGCGATACCACGCTTGCTTATCTTTCCAGCGGCGGAGATAAGCAGGGTCGTGAAGCAAGCCGCAATGCTCCCAGTAATATGTTACACCGGCATCGCTGTCTTCGATGGTGAAGTCTGGGTATTTGACGAGACCACCGTGCTGCAGAGCCTGTTCGTACTGATAGTTTATATTCCGAGAGAAAAGCAGGTTCGCAATAATGACCTCAGACTTCGATCGCACGGCTTCGCCACGACTCGTTCGATGAATCAGGCGCTCCTCCAGAAACGCGTCTCCCACTGAAACCGGTTTGGGCGCACCAAATAGGTTGGTTAGTCGACGCGCGGTAGCCGAATAGCGTTCAGAACTCAGGCGCTGTAGATCAATAGCCGATCCTTGATGAAGGACGATGATCTTGTCTTTCTGTCGGGTAAGTGCAGTGTATAGAAGCTCTCGCGTGAGCATCTGCGTGGAGCGCGGCAACACGAGCAGGACCACGCTGAACTCGCTGCCCTGAGCCTTATGAACGGTCAGCGCGTAGGCGAGATCGAGTTTTGACTCTCTATCATCATCGAAGTCGCTATCGTAGAACTTGAAAACACGACCCACCTGGGTCGAAAACTCAATCTCGAGGTAGTTCGGAAACCAGTTCCGAGCCTTCGTGCGCCGGTGACCCACAACAATACCGATTTCGCCGTTTGCCAAGTAACCCGGCTCGGGCGGTTCAGGATAGATACGCTTTTTCCATACCGACCGGTTGCGGTTATTGATGACCTTGTCGCCATAGATGATCTGATAGTCCCCCATTGGTCGAGGGATGTTTCGATACTTTCCTGGATTTCTCGCATGTTCTATTTGAGGGCCCTGGTACCTTAGATGGATAAGGCGATTTAGCATATCTACGCCCCAGGGTTTTTGCCGAACGGGAGTAAGTAGCTGCCAGCGCTCGACCGCGGCCCCCGCTCCGGAATACTTGTCACCCCATTTGGCGTTGAACCACACCGATCCGTTTGCGTCGAGGTTACCGCCAAGACTGCGGGCAAACTCCTTCGACTCTTGCTGGCTGGAATCAAAGCCGAGCGCGCCGGCTAGTGTTGTGGGTAGTAGCGAAGCGAGCTCATCTGCAGTGTCCCATCGCACAAACTGGATGTTCTTGCTACTGCGTTTGCCCGCTAAGATCTCAAAGACCTGATCTTCGCCCGGAGCAAGCACGCCGCCTCCGAACCATGCGGTCAGTTGGAGGTCATCGCGCTCCCCCGCTCCTTGGCGTCGTGGAATCGTTAGTTCCGCAAACCCGTGCCCCACTCGTGGAAAGCGAGACTCGATATCGTCGGGGGCAAGTCGCCGGATAATGTCCGAGAACGGCCTGCCCGCTCCGATCGGCGGAAGTTGGCGCGGATCTCCTACCATGATGAGTCGATGCACTCCACTCAGGGCCTCGAGGAGAGCCGCCACCATTTCTTCTGTGAGCATCGAGCATTCATCGATAATCACCGTGCGTCCAGCTGGTTGGCCGACCTGACCGGTCATGAGATATCTCCCAGTCGACCCGTCGTAGCGAGGCGGCTTGCTGCCTGAGAGAAACTGAGCGATTGTGTACGCTTGTACTTGATCGATGCCGGCCTTACGGGCGACGTCTTCCATCCGAACCCGCGCTTTTCCCGTTGGCGCAAGCATGAGGATGCCGCCCTTCTCGACGGCTGAGTGCCCGCACAGCACCGACAGAAGCGTCGTTTTGCCAGTCCCTGCCGGTCCAATCAGGACGCTGAAGCGAGCCGCGGCCAACTCGGCTAGCGCAGCGCCCTTCTCCTCACGGGCTCGCAACTCCCTAGCTCGCTCTTCAGCGTCTGCAGGTAGCGCAGGCAGGTGCTCGTCGAGTTCTGCTCGCCAATCGGCTAGTACCTGATGACGCTTGCCGGAAATGCGCTTCTCGAGGGTAGCTCGGATTAGTTCGCCCGCCAATGAGAGCCGCGCAAGCTGATAAGCCCGAGAACCGTCGGCCATCGCGACGGATCTAACTTCGCCAGCGAAATGGTCCTCTTCCACGACCCGCATCAGGTCAGTCGTAACGGGGGTGTATTGTTCATCACGCTCGCTCTCGCGACGTCGCAGGGTTGAAACCAAGGTCGCCTGGGAACGCAACGTATCGCCTTCCAAAGCAGCTTGCTCCAACTCGCGAATCGACAGTGCCCTTAGTCTTCGCCCATCAACTGCACTATTGACAACCGACGGCTCTGGGAGTGCAAAGTTCTTGCGTATGTATTGTGTCGCAAAGACGCCCCGATCGACCGTTCCGACCGAGACTGGCTGTGTGGTGAGGCGCGTGCTCTCGTAGATCAGGTACGGATTCCGGACGTAATCTGCATCGCTTGGCACGATCCCACTCTCGGATCTGGACGATGGGTCCACAAGTACTTCCGCCTGCTCGTCAGTGAGATCCAGCCGGCTGAGTAGCTCGAGAAACCCGCGTCGCTCGGTAGGTTTTCGCTGCCAATCCTTAACGATTGTCGCGTCAATGCCCGAGGCGAGCTCTTTAGGAAGCCGCTCTTTCGGGTCTTTGAGCACGGCCTGCCACTCAGTCCACGGATTCCCGCCCTCTCCGACCTTCTGCCGAAGCGCCTGCGCGATGAAGTGCCCCATCGGGATGCCTGATGCATTTAGAACCGCGCCCATACCAGGAAAGGCGCCGCGAGTCTTCCAGAGCCGGCCCAGTTGACGATCAATCCACTGTTCCTGGGTATTGATCGGCAGGTCAAAGCGCTCCGAGGACCGCAAAAGTGCAGAACGACACGCCAACAGCGCCGCAATAGCCGCATCGTGCCCCACATGTTCAGAGGCGTAGGAAAACTCAGTAGAGCGATCCTCGGGCGCAAAGGCGACGACCTCCGCTGGATCAAAGCTTTGTCCATCTTCAGATTTCTCGAGCGCTTCGTGATAGGGCAGGAGAAAGCCGTCTGCAAACCCTGGCCGAATCGAATGAACGACCATGCGCTCCCACAGCAAGCTTCGGATCTTTCCAGCTATTGCGCCCTCATACAGGTACTCTGTAAGCGGCCCCACGCTCAGAACGCGTCCAACGCCAATCAGGACTCGACGTCCCGCCTCCTCGACCAGCGGCACCTGCTTCGCGTAGAAAAATACCAGCGACTCTTCAGGCCGTACGTGCCCCCAGAAGCATTCCAACAGCGCCCGGTGATTACGATGATCCTGTATCCAGTGTGACTCGAAACTCAAACCTAAGTTTTTCTCTAAAGCCTCGTCCACATCATCCAGGGGAAAGGATTCAATCAACCCGCGTTCGCCCTTCTTCTCATCGCCAAAGACGGACGGTTTCATCATCCAACGATATGGCACCCCGGCCGTACCGTACGCCGGATAGCGCAAGGGACTTGGCCTGAAGTGAGCATGGGTATCCGGTGAGGTTTTGCCATAGGGATGCTCGTGCAGTCGCTCAATGGCGAACGGCGACATGAACGACCCTCGCTCCTGAACACAAGGCGGCAACTGCGCCGACATCATTCCCTTAAGAGTCTGGCCGGCAATGCGCTCTTCGTCCGCTTCGACCTTGCTCTCCGCGATATTTGTGAGTTTCAAGCACGCCGTGTTGAGTTTGGGCCGCTGGCAGACAGTGCCTGCCCACCCGCTGTCGTGCCAAGGCACTCGTACCGAAAGATGACGCAACGGAAACGTTAGTGATTCGACAATACTCACAGTGAGATTCCCTTACCTGGTCCCATTCAACGCCTATACGCGAGCTCATCCATCATTTCAGCAAACAGCCCCCAACCGATTCGCTTTGAGCGCTGACGATGAGCGCCGTACCAGTAGAGAGAACCGCGCCCAACTTCAATCTCCCCAACCTTCTCGCCGCGGGCAAATATCTGAAGCCGGAGCGCGGATTTCGCCTTCGCAAGCTGAAGATTCGAGAGTTCAGCTTGGACCGTATACTTACGGATCGGGTACGGCCGCTTTGTTCGTGTCCTTTTATTCATGCGCCACCTGATCTGATTACGGATATGAGAATGATACGCCGATGATTCGGAACGGTCGCACCTCAACCAGTTCGCGTGACCCGGTGCCCGCGATTGCGACGCACGTGTCGGAGGTAAGCAGCTTCTTACCTTTTAAAGCCGCCGGCGTAGTTGGCGATTGAGGTTGGGTACAGACGATTTCTTTTCAGATCTTGGACTTTCCATGGTGGCGCTCTCGTAATCCCACCCTACCACCGCGAATATCTCCGGTTGTTCGCATTAAAAGCGAGGGTAATCAAATCCCCATAACTTTGGCAGACCCAACTCGCACCGACGTAAGTTGCCTAAAAGACGCGACGATGTTTTCCCGTGTGGAAATCTCGTCAAGCTGCCAAATAGTCGACATTTCTTTGATCACTCCTCCGCAGTCTCCAGGCTGCAAGGGTCTACCGGCAACGACGCCGAATGGTCCGTCCGTTTCTGTCAGCACTCGATCAGGAGGCATCCGGGCGGCCAACGCTCGTCCCTTGGCGCTCTGTAACATTGCGCTACCGATTGAGAACCAACATCCCATTTGCACCGCGCGCTGCAACTCGCGCTGCGTGCCAGAGAACCAATGCAGCACTGCCACACCATAGCCTGGGAATCTTTCGAGCTCATCGAGCACGCTCGTCGCCGCGGCCCGACTGTGTATTGTAAGGATGCGACCACCTTCCTTCGCGCAAGACGCGAGAATGTGCTCGAAGACCTCAAGCTGATCTGGCCAGAATGGGCGATATTCCGGAGTGCCGTCGAGGCCCACTTCCCCAACATAGCGTGTTTCGGAAAGCAACCTGTCAAACAAGGCGAGCTCTGATTTGCGCTGCTTTGCGAGTTGAGGATGTAGCCCAAGCGCAGTCTTGATGCGCGAACATCCTGATGAAAGAGCACTGGTGCCGTGCCAGGCGCGCGGAGTGGTGGTCACGGATAAGACATAGGACTTGCATCGCGCAATGTCCCGTACTATCGCGCGGGGATCCGGATAAAGATCCAAATGACAATGCATGTCAATAGCGGGTTCGGTCATCTTAATACACGCTTGCTAGTCAGGAAGTTCTCAACTTCCGCCATTCCCCTGCGTACGACGTCAACTAGGGCAGAGCGTTCGGCCACATCTCTTGGAAGGGGTCCAGATTTAGCAACCCAACTCAATAGATCTTGTCCTGGCAATCTGCGAGCTGCCAATATCATCGCCATCAGGTCATCCGTATCAGCGCTATGTGTGAGTGCTTTGTGAAGGTCATCACCCGGAGCTTTATACGGGGTTTTGTCTTGCCAAGCTGCCGCGTGGAAGGAGGCGCGCCGAATCAAACATGGCACGCACTTCCCGCACTGTTGTCCCGAACGCTTCCATTTTCCGCAGGAGACGGTGCGCCAGGCAATAGCTTTCAACGCGATCTGATCACGGCACTTCAGGATCATCTCTCCCTTGGTCATATTTGCAAAGGGATTGTGGAGCTCGACTCCCAGTCCAACCACGGCGAATACCTGCTGAAGCATCCCCAGATAATATGGATGGGTTGTTCGGGTGCTGAGAGCGCCGATGCGCCTGTTAGTGAGCGGCGGATTGATCGCGATGAGACCGTTTTCGGGAATATTCAGCCTGACCTGACGATTTTTCCCATTATTCTGAGCCAGAGTGGCAGCGACCAAGGCTCCCATTGCAAAAAAGTTAAAACTCCTCGTTCGCATCTGAACGTCGTTTGCGTAATCTAGTTGCTGTCGCGGATAGGCGTGCAGCGCCAGTCGAACCGAAGGCTCATTCAGGCGCTTCAATAAGTCCTCTTGTCGGCTGGCGTCATGACGATATGCGTGGCTGACGAGCACTGTCTTATGGCCTGCGGCGCGTAGATTCAGCATTCCGATAGCACTGTCGAGGCCGCCCGAGTAAAGCGATGCGCTTTGCATCCCTTCAAAATCAAGTCTGTCGCGCACTCGCGCGTTCGGTGTGGGACTTATTTCACCTCCGTCTGTTATTTCCAGCATCCACTGGTCGCCACTCAAGAAGTGCAGAGCCCTCTCTAACAACTTGGTCGCAGGCCTCCATTTATCTGGTTCCGCTAGCGCAACCTTCAGATGGATGTCCCTAGCCCACCCATCTGCAGCCTCCTGCCGATTTGCAAATGTGTCCGCTGCAGTCACGGCCAACGAGAGAGATAGGAAGTCGAACGCAACAGGATCAATGGGCGTCGCAATACGCGACAAGACATGTAGTACCGGACCACCGATTGCCGCCGTGCCGGAGCGCCCAACAGAGCCATAGAGATGCACAGGCACTCTCCCACTGCGAGGCGCCGGCAATGCTTTATCGTGAGGATGAACAATAATCTCGATCATGGCTCGTAGCCTTCCCACTCGAGCCATACTTCCCGAATGGCCTTGAGTTGGAGCCCTTGCATTTTCTTCTCGCTCATCCCTTGGAGTTTAATCTCGAGCAAGGGCTGCATATGCCTCTCCGTCACAGCTCTCACTAGCTCAAACAGATCTCTCTCCGCATCTTCGACTTGCTTGGGTGCCCCTGCTTTCGCGAAGGCTCGCTTTGAATCCAGGACGATCTGCTCAAATACACACTGAATCACATATGAGAGCATTACCGCTATTAACACCTCGTCAGTAATGCTGTTGAAATCGAAAGCTTCCTCGCCCTCCAAGCAGGTCGAGAGAGCCTCATTCAGTGCTACCCGGATTCGATCTGCATCGCCATTCTCCGGGACTAGGGCCTCGACAATGGAGTCAATAACTTCTCGCGTTGGTCGTCCAGCTAGTGCGCCCAGATTGAGTGGGGCTTTCTCCGGGTCGTTACGAAGTTGATTCAGAACGCCATACAGACCGCCGCCGGTGCGGGCCATCGCTCCAAAGCGGCGTGGGCCCACTTCTGATCCGCCAGTTGCGCTTCGCGCATATCCGCGCAGCGCCTTCTGCAGATAGCTTCGGTCTCCGCTCGAAACAAATCTCCCTAGGGACGTACGAAAGCCACGGAATCGATTTGGTTGTGGATTCGGACCCGGACCCGCATTGTCGACGTCGGCCCATGGTGGTATCAGCGGGCTCTTGTCATTCGGCCCTCTGCTTGAAGTGGAAGTTCCCATCATCCCCCCGCTTCAATCCATTCTTTATCGCGGAGCGCGGCTCGCAGCCACGGTGGCCGTTGACCCGGAAGCGAGCCAAGGAACGCCGACAACTCTTGAGCCGCCTCGGGATTTGAGTCGGCCAGAAGTAGTGCGCCGGTGAACGGCTCAGGTCGGTCTTTCCAGTCGGTATGACCCTTTAGAACGGCAACTAGATCCCTCATGACCCCGGTATGCTCACCGGGCGGTATAGAACGGATGGCTTCTTTCGCTGCGGGAGATGCGACGTTCCGAATGCTCCTTAACCGGAGCGCAGCCTGTGCAGCCAGTTGCGAGAGCTCAGGCGCATTGGTCCGAAGCGGTGCTGTCTCGCGGCTGAGATACACCAATGGCCGCAGATCGATTGACCCCAAAGGTGGGTTGAGACCAAACCAGTCCAAAAGGAACGCGGAGTTCTTCTTCCACTCATCTGGACATTTTTCGGTGAACTTGTCTGGATCGTCCCGCAGTTTCTCAAGTTCCTCGATTAGCCTCGGCCTTCCGCCTGGCGCATCGTTGATGAGCGCATACATCCTAGTGACCGCGGTTGAATCAAGACAGCGCTCGAAGAGAGCGAACTTAACCACCATCTGCTCGTCAATCGGTATTCCCCGCCTCTCCGCGATCCGCGTTCGAATGCGAACAACGTTCAGCATACGCTTGACAATACGAGGATTGCCTTCCACAAGTGGTGCGTTCGCCAGTAAGACGGCTATCCGATCGGCCACGTCGAAACTGCTGCGTAGCCCAGGACCTTGGCCTTCTAGGGTAGCCAAGGCGTCCTCGATAGAGAGCGGCGCCTCTTTCCAACTCAGACGCAGGTTTGTCTCGAGACGCGCACGCAACTTCTCGACGGCCCACGAGTCGACGCCTCCTGCCTTGGCGAATAGCATGAAAAGATAGGCACGAAGTTCGGCTACCCCCAGTCGCGGAACGCGTACGGGCACCTGGATTAACTTGTCGAGATAGTCCTTGACGTGTCTAGAATCCGCGTCTCGAAAATGCTGGTTCACCGAATGTCGGACCATGTCTTCGTCGGCGGCCACTACGAACGCGGTTTGCTTCATGAACAAAAAGAGTCGAAGAGCCTCCAGCGTGTGAATCGTCTGGGTTGGTAGGCACCGGTCAAGATTGTCGATGAAGACCACCACTGTTTTCCCAAGTTTTTCCAAGAGGTCACCGAACTCCTCTCGGAACGCATCGATCTCCTGCGGTGGCGTACTCTTCTTTTCTGGATTGATTAGCCCACGAGCTTCTTTCGCTCCTTCAGCGACCGCCTTTGCATCATCTTGCGTCGGATTTCCCGCAATATAGTCGTCTATCGCATCGGAAGCCTTTGCCGCAGCACCATAAACTGGAAACCCATGCGCCGCAGCTGCTATCTCGGTTGTTAATCCAAGAAGCCGCAACACATTCACACGTGCCAACAAACGCTGAGCGAGGCCTAGGAGACCGGCGTCATTTTTTGCTTCTCGGTAAAGTCTTTGTGCTATGACCTCTATCAGCGCTGCGCGCGCATCGTCGAATCCTTGATAGAGCCACGCGTCGAAGCGAATGATGATGACATCGTCTTTTCCCCGGAGCCTCAAATCGGCTTCGATAAGATTCAAAAGACTCGATTTGCCCGTCCCCCAAGTCCCGAAAACGCCTATCGAAACCGGTCGCATCTCTGGGTCTAGCAGGACGTCGCAGACGACTTCGGCGACCTCTAGGAAGTTGAGATAGTCGACCTTTGTCTCGGTATCTGACCACATAGATTTCTCAGAGGCTCTTAACTGAAACGATTTCTGTGAGTGGCTGCGGGTTTCCGGGTTGCAGTCATATGTTCAGTTGCGTGGGAGACACCTACCCGTCAAATAAGGCTATTTTCTTTCCGTCTCAATCCCAGCGGAGCACCCGTGCCTTACGTGTTGTTGTCCTTTTCGGGCCTGACTACGATTCTATCTTGAGTAGATCGCTACCAAGAATACCACCGTGTGCGAGTCTTGCTCCTATTCGCCGTGCACCCACCGCTATTTCTTAGTTTCGGGCTGTCCCATAGGTAGGTTCTGGCGGCCTTTTCTCCATCGTGACGAAGAAACCTTGAGGCCAAAGCGACGTATATCGCCTCGGCATCGTCATAATCGTCCTTTTCCGTGTCGATCCAAGGTCGTTCGCGAGCCCGTCGTCCTGGATGAACGTAGTTCCGCATCCGCCGCAGAGCGTGAGCCATCCCTGCTGGATCGTATTGCGCTAAAGGTGTCGAGACCGGGTGCAGCCAGCCCGCGCGAAAGCAGGTCTCGATTAGGGTCTCATAAGTCCATCTCGTAGGGTCATCATTGCTCGGACGTTGGTTTTTTGGCAGTGCGCTAGCCACACGGAATGCTTTCGCTTTCGAGTTCAGGCACTTTAGCAAAAGGATCCCTTCTAGGCCCGCCGCGAGCAACGTTACGGCTGCAGAGTAGGCTTCCGCTCCCGCAGCCCTTCTTGCATCCTCTTCGTAGCGGATGACAATGTCGTGCAGGGCGGCTCTGATCTCATCTTTGTGAAAGACGGCGCGGCGTCCACGCTCACGCAGCCTGGCAAGCTTCTCAGGGTCTTCCCTCGCGAGCCCCGCGAGGTCGTCGAGGCCGAACTCCAGATACATACGAGTCAGGGTAGTGTCGAGAACAGCCTCGTATCGACGATTAAGTTGCTCATATTCTTCTGGCCCTTGGCCACGTCGCCAGTACTGGCCGCGGAGAAGCCCATGTGCCCTGCGTGTCGCCTCGATCGCTTCGCTGAGCGGTTTTAGTTCGCCTTCGTATTCGCCGTTGAGGATACGAGTCTCATGCAAACTTTCGAGCGGAAGCATTGCGTAGAAAGCGAACTCTTGTCGCGAAATCCGACGTGCAGCGAAGAGCGCCCTCGCGATCGCGATCGAGCGCCCGACGAACTTGGGGTCTTTGTGGGATGTCGGAACCGGTTGCCTTCTTGCTCGCTCAAGCTCCTCGACGACGCCGGGAAGTAGTGCCTCGCCGCTGGCGCGTTGATCGAGGCGTTCGAGCGCCTCTCGAACCGCCTTTTCGCCGACGGAATGGCGACGTCGTCGTCGGAGAGGCCTCAACACCAGACGATTAATCCTCTTGTCTATGTTCACCTGGCTTTTCTGCTCTTAATACCATCCGCGCATTTTGCTCGCTCTAGTCGACCGCAGTCACGACGCTCTGTGATAGTTATCCTCTCCAATCCTGAGAAACATGCCTCACGAGTGGGCGAGTCCTAGGCGCGGTTAACCTCGTGCCTCACGGTTCCCTGCCCTGGCTGCCACGGCAAAACGGGAATCTGCGGAAATCTGATCTTGCGAAACTCTTCGACCGTGTACTCAAACGGCAGCTCGTCGCCATACTCCTCGGTATCCCCCTCATTGAGCTTATGGCCCATGATGCGCTTGAGATACCTGATATCCACGCGTGCCGTCTCCATCAGATTTTTCATCCAGTGACGTAGCGAATACAGGGACTTCTTCTTATCTGTAATCCCGATCGCTCGCAGATACCGGCTGAAGAACTTGATCAGCGCCCCATCCAACTTGTCGTGGCAGTCCTTCTTCAATGTCGGAAGCAGTACCAAACTGCCCTGCTCGCGTACCCACTCGACATAACGTTGAAGCCCCAGATCGATCAACTCTTGCGCGATCGGAACACGACGAATGGAAGCATCGTTTTTGAGGTTGCGCCAATACCGCTCCGGTACCCGCTCTTCGACCGGGAGTGGCAGCTCGGTATCAGCCGTGCGGTGGTAAAGATCAAAATACCAGCCAAGCTCCGGATCATGGCAGATGTCCCGTGAGGCGAGACCCGCCACCTCCTCCGGCCGCATGCCGGTGTGATACATGATGACCGGCACCCAATAGGAGGCCTCGCCGGTCTGGCCATGAGAGCGTTCGTGCTTCAAAAAAATAGCTGAGCCGAATAGCAGGGCAATGTCCTGCGGTTCAAACGCTACGCGCTTCTTCTGTTTCTTGCCTCGGGTCGGCTCTTTGTAACCCAGCGTTTCGGCGGCAGGATTCGCCGTCAGTTCGTGTTTGGCCTTGGCTACTTCG
>Ga0182030_10002352_pt1 | contig 40053 bp, 32 predicted proteins | sample 812S3MmetaG_FD_121299 | JGI IMG/M metagenome (GOLD analysis project Ga0182030, IMG submission 121299) | Permafrost microbial communities from Stordalen Mire, Sweden - 812S3M metaG (Illumina Assembly) | ecosystem: Environmental > Terrestrial > Soil > Wetlands > Permafrost | place: Sweden...
CCGCCGGACTTCTTGGATTTACCCGAGCGCCAGATAATGCTGCCCTTCATCGGGCGTTTGCCGGTCAATTCACAAATGCGTGCCATAAATTATTCTTTCGTTAAAGAGCCGCAGAGAATATCAGCGAATCCGCGCGTGACAAGTTCTTTTTCGGGGAAATTCTGCGTGCCTTTGCCGAGCGCCGAACGTATCTTTTCCGTTCATTTATATGGCCACACTCAAACCTTTTGCCGCCCTGCGTCCGAAACCCGAACTTGCCGCCCAGATCTGCGAGCTGCCCTACGACGTGATGTCGTCCGACGAGGCGCGCGCGATGGCCGCCGGAAACGAATTGAGCTTTCTGCACGTCAGCAAGCCGGAGATTGATCTGCCCGCCGGCACGGATATTTACTCACCGGAAGTTTATGCGAAGGGAAAAGAGAATTTTGCCAGGCTCATTTTGCAAGGCGCGCTCAAGCAGGACGAAAAGCCGAATTTTTATCTCTACCGGCAAGTCATGGGCGCGCACGCGCAGGTCGGTTTGGTTGCCGCCGCGAGCTGCGAGGAATATCTGGCCAATATCATCAAGAAGCACGAGTTCACGCGCCCGGACAAGGAAGACGACCGCGTGCGCCACATCGAGGCGCTGAATTCGCAGACCGGTCCGGTGTTCCTGACCTATCGTGCCGTCGCGGCGTTCGATGAATTTGTGGCGAAGAAAATTTCCGAAATGCCCGCCGTGGATTTCACCGGCAAGGACGGGGTGCGTCACACGTCGTGGACGATTGCCAACGCGGACGAAATCCAGTTTGTCGAAGCACAGTTCGCGCAGATTCCATTTCTTTACATTGCCGATGGTCATCACCGCAGCGCGGCGGCGGCGCGGGTTTTTCAATCGCGCAACGGCGCGGGCCATAGCGGACAGTTTCTCACCGTGATTTTTCCGCATAACCAGATGCAGATCCTGCCCTACAACCGCGTGCTGAAAGATTTGAACGGCCTCACGCCGGCCGAGCTGCTGAAAAAACTGGAGGAGGTTTTCCACATCATCCGCATGGGCATGCCCATGCCCACGCGCAAACACGAGCTGGGATTGTTCATGAACCACCGCTGGCACACGCTGACGTTCAAGCCGAAGCTGGCCGCCAGCAAAGATCCGATCGAACAGCTTGACGTGACACTGCTGCAAAAGCTCGTGCTCGCGCCGCTGTTCGGCATTGACGATCCGCGCACGAGCAAAAAAATTAATTTCGTCGGCGGCATCCGTGGCACGGCGGAACTGGAGAAGCTCGTGAACAGCGGTGAATACGCCTGCGCGTTCAGCATGTTTCCGACGAGCATCGAGGATTTGATGAGCATTGCCGACGCCGACGGCATCATGCCGCCCAAGAGCACCTGGTTCGAGCCGAAGCTGCGCGACGCGATGTTCTGCCACATGATTTGAAACGGATGAAAGGATTGATGGGTTGATGGATGAATGGGTACACACGGCTCGGACACCAATCCATTCATCCATCAATCCTTCCGTAAATTCTTTCGTGTCATTTCGCGCGTTTCATGGTTAATAATTCCCCCGTGCAACCCAGCCGCCTTGAACGCAGCCTGCGTGCCACCTTCATCGGGCTGGCGGTGAATATCCTGCTCTCGGCCACCAAACTCATCGCCGGCCTCGTCGGCCATTCGCACGCGCTCGTGGCCGACGCCTGCGAATCGCTCACGGATATTTTCAGCTCCATCATCGTCTGGCGCGGCGTGGTCGTCGCGGCGGCGCCGGCGGACGAGGATCATCCTTACGGCCACGGCAAGGCCGAACCGCTGGCGGCAGCGGTGGTTTCGGCCATCCTGCTGGTGGTCGCGAGCTGGATTGCGAATGAAGCCTTCCACAACATCGGCCAGCCGCGCACCGCGCCCAAAGTTTTCACGCTGCTGGTTTTGTTCGGCGTCATCGTCATCAAGGAAGTTTTGTTCCGGTTCGTTTCGCGCGAGGCAGATTTGGTGGAGAACGCCGCCGTGCGTGCCGACGCGTGGCATCATCGCAGCGACGCCATCACGTCCGTCGCGGCGGCGATTGGCATCAGCATGGCTTTGGTCGGCGGGGAAAAGTTTGCGTGGGCGGACGATGCGGCGGCGCTGGCGGCGGCGGGCGTCATCGCTTGGAATGGCTGGCGGCTGCTGCGCCCGACGCTGGGCGACCTGATGGACACCGCGCCCGACCGCAAAATCAAACATGAAATCCAGCGGCTGGCCGGGACGATTCCCGGCGTGGCGCATGTGGAAAAATGTTTCGTCCGCAAGATGGGCTACCAGCTTTATGTGGACATGCATGTGGAAGTGGACCCGCAGATGACCGTGCTGCGCTCGCACGAGATCGCGCACGCGGTGAAGGACAAAATCCGCGACGCCATGCCCGCCGTCAGCGACGTGCTGGTGCACATCGAGCCGCTGAACATCCCGGCGCACTCCAAACAGGCTTGAGCAAAACGGATATTTCTGGCGTAGCTTGATTTGGCTGCGGAATCCGGGTGATTGAACGGCGCATTCTGGAGGCAATCTGGCAAGCCGGCCGGCAATTAAATTTTATTTTCTTGATCCGGCTTGACACTTTTGCCACTTATTGACTCAATCCTTGGAAAATAATTCTGAACGCCAAAGATTTAAGGCATCTTGCTGGCAAATGTTTCCATGAACCGCCCCGGAAAATCAAATCCCATGAAAAAAATCCTACTACTACTCTCGCTTGTCGCCGTGGCCGGCGGCGTGTTGTTGTCGGGCTGTTCAAAACCAAAGAAACCGGCGACCCCATCGGGCGGCAGCGATGCATCCAGTGCGACCGCAGCAGCAGCCGACGGTCCGGTGGACATGAAGATCAAATGGACGGCGGGAAAAACGTTTGCGATGCGGATGGAGATGGACATGACCACGGAAACGAAGGTGCCCAACCAGCCGGACCCGGTAAAACAAGATGTGAAGATGACGCAAAATTTTAATTTGTCGGCGCTCAAAAAACTCGACAACGGCGGCTGGGAGCTGGAACTGGAATTTGAGAACCAAACCATGGATGTTTCAATGGGCGGACGCAGTGTGTTGAGTTTTGATTCCACTGAAAATCCGGCGCTGGAAACGAACAATCCGGTGGCGCCCATCCTGCGCGCGATGATCGGTGTGCGGCTCCAGTATTTCACCGACGCCTCTGGAAAGGTGGGAAAAATGGGTGGCTTGGATGAACTGATGAAACTCATCGCCGCGAGCGGAACACCGCTGCAACGGGGGATGGTCCAGCAGATGTTCAGCGAGGATACCTTGAAACGCTACGGCTCGTTTTCGGAAGCCCTGCCGAACCGGATCGTGAATGTCGGCGAGAGCTGGTCGCAGAAAATCGACATCGTTTCCGCCATCGGCACGCTGACACTGGACATGAATTATACCTTCAAGAACTGGGAGCAGCACGGCGAACGCAAATGCGCGCGCGTTGAGACCACGGGCACTATTGCCACCAAAACCATCTCGGCGGCCACCGTGGGGGCGGCGGTCGAAGTTCAAAAAGGCAAGATCACCGGCGACTTCTGGTTCGATCCGGAAGCAGGCATGATTGTGGATGTCAGCAACACCCATGACATGACGCTGAAAATCACGACGCGGACACAGACGATGACGCAGCAGTTGAATCAGAAAGTCCGGGTGTCGCTCGTGGACGTTCAATAAAATTTTGATCCATGAAAATTTCCCGCCAAAAATTTATGAAATCCAGCGGCGGTGTTTTATTGAAAATCAAAACCGGCCGGGCATTCACGTTGATTGAACTGCTGGTCGTCATCGCCATCATTGGCATTCTGGCGGCGCTGCTCCTGCCGGCGTTGTCACGGGCAAAAGAACGCGCCTATCGCGTGACCTGCCTGAACAACCAAAGGCAGTTGAACCTGGCCTGGCAGATGTATGCCGATGATTCCGGCGGCAAACTCGCCTTGAATGGTGTGGATATTGGGCCACCGCCGGAAAGCCCGACCAACTCCTGGGTGATGGGCAATGCCGGCTTGGACAGCGATCCGGCAACCATCACCGGCGGCACGCTTTATCCCAACGTCAAAAACATCCAGTGTTATCGTTGCCCGGCCGACCACAGCACCATCTTGGGCACGACCATCCCGACGTTGCGCAGCTATTCGTTGAGCTGTTACCTGGCCGGCCCGCAGGAAGACATAACCACATGGAGCATCACGCCTATTTATAAAACCAGCCAGATTCTGAAGCCGACCACGACGCTCACGTTTCTGGAGGAAGACATTTTATCCATTGACGACGGGCATTTTCTTTTTTCGGCCACGGTCAACAGTTGGTATAACATCCCGTCGTGGCGGCACAGTCATGGCGACACGCTCGCCTTTGCCGATGGACATGTGGATTATTGGAAATGGCGCGGCGCGATGCCGTCCGAAACTTATTTTGCGAGCGGCAGCACGGTCACCGACCCGCTGTCTCTTCAAGACATCGTGCGCGTGCAACAGGCCGCGCCGTGAACCCGCCGCGAACGATTTTTCCTCTTTGCGTTTCTGGCAACTTGGCGGTTTAATATCCGTCACATGAAAATCGTTTTAGCTTATTCGGGCGGACTCGACACCTCGGTGCTGATGTCCTGGATCAAGGAAAAATACAACGCCGAGATGATCGGCTTCTGCGCTGACGTCGGCCAAGAAGAGGAATTGCACGGCCTCGAAAAGAAAGCCATCAAGACCGGCGCGTCGAAAATTTACATTGATGATTTGCAGGAGGAATTCGCCCGCGACTTCATTTATCCCATACTCCGCGCCGGCGCGATTTACGAGGGCCAATATTTCCTCGGCACCAGCATCGCGCGCCCGCTCATCGCCAAGCGCATGGTCGAAATCGCCAAGAAGGAAAAAGCCGACGCCATCGCCCATGGCGCGACCGGCAAAGGCAACGACCAAGTGCGCTTCGAACTCACCGCCGCCGCGCTCGCGCCCGACTTGCAAGTCATCGCCCCGTGGCGCGATGAGCGTTATCGCAGCGAATTTCCCGGTCGTCAGGAGATGATTGATTATTGCGCCAAGCACAAGATCCCCGTGCAGGCCAGCGCCAAGAAACCGTATTCGATGGACCGCAACCTCCTGCACATCTCCTACGAAGCGGGCATTCTCGAAGACCCGTGGTATGACAGCTATGACTTGAAGAACCGCCAGTATTTCACCACGCTCTCCGTGCTGCCCGAAGACGCGCCGGATAAACCGGAGTTCGTCGAACTTGATTTCGTGAAGGGCGATTGCGTTGCCGTCAACGGAAAGAAGCTCAATCCGCTCGGCGTGATGAAAACGCTCAACAAAATCGGCGGCAAGCACGGCGTCGGCCGTGTGGACATGGTGGAGAACCGCTTTGTCGGCATGAAATCACGCGGCGTGTATGAAACACCCGGCGGCGCGATTTTGCTGTTTGCCCATCGCCAGATGGAATCGCTCACAATGGACCGCGAAGTCATGCACCAGCGCGACGCGCTCATCCCGAAATACGCCGAGCTCGTCTATAACGGCTTCTGGTATGCGCCGGAACGCCTCGCGCTCCAGGCCTACGTCGAGGAATCGCAGAAGAACGTCACCGGCACGGTGCGCGTAAAGCTTTACAAGGGCAACATCATGGTCAGCGGCCGTAAATCCCCGGTGAGCCTCTACAATCCGCACATCGCCACGATGGAAGCCGATCCGACCAAGGCCTACAATCAGGACGACGCCACGGGCTTCATCCGCCTGAACGGCCTGCGCCTGAAAGTCGCAGCGAAAGTTCACGCGAAGAAAAAATAGTCGTTAGCAACGCCCGGCCAAATATTCAAAGCCCACGGTGCAAGCCGTGGGCTTTTAGATTGCTGGAAATCAATCGTGTCACGCAGGAATTCCTTTTTTTAGATTGGAAGATAAATTGAGCCATAAAACGAGAGAATAACCATCCCGATGGCATGTCCCGCCGAGACGTGCTGAGAATGACCGGCATTGAACACTAAACTGGTTGTTTCTTCATTCAAAATTCTTCATTCTTCATTTGTTATGTATTCACCGACGCTGGATGAATTTTTGAAATTCGCGACGCAGGGAAATCTCATTCCCGTCACGCGCCGCATTCTCGCCGACCTGGAAACGCCGCTCTCGGCCTACCGCAAAATCTGCGGCCAGGGCGAATCATTCCTCTTTGAGTCCGTCGAGGGCGGCGAGCATCTTGGTCGCTACTCCTTCGTCGGTTGCAATCCGCGCGCCGTCATCCGGCAGGACGGCCAGCATGTGCAAGTCATCGAAAACGGACGCATCGTCGAAAGCGCCGTCGCGGGCAGGGACGTGAAGGACGGACTCGAAGTGGTCGAGCGCGTGATGGAAAAATACCGCGCCGTGGCCGTGCCAGGACTGCCGCGGTTCACCGGCGGCGCCGTCGGCTTCATCAGCTACGAATTCATCCATGACGTCGAACCGGTCGTGCCGCGTCCGGTGCATGACGAGTTGAAGACGCCGGTGATGTATTTTCTCGTCGCGGATCAGTTGCTAATTTTCGACCGCGTGCAGCAGACCATCACGATTCTGGTCAACGCCATTCTCGACGACGCCGAAAGCCCGGCGGAAGCCTACGAAAATGCAACCAGCGAAATTGACCGCATCCTCTCGTTGCTCGAACAGCCCAGCGAACACCAGCCCGTCAGCGTGCCGACAGAAATTCCGCCGGTCGCCTTCGAGTCAAACCAGACGAAGGAAAAGTTTTTTGCCAACGTCGAGGCGTCGAAAAAATACATCACCGCCGGCGACATCATCCAGGTGGTCGGCTCGCAGCGGTTTTCCGCGCCGGTCACGGCGTCGCCGCTGGACATTTACCGCGCCGTGCGGAACATCAATCCGTCGCCGTATCTGTTCCTGCTGGAGCTGGACGGTTTTGCGCTCGTCGGCGCGTCGCCGGAACTGCACGTGCGCTGCGAGGATGGCAAAGTTGAGATTCGTCCCATCGCCGGCACGCGGCCGCGCGGAAAAAATGATGACGACGACAAGGCGCTCGAAAAGGAGCTGCTCGCTGATCCGAAGGAACGCGCCGAACACGTCATGCTCGTGGATCTGGCGCGCAACGACATCGGCCGCGTCTGCGATTTCGGCAGCGTGCAGGTGAAAGATTTGATGATCATCGAGCGTTACAGCCACGTCATGCACATCGTGTCGCAGGTGGAGGGAAAATTGTCCGCCGACAAGACGAACTACGACCTGATGCGCGCGACATTCCCGGCGGGCACGTTGAGCGGCGCGCCAAAAATCCGCGCGATGCAGATCATCTCCGAGCTGGAGCAGACGGCGCGCGGGCCTTACGGCGGCTGCGTCGGTTATTTTTCCTTCAACGGCAACCTCGACACCTGCATCACCATCCGCACCGCGCTGGTGAAGGATGGCAAGGCTTACGTGCAGGCGGGCGGCGGCTGGGTGAACGACTCCACGCCCGAAGGCGAATTCCAGGAGACCGTCAACAAATCCATGGCCATGCGCAAGGCCGTGGCGCTGGCGGAAAGTTTTGCCAAGGCGTGAACCCGCAGGCTGAAACCAATCCCCGCCCGGAAGCCGCCTGCGAACGCTGCGGCAGCTTTGACATTTTGGAAATCGCCGGAAAATTTCTCTGTCCCGACTGCGTCGCGCTGGCCGGTTGCGGCTGCCCCGGCCACGGCGGCGACGGCAATTGATTCAGTAGCTCATCCGGTCGAGTTTCACCTTGCCCCGGAAAATCCAGTAGATGCTCACCGTGTAGGCGATCACCACCGGCACGCCGATGCAGGCGATGACCAGCATGATGCCGAGCGTTTTCGGCGAGGACGCGGCGTTGTAGATCGTCAGCGAATTTTCCGGCTGCGGCAGGCTGTAAACCAGATTCGGGAAAATGTTCAGCGCGAACAACGCCATCAGCGTCACGATGGCGGCGCACGACGAAAGGAACGCCCTGCCGTCGTTGCCATGGTGGAATTCGCGCGGAATATTCGCAATGGCCAGCATGTTCGCCAGCGCCACGCTGAACAGCCACGGATGATCCTTCACCCGCGCCGCCATGTGCGGCACGAACAGCAGCGTGGCCATCGTCAATGTCACGGCGCAGATCACGAAAAAGATGATGCAGCGCATCGCCCAGACGCGTAGTTTGTCGTGCAGCTCACCTTCCGTTTTCATCACGCCGTAGATCGCGCCGTGCATCATGAACAGCGCCACGGTCGTCACGCCCACCAGCAGCGGATAGGGCGTGAGCAAGCCTAAAAAGGTTCCGGCGAATTCGCCGTTGGCGTCCACCGGCACGCCCCAGGCGATGTTGCCGAGCGCCGTGCCGATGAGCAACGACGAGACGATGCTGCCGGCGGCGAAGCCGGTGTCCCACATCTGCCGCCACCAGCGCATCGGCTGCTTGCTGCGGAATTCAATCGCCACCGCGCGGAAAATCAGCGCCGCGAGCAGCAGCATCAGCGCGAGATAAAAGCCGGAAAACACCGTCGCATACACGTTCGGAAACGCCGCGAACAGCGCGCCGCCGCCGGTGACGAGCCAGACTTCGTTGCCGTCCCAGACCGGCCCGATGGCGTTAAGCATCACGCGCCGTTCCTCGTCCTTGTTCGTGAACAGGTGCAGCGCGCCGATGCCGAGGTCAAAACCGTCGAGCATCGCATAGCCGGTGAACAGGACGCCGACGAGGACGAACCAGATGGTGTTCAAATCAAGGTGCATGGCGGTTCAATGTTTTTCAGGCAGCGCGAGCTTGCCGGAGGGAATCAAATCGTCCGCGTGCGGCCCGTGCTGGATTTTGTCGTTGAGCAGGTAAATGAAGACGGCGAACAGCAGGCCATAAATGAATGTGAACATGATCAGCGACGTGAGCACCACATTCGCCTTCACCACGGCGGACAGGCCGGCCGGCGTCCGCATCAGGCCATAGACGAGCCACGGCTGCCGGCCGACTTCAGCGGCGAACCAGCCGAGCTGGTTGGCGAGCTGCGGGCCGAGCACGGAGAAAACCAGCAGCCACAGGAGCCAGCGGCGTTCCGGCAGCGAGCCGTGGCGAAAATACAAAAAACCCAGCGCCGCGATGGCCATGAGCGCGAAGCCGATGGCCACCATGCCGTGAAAAAATAAAAACGACGCCGTGACGGGCGGACGATCTTCCGACTTGAACTCGTTCAGCCCGATGACCGGCGTGTGAAAATCATTGTGCGTGAGAAAGCTCAACATGCCTGGCGCAAAAAGGCCGATGACTTTTTCATTTTTCTCATCCGGCCAGCCCACCAGCACCAGCGGCGCGTTGGACGTGGTTTCGTAAAGCCCCTCGAACGCCGCGAGTTTGGCCGGCTGGTTTTTCTCCAAACCCTGCGCGCTTTTGTGCCCGGTGACGGCCTGCAGCAGCGTCGAAACCAGCGCCACGGTCAGGCCGACTTTGAGCGACTTGCGGGCGAATTCGACATGTTTGCCCTTCAGCAGATACCATGCGCTGACGCTCACCACGAGAAAGGAGCCGGCACACCACGCGCCGCAAATGGTATGAAACAGGCGGTCCAGCATGGACGGATTGAAAACCAGCTGCCAGAAGTCGGTGATCTCCGCCCGCGCTTGCATGCCTTCGCCGACGATGTGATAACCGGCGGGCGTCTGCATCCAGGAATTGGCCACCACAATCCACACCGCGCTGAAATGCGCGCCAAGGCAAACCATGCACGTCGAGAAGAAATGCATTTTGCGGCTGACCTTGTCCCAGCCGAACAACAGCACCGCTAGAAAACCGGATTCGAGGAAAAACGCAAATATGCCTTCCGCCGCCAGCGCGCTGCCGAACACGTCGCCGACGAAACGCGAATAGGTGGCCCAGTTCGTGCCGAATTCAAATTCCATCACGATGCCCGTCGCCACGCCGAGGGCGAAGGTGAGCGCAAACACCTTCGTCCAAAACCGCGCCATCTGGTGATAGAGATTATTGCCGGTCCGCAGCCACGCGCCTTCCATCAGCACCAGCATGAGCCCCAGCCCGATGCTCAACGGCGGATAGAGGTAGTGAAACGCGATGGTCGCGCCAAACTGGATTCGGGAAAGAGTTAGAACATCCATACAAACTTCCGGGAATACAATCCATCCAAACATACCGGTTGCCAATAAAAATCATCGGCCGACTGGGTGACAAATCAGTCGCGGCAGCAGGATTGTGACGGACACTCTGGACGTCGGTTCCACGGCATCTTCGCCAGCGCGAGCGCCAGCCCGCAAAACCCTGTCAGACCGGCGAACAGCAATCCGCAGCCGGTCAGAAGCGGAATGATGGCGAATTTTGGATTCACCGCCAGCGCCAGCAGCGCGCCGGTCGCGGAAATAAAACCGACGGCAATCTGCACCTGGCGCATCAGTGGAATCACTTTGCTCTCGCCGCGGTTCACAGGCAGCCCGGCGTCCATCCACGCCTGCGTGCCGCCTTCGACCAGAACGCAACCATTGAAGCCGGCCCGCTGGAATTTCTCGATCGCCTTGCATGCGCGACCGCCCGACTGACACAACACATAAACCGGTTTGCAGTCCGCACCGCGTTCACGGCAAAACGCGGCGGCATCCAGATCATCCAACGGAATGAGTTTTGCGCCCGGAACGTGGCCGGCGGCAAATTCGCCGGGCGTGCGCACGTCCAGCAGTTCGGCCCCGGCGCCGCCGGCGAGCAGGCCGTGTAGTTCGCGCGGGGTCACGGAAGTTTTGGATTGAATCGCCATACTTATTGTTGCATAATCATATAACCAGTTGGTTATATGCCAACCAGAAAACCACCGCGCGCCCCGACTCCCGCCGAACTGGAGCAAATCGCCGCGCGCTTCAAGGTGCTCGGCGAGCCGATGCGGTTGAAAATCTTGCAGGCTGTCTGCCACGGGCCGCGCACGGTTTCCGATATCGTGGCGGCAATCGGCGCGACGCAGGCGAACGTGTCCAAGCACCTCACCCTGCTCGCCGCCGCGGGAATCCTGGAGCGCGAGAAAGACGGCCAGCGCGTTTATTACGGCGTCAAGGACCGGCTCTGCGTGAAATTGTGCGAGCTGGTGCGGGCGCAGCTCCCCGTTGAACATTTCCAATAAGTTTCCAATAAGTTTCCTTTGCAGCCCCGGCGGATTTTGTTAGGTTGCATTCAAATCGGAAAATTTATGCGGCACTGGCGTTTCATCGCGGTGGTTGGAATCTTCTTCAGCGTGGCGGTCAACGCGTCGCAGGTCGGCTTGATTAAAATTGACGGCGCCATCGGCCCGGCCAGCGCCAGCTACATTGCCCGCGCCATTGACGCAGCCACGGCCCAAGGCGACGAATGCCTCATCATCCAGCTCGACACGCCCGGCGGGTTGGTGGATTCTGCCTCGCAAATTGTCGAGAAATTCTACGCCGCGAAAATTCCCACGGTGGTTTATGTCTCGCCGGCTCCGGCGCGCGCGGGTAGCGCGGGCGTGTTCATCACCATGGCGGCGGATGTGGCGGTGATGGCACCGCACACGCGCATCGGCGCGGCGCATCCGGTGGAACTCGGCAGCAGCGGCGAGGTCGAAAAAACCGACGATGTGATGAAGAAAAAAATCGAGAATGACACCGCCAGCTTCGCCCAATCCATCGCCGAAAAACGGAACCGCAACGTGACCTGGGCCAAGTCCGCCGTGCTCGACAGCGCTTCCATCACCGCCGAGGAAGCGCTGGACAAGAACGTTATTGATTTCATCGCCGACGACCTGCCGGATTTGCTTAAGCAACTGGACGGTCGTGAAGTCAACGGCAAGACGCTGAATACCGCCAACGCCGCCGTCGTGGAAATCCCGATGAACCCGTTTGAACATTTTTCACAGCTCTTCCTGCGGCCGGAAGTGATGTTCATCCTGATGTTGATGGTGATATACGGCATCATGGGCGAGTTGAGCAGTCCTGGCGCGATTCTGCCGGGCGTGGTCGGGGCGATTGCGCTGATTCTCGTGCTTTACATGTCGGCAATTCTGCCGGTCAACATCACCGGCCTCGTGCTGATCGGCCTCGCGCTGGTGCTGTTCATCGCGGATGTTTATGCGACGACGCATGGCGTGCTGACCGCCGGCGGGGTCGTGACTTTTTTTCTCGGCGCGATGATGCTGTTCAGCCAGGCCGGACCCGGCTACGGTTTGTCGCTGCGCTGGATTCTTTCGGGCACGCTGTTGACGGCGCTGTTTTTTATTTTTGTCGTTGGCAAGGGCCTCGGCGCGCAGTTCAAACCCGCGCAAACCGGCACCGGCACGATGATCGGAAAAACCGTGAACGCGCTTTCGCGGATTGATTCCGCAGGCGGCCGGGTGTTCATTGAAGGCGAAATCTGGAACGCCGTCAGCACCGCGCCGGTCGAAGCCGGACAAACGGTTGAAATTACCGGCATTGAAGGGCTGACTTTGAAAGTTAAACCGAAAAACTGAAACCTAAAACAACATTATGGAAACACTCATCAATCTGGTGCTTAGCTCGGGACTCGGCGCATTTGGCGTCGTCATCATCATTCTGGCCATTTTCATTTTGCCGCAGGCCATCCGCATCCTGCGCGAATACGAGCGCGGCGTGATTTTCCGCCTCGGCAAATTGCAGGGCGCGAAGGGGCCGGGGCTGATTTTCCTAATTCCCATCATTGACAAGATGGTGAAGATGGATTTGCGCGTGGTGACGATTGACGTGCCTAAGCAGGAGATCATGACCAAGGACAACGTGCCCGCCACGGTGGACGCGGTGATGTATTTTCGCGTGGTGGATCCGAATGCGGCGGTGGTGAAGGTGGAAAATTTCTGGAAGGCAACCTCGCTCATCGGCCAGACGACCTTGCGCAGCGTGCTCGGCCAGTCGGCGCTGGACGAACTGCTGTCGCAGCGCGATGTCATCAACCAGAAATTGCAGGAGATCATTGACAAGCAGACCGAGCCGTGGGGCATCAAGGTCACGTCGGTCGAGGTGAAGGAAGTGTCGCTGCCGGACAGCATGAAGCGCGCAATGGCCAAGCAGGCCGAGGCCGAACGCGAACGCCGCGCGAAGGTCGTGAACGCCGAGGGCGAATTCCAGGCCGCCGAGAAAATGGTGCAGGCCGCCGCGTTGATCGCGAAGGAGCCGATTGCGCTGCAACTGCGCTATCTCCAGACCATGCGCGAAATGGCGAGCGAACACAACACCACGACATTCCTGCCGCTGCCGATTGACTTGTTCAGCGCTTTCCTGAAAAAATAGGGAATGCCTCTTTACGAATACGAACTGTGCGAAGGCGACTGCAAGGTCTGCGGTGGAAAATTCACCTTGAACCGGCCGCTGTCGGCCAAGCCGCTCACGCACTGCCCGGCGTGCAAAAAGCCGGTGCGCAAAATCATCTCCAGCTTCAGCTCGCCGCAAAAGCTCAAGCCAGTTTCCATAACGGACGCGAAAAAGGCCGGCTTCCAAGTCTATAAAAAACTGGGCAAGGGCGAATACGAGCGGCAGTGAAATTGATTCCGACCGCCGTGAACCGGCGGTTAAGGAAAAGAAGTTCAGTGGCGTCAGTCGCGACTCTCCTCACGTTGGTTCCTGCAATTTTTCAAAATAATTGTCCGGTTTTGGCCGAAACCGGCATTTAATAGATGAATGCAAGACTTGGACGACCTGACGCTCCTACGCGAATACGCCGCACGCCGGTCTGAATCCGCGTTTGCGGAACTCGTTTCGCGGCGCGTCGGCTTCGTCTATGCAGCGGCGCTGCGGCAGGTGCGCGACCCGCATCTGGCCGATGAAATCACGCAGGCCGTGTTCATCATCCTCGCGCAAAAGGCGGCGAATATCTCCGATAAAACCATTCTCGCCGGCTGGCTGTTCAAGACGACGCGCTACGCCGCCATCGCGCAGACGCGCGACCGCGTGAAACGCTCTTTGCGAAACGCCGCCATTGAAAAGGAGTTTCAAATGCAAACCGAACTTCAATCCACCACGCCCGATTTGCTGTGGGAAAAAATGTCGCCGCTGCTCGACGAGGCGTTGGCCGCGCTCGGCGAAACCGACCGCCAGGCCGTGCTGCTGCGGTTCTTTGAGAACAAATCTTTGGCCGAAGTCGGCAGCCGTTTGGGAACCGGCGAAGACACCGCGCGCAAACGCGTCAGCCGTGCACTGGAAAAGCTGCACCGTTTTTTCGCCAAGCGCGGCGTGAGTTCGACCACCGCCATCATCGCCGGAGCGATGTCCGCCAATTCCGTTCAAGCCGCGCCGGTGGCGCTGGCGAAAACTGTGACCGCCGTGGCGTTGGCCAAAGGCGCGGCGGCCAGCGGCTCAACCTTAACCCTCATCAAAGGAGCATTGAAAATTATGGCGTGGACAAAAATGAAGACAGCTATCGTGGCTGCCGCAGTTGTGCTGCTTGCCGCTGGAACAACGACTGTAACTGTGGTGAAAATTGAACAGCACAAAGCTGATGAATCGTGGCGGGTTCGACCTTTCGATTCGAGAGTATTGGATCGAGTGTCGCCACAGGTGGAGATTCTGCCGGCAAAATTGCCTCGTGGTGGAGGCTGGGGAAACGGTATGCATGGTAAAATGATGGGAACTGGAGTAGGCGTTGAAAGCATCGTTCAAACAGCTTACGGATTTGGGTATGTAACCCGAACAATTCTTTCCACCGAACTACCAAAGGACAGATATTATGATTTCATTGCCAGTCTGCCGAGCGGAAATGCGGAAGCTTTGCAGCAAAAAATAAAAACACAATTCGGCGTTGTGGCCAGACGCGAAATAATCGAAACAAATGTTTTGCTGCTGACCGTTAAATATCCCAACGCTCAAGGTTTGAGACCAAGCACGATTCATGACGAATCATCACAATTGAGAATGCAGCCAGGTCAATTTTTTTGTGTCAATGCAACTATGTGGGACTTGGCCGCAAATCTAGAAGGTTTATTACAAATTCCCGTCATTAACCAAACCGGGGTTGCCAATAAATTTGATATTGATCTCAAATGGAATCCAAACGATCCACAGAACAATAGTTTAAAACAAGCGCTGCTCGGCCAACTCGGCCTCGAACTGGTGCCGAGCCGCGAACCCATCGAGATGCTGGTGGTGGAGAAAGTGAAGTAGGCCAGTGGCTTTGTAGGAGTCGAGGTGACGAGACTCAAATCAATTTCTCGTCTTCGGTTTTGAAATGAGCCTCCTCACGTCGGCTGCTACAATTCATGGCAGTCAGAAACCCCGCGCACTTTGGCCAGTCTTTCCTCGCATTCCGTTTCGGGATTGGAATCAGCTACAACGCTCTCGTCGCCGGCCTCATGCCGCCGCGCATACCCGGTCGGGGATTTAGACCGATGAACGGCTGATGCACAGCAAATTGCTATTTTGGAGAACTTTATAATATAGGAGGAGCCATTTCCAGGATTGGAGGAGAGGTTTCCAACAATGGAGGAGCCGCTGTCAAATTCGGAGGAATGACCGCCCGGATTGGAGGGGCGATTTTCAAGTTTGGTGGAACCGTTTCCAGGAATGGAGCAGCGTTTTCCAGGATGGGAGGCGGAGTTGCCGCCAGCGGAGGAAACATTCCCAAAAACCGAGGAACGGCGGTCGGCTTTGGAGGGGCGTGTTCCAAAGTCGGCGGAAGTGGTTTCCGAAACCGGAGCTTGGCTCAAATCAATTTTTCGTTTCCGATTTTTGAATGAGCCTCCGCACCTCGGCTGCTACAATTTTGGAGCGCGGCGAGAAAACCGGCGGCCTTCACCAGCGTCTCCTCGTATTCGGCCTCGGCGTTGGAATCCGCCACGATGCCGGCACCAACATTGAAATGCGCGACACCGTCCCGACAAACTGCCGTGCGGATGGCGATGTTCAACTGGCTTTCGCGGTTGAAGCCGAGATAGCCAATCGCTCCGCAATAAGGCCCGCGCGAAACCGGTTCCAGCTTGTCTATGATCTCCATCGCGCGGAATTTCGGCGCGCCGGTGATGCTGCCGCCGGGAAAACACGACGCGAACGCGGCGAAATGCGTCACGTCATTCCGCGGCCGGCCTTCGACGGTGGAAACCAGATGTTGCACCTGCGCGAATTTTTCGAGCCGGGCCAGTTCCGGCACCTGCACGGAGCCGTATTCACAAACTTTGCCCAGATCATTCCGCAGCAAATCGGTGATCATCACCAGTTCGGCGAGTTCCTTGGCGCTGGTCTGCAATTCGTAGGCAAGCTGGGCGTCACGCGTCGGATCAGCATCGCGCGGGCGCGTGCCCTTGATCGGGCGCGTGACGATGTGCGAACCGCTCAAGCGCAAAAATTGCTCCGGCGAGGACGAGGCAATTTCGAAATCGCCGCAATCCAGAAACGCGGAGAACGGCGCGGGTGAGACGGCGGAAAGTTTTTGGAATAATGTCCAACCCGTCGCCGGAGTGCCGGTCTCCGCAGCCAATTGCGCCGTGAGCCGGTGCGACAGGTTGACCTGATAAATGTCGCCGGCGCGGATGTATTGTTGCGCGCGTTCGACGGCGGACATGAAATCCTCACGGGATAGATTGGAAACAACTTCGGCCATAGCGGCGCAAGGAAGCGGAGAATTGGGATTTTTGTTTAACTCCGTGTCTCTGCGGCCCTGTGGCAATTCTTGTTTCAGAATCGAGTTCCAAAATCCCATTTGCCCAACCGCGCGCATTTCGCTGCGCGAGCCGTCGGCATTCAGGCCGGTGGAGACAACACAAACCTTGCCAAGGCGGTGATCAAAAACCACGAGGCTGTCGTAAAAGCCGACGCAGCAGTCGGGCAGTTCCAAATCATTCACCGCGCGGCGCGGGAGCTTCGGCTCGGTGAAATTTTTCAGGTCATAGCCCCAGTAGCCGAATGCGCCGCCGAGGGGAAATGGCGAATCAATCTCGTCCAGCAACTCATAGCGCGACATCAGCGCGTCGAGGATGTGCCACGGGTTGCCAAACTGGGTTTGCGCCGGAGCGCGAAGCATTGCTTCGCGCGAACTGGTGGTGGAACTGGCGGAGCAATGCTCCGCGCTCCGCTGAATCTCGCAGCGCGAACCGAAGGAGCGGAAGGTGAGCATCGGATTGGCCGCAACAAAGGAATAGCGCGCCGATGGTGAATCATACTGGGATGTGCGCAGCAAAACACTCCCGCTTTCATCCCGCAAATTTTCGACGAGAGATTCGGGCGTATGACTGGTTTCGATTTCCTTGATCAGCGGACGCATGCAGACGGATGGTTGGATGAATGGATATATGGATTGATGAGGGAAATGACGACCGCGGCAATTATTCTGCCCAATAATCCATTCATCCAAATATCCATAAATCCAAGGTCTAGTTTCAAGCAAACGCGACCGGCAAAGTTCCCGGCGGACCAACGCGTCGTTCGTAGTCGCGGATGATTTCGATGACTTCGTCCACGTCGTCGGTGATCTTGACGAGGTCAAGGTCGCCGGGACTGATATGCTTGTCCTTTTCGAGACGTGATTTCATCCACGCGAGCAGGCCTTTCCAGTGCTCGCTGCCGAACAGGATGAGCGGAAATTGCGGGATGCGCTGAGTCTGCACGAGTGTCAACACCTCGAACAATTCGTCGAGCGTGCCGAAGCCGCCGGGCATGTAAACGAAACCGAGGCTGTATTTCACAAAGCAGACCTTCCGCGCAAAAAAATAATGGAAATGAATCGGCACGTTGGCGAAATGGTTGCCGCTCTGTTCGTGCGGCAGCTCGATGTTCAGGCCGACCGACTTGCCGGCGGCGTGGGCCGCACCCTTGTTTGCCGCCTCCATGATGCCCGGCCCGCCGCCGGTGACGACGGCGAGATTGTGCTTGGCCAGACCTTTGGCAATCTCGACAGCAGCACGGTAATACTTGTCCGCTGGTTTCGTCCGTGCGGAACCGAAAATCGTCACCGCCGGGCCGACCTGCGACATCGTTTGGAACGAGTCCACGAACTCGGACATGATGCGGAAAATGCGCCAGGGATCCTCGCGGATGAAAGAATTGCCGTCGCTCATGGCTCAAACATAATCCTGCCGCCAAAATGAAACAAGCCGGAGAACGTAAATTCTCCGGCTTGTTCGCGAGTGTTTTTCCTATGAGCAGCCGAGGCTTTCGCCGCAGTTCAGGCATTTGTAGCACGCGCCGTTGCGCACGGCGACGTGGCCGCAGGTCGGACACGTCGGCGCGTCGCCCTGGTTTTGAAACGAACTCGTCAATGTGTATTTCGCCTGGCCGCGTTCGTGGCCTTTCTCCGATTTCACATCAAGAATGTCGGTTTCCTCGGCGATGGGCAGTTCAGGCACCGGCCGGTTTATTTTTTTTTTCATCTCCTCGATCAGGCCGGGCATGGCGAGTTCGGGCTGCGTGCGGGCGACGGTCACGCTTTCGCGGTAGCCGGGGACGAATTGCAGCGCCAGCCAGCGGAACACATAGTCGGTGATGGACGACGCGTTGCGGATCTCGGGATTTTTGGTGAAGCCGCTCGGCTCGAAGCGCTGGTGTGCGAACTTGCGGGCGAGCGCCTCCAGCGGCACGCCATACTGAAACGCGATGCTGGTGAGCGTGCCGATGCTGTCCATCAAACCGCCGATGGTCGAACCTTCCTTGGCCATGGTGATGAAGAGCTCGCCGGGCTGGCCGTCCTCAAACAGGCCGACGGTGAGATAACCCTCGTGGCCGGCGATGTCAAACTTGTGCGTGAGCGCCTGGCGCGTGTCGGAAAGACGGCGGCGCAGCGGCTTGCCGGCTTCGGCCTGCAGCCTGGCGATTTCGGTTTGAAGTTCCTTGATGCGGCTTTCGAGCGGGGCAATGTCGGCAACGGATTGAACCGCCGCTTTGTCGCCGCCTTCGTTGGTCTTTTTTGTGTTAAGCGGCTGGGAACGCTTCGAGCCGTCGCGGTAGATCGCCACACATTTCAAGCCCATTTTCCACGCTTCGATATAGGTGTTGCGAATGTCTTCGACGGTGCAGGCGCTCGGCATGTTCACGGTCTTGGAGATCGCGCCGCTGATGAACGGCTGCGCGGCACCCATCATTTTCAAATGGGCCATGTAGCCGATGCTGCGCTTGCCTTTGTGGGCCTTGAACGCGCAGTCGAACACCGGCAGATGTTCCGCCTTGAGGCCGCTGGCAATCGTCTGGCCGTTTTCTTCGACGTCCTCAATCGTGTCGTGCTTCTCGATGTGCGCGATGATGGCTGTAATTTCCTTTTCACCGTAACCAAGCCGGCGCAACGCATCCGGCACGCCGCGGTTGACGATCTTCAACATGCCGCCGCCGGCGAGCAGTTTGTATTTCACGAGCGCGATGTCGGGTTCCACGCCGGTCGTGTCGCAGTCCATCAGGAACGCGATCGTGCCGGTCGGCGCGAGCACGGTGACCTGCGCGTTACGGTAGCCGTGCTGTTTGCCTTTGGCGAGCGCACGATCCCAGGTTTTGCGCGCCTCGGTTTTGAGATAACCAAACTCTTCGCTCGGATGAATTTCTTCCACAGCTTCGCGGTGAAGCTTGATGACGCCGAGCATGGATTCAACGTTGTCCTTCGCGACGGTTTTCTCGACACCAGCACAGCGTGCGTCGCGGTAGCCGGCAAATGGGCCAACATTTCCGGCAATTTCCGCGCTTTGCTCGTAAGCATGGCCGGTCATGATAGCGGTGATGGCGCCGGCCAGCGCGCGGCCTTCGTCGGAATCATACGGCAGGCCGTAGCTCATGCAGAGCGAACCGAGGTTCGCGAAGCCAAGGCCGAGCGTGCGGAAGATGTGGGAGTTTTCCGCGATGTCCTTGGTCGGATAGCTCGCGTTGTCCACGAGAATCTCTTGCGCCGTGATAAAAATGCGGACGGCAGCCTTGAAACGTTCGATGTCGAATTTGTTGTCGTCGCGCTTGAACTTCATCAAGTTGAGCGACGCGAGATTGCAGGCGGTGTTGTTGATGAACACGTATTCGCTGCACGGATTCGTGGAGTGAATCGGCTCCGTGCCCTTGCAGGTGTGCCATTTCTGAATCGCACCGTCGTATTGGATGCCAGGATCGCCGCAGATGTGCGTGCCTTCGGCTATTTTCGTGAGGAGGGTGGCCGCGTCCTTTTTTTGGAGCGGCTTGCCGTCGCGGATAGCGCGGGTCCACCATTCTTTGCCGGCCAGCGCCGCTTCAAAAAACTCGTCGCTGGCGCGGACGGACAGGTTTTCGTTCTGATACATCACGCTACCGTAGGCATCGCCGTTGTAGCTGCCGTCGTAGCCCTGCTCGATCAACGCCCACGCCTTCTTTTCTTCCTTCTGCTTGGCATCAATAAACTCTTCGATGTCGCCGTGCCAGTCACGGAGCGTGTTCATCTTCGCGGCACGGCGGGTCTTGCCGCCGGATTTCACGACGTTGGCGACCTGGTCATAAACTTTCAGGAAGCTCATCGGGCCGCTGGGCCGACCGCCGCCGCTCAACTTCTCGCGGCTGGAACGGATCGGCGTCAAATCGGTGCCGGTGCCGGAACCATACTTGAACAGCATCGCTTCGCTGTAGGCGAGGTGCATGATGGATTCCATGTCATCCTTGACGGACTGGATGAAGCACGCGCTGCCCTGCGGATATTCATACTGCGTCTTGGCGCGTTCGGCTTCCTTCGTCTTGCGGTTGAAGAACCAGTTGCCCTTGCTGGAATTTTTACCGACGCCGTATTCGTGATACAGGCCGACGTTGAACCACACCGGCGAATTGAACGCGCCGTATTGGTTCACGCACAGCCAGGTCAGCTCCTCGTAAAAAATTTCGCCGTCCGCCTTGCTGAAATAACCGTCCGCGATGCCCCAATCCGAAATGGTGCGGGTGATGCGGTGGATGAGCTGGCGCACGGAGGTTTCGCGCTCCGAGGTGTGCTGCTCGCCGTAAAAATATTTCGAGACGACGACTTTGGTGGCGAGTACCGACCACGACTTTGGCACCTCGACGTTTTCCTGTTTGAAAATCACCTTGTTCGAGTCGTCGGTGATTTCGGCGGTGCGCTTGTCCCATTCGATCTGGTCGAACGGCTTGACCTTGGCGTCGCTGAATACGCGCTCGATGCGCAGTGACTTTTTGGCTTCGGATTTGGCGGGTTTCATCGAACGGGTGGCGGAAACTTTGTTGGTTCGACGGCTGGCGGCTTTCGGGGCCGGCGCCGAGACATCCTCACGGGCATCAATCATGGTTATCTCCGGGTTTAATTTTAAGACTTAATCCGGACGGTTTCAAGTGAGACAAAACCGGCCGGCGTTCAAAAATCGTCAATTTTCAAGAAAAACGGGGTTTTCTTCAAAACTGCCGTTCCCCAACTAATTGGGGAACGGCTGCCATCATGCTACCACCGGTTGTATCTTTCAAGAAAATTTTACAAAAAAGTTACGCGAACGATATTCCCAAATGAAATCAATGGAATTCTCACGTCCGGCTTGAAGAATTGCTGACTTGTTCGCCGTTGTGAATAAGTCTTCCGACATTTCAGGGCGGAAATTCATCCTATTGGCCCTGGAAAAAAGCTTTTTCCCACCACCACGCCGATGACCGAGCCAAGAATGGCTCCGGTCACGAAATCCGAGAACCAATGAACCTAAAAACGGCAGTTGAAGGCGGAGTTTTCGTCTAAACGGCTTGAAAACAGGAGGTTTTGGAAGATGATCAGATCACCCGGTGGGTGTGGACAGTTTCAACTGCTCCGCAGTTGGAATTCTGCCATGCAAATCACTCTATTTCAAATGTTTGCAGCAGAATATACACCCTCATTTTTGGGGGCGATTTTCAGTCAACTGCCGGATTTAGGATGAATCGTCATCAAGACGCCGAGGCCGATATAGAACGCGTAAGCGATGGTCAACCAGCCGCCCTACCTTTCCCAAAACCCGCCGTCACTGCTGCGGAAGCTGCCGTTACTTCCGAGGGAGAAACCGTTACTCCTTGAGCAGAAATCGCTACTTCTCGGGGAGAAACCGTTACTCCGCAGGGGAAAACCGCTGGTTTTGCCTCATTTTTCAAAAAAAAACCGCCGTTTTTTCCTAATTTCCAGGTTTCAGGCGGTATTTACCCCTGTTTTTGGGGTTGTCTCCAGCCGGGCTGCCAGACGCAAAAAGGATTTCCCAACCACCACCCCTATAACCGAGCCGAGGATGGCTCCTGCCGCAAAGTCCGAGAACCAATGGATGGTCATCGAGACGCCCAAGCCGATGTAGCCGGCGTAAGCCAGCGTCAACCAGCCCAGCCAGCATAGTTTTGGATAGAGAGTGAACACCGTGACCGCCATGGCAAAGGCGATGGTGGTGTGCGACGATGGCCAGCCCCAGAACACCCCGCCGCGCAGCCAGCCGAACCGGAATTCATGGCTGAGGTCCGCGCCGATGAAATGTTCCGGATGGACGCGACCGGTGAACGCCTTGTAGGTGGAAGATAACAGCGATCCGATGAGCGCCGCCTGCCCGATGGCCCAGCCCGTCAGCGCGAGCCGCGCGCGGCTGGTGATGAAGCCGGAAACAATCAGGATGAGCGGCAACATGAGCGGCACGAGTCCGCCAATCGGCGCGGACGGAAACATCCACTCGCGCAAAACCGGATTGCGGGTGGAACTGAAATAAAACCAGTCGAAACCGGACTGAACCAAAATGAACGTGAGCGCGATGGCCAGCAGATGCCAGAGAATCATCCGGCATTGGAAACAGCCGAGGATGTTGCGGGGTAGAGTTGAGAAAAATTGTTTCACTTAAACTCCCCCTGCTCGCCAACCATCTTAAAACTGTTTCAAAAACCGCACGTCGTTTTCGTAGAAGAGGCGGATGTCGTTGATGCCGTAGCGGAGCATGGCGATGCGTTCGATGCCGAAGCCGAACGCCCAGCCGGTCCAGACGGCGGGATCGTAGTCCACTGTCTCGAACACCTGCGGATGCACCATGCCGCAGCCGGCGATCTCCAGCCAGTCCTTGCCCATCTTCTTCACGAGCGCATTGGTGAAATCAATCTCGTAGCTCGGCTCGGTGTAGCTGAAATAGTGCGGCCGGAAACGGATCTTCACGTCGCTGCCCATGAGTTCGCGGAAGACGAATTCCACCGTGCCCTTGAGGTCGCCCACGGTGACGTTCTTGTCCACGTAAAGCCCTTCGATCTGGTGGAAGGTGGGATTATGCGTCGCGTCCGCGTTGTCGCGGCGATACACGCGACCCGGCACGATGATGCGCACGGGCGGTGGCTGCTTCTCCATCACGCGGATCTGCACGGACGACGTATGCGTGCGGAGTAAAAATTGTTTTACATAAGATAACGAAGGCAACGAAGATTCTTTGTTCACTTCGTTGGCTTCTGTTTTTGATTTTAAGTAAAACGTGTCTTGCGAATCGCGCGCCGGATGGTCGGCGGGCGTGTTGAGCGCGTCGAAGCAATGATACTCGTCCTCGATCTCCGGCCCGTCGGCGACGGCAAAGCCAATCTTGCGGAACGCGCGGACGATGTCGTCGGTGACCTGCGTGAGCGGATGCAACTTGCCGAGCGCGCGGCGGCGTCCGGGCAGCGTGAAATCGGTCGGTTCCTTCGGCAGCGCGGCCTTCAGTTCCAGTTCCTCGCGACGCGAAGCAAGCGCGGCTTCGAGTTCCACCTTGGCGGCGTTGATGAGTTTGCCGGCGGCGGGTTTTTCCTCTTTCGAGAGCGTGCCGAGCTGTTTCATCAGCGCGGTGAACTTGCCGTTCGGCCCGATCCACGCGCCCTTGGTCTGTTCGAGCGCGGCGAGATCGGGCGCGGCCTGGAGTTCCGCGCGGGCGGTTTGTTTCAGCGGTTCGATGTCATCGAGAAAAGCCATAATACAGGTTGGACAAGCTAGAAAGAACCGGCGGGAAAGGACAGTGAAAACGGTGGGATAGTCCACGGCGGGACGGTTCGGCTTGTGGCGGCCCTGAGCACATGCTATTTTTGCAAAAAGCGTGCGCCGATTAATTGTTGATGCGTTAATTTCACTGGTAAAGCCGAAGCGTGCCGGGCGGCTGAAACCGCCGGCGGCTTCAGCAGTTTTCTTGGGACTGGCAGGCTTCATCCCGTTGATGTCGGTCTGCGCCGGGCAGGCGGAGGATGTGTTTCCGGACGCGGCGGATTATTCCCAACCGTGGCAGATCACTTCCTACTCGAAGGATGCCGGAATTTCACAGCAGCGGATTTTTGACATCGCCTTCACGGCGGATGGCAACGCCTGGCTGGCGGCGGATGACGGGTTGCACCGGTTTGACGGATTTGCCTGGGATGTGTTTGGCACGAACAGCGGCCTGCCCAGTTCCTTCACGCGCGCGGTGTGCGTGGACAAACAAAACCGGCTCTGGGTCGGTTCGGATGCCGGTGCGGGGGTTTGGGATTTTCAAACGCATCAATATAATCCCCACGGTTCCCGGGCCGGCTTGGCCAATGCCAACGTGCGTGAGATTGATCAAGACCCTGACGGCACACTCTGGTTTTCCTGTGATCAATGGCCGGAAACCACCGCCAGACCGGGCGGCTTGTCCTGCTGGGACAGCGCCGGCCGGTGGCAAACCTTCCGCCAAACCAACGGCCTGCCGATGGACTATGTCATCGGCTATTTCCGCGATTCAACCGGCCGACAATTTGCGTTGACCCGGCAAGGCTGGTCGCAACGGCAGGGGGAGAATTGGGGGCTGCCGGCCAATCCCGGTTATGACGCGGAAGACTGCGTCTTGCAGATGGCCGAGGCCCAGGACGGCACGCTGTTTGCCCAGGGCGAACAGGCGCTGCTGGTACTGAAAAATGACCGTTGGCACATCCATTCCGACGGCCACACACGGCTGGTCTGCACCACGCGCAGTGGCGAAGTGGTCGCCGTGGAATGCGACTCCGAACGCGGCCGGCTTTGGTTCAGCCTTTGGGACGGCCACCAGTTTGTCCGCGCCTCGGCCACGGTTTCCTATCCGGAGAACGGGCGGCTCTATCATCTGCGGGAAGCGCCGGACGGCTCGCTCTGGTGCGTGGGCGCGGGCACGGTGGCGCGCTGGAATTTTCACGCGGACAAATGGACGTTTTATCCGCAACTGCCGCCGCCGGTGGGGACCGATGTGCAGGGCCGGGTCTGGTTCGCAGGTGAATCCAACGTCACCCTTTATGCCGACGGCCATTTTCAAACACTGGCTCCCGGAAAACTGCGCTCTTGGAGTGGCGAAGGCCGGGCAATGATCTGGGATCAACGGCGGGATCAATTGATGGTCACCGATCCACAGGATCCCACCCAGCGTACGCCGGTGGAAACCGGCTGTGAAACCATCGGCCTCATCATCCCGGATAAAAACGGTGTCTTTTGGATTCTCGGCCAGGACAAAGAGGGCAACGGCGTGGTCGCCCATTATGAGAATGGTGGGACGAAAATCATCAACTCGCCGGAATTTCACGGGAAACAACTATGGTCCGGCACGCCATCGCCGCCGGCACAACTGCTGGTGGTGACACATCAACGGGATAATTATTTGAAAAACGGCGTCGCCCGGGTTGTTGGGGACAAGGTTGAATGGCTGCCATTTGCATCCGTGCCGCCACCGCTGACTTATATGAATTTGATCATTGGCGCCGGGCGGAATTGGTTGTCCGGCTATTCCGGACTTTATGAGCAGTCGCTCACGAATTCAGGTTCCTGGCTGAAAGTCACCGCGTTTCCGGACAGCGGTTTTGGCTGGTCGCTGGCCAACGCCGAGGAGCTGCTCCTGATTTTTTCCGGCGGCCGTTCCGGTCATGCTGGCGTCGCCCTTTATGCCTCGAACAAATGGAACTGCGTCTATGGCGAATTTTCAAGGGCCACCTTTGGTCGTGACCAAAAAACCATTTTTCTGCCCAGCCGCAACGGGGTTTTCATCCGCCGGCAGCCCGGCACTTTGGATTTCGAATATCTCCAAGTTCCCGGCGACAGCTTTGTGAACATTGCCATTGACGACCCCGCGGGAACGCTTTGGCTGGGCACCTCGGACGGCACCTTGCATTACCGGCCCGGCCAAGTCGCGCCGCACACCCTGGCTTTGGCTTCGGTGGACGAACTGCGGCGCGGCGCGGCGTTGCCGGTCACATTTTATGGCCAGCGGCGTTTTGAAAAAAACAATGACCCGGCCGGCTTTCGCTATTCTTGGCGGATTGACACAGGGAACTGGTCGCCTTTTGCCGCGTGGCCGGGAACGTCGTTGAAATTGCCGCCATTAAAATCGGGCCAGCATATCCTGGAAGTCCGGGCGCGGGATGTGGATGGCAATGTGGATGCCACCCCGGCGACGGTGAAGTTCACCATTTTGCCGGTGCCGCTGCAAAGCCGGCCGTGGTTTTTGCCGCTCGTCGCGCTGGGGGGGCTGCTGCTGGCGTGGCTGATCTGGTTGAGCATCGCCAACTTCAAGCGAATCGCCGCCGCCAATTCCGTTTTGCGCTTGGAAATCGCCGCCCGCCGCCGGACGGAAGGCGAACTGATCAAGGCCCGCGCCGAATTGGAACTGAGGGTAACTGACCGCACGGAAAAATTGTCGCGCACCAACAAGCAGCTCAAGCACGAAATCGCCGAGCGCCGCCAGGCCGAGGAGCTCAAGCGCCACATGGAGGAGCAATTGCACCAGGCGCAAAAACTGGAGGCCATCGGCACGCTCGCCGGCGGCATCGCCCATGATTTCAATAACATTCTCGCCGTCATCATTCCGTATTGCGATCTCTGCATTGAGGAATTATCCAGCCGACCGGACTTGCAGGAGCATCTGGGTGAAGTGCTCAAGGCCGCCAACCGCGCCAAAAATCTGGTCCAGCAAATCCTCACCTTCAGCCACCGGCAGCCACACCGGCAGCGCCAGGTATGCGAACTGCAACCCGTCGTGAAAGAAGCGCTCAAACTGCTGCGTTCCGCGCTGCCCAGCACCATCCAGATGATCCAAAACATCAACCTCACCCATCCGGTGCTCGCGGATCCGACGCAGATTCATCAGGTCGTCATGAATTTGTGCGTCAACGCCCAGCACGCGATGGAGGGCCGGCAGGGCCGGCTGGAAGTCGGTCTGGATGAACTGCTGGTGGATGAAACCCTGTGCGAACGCAACGTGGATTTGCGGCCCGGCCTTTATGTCCGGCTCTCGGTCCGCGACACGGGCATCGGCATTGCCCCGGAATATCTCCCCCGCATTTTCGAACCCTTCTTTACCACGCGGGATGTCGGCAAAGGCACCGGCCTGGGGCTGGCCGTTGTGCATGGCATCGTGAAAAATCACGACGGAGCCATTTTGGTCCAGACCGAGTTGGGCCGGGGCACCGAGTTCCAAGTGCTGCTTCCGGCGCGCCTGGAGGCGGCGGATGAAATCAATCCCGCCCGGCAGCCGGCGCCGTTGTCCAATGGTGAACACATCCTGCTCGTGGATGACGAGGAGTCCCTTGTCAAAGCCATCAAACGCCTGCTGATTCGCACCGGCTACAAAGTGACGGCCCATGCTGATTCGCAGGCGGCGCTGCGGGATTTCATCTCGCGTCCGGCGGACATCCATCTGGTTTTTACCGACTTCACCATGCCCGGCATGAACGGGCTGGAATTAGCCAGCCAGATTCATAAAATCCGGCCCGAGCTGCCCGTGATCATCGCCACCGGTTTTTCCGGCGACCTGATCACTTCGGCGCAACTGGCCGAGCTGCCTAACATCCGCAAAGTCGTGGAAAAACCGTTAAGCCCGGAAGCCATCACCCGCCTGATCGCGGAACTGCTGCACCCCGGCGGCCCGGCATAAACCGCGCACCGAAAATCCCCGCAAAAGCAAAACGGACGGCCATCGCTGGCCGTCCGTCGAGAATATGTTCGCTTGAATTAAGCCTTGGCCAGGGTGGCGGCGGGCTTGTTTTTCAGCGCAGCCTTGGCGGCGTTCACGATTTCACCAAACGCGGCGGCATCCGTTGCGGCGAGATCGGCCAGCACCTTGCGGTCGAGACCGATCTTCGCGGCCTTGACGCCTTCCATGAAGCGGCTGTAGGTCAGGCCGAGTTCGCGGACGGCGGCATTGATGCGGATCTGCCAGAGATAGCGGAACGTGCGCTTTTTGACGCGGCGGTCGCGGTAGGCGTATTGCCGGCCGTGGTCAACGGCGTCGGACGCATAGCGGTAAAGTTTGGAACGTTTGAGACGGAAGCCTTTGGCCGCCGTCAACATCCGTTTGCGACGTTTGCGGGAAGCGGGAGAATTGGTGACACGCATCTTGGTTGATAGTTAAAAGTTGATGGTTGATGGAAAATCAATGGCTGAACGGCAGGCTCTGGGTGACCCGGTAGGTGTCGGTCTTGTCCACCACCACGGATTTGCCCAGGCTGCGCAGGCGCTTGGAATTCTTGGTTTGGGCCAGATGGCGGCGGCCGGCGCGGGAGCGCATGACCTTGCCAGTGCCGGTGATTTTAAACCGTTTGGCCACGGATTTTTTCGTTTTGATGCCTTTTGGACGTCGCATAAATTTTAATTCAATAGCAAAAGAGCGCGCACTATACGCGGCTGGCGGCAACCTTGCAAGAGCGATTTTCAACTGTCGGGACTGACCGGCCCGCCGGTTGTCCGCACCCGGTCAGGGATTTCCAGGGTTGTTCGTCAGGGACGGCGGCGTGGTCGTCACCGGCGTGGTCGTGTCAATCGGCGCACCCGCGTTGATCTGGGCCAGGATGGCGTCGGTCAAATCATTGTCGCCGCTGGTGTAAACAACCGCCATGGTGCCGTTGACGGTTTCCGCCGCGGTGTCAAAAACCAGCGTGTAACCGCCCGCCTTGGCCTTGGTGGTGACGGCGGCCTTGATATCAACGAGAATTTTTTCGCGCATCCGCTGGCGCTGCTCGCCCAATGTGGTTTGCGCCTGCCGCTCATACTGGTCAATGGTGGCCTTATTAGTCTGCAGTTCCTTCAACTTGTCGGCGGCGGCCTGTTTGCGGCGGTCGCGTTCGTCGGCGGAGAGAGCCTGATCGTTGGCCTGCTGCAGCAAGGCCTGGTAATCGTCGCCGCCCTTTTTCAGGTCGTCCTTCATGCTCTTGTCGTCCTTGTCGAGCTGGGCGGCGTGGTCTTGAATGGCGGCCTGGGCCAGCTTGGTCTTGTAGTAATTATCAAACAGCTTCCGCAAATCCACCGTGGCGATCTTGGTCTGCGCCAGCGCGGAACCGCTCATGAAGGCCATCAACAAAACAACGGGCAAAATCCTCCTAAACATATTTTTCATGGGGACAGGAAAGCAGAACCGGCGGTCGAAGCCAACTCAAAACTGGCACTGCCGCGTCAAAACATCTGGAGCCGGAAAAACAAAGTGTCGTTGGTCGCCGGCAGGGTGATGCTGGACGAACCGTTGGTCAGCACCGGTGCCTGCGGCACGGCCAGCCAGTTGGTAGAGGCCAGATTCGTGTTGGATTCAAGAACGAATTCCGGCGCGAAACCGGGCCAGATCAAAGTTACATTCGGAACACTATCGGCGCTGATGGCCAGTGCTGGCTGGGACTGCAACAGGATTTTGGCTAGGAATATGTCGTTCGGCCCGTTGAGAAAAGTCTGGAACGTGCCGGGCGTGGCAAAGTTCGTCGAATACGTTTGTCCGACGATATAGGCGTTGCCCGCCGGATCCACCGCAATGCCGTAGGCGGCATCATACTGCGAACCGCCGAGCAGGGTCGAGTAAAGCAGCGCCGACGCATCTGAATTAAAGGCTGTCACAAAAATATCTGAGTTGCCGGAATTGGTCGCGCGAAGGAAACCGGTGCTGTTGGTTGGGAAACACGGGAAATTGGTCGAGATCGTGTAGCCGGTGACAAACGCATCACCAACCGGGTCAACCGCGACGCCAAAGCCCAAATCGCTGCCGCTGCCGCCAAACGTCACGGAGTAAGCGATGACGGCATTTGTTCCGATATTGGTGATTTTTGTCAAAAATACATTCGTCGTAACGAGGATGAGTCTGCCGACATTATTGGTGAGGTAATTGGAAATGAGGTTCGTCGCCACCGTGTTCGGAAAATTCGTGGAAACCGTCCAGCCGGTCACATAAGCGGCTCCGTTGTTATCCACGGCAATGTGGTTGGCGACATCGTTTTTCTCGCCGCCGAGCAGGGTTGAATACACAAAATTGGAACCGGACGGCGCGAGCTTGGTGACGAACGCGTCGTAGTGGGAACCGGAGCCATTGGTAAAACCATCCAACCAATGGCCGCTGTAAAGATTTGTGCCAATGAGCTGGGAAATGAAATTGGTTGTCGGAAAATTGGCCGAGCCGGTGAAACCCGTGATGTAAATGTTGTTACCGCTGTCCAGCGCGATGCCCAGGCCCTGGTCAAAATTGTTGCCGCCCAGATATGTGGAAAAAACCAGCGCCGCGCCGTTGGACGCGATTTCCGACACAAATGCGTTGCAGTTGTAATAGATTGAGTAAGGGCAGGCCAGCCGTCTTTGCAGGGCATTTGTGGTCGTCGGGAAATCGATTGAATAGCTGTAACCGGTCACATAGGCGTTGTCAGACGAATCCACCGCGATGTCAATGCCGGCATCCATGGCAGACCCGCCCAAGTAGGTCGAGTAAACCAGATTTGATCCGCCAGGATTCAGTTCCGTGACGAAGGCGTCAACCGGATAGGAATTAAAAGTGGTGCTGTATATCCCGGAAATTTTTGAGTAGAGAGCATTGGACGACGTGGGGAAATTTGGTGAATCAGTCCAGCCGGTCACAAAGGCGTTGCCCGCATTGTCAACCGCCAATCCCACCCCCCCGTCATCGGCGCTGCCGCCCAGATACGTCAGGTAAATCAAATTTTGGCCGAGATTGTCAAACCGGGCCACAAACGCGTCTCCGGTCAGCGTGCCGCCGCCGAAGTTGGTCTGGTAGGCACCGGGCGTCGAAAATGGCCAGCCATTCGTGTAAAACTGTTTGGATAAAGTCTGGCCGGCAATGTAAATGCTGCCGTCATTGGTGTTGACTGCGACCGCCCACGCGGCTTCGCCCGCAGTGCCGCCAAAATAAGTCGCATAGCTCAAAATCGGATCAATCACCAGCGGCAGCGCACGGTTGTATTTTCCTACAGCAAAGGCGACACGGTGCGCATCCAGAATTTTGTAGCCGCCGGCGATTTCTTTCCGACTGCCGCCGGCCGTCTGGTAAATCAGCGGCTTCGGCTGGAGGATTTCCCGGCCGCCCAGTTTCAACACCAGTTCGCCTTGCGCATTGGTGCTGATCTGATCCGCGCCGTCGAAACGCAGGGCGATCAAATCCGGATTGGCTCCCGCTGTGACCGTCAAATCATACTCGATCTGCCGCTGGTTGCCGTAATAGACCAGGTTGATGCCTGGATAAACTCCCTCGACGCGCACCTGGGCAAAGGTTGGCAGCCCGGAACGCCACTGCGCGGGGTCGCTGCCGGTGAACCGGTTGATTTTGCCCGGCAATTCCTTGTCGCCGTAAATTCGGGCCAACGGGCTGGTGCCGGCAAACTGCATTTGCACTGCGCGGGTTGATGCGTTCGCATTTCCCCGCAGAACCAGCTGCGCTCCGTCTGGTGAAATGGAAAATTGGGAGTCGCGTCCCTGCGCCTGAAAGTGTGTCGGGGAGTCGGCTTCAAAATAAAGCGGCAGATTGCCGAAGGTGGCGGCGGTTTGCGCGAACGCGGCCAAAGTCGCCAGTCCCAGCGCGAAGCCGGCGAGCTTCATGGACGTATATTTTTTTGTGCGATGGTGGCTCATATCAAAAATCGCGGGTGTAGCCGGCGCTGAACTGGAACTGGCCGGAGCCGCCGTTGTATTGATCGTGCGTAATGGGAATGCCATAGTCCAGCCGGAGCGGGCCCATGTGCGGAATGTTCAAACGCAGGCCAAGCCCGACGTCATCGTCAAAACAAGTGGAAAACGTGGTCGTGCCCGTGCCGACTGCGCCCGCGTCGAAGAACGTGGCGACCCGCACGCCCACGCCACCTTCTTTCTCCATGATCGGAATGCTGTATTCCACCGAGCTGAACCATACGCTGTTGCCGCCGATCGGTTCATTCACCGTCACACCGTAGGTGGGCGGATCGCGCGGCGAGACATTGCGGAACTTGAAGCCGCGTAGCGAATAAATACCGCCAAGATAATACGCATCGTAAAAAGGCACGTCGCCGCCGTTGATGCTGCCGGCGATGCCCACGCGCCCGACGACCTCGATGACGTCACCTTTCATCAGGCCGGGAAAATACCATGAACTTTTAAGTTGTATTTTGTAGTAGTCCACATCGCCCACGCTGATTTCCGGATCAATTTCCGTGCGCTGGCCGTGGTTGGGCAGTTGCGTGCTGTTGCGCGTGTCGTAGGCGAGCGTCGTGCCAAAGATGCTGTAATCATGCGGGCCAAGCTGCTCCAAAATGGATTCCGGCACATTGGATGGGATTTGTATAGGGAGTGACGGCTGAGGAGCTGGTCCCGGAGATGTGACCGGGCCGGCCGGCACCGTGGTATAACCAGCCGTGCTATAAGCAACATGATATGGGCTGTTCAAGGAAATGCCCACTTGTTGAAATGTGTAGCTGATGCTGCCGATCAAAAAATCACTCCACAGCGCGCGGGTCAGGCTCAACCGTGCGCCCGTTTGGCTTTCGTTATAAATATCATTCGGGCTTTCAAAGTCCAGTTGATGCCGGTAGAGATCCACGCCCAAGGCCAGCTTGCGGTTCAAAAACCATGGCTCGATGAAGGACAGCTCATAATCCCGGCGCTGCGTGCCGAGCGCGAGTTTCAGGCGCAGTTTCTGGCCGGCACCGGTGAAGGTCGGCGGATGGAACAAATCAAAGTTGCCCTGCGACATCTCCACGAAACCGACCAGCGAATCCACCGAGCTGAAGCCCGCGCCGAAGGTCAGGTTGCCGGTGTTTTTTTCCACCACGTCTATATCCAGATTTTTGCGACCGGAAATCGGCGGATCGGTCGGCTCCGGATCCGCTTCCACCTTTTCAAAATAATTCAAATTTTCGAGGCGCTGCTTGCTGATTTTGACGCGCACCATGTCGAACACTTCGCCGGGCGAGATGGCCAGTTCGCGGCGGATGACGTTGTCCTTGGTCTTGACGTTGCCGGTGATGTTGATTTTTTCGACGTAGGTTTTCTGGCCTTCGTCAATCTGGTATTCGAGGTCAATCGTGCCCGTGTCCACATTCGGTGTGCGGTTGACGCGTAGGTTGGGTCCCGGCACCACGTCAATGTAGCCCTTGCCGCCGTAAAAATCCGACAACGCCTCCGTGTCCTTTTTCTGGCCGTCGGGCGTGAACGTGTTCCCCACGTCCATCGGAAAGCCGTTGACGCCGGTGCGGCCTTTCAACCGCTGGTAGGCGTGGTTGTATTCCATGCCGGTGCGGATTTGGGCGGCGGTGAAAATTTTATTTCCGGTCAGTTTGATCGAGCCGACCTTGTATTGCCGGCCTTCATACAAATAGTATTTGATCACCAGCGTGTTCGTGGTCGGATTGTCCAGCTTCACGTCCTTGATGGCGAAGTCGAGATAACCGTGCTCCAGGTAAAAATTCGCCAGCAGGTCGCGGTCGTCGTCAAAATCATCCTGTTTGTAAACGCCGTTGCCCGTCAGCCACGACCACATCCAGTGCCGCTTGAGCTTCACCACCCCGCGCAATTCCTTCTGCGGGAACGCCGCCGCGCCGATGAAATCAATCTCGGAAATTTTCACCTTCTGGCTCTCGACAATCTCGAACGTGACCGTGCCGTGCCCGGCGTTCTCGTCCACGCTGGTCACATACTTCACCTTTGTGTCGGCGTAGCCGTATTTTTCGTAGAGTTTTTTGATGTCCTGCACGTCGGTGAACAATTTCTGCTCGTCCAGCGGGTCGCCGACCTTCACGGTGATCTTTTTCTTGATCTTGGAGTCCTTCACCTTCTTGTTGCCCACGATCTTGATTTCCGTGATGCGCGGACGGGCCTGCACGATGTAGGTCAGCAGCACGCCGCTGCCGTTGGTGGACTGGTTCACCGAGACGCGGATGTTGTAAAACTGGCCGGTGGCGTAGAGCGCGTGGACATCGTCCTGGGTGGAATTGACGCGGTAGAGGTCGCCCACCCTGACGCGAATGTTGGAGCGGATGAATTCCTGGCTGACCTGCGGCGGGCCGACGAACTTGATGTCCACGCCGTCAATCGTCGGGCCGGCCGCCTGCGACCAGGCGACCTGCGCACAGCCGAGCAACAGCCAGACTCCGATAAGGCGGAAAAATAATTTCATCGTCTACCTAGCTGCCCGGCACGTCTTCGTTGCTGACTTTGGCTGCGCTTTCAAATCGCGTATAGGATTTCAAGAATGTTAAATTGATGTCGCCCGTCGGGCCGTTGCGCTGCTTGGCGATCAGCAGGTTCACCGGCAAACCGTCGGATTCCTCGGTCGGCACGCCGTCTTCGTCGTCGCCCGCGCTTGGCTTGTATAACAGACCCACCACGTCGGCGTCCTGTTCAATCGCGCCCGATTCGCGCAAGTCCGAGAGCCGCGGCTTGCGGCTCTTGTCTTTTTCCAGCTCGCGGTTCAACTGCGCCAGCACAATCACGGGCACGTTCAATTCCTTTGCCAGCGCCTTGATGCCGCTGGAAATGTCGGCGATTTCCTGCTGGCGGTTGTCGAGCGAACGACGCGCAGTAGAATGCAGGAGCTGCAAATAGTCAATCACGAACAGCTTCACGCCATGCTGCTGGTGCATCCGCCGCGCCCGCGCCCGCAGATCCAGAATGGAAAGCCCCGCCGTGTCGTCAATCAGCAGCTTCGCCTTCGCCAGCCGCCCCGCCGCGCTCGTCAGCTTCGGAAAATCCGCCTCGCTCATGAACCCTTCGCGGATGCTCCGCAAATTCACGCGCGCGATGGAGCACAGCATGCGCAGCACCAGCGACTCCGCGCTCATTTCCAGGCTGAACACGCCCGTCGGCAGGTTTTGCTCCAGCACCACGTGCTCGACGATGTTCATCGCCAGCGACGTTTTGCCCATGGAGGGCCGCGCCGCGATGACGATCATTTCCGAGCCGTGCAAACCGTCCGTCATCCGGTCCAGATCCGGGAAGCCCGTGCCGACGCCATTCAACGTGCCCTGCCGGCCAAAATAATTTTCGACGGTGAGAATCGCCTTGCCGACGAGTTCCTTGACGGACGACGTGCTGCTCTGGGCGCGCGATTCGTTGATGCGCAGAATTTCCTTCTCCACCTCGTCGAGCAGCGTCTCCACGTCGCCTTCATAATCATAGACGCGGCCCACGACGTCCGTGCAGGTGGCGATCATCCGCCGCAGCAGGAATTTTTCCTGTATGATTTCGAGGTAGTAGCTCAGGTTCGCCGCGCTCGGCACCGAATCCTGCAGCTGCGACAGATACGCGATGCCGCCGATCTGTTCAAGTAACTGCTTGTCCTTGAGTTTTTGCTGGAGCGTGATGATGTCCACCGCTTCGCGCGCGTCATACATCGTCGCCAGCGCCTCGTAAATCGTCTGGTGCCGCAGATCGTAAAAAACCTGCTGGCCGTCGTCCTTGAGTTTTTCGATGCACTCGCCCATGCACTCGTTCGGCGAAAGCAGAACGCAGCCCAGCACGCCCTGTTCGGCCTCCGGCGAATGCGGCGGCAGCCGGTCGAGCCTCTGCGCGTCCGGAGAAATGTTTTTGCGCCGCCGCGCCTTCTTTAAATCGGCCGCTGCGCCGGCGATGTCGGAAACGGAATCAATCATGGGCGCAAAGGATGAAGTTTTTTTGAGCCGATTCAAACTCGATTTATGCCCAACACAAAAAGTTCTTCACAAATAGAAAAAAAACGCAGTCGCAGCCGAGACAACGAGACCCAACTCATGTGGATATCTCCAACAAGTTTCAGTTGTCAGATGGAAGTCTGTCTGGGAAAGTAAAAACAGAATGCAGGCCGAGGGCGGTTTTGGAAGCCGCCAGTTTGACATCGGTTGCCTCGACAGCGTGATTGAGTTTGGACCTCAATCTTTTTGCCGACGCCAAAACAACTCGGCCCGCATGTAAATTCTGCTTTAACTTCATAATCCGTCCAAGACAAAGTTGTTTTTCTTGTTCGCAAAGTTCTTCGCCACGGAAAAATTGACTCGCCTCCGAACGCGACTAGACTTGGCGCTCGTTGCAAACATGAACCGCAAACCGTCCATCCTCGTCGTCCTGCTCACGGTCTTCCTTGACCTCGTCGGCTTCGGCATCGTCGTGCCACTCGTGCCGATTTTCAGCCGGCACTACGGCGCGAGCGGCTGGCTCATCGGCACCATCATCGCGTCCTATTCGGCCATGCAGTTCATCTTCGCGCCCATCTGGGGCCGCCTGTCCGACCGGCACGGCCGCCGACCGGTTTTGCTGTTCAGCACCGCCGGCGCGGCGCTGTCCTATGTGCTGTTCGCCATCGCCTCCGGATTTGAAAATCACACGACCGCGCTCGTGGCGCTGCTCATCTCGCGCGCGTTCGCCGGCGCGTGCGGCGGCAATATCACCGTCGCGCAGGCCTACATCGCCGACATCACGCCGCCGGAAAACCGCTCCAAACGCATGGGTCTCGTCGGCATGGCGTTCGGCCTCGGTTTCATTTTCGGCCCGGCCATCAGCGGCGTGGCGCTGAAATTCGGCGGTGCCACCGCGCCCGGCTGGACGGCGGCGGCGCTGTGTGCGGCGAATTTTTTTCTCGCCTATTTTATCCTCGCCGAAAGCCTGAAGCCGAATTCCGACCACGCCAACCAGCGCCCGCGGTTTGCGCAGTGGATGCACACGCTCGCGCAGCCAAAGATCGGTTTGCTGATTTTGATTTTTTTCCTCGCGACGTTCGCGTTCAGTTGTTTTGAAAGCACGCTGCCGTTGCTGGTCAGCGACAATTTCAATCTCGGCATCACCCAGAATGCCGCCGCGTCGGCGGGTAGCGTCGTTTCGCTGTTCGTTTTCTGCGGCATCATCGGCGCGTTCATCCAGGGCGGGATGATTGGCCGGATGGTGAAACTGCTGGGCGAACCGAAGCTGATCGCCGTGAGCCTGTTCCTCACCGGCGCGGCGCTGGCGCTGCTGCCGTTCATCAAGGGCGACGGCCAGTTGAAATGGTCGGCGGTGCTGCACGCGACGGATTTGCCGTGGATCAAAATGCTGTTCGCGCTGGCGCTGCTGTCCATCGGCTCCAGCCTCACGCGGGCGCCGGTGTTCGGCCTGCTCTCCAACCTCACGCCGGCCAGCGAGCAGGGCGCCACCATCGGCGTCGCGCAAAGCGCCGGCGCGCTCGCGCGCATCCTCGGCCCGATGTTCGCCGCGTCACTCTATGTCCATGTGCCGGAGCTGCCGTATGTCGTCTGCGGCGGCGTCTCGGTTCTGGCGGGAATTCTCGCGGCGGTGCGGCTCGGCGCGAAATAATTTTCCGCGCGGTTTTCAACCTTCAACTTCTCTGCAAAAAGCCGGAGCGCCGAACACCGTCTCGGCGCGAACCCACAGAATTTTCAAACCGGCCGAGGCGGTGCTCGGCGCTCCAGTCCAATTCCACCGGCTTTTGCAGAGGTCACTTTACCGGTTTCAAAAAAAGCGGCGGACTGGCCTTCACACCCGGATTTTCCCAGCCCACCGCTTTGCCGTTCACACGAACGGAAGCTTATTGCTGCGGCGGTGCGTCGCCCGGAGGCGGACCGGACGGAGGATTATTGCCGTCGCCGTTGTTGCCGGAAGGCTGGCCTTGCGGCGCACCGCTGTCGTCACCACCCGGACTGCGGCCGGGGCCGCCGGGCGGCATGGGCGGACGCATGTTTTTCAACTGTTCCAGTTGCGCCGGCGTCAGAATTTTTTCCAGCTTCGCCTTGGTCTCGGCCTCGAGCGCGGCGATTTGTTGCTTCTGGTCGTCGGTCAGGTTGAGCCGTTCCGCGGCGCGCGGCGGCAGCAGGTGAAATCCGCGCGGTCCGACGGATCCGGCGTGCTGGGCTGCGGGCGGATTGTCGGTCGGCGGGGTGCTGTCCTGCGCGCAGAGCAGGCCGGTGTAGGCGCCGAGCGCCAGGGCGAGAAGTGCGATTTTCGTTTTCATATTTTTTCCTTTCACTTTTGTTGTTTGTTTTACCGAATCTTCACGCCCACTTTACGCCGGCGAACCTTAAGCGAAGGTGAAGCGGATAATTTTTTAAAAGAAAGTTTTTGCGCCGACGGAAAAACGCTTCATCTCTCCTTAAGGTTGCACGTGTGACCATGTGCGCTGGCGGATTCGCCTTGACCGTGATAAAACTCCGCCAGCCCGAACATGAGAATTCTCGTTGTCGAAGACGAACCGGATCTGCTCGCCAGCCTCGCCCAGGCGCTGCGCGAAGAAGGTTACGCCGTGGACACCGCCGCCAACGGCGACGACGGCCTCTTCAACGCCGAAGGCACGGACTACGACGCCATCGTGCTGGACGTGATGCTGCCGGGCATGGACGGCTGGGAAATTCTCAAGCGCCTGCGCAAAACCAAAAAAACGCCCGTGCTCATGCTCACCGCGCGCGACCAGACGCGCGACCGCGTGAAAGGCCTCGACTCCGGCGCGGACGATTACGTCGTCAAGCCGTTCGATCTCGAAGAAATATTTGCCCGGCTCCGCGCGCTCATCCGCCGCAGCGCGAGCAAGACGACGAATATTATCGAGATCGGCGAGGTGAAAGTTGACACCGCCGCGCGGAATGTTTTCTTCAAGGACAAACCGGTGGAACTCACCGCGCGCGAGTATTCGCTGGTGGAATTCCTGGCGCTTCATCGCGGCGAAGTTGTCACGCGCACGCAGCTTTACGAACATTTATTTGACGAAAATGAAAGTTCGCTGTCCAACCTGCTGGATGTTCACGTTTCCAACGTCCGCAAAAAACTCGGAGCGGAATTCATCGTCACCCGGCGCGGCCACGGCTACTGCATCGAATGAAAATTTTCAAGTCCATCAAGTGGCGGCTGCAACTCTGGTATGGCCTCATCCTTGTGGTTGTGCTGGCGGGATTTGGTTTTACCGCATATCAGCTTGAGCGTGGACGGCTGTTTAGCCGGATTGACGATGAATTGCATCGCCGGGTTGGAGTCTTGGCCAATACGCTGCGCCATCCGCCACCACACGAACCGGATGAAGCTGAACGCCCTTTTAACCGCCCGCCGCCCGGCCAGTTTTCCGAGGACGGCCCGCCCGGACAAAATCGGCGTCCACCAGCGGAATTCCATCTGTCGGAGCAGGACGCGCATTTTTTTGACGCCAGAGATCAGAATAGTTTTTATTTCATCATTAATTCTCGCGACGGCAAAGAGCTTGCGCGCTCGAAGAATTATCCAATCACAACATCAATTGCGCATAATCCGCTGATGTCGGTAAATACTTTGGCACCAAAGTTTCCAGATTCTTCAAAACCATCACGAACATTCAGTTTTGAGAACGATCGAATGGCTGCCGATATGTTGCCATCAGGTGAAATGGTCTGGGTCGGTTGCTCCATCGTGCCAGAGTTAACAGAACTTCATCGCACGGCTTTGAATTTGTTGGCGGTTGGCGGTTTCATTTTGCTCGTTGGTCATGCTGGTGGTTGGTGGCTGGTTTCGCGCGCCATCAAACCGATCAATGAAATCAGTGCTACGGCGATGAAAATATCCGCCGGCGATTTGTCGCAGCGCATCAACGTCGCCGAGGCGGAGAGCGAACTCGGCCAGCTCGCCGCCGTTTTGAATTCCACCTTCGCGCGCCTTGAGACCGCCTTTGCTCAGCAGCAGCAGTTCACCGCCGACGCCGCGCACGAACTCCGCACGCCGGTGTCCGTGATTTTGACGCAGACGCAAACAGCGTTGAACCGCGAACGCGAAGCCGGCGATTACAAGCAGACCGTTGAGGCCTGCCAGCGCGCGGCGCAGCGGATGCGAAAATTGATCGAATCATTATTGGCGCTGGCGCGGTTCGACGCCGGGCAGGAAGTTTTGAAACGCTCGCAATTTGATTTTTCAAAAACCATTTCCGATTGCATTGAACTGGTGCAGCCGCTCGCGGAGGAACGTGGCGTAAAAGTGATTGCGGAAATTTCTTCGCTGAAAATCTCCGGCGATGCCGAGCGGCTGGCGCAGGTGGTCACCAACCTGCTGACCAACGCGATTCAATACAACCAGCCCGGCGGCGAAGTGCGCGTGAAA
>Ga0182030_10002354_pt1 | contig 40034 bp, 40 predicted proteins | sample 812S3MmetaG_FD_121299 | JGI IMG/M metagenome (GOLD analysis project Ga0182030, IMG submission 121299) | Permafrost microbial communities from Stordalen Mire, Sweden - 812S3M metaG (Illumina Assembly) | ecosystem: Environmental > Terrestrial > Soil > Wetlands > Permafrost | place: Sweden...
CGAAATCAAGACGCGTTCGATCAGACCACTTTGGCGCCTCGCGTGCTGCGTCGCTGCGAACCAAGATCGACCGCCACGAATCTGCTGGGGCAGCAATATGCGGTTCCCTTTGGTATTGCCCCGATGGGCCTCGCCAATTTAGTGTGGCCTGGGTCCGACTCCGCATTGGCGCGTGCGGCGCGCCGCAACAATCTGCCGTTCACTTTGTCGACGGCGGCCTCGACATCTGTGGAAGAGATCGGCGCGATTGCCGCCCCGATGCTATGGTTTCAGTTATACGTCGGTCGCGATGCGGCTATCACATGGGATCTGATGCGTCGCGCCCGTGCCGCGGCTGTCGATACCCTGGTCGTGACGCTCGATGCGGCGGCCCCGGGAAAGCGGTTGCGAGACCTGCGCAATGGTTTTACCTTACCGCTGAAACCGACATGGCGCACGCTGCTCGACATCGCCTCGCGCCCATCTTGGTGCCTAGCCACGCTGCGCGCTGGCGCGCCCCGCTTCGCCAATCTGGAGAGTTACGGCGAAAAGCGCGCCTCGAGCGTGGCGATCGCTCAATTCATGGCCGAGCAGGCGAGCGCTCGGCTCGACTGGCATCTGCTGGGCGAGATCCGGCGGCGGTGGCCGGGCAAGCTGATTCTCAAAGGGCTTCTGCATCCGCAGGATGCGATGCGCGCGATTGAGTCGGGGGTCGATGCCATCATCGTGTCGAACCACGGCGGCCGTCAGTTGAATTGCGCCGTGGCCCCGCTCGCCGCGTTGCCGGCTATACGTCGAGCGGTTGGTGCGACCGCCACGCTGCTCTTGGACGGCGGCGTGCGGACCGGTGAAGCCGTCATCATCGCCATCGCCACGGGCGCTGACTTCGTGTTGATCGGCCGTCCCTTTCTATATTGCGTCGCCGCCCGAGGCGCTGAGGAAGGTCCGGAAGAAGCCATCCGAATCTTGACCGACGAGATCGATCGCGCGCTCGCTCACGTGGGTTTCGCCGATATCGGCGCCCTGCGCGCGGCTCGGCAGGAACTCCTGGCATGAGGGACCTTGCCTCCCGCAACGCTTTGCGCATCGCGATAACAGGCGCCGGAGCGATGGGCGGCTTGTTTGGAGCACGTCTGGCGTTGGCGGGGTATGAAACCGTGCTTATCGACGTGGATCCGGCACGCTTGGCCGCAATCAGCGCGCACGGCTTGAGTTTGGAAGACGACGCCGGCAGCCACCGAGTTTCCGTAACGGCAGGTCTTGCCGAGGACTTCGCGGAGCCGGTCGATCTTCTCATCGTCTTCACCAAGAGCATGAACACGGGCGATGCCATCCGCGCCGCGCAGCATATCTTGCAAGCCCACAGCTGGGTCTTGACGCTGCAAAACGGCATTGGCAATGAAAGGACCGTTGCCGCGGTGGTGGGCAAGGAACGCGTCGCCTTTGGAGTAACCACATGGCCGGCTGATCTCATCGCCCCAGGCCGCGTCCGCTCGCACGGAGCCGGCATCGTTAGGCTTTGGTCGATGACCGGCGGGATCACGCCGCAAATCGAGAAAATTGCAGCAGTTTTAAACGACGCCGCATTCGCCTGCGTGCTCGACAAGGATGTGAGATCCGCGATTTGGGAAAAGGTCATTTTCAATGCGGCGATGAACGGCATCTCGGCTGTTACTCGCAACAGTGTTGGTGGTATCGCGGATTCAACGGATGGAACGCCGCTCATCGCCAGGATCGTGGAAGAAGGCTTGGCGGTGACGGCCGCTTGCGGCATCCCGGTCGACGCTGCAGCCATACGCGCCGCCATTAGTCACGCGCTTCTCAACCATCGCGCGCACAAGCCATCGATGCTGCAGGACATCGAGGCGCACAGGCCTACGGAAGTGGAGGCGATTCTTGGTGCAATCGGACGCGAGGCGCGCTCCGTTAACGTGTCTACGCCGGTTATAGACACCCTTGCGTCTCTGGTCAGGATCATCGATCGACCCAGGAGCTAGCATGTACACGACCGCTACCGCGTTTCTCGACGCCTTGGTGGAACAAGGCGTCGAATACATCTTCGCCAATTTCGGCAGTGATCATCCATCTTTGATCGAAGCGCTCGCCGAAGCAAAGGTCACGAGCCGGCCGGTGCCCAAGATCGTCACCTGCCCCAATGAAATGGTGGCGTTGAGCATCGCGCAGGGCTTCGCACAAGTGACGGGCCGAGCCCAGGCGGTGTTCGTGCACGTGGAATGCGGCACGCAGGCCCTGGCCGGTGCGATCCACAACGTGGCAAAGGCGCGTGTGCCCGTATTGATATTCGCCGGCGCTTCGCCCTTCACGCAGGAAGGCGAGCTATTAGGTTCGCGCAACGAATTCATTCAGTGGATCCAGGATGTCCATGACCAGCGCGGTCTGGTGCGCGGCTACATGCGCTACGACAATGAAATACGCACCGGGGTCAACGTGAAGCAGTTGGTTCACAGGGCGATGCAGTTCGCGCACAGTGATCCCTGCGGACCCGTCTACCTGATGGGTGCGCGCGAAATCATGGAGGCACCCGCTCCAGTGGTAACAACTGACCTGACTCGCTGGAGCTCGATTCAACCATCCGCATTGAGCGCAGCGTCGATACAAACATTGGCGCAGGCACTACTCGGCGCCGAACGGCCGCTCGTGGTCACCTCCTACCTCGGGCGACATGCGGCGGCGGTAGCCGAACTCGAGCGCCTGTGTCGCCGCATCGGCATCGGTGTGCTCGAGTCGGTGCCCAGCTACATGAATTTTCCGCATGACGACCCCCTGTATCAGGGCAACCAGTGGAACCAGCCGGTTCAAAACCAAGCGCTCGCCGAGGCAGACGTTGTGCTGGTCCTCGACAGCGATGTACCTTGGATACCCACCATTAGCAAGCCCAGCGCGGCTGCGCGTATTTTTCATATCGACATCGACCCTCTCAAGGTGCAGATGCCGCTTTGGTACGTCGGTGCGCACGCCAGCTACCGCGCCGACTCGGCGCTTGCCCTGTCGCAGCTCAACTCCTATTTGGATGACTGCCAAATTGATGTGTCGTCCATAGAGCGTCGCTGCGCGCATTACGCACGCCGGCACGCGACGCGTGCGCAACGGCTCGCCGCCGCCGCTCAGCCCTCCGGGAACGTGAAAATTGAGCATGTCTTAACATGCATCCGTACACAGCTCGGACCTCAATCGATCGTCTTGAACGAAGGAATCACCAATTATCATTTCATTTTCGACTACATCGCGATGACTCGGCCGGGCTCCATGTTCGCCAGCGGCGGAGGCTCGCTCGGCTGGAACGGCGGCGCCGCGATCGGCGTGAAGCTCGCCAATCCCGAGGCCGAGGTGGTCGCGATTACAGGCGATGGCTCGTACCTGTTTTCAGTGCCCTCGAGCGTGCACTGGATCGCCAAACGCTACGCAACGCCCTTCTTGCAAATCGTGCTCAATAATCAGGGTTGGAATGCGCCGAGATTTTCAACGCTCGCCGTGCATCCTGCGGGCTTCGCAAGTCGTGACGCGGATCTGGCACTAAGTTTCGCACCCTCGCCGGATTACGCCGGAATCGCGGTAGCCTCGGGCCAAGCGCACGGCATCGTCATCGACGGCCCCACCAGCGTCGAGCAGAAGATCGCCGAGGCTTTCGAAGTGTTGCGCGAGGATCGACGCTGTGTCGTGGTGGACGTGCGCCTGCAGCCATGACCGAAAATCCCGACGATGAACTGCGGCGCAGCACTTCGCAGGACCTCTCTGACGCCTCGCTGGAAAGAATGTTCGACCAGGGACGCTGGAGTGGCTTTCAAGTATCGGTGCTCTGCCTTACCGCTCTCGCGGTGATCCTCGATGGACTCGACAATCAAGCGTTGGGCTTTTCCTTGCCCGTGATCATGTCTGAGTGGAATCTCGGCAAGCAGGCGTTCGCACCTGTGCTCGCGGTCGGACAGCTAGGCGTCATGATCGGCGTGGTGCTCGGCGGCATTGCCGGGGACCGATTAGGCCGAAAGACCTGTCTGATCGGCAGCGTGGTGATCTTCGGTGCAACCACGGTCGCCATTGCCGGCGTGCATACGGTGCTGCCTCTAGCCTTTTTTCGATTGATTGCCGGCTGCGGAATCGGCGGCGCCTTCCCGAACGCTGCGGCGCTGGTGGCCGAGTTCACGCCGCTGCGTCGCCGCAGCCTGGCGGTGACCATCAGCATTGTATGCGTGCCGCTCGGCGGCGTCTTCGGCGGTTTGATTGCCGCGGCCATACTGCCCGTGCAGGGATGGCGCGCTTTGTTTCTATTAGCGGGCACGCTGTCGTTGATCGTAGCGCTGCTGCTGGTGTTCGCTCTTCCCGAGTCGCTGCGCTTTCTGGTGCGCAAGGGCGCCGGTCGCGCCCGCATCTTGCGGACTTTGGAGAAAATCAAGCAAGGCATTCCCGCACCGGCAACGTATGCCCATGTCCCGTTGGCTGAGGAAGAACCCGCTCCGCCGCGAGGGGGCATCCTATCGCGCGCTTACCTGCGGGATACGCTATTGCTATGGGTGGCATTTCTATTCACGCTGGCGGCGATATACATCGCTTTTGGGTGGTTGCCGACGATGTTGACCGAGCGCGGCTTCGACATCTCGACGGCGTCATCGGGCCTCGCCGCATTCAATCTGGGCGGCGTCGTCATCGCGGTCGCGGGAGGTTGGCTGGTAGGCCGCTATGGATCGCGCCGCGTGATCTTGTTGATGGCAATGGCAGCGTCTGCCAGCGGCGCATTGCTTGCGGCATTCCCGCCCGCACCATCCGATGCACACTTGCTGGTGTATGCCGCATTAGCCATCGAGGGCGGCTTCGTCAACGGGGTGCAGACCAATCTCTATGCACTCGCCGCGTTTATCTATCCAACGGCGATGCGCGCCACCGGCGTGGGCGCCGCATCGGGCGCCGGCAGGATCGGAGCGATATCGAGTTCCGCGATCGGAGCGGGCGTCTTGGCGCTGGGAGGAGCGTCCGGCTTCCACGTGCTGGTCGCCCTGTCGCTGGCCGCGGTTGCACTTGCGCTGTTGTTCATAAAGCGGCACGATCCGGGCGGCGCGGCGCCCGCCCTAGTTTCATCACTTCAAAATGGCAGGAGAAACAAATGAAAATGAAAATGCTGATTGCAGTCCTCATGTGCCTTGCGGGCAGCGTTGCGCAGGCACAATTGCCTGTCACGCCCGCAACAGACCAACTAGCGTTGCTGAAAAGTTCTGATCCTGCCTTGGCGCGCAACAAGCGCCTGGTTTTCGATTTTTGGAGGGAAGTATTGGAGGCCGGCCAAATGGACGCGGCCGCCAAATATCTGGCACAGGATTACATCCAACACAATCCGAACGTGGCTACGGGCCTACAAGGCTTCATCAGTTTCTTTTCGAAAATTGCGAAACCTCGTGAAGTTCGCCCGACGATCCAAAAGCCGTTGATTTCGGTGGTCGCAGAAGGCGATTTCGTCGTGCTTGGGTGGGTCAAAACCATCCCGATCGACCCGAGCGACGCTACGCACACCTACACGACCACCTCTTTCGATATGTTTCGCATCAAAAAAGGGCACATCGTCGAACATTGGGATACCGCGACCTTGCAGGCGCCGCCACCACGCTGAACTACGGCCACCGCAAAGGCGGCGGTGCCGCGGCCTTGTCGTGGCACGCTTTGGCAGCACGGTTCGCTCGCGTTTCTCGGCACTGCAGTTGTTTAGTCAATTTCTTGAGCATGCTGAGCAACACCGCCTTGCCTTCTTCGCCGACGATGGAATCGAGCATGCGGTCGTGCGCGCGCGCGTGAACATTGAGTTCCTTTAGAAGCGCCTCTCCGCGCCGCGTCAGAGTTAACCTGAAACTGCGGCGGTCAGCCTGATCGCGCCGCCGACTGACCAGCCCCGCGGTCATCAGTTGCCGCAGCGAGGTCGTCAGTGTCGACTTGTCCCGTCCGGTCGCGGAGCTCAATGAAGTCTGGTTGATTTGCGGGTTTTCATGGATCAGCAGCATGATCGTGAACCAGCCTGGCCAGATTTTGTGGGCCTCGACGCGTCGCGCAAACGCGCTGAACGAGGCTTCCTGCGCTCTCCTCAGCCAGTAGCCGACCAACATGTCTAATCTTCGGACTTGAATCCTTTCGAGCGTTTTCACCCGCGGCGCTCCGGTGTGGCAGCGAGGTTATTAAAGGAATCGATAGAGTTATTCATAAGAATCAATTGGACACGGTAGGCGTATTGATCGAAAAATGCATCGGACTCCGCTCCTCTGTGCGTCGTGGCAGAATGGCACCTGTCCCCTAACTGTCGAGAGGAGATTTTGATGACCGCGAATTCTATTGCACAATCGCCGCCGCGCCGGATCAACGTCGTCGGCGTCTGGGTTTTGCGCATTCTGCTGGCCCTCGTTTTCGGCGCAGCGGGCATCGCGAAGCTGGCTGGTGCAGCCATGCTGGTCGCAGAATTCGATAAGATCGGCTTGGGGCAGTGGTTTCGCTATGTTACCGGCGTTACCGAAGTTGTGGGTGCCCTGCTCGTTATCCGGCCAGCAACAACGTTTTACGGGGCTCTGTTGCTGATTTGCGTCTGCATCGGAGCTTTTTTTGCGCAGCTAGGCCCGCTGCACGGCGACGTGATACACGTGTTGGTGCTGGCCGCCCTGTTGGCGCTGCTCGTGTGGCTCACTAAACCGAAATCGAAGGCTGTTTGATTGCCTCACGATCTTTTAGGCTTGCAGTCATTGCGCTGTGCTCATTACCCGTTCCTTCAGTCTAGGGCTCGTGCTGGCCTCGGCCTTCGCCACGGCGAGTGCGGATCCTGCCATCCCCGTCGCGGTCGATCGCTGTGCCATGAGCCGGTTCTGGAGCGATACGTATCGCCCGGATCCGTCATTTCCCAGCCAGACGCGAGCGCCAACGCCGCTTCGGCCTTCAACCTATTTCGTCGAAGTGCTGGCGAGCGGTCTGGTCCATCCCTGGTCGCTGGCCTTCCTGCCGGACGGCCGCATGCTGGTAACCGAGCGCCCGGGGCGCATGCGCATAATCGGCACGACTGGAACCCTTGCGGAGCCGATCCAAGGCCTGCCACCAATTAAGGTTGTGGCGGGAGAGGGCCTGCATGACGTCTTGCTCGATCGGAACTTCAAGCGCAATCGCATCGTCTATTTCACCTATTTCGCACCCCTCGCCGACGGCAATCTGCAGGGCGAACAGTCGCAATGGCTGTCGTGGCTGGCCCTGCCGGCCGGCGAACATGAGGCCAAGGCCTATGGCTATCCCCGTCTCGCCCGCGCGCGTTTGTCGGACGATGAGAAGCAGCTGGAAGATGTAAGGGTGATTCTTACCGGCGCTGATCGCCGGGTCGTTCAGTCCGCCGACGGCAAGCTGTTTGTGCTCGGCGCGGCGCCAGCTGGCGGCTTGCAACCGGTCGATGATGAGCCGCAGCGGTTGGATAACACTTATGGCAAGGTGCTGCGCATTAATGCCGATGGCTCCGTTCCGAAAGACAATCCCTGGAATGGCAAGCGAGGCGTGCGGCCGGAGATCTTTGCCTATGGCCAACGGGACCAAGAAGGAGCCGCGCTCAACCCCCGTACCGGAGAGCTTTGGACGGTCGAACATGGGCCGCGCGGTGGCGACGAGCTCAACATCATTCGCCGCGGCCGCAATTACGGCTTTCCTATCATCAGCTATGGCCGCAACTACTCGGGGGATGCCATTTTCGGCGGCAAGACGCAGCTCGTGGGACTCGAGCAACCCATCTATTTCTGGACTCCCTCCATCGCTCCATCAGGTCTGCTGTTCTACACTGGGAAGCTGTTTCCTCTGTGGCGGGGATCGGTCTTCGTAGGCGGCCTGTCCAGCAAGCGGCTCGTGCGGTTGCAAATGAATGGCGATCGTGTCGTCGCTGAGGAACCCTTGCTGGTCGAGCGATGCCGACGAATCCGGGACGTGCGTCAGGGTCCCGAGGGAGCGCTCTATGTCCTGACCGAGGAGGAGGACGGCGAGATCCTACGTATCAACACACCGAAACCCGCCGCGCCCGTGCCATAGGAATTTAAATGACATCTTGTCCCGCCACCGCGGCCATAGTCGGTATGGCCCTCGCTCTAGGTGCCGCGGTGGCGGCGGCTCAAACGGCCCCGCAGCCGAATCCGTCAAACTCATCGTCAGCACAGCCGGGCGGCGGATCGTGCCCAGCGGGGGGCAAGTATGTCGCCGACAGCTTCGCGCCCCAGCCGGCCTTCCCGCAACAGACGCGCGCGCCGCGTCAACCGGACACCGGCGACTATCGCCTTGAGATCGTGGCCACCAATATTGTCTACGGCCGCGCCATGGCATTCCTACCAGATGGAAGTATGTTACTGGCCGAGCGTGGCGGACGAATTCGCGTCGTCAGTCCGAGTGGCCTCATGGGAGTGCCCCTCACTGGCCTCCCTTCCATAACCGAGCCAAGCGCGCTGATCGGGCTGATGGATCTCGTCCTCGATCCGGACTTCGTCAACACCCGGATGATCTATCTCAGCTATAACACGCCTAAGGAAAGCGAGCGCCCCGCCCTACCCTTCGGACGCCCGCCCGACGGTATCGGCCATATCGCCAAGGCACATCTTTCGAAGGCGGCAGACCGGCTGGAGGTGGTCACTCCGCTATATGAAGGCGCGCGCGTGCGGCGGTTGTTGGCCTCGCTCGGTGGGATCCTTTTCTTCACCACGGTCGTCAGCGACCCAACCGATGCGCAAAGCCTGGAGCGGGACGGCGGCAAGGTCATGCGGATCAAGACCGACGGAACCGCACCGCCCGACAATCCTTTCGCCGACCGTGTGGACGTCGGTCGATTCGCTTATGACTTGGGACATCGCGATATCGACGGCATGGCCCTCGATGCCCGCAGGCGGGTCTGGACGGTTGAGCACGGCCCGAGGGGAGGCGATGAATTGAACCTGATCCGTCCCGGCGCAAACTATGGATTCCCGATCATCGGCTATGGCCGGGAGTATTCGGGAGCCGAGATCAATGGCGGACTGACGGTCAAGGAAGGCCTGGAGCAGCCAATCTATTTTTGGACGCCGGACATCGCTCCCTCCGGCCTGATGATCTATTCCGGCAAGATGTTTCCACAATGGAAAGGGAATATCTTCTCAGGCGGATTGGTAGCTGAAAGCCTGCTGCGGCTGAGCGTGCGGGACGACAAGGTCGTGAGCGAAGTATTCATGCTCGCCGACCGCTGCGGGCGAATTCGCGACGTGCGCGAGGCGCCCGATGGATCCATCTACGTCCTGACCGACGCGGCGGCTGGCGAAGTCTTGCGGCTAAAAAGAGCCGCCAAGACTTCGTGAGCCGGTGCGACTATTTAGCGCCTATGAAGTCGGTTGTCCCATCGGGCTTGATGGGATTTCGATTATTCTCTTCGCATACGTAGGGGAGGATTTGCTCACCTGATTTGCGAACGTAGGTACGCTGCGTGACCCAGGGGTGGACGAACGCTTTAGGATCATCAAGCGTTATCGTCACTTGCAATTTATCTGCGCCGATCAACCGGAACCGCTCTTCCACCTTAAGCGCATCGCTTGTCTCCACATGCGTGGTGTCGAGTACCGAAATTGGGTTGAGATCGACGGTATTGACGACTAAGTCGTTTTTTTCCCAATGCCCCTGGGAATAACCGTTGAATGTCGCAAGACCCAATGAGCCAGGCCCTGATCCATCAAGAAAGATTCTCTGCACCTGGCTCATGTACTCAAACATGATGTAAATAGTCTTGGGTTTCTGGATGATCTCGAATGGGAATGGGGACGCCATGATTCGAGGTATTCCCGGTGGCAGACACCCAGCGGGCGGATCCGCCTTGGGCTTGCCGGCGGCTGCAGCGGCGCGAGCCGCTTGGTAACGGGCGGCAAACTCAGGCGTGAATGGCGGATTCTCCGGCTCACCCGGCTTTAAGTTGGTCTCCCAAATGACACCTTGCGTGCCAGACCATATACCCTCGAAGTCACGTGTAAGAAGCGGAGCGCTCGGCGCCTTTGGCGCCCCGTTGCTGGCATAGGCTACACACGCGCCAGCCAGCAGCGCTGCGCCGATCCACAAGCCTTTGCTAAGTAGTCGGCCAGCGGCGTCGCTGTTGCGTTCGGGAAGCATAACCGTATTTTGCACCTTATCCCGGTGCCTTTTGGCCGCCGACGCTGCCCAGCGTCTTGCCGTCGGCGAAACGACAGAACAGGAAATAACCTCCATGCGAACCGTCTTTCAACGGATTTACCACCAAGGTCAGTTGGTCGCCTGCTTTGAATGTTGTTTTAGTCCACCCTTCTCGGTAAAGCATGTTGGGGCTCGCCCCTTCGATGCTCCACTCCTGGTCTTCGCCCTTGTCATTTCGCACCAGGAACTGGACGAAGACATGCGGGTTTGTCCACTGATAATCCCTGACAGTGCCTTTCAGCGTGACTTGCTGCGTCCGATCGAACATCGCAAAGGAGTGATGGGCAACTGACAAGGTTGCACAAAAGACCCCGAATATGAAAAATGCGCCGCGGGAGATACTCATAGTAGTCGCCTAGCTAAACCTCGCATGCTAGCCGTTGAAAAGCTGCTTATCAAATTTCGTCTCACCGTACACCGGCAAAGCACACACAGCCACAGAATACATATGGCGAGCAATCTGCCCCCCATCGATCATTCTCTGATGTTCTCTTTGAATCCCGGCAGCTTCGACATTTGCTCGTAAATGCAAATGTGCTCCTCGATGTCCGCGTGGTCGTCCCGCGCCCAATGTTTTTTGTTGATCCACTCGCCTACCCAGTTATCGGGATCGGTCATCTTGAATTCGACTTGCAGCGTGTTGCGATCGGCACTCAACGTATAACGCTCGATGACATGCAGCTTGGTGCTCGCAGGAACCCCGGGTTGAATCCAGTGATGGTCATCCGTCATGCCCACCGTATCGACCACCAGGGCTTTGCCTTCCCAATGACCAATCGAATGACCGTTGTAGGTCTCGACAATCTCGTCCTCGGGAGGATGGCCGCGCCCGTCCGTATAAATCCAACGGATGTTGTTGTCGAACATCGAAATGAGCAGCACCTCGGTGGGCAACTGCACGATTTCGATCGGCCAATAGCGCGTCATGATCAGCGGCAATCCCAAAGGCCAGCAGGCTGCCGAGTCATCGCGCCACTCGAGTCCTTTCGCGGCATACGCCGCTTTCTTGGCGGTGGTCGCTTGAGCCGCCGGCGTCAACGGCGGCACCGGCAAGAATTGGTAAGCCGGCATCCCGGGGCCGCCTTCCATGACGAAGTTGTAGGTGCCCGTCATATCGAAGGGCGGCTTCGGCCGTGGCTTATCCAGATTGGCCTTGGCCAAGGCACCAAGATTCTTGCCCTCTAGCGCCGTCTGCGGAAGCGCCATGGGGGCAACTGCCAGCCCCCAGAGCAATAACACTGCGCTGAACGTGCCTTTGTGCCTCAGCACGGCGAATTTGCTGTTCATGGCTTGGGCTCCGGGCTGGGCGCCTTCAGGGGCTCGATCTTCGCGTCCAGTTCATGTCCATCCCGAAATGTGACCTTGACCAAATTGCCTCCCGGCGAACCATCGCGCAGAGGATTGATGCTGATCACGACCGTGTCTCCGGGATTCAGGCTGTTTCGCTTCCAACCACGGCGCACCAAGTAGCCGGGACCATTGGCTTCGACGCGCGATTCGGACGTGTTGCCGGACGCATCCTTCACCTCCAGAATGATCCAACTATGGGGGTTGACGAATCGAAACTCTTTGACGGTGCCTTCAATTTGCACCACCTTCTGCATATCGAACATCGCGTAGGAATGATGCGCAAAGGCCGCCGTGCTGCAGGCTGCAAATAGCAGCACGATGTTGCATATCTCCCTTCGGACTTTTAAGGCCTGCCGCATACGCATTTTCACCCTCATTGGAACTGGATGCATTGGTTAGCTCCGCGCAATACTTGGATCGGGATAGGAATGAGTGATTTTGGCGGGCGCCGAGCGGGAAGGCAGCGAAATTGATTCACTACAGCCCGGTTACGCGCATGCAATGCATGCGTTTCGGTCAATAGCCACTCCCAGTGCAAACACTCATATATATTCTTAGCAAGTTTAACACAGCGCAGCTAACCTACGCCATGTTATCCCAAGACGTTAAGTCCGGCACGCCGAACCAGTCCAATCGATTCTACCGAACAACAATATAAACAATGGCGATTCCGGACTCTGCGCCGCAAATGACGGTCAATCCGCATCAACTTTTGCCGCCTGTATCCGCGAGGGCATGGAGCTGCGAAACCACTTATGGATGGGATCTGCGTCAAACACAGGACTCCACGCCAAGCCAAGATAAAAGCTTTCGGATGGATACGGCAATTCAAGTGCCTTCACCGGATAAAGCGGCATCATGGCGTCGGCAATCGGCCTCGGCACCACTGACAGACAGTTTGAGCCCAATAGCAGGCGCGGTATCAAAAGCATCTGGCCGACCCGGGCCGCAACCTTGAGATCCAAGCCGCCCCAAGTAAAGGATATGCGGCTGGGATCGGTAATGACGGCATCGGGCTGAAAAATGATATGCGGGTAACGCATGAAATCGTCATTGGCCAATTTTACTTCGGTCGCCAACGGATGCTGGCTCCACATCATGACCACATGGTCCACAAAAAGCAGCCGTTCGAATCGAAGCGGCGCCGGGGCCAAATCTTGCAAGGCGAATTCGGGCAGGAACGCAAAATCGATCTCGCGGGATGCCATGCGCTCGCATAGCCTGGTATCGAATTCCATCAGGTGTAACGTCGTCCCGGGCGCCTCCTCGTGCAATAGCTCGATCGCCTGTCGCCCAAAAAGATAGGCGCATACGTCCGCCGAGCCAATCACCAATTCGCGCGTCGCGCTGCCTAGCTCAAGATCGCCCGGATTGAAAAAAAGCTGCAAAGACGTGCAGATTTCATCAAGAGGCGCAATCAATTCCATTGCACGCGGCGTCAGCTTCATTTCGCCGCCAATTCTCAGGAGGAGTTGGTCCTTGACCAGCACTCGCAATCTGGCGAGAGCATCACTGACTGCGGGCTGCGATAATCGCAGGGCCGCGGCCGCGCGTGACACTGACCCCGTCTTCAGCAGCATCTGCAGAATCGGCAGCAAATTGAGGTTCACGCTTCGCAACGACATCGGGGTTATGTTAGGTCGAGCGGATTGCAATTTCGAGTTTATCAATGCCCTTACGTTTGACACCCCAGGATAGAAATGGAACGATCACTAACATCTTAGCGAATAGCGCCGACGAACGGGGGGGAGTGCTCGAGTTGCTAACCGAACGTCTGCCATTCGCGGCTCCGGTTGCCCCATTTAAGCTCAGCGGCACGGTTTACGGGACGTTGCTGAACCACAAATCGGCGCTGGCGGCGCTGGGGGAAAAGCTGCGAGCGCCGCCATACCTAAAGGCACCCAACGCGCCGGTGCTGTATCTGAAACCGCGCAATACGTTGGCGGTAACGGGGGAGCGCGTCGTCATCCCGCAAGGCGTCTCCGAGTTGGCAATGGGTGCCTGCCTCGGACTATTCATAGGATCTACGGCCACGCGTCTTTCCGAAGCCCGCGCGCTCGAGGCTGTCTCGGGGTATTTGATCGTCAACGACATCAGCGTGCCTCATCCGGACTATTATCGACCGTCGGTCCGGTATATTGCGCGCGACGGCTTTTGCCCGGTTGGCCCTGTCTCGCCGCGCGCGGCCATCGACGATCCGGATGCGTTGCGGGTGCGTACGCTGGTGGACGGACGCGAGGTTCAGGTAGCGAGTACCCGAGATCTGGTTCGACCGATACGTCGGCTATTGACCGACGTGACGGAATTCATGACTCTGGCTCCCGGCGACATCCTCGCTGTCGGTACTGCCGCGCCGGCGCCCATGGTGCGCTCCGGGCAATCGGTCAAAATTGAGATCGACGGGTTGCAATCGCTGTTCAACAATTTCGTGAATGCCGCGTGAAGCGCGCCCGCGTCGCCTTCGCGGGGGCTATCCACGAGGCCGTGCCCCACGGCAATGCCGTCGCGAATTTCGAGTTGCAGCTCGCAGATGGGCGTATCGTGCACGAGGATCAGGTGGTGTGGCTGCCGCCCGTCGAGGCCGGTACGATCATCGCGCTGGGCCTCAACTATGCGGATCATGCGAAAGAACTCGCGCTCAATTCCCAAGATGAACCCTTGGTGTTCCTCAAAGGACCAGGCACCCTGCTGGGTCATCGCGGCCGCACGCGGCGGCCGGCGGACGTCGAATTCATGCACTACGAATGCGAGCTTGCCGTCATCATCGGCCGCCGGGCGTGCAATGTGGAGCGCTCCCAGGCCATGGAGCACGTAGCCGGATATTGCATTGCGAACGACTATGCCATCCGCGACTATCTGGAGAACTGGTATCGACCTAATGCACGTGTCAAGAATCGCGATGGCGCAACAGTCTTGGGGCCGTGGTTGGTCGATGCAGCCGATATACCGGTACCGGTAAGCCTCGCATTGCGAACCCTAGTCAACGGGAAAGTGACTCAGCAAGGGAATACGCGCGATTTGATCTTCGACATTCCGTATTTGATCGAGTATTTGAGTTCCTTCATGACACTGGCGCCGGGCGACCTCATCCTGACCGGAACGCCGCAAGGCGTGGTCAATGTTCTGCCGGGAGATGAAGTGGTGTGCGAAATCGAAGGTCTGGGCCGACTCGTCAATACCATCGCGGCGGATGATGAATTCGGCCTGACGCAAGTCGTAGGCGGCAGCGCATGAAGATTCAACATTTGATCAATGGCACCTTCGTCGAGGGCAACGACTATTTCGAGACCGTGAATCCCGCCACGCAGGAGACGCTGGCAGAAGTGGCGCGCGGGGGTAGCCGCGAGGTAGATGCGGGCGTCGCAGCCGCCAAGGCCGCCTTCCCCGCATGGGCGAGCAAACCCGCAGTGGAACGCGCTGCCGTGCTGCGCAAGCTGGGGGATCTCATTGCCAAGCATGTGCCCGAGATCGCCAAAACGGAGACCCAAGATACGGGTCAGGTAATCTCCCAGACCGGCAAACAGCTTGTACCGCGTTCCGCCGACAACTTTTATTACTTCGCCGAAATGTGCGTGCGGGTTGACGGTCACACCTACCCCACGCCCACTCACCTGAACTACACGCTGTTCCATCCCGTGGGCGTATGCGCGCTGATTTCGCCCTGGAACGTGCCGTTCATGACCTCCACGTGGAAGGTCGCACCCGCGCTCGCATTCGGCAACACCGCGGTGCTCAAGATGAGTGAACTCTCGCCCCTCACGGCGGCGCGGCTGGGAGAGTTGGCTCTGGAAGCGGGCATTCCGAAGGGGGTGCTCAACGTCGTGCATGGCTACGGCACCGAAGTGGGTGAACCGCTGTGTCAGCATCCGGACGTGCGCGCCATTTCCTTCACCGGCTCGACGGCCACGGGCAATCGCATCGTCAAGGCCGCGGGATTGAAGAAATTCTCCATGGAACTGGGTGGTAAGAGCCCGTTCGTCATATTCGAAGACGCCGATCCGGTACGCGCGCTCGATGCGGCGATATTCATGATCTTTTCCAACAACGGCGAGCGCTGCACCGCCGGTTCCCGCATTCTGGTGCAGCAGTCGATCTATGCCGAATTCGCGCAAAAATTCGCCGCTCGTGCGCGGCGCCTGAGTGTCGGCGATCCGCTGGACGAGAAGACCATCATCGGCCCCATGATCAGCGCTAATCACCTCGCAAAGGTACGCCGCTACATAGAGATGGGTCCGAAGGAGGGCGCCACCTTGCTGTGCGGCGGCCTGGAGCCGCCGGCGTTGAGCGGCGCGCTTCGCCAAGGCAATTTCGTTGCTGCGACTGTCTTTGCTGATGTCGATAACCGCATGCGCATCGCGCAGGAGGAGATCTTCGGGCCCGTCGCGTGCTTGATCCCATTCAAAGACGAAGCGGATGCCATCGCCAAAGCGAACGACATTCCCTATGGATTGAGCAGCTACATCTGGACCGAAAATCTGGGACGGGCGCATCGGGTGGCCGCGGCGATCGAGGCAGGTATGTGCTTCGTGAACAGTCAAAATGTGCGCGATCTGCGCCAACCTTTCGGCGGCACCAAAGCATCCGGAACGGGCCGCGAAGGCGGAACGTGGAGCTATGAGGTGTTCCTGGAGCCCAAGAATGTGTGCGTAAGTCTGGGCCACCACCACATCCCGCATTGGGGCATGTGAGAGTTGCACCGTGGCCAGCATCCGAATTTCGGCTTAAAGCATGTCTCACATGACGCTCGAATATAGCAGCAACCTCCGGGCCAAAGGTCGATTTGGCGCGCTCTGCCGCGAGCTCTCGCAGTACATGAGCACGCTGCGCGTGAATGGGGGCGCCGTATTTCCGCCCGGCGGCGTGCGTGTGCGGGCGATTGCCTTCGAGGATTTTTGCATTGCCGACGGTAGCCTCGCCGATGCGGCCTTCGTGCACGCCACCCTAAAGATCGGCGCTGGACGCAGTGACGCGGCGAAACAGGCGACGTGCAACGGCCTGTTCGAGATCATGAAAGTGCACTTCGCGGAGCAGTTTGCCAGTCAAGGTCTGGCGCTGTCGTTGGAATTGTACGAATTCAGCGAAAGCGGCACGTTGAAACACAACAACCTGCATGCCCGCATCAAGAAGGTCTGACGTTGCCGACCGCGACTAGGCGAGATCACATGCTGCCGCAAGAAACCATCCGCGCATTGGCCAAGCAATTGTACGACGCTCGTAAGAGCAGGGTTCAGCTTCGGCATTTCTCAGCCGATTATCCCAACATGACCATCGAGGACGGCTACGCTATCCAGCGACATTGGGTGCAGCTCGAGATCGCCGACGGCCGCTCGATTCGGGGACGCAAAATCGGACTGACCTCGCGCGCCATGCAGCAGGCCTCCCAGATCAACGAGCCGGACTTCGCGCCTCTCATGGACGATATGTTCTTCGAGACGGGCACCGACATTGCGATCGAGCGATTCATCGCACCACGCGTAGAGGTGGAGTTGGCGTTTGTGCTGGGCAAGCCGTTGCAGGGGCCGGGTGTGACTCTGTGTCAGGTGCTGCATGCCACCGAATATGTGATGCCCGCGCTCGAGATCATCGATGCACGCATCGAGCAATTTGACCGCGACACCAAAGCTATGCGCAAGGTAGTCGATACCATCGCGGACTTTGCCGCCAATGCCGGGATCGTGTTGGGCGGACGGCCCGTGAAGCCGGAAGCAATGGATCTACGTTGGGTCGGGGCGCTGCTGTATAAGAACGCGGTTGTCGAGGAAACAGGGCTGGCGGCAGCCGTGCTCAATCACCCCGCCACGGGTGTCGCCTGGCTCGCCAACAAGATTGCACCTTTCGGCGAACAGTTGAATGTCGGCGACATCGTCCTCAGTGGATCCTTCACCCGACCGACCCAGGCCGTGCGCGGCGACGTGCTGCACGCGGATTATGGCTCTCTTGGCAACATTTCCTTGCGCTTCGTCTGACTTGTTTGCCATTTCTCATTGAGGGGGGCTCATGATTTATACGAATCGTTCCGGGTTCAAGGCGTGCACCTTCGCGATTGCCAACGCTGCGCTGCTATTGACGGTCGCCTGCTTGCATCCGGATGCTCCGCGCGCCGATACCCACTCATCGAGTAAGGCGAAGTCCGCGATCCCTGATTGGAACGGCGTGTGGGTCATCGCCGATAGCTTCATGGACAAGCAGGACGGGGCATCAGTCGCCGCGCCGGGCAGATTCGATCCGAGCCAGACGCGCTCCGCCAATTTGCCGCTGTTTAAGGGCGACTACCTGAAGAAGGTGCTCGAACAGCAAAATGCCCAGCGCGATGGACGTCCGGTGCAAGATCGCGGAGCCCAGTGCCTTCCGCAGGGAATGCCATCGTTCTGGGGCGGCCCGTATGCATTCGAGATCGTGCAAACGGACAAACAGATCAACGTGTACCAGGAGTGGAACGAGCAGACGCGCCGTCTCTATCTGGATGGTAGACCACATCCGAGCGCTGACGTCCTGGACCCTTCATACAATGGCCATTCCATCGGCACCTGGCAAGCCGGCGTGCTCCACGTAGACACGGTCGCCATCCGCGCGGATACACAGCTGCGATCGGGAGTCGGCAGTGTGGGTGGTAACCACAGCGAAGACCTACACATCACGGAGCGTTTCACCAGCGAAGGTAAAGATCGGCTCAAGGTTGAGGAGACGATCGAGGATGACAAAGCCCTAGAGAAACCTTGGCTGCTCGTCATTCATTTGCACCGCAAGCAGAACATGCAGGTGGCCGAATATGTTTGCGAAGAGAACAATCGTAACCCGGTGGGCGACGACGGCGTGACTCGCACTACCCTGAAGAGTCAGTGAGGCTGCTCGCGGGCTGCACAATTTGGAGTTTTCGTAGTGCGCGCGCTTAAACTATCGTAAGTGCCATCGCCGGAGCCGCTATGCCAGCAACGAGAATAAACGAGCTAGATGAGCTGGTCCGCTCGACGTCGCGCAGTAAGCCGTCTATTGCTCTCGTCATTCTACTGCTTGCAACCCTCTTGAAGCGTTCCGCCAATATGGCTTACAACGCCGAGCTGGGTCTCTCTTCCGTCGCGTGGACGATAATCGCCAGGTTGGGAGCGGATGGACCGATGACGCAGACGGAACTTGCAGAGCGTTATCTGATAGACAAGGGCCAGCTCAGCCGAACAGCAGTCGAGCTCACCGCCAAGGGTCTGCTCCTTAGAGAAAAACGGGACTGGCGCACAATCGAACTACGGATTTCAGCTAAAGGGCGCAAGGTTTTTTCGATGATAACGCGCATAAGAAACAGCCGGCATCGTGCCTTGGTTGCCGGAATAACGGAAAGCGAGCTCCGCACTCTCTACAAGGCGCTGGATAAGTTGAAATCCAACGCTGGGGCCCTTCTGAACCAGTTAAGCACCGAACAGTCGGGCGAGTAAGCGCAGCATACTAAACTGCACTTCCTTATAGGGGTGGTGCCATCACTCAGAATACGGCGTGATCGCCGCGCTCCGGCGCTGCGCTACCCTGAACCAGGCGCACGTAGAAATTGAACAGCGTCTCAGTCCCTGTAGACGGTGTGCTAGCCGCATCATAACGGCCGCTCTCCGAATTCCAGAGCAACATGGATTCCGTTGCATAATAACGCCCGATGCGGGCGAGCTCAGCCTTCGCAGCGAGCGCGGGTGCGACGCGTCCCAGGACTTCAAGGACGCCAATGATGCCACTCAGCAGGGCGACGGGCACCTGTCGAATGCGAAGTGGTCGATTCATGAGCGCAAATAGGTATTCGGCTTGTTGCCGCGGCGTGATTGCATCCCCCGGCCCACCGATAGCCAGCACGCAATTGCGGCGGCGCTCATCGCTCAGGCAATCGGCGATGTAATCGGCGAGGTCGCTGTCGCTGATCGGCTTGCACGATGTGAGCGTACCGTCTCCGAACACGAGGAACGGCTTGCCCTGCTTGATCCGCTCGACCTGTCCACACAGCGACTTGAAGAACGCCGTGGGACGTATGATCGTGTACGCCATTCCTGATTCCCGCAGCGTGTTCTCGAAGGCCAGCTTGGCAAATTGAAACGCGAGTTGCGGCTTCTGAACGCAGATAGCCGACAGCAGCAGCATATGGACCACACCGGCTTTCTGGCCGGCTTCGAGTGCGTGCACATGCGCCTGGTAGTCGACGGCCCACGCGTCCGCGGGCGCACCGGTGCGCGAGGCCATACACGAAACGAGCGCATCGAAACGCTCGCCTCGAATTCCGTCTCTCGCCAAGGACAGAGGATCGGTAATGTCTCCGAACCGGACTGTCGCCCCCGCGAGCAGCTTCGCGCTGTTGCTTGCGGTGAGCGTTCCGCCGACTCCCGCGCGGGGTCGCACGAAGCAGACGACATCATGGCCGCGCCGAACCAGGGCTTGCACGCAAGCCCGGCCAATGGTGCCCGTGGCGCCCAGCACGAATATGCGACGCTGGTCTGAGTCGAGACGCATCGTGATCTGCATCGAGGGGTTGGTTGATGATGCCGGCCAATGTGCAAGATTTATGGCCGCCACACAAGGTTTCCCATAGCCCGCCGCATCAATTAGCATGGATTTGTGCCTGAACCTCACGACCTGAAACAAGCCCGAGCGCAATTGCATCGGCGAGACTACGACCTCCCCGCTTTTGCGTTTGGGCCCAAGTCCGCGCAAGGAGAACGAAGCAGGAGCGGCTGGTGAAAGCGGTGCTGCTCACACTCGGCAGCCTGGCATGCGCGGCGATCATCGCGGCGGGGATCTGGGCCTGGACCCCAGATCGGCCGCGTGACCTACTCGAAAGGAAGTATTGGGACTCTGCCACCCGTTACATGGAGATCGGTGGCACCTCCCTGCGCGTGCGAATTACCGGACCGCAGCATGCGCCGGCGGTGCTCTTGCTGCACGGATTTGGCTCCAGTCTTGAAACTTGGGAGTCCTGGGCGCAGACGCTCAGCGACGCTTATCAGGTGGTGCGGTTCGACCTGCCGGGTTGCGGAATGTCGGAAGCGGATCGCACCGGAAGCTATGGCGATGCGCGCAGCCTTGAGCTGGTGAAAGGACTGATGGATAGACTGCGCATCGAGAAAGCCGCACTGGTAGGCAATTCGATGGGCGGGCGTATTGCATGGCGCTTTGCAGCCGCATTTCCTGAGCGAACGCGTAAGCTCGTTCTCATTTCTCCGGACGGTTTCGCAAGCCCTGGATTTCAATACGGCAAAGCGCCGCAAATACCAGCGATATTGAATGTGATGAAGTACTTCTTGCCGCGTGCCCTACTACGCACCAACCTGGCGGCCGCCTACGGCGATCCGAGTCGGCTCAGCGACGCGGTAGTGGATCGATACTACGAATTGCTGCTGGCTCCCGGAAACCGCGAGGCAATGATCAAGCGCATGCAGCAGAGTGTGCTGGAGGATCCGATTCCGAAATTGCGGCAGATCACCGCACCTACGCTTTTGCTCTGGGGGAAGAAGGACCAGTTGATACCGTTCTCGAATGCCGCAGATTACCTCGGCGCGCTCGGGAACTCGCGTCTCATCTCATTTGCCGATCTCGGACATGTACCGCACGAGGAATCACCGGCCGAGTCCCTCGCCGCGGTGGCGCAATTCCTCTCGATTTAAGCTTGTGTGAGCGCGGGCGCAGTTCAGCTCGTTGTCATACTTTCCCTACATCGCTGGCAGCCAAGGATAGCTAAGCTTGCCAAGGGGTCATGCCCACTTTTTCAACTAACTACATGTTGAAAGCGATTAAGCGTGGTCTGGCTGGGTGCGGGCACTAAACCCATTGCTGTAGCGAAGTTCGGCATTTACGGCCCTTGGAAGCGAGATTGATTCCTCGAGCGGCCCATATCGCCTTGAGCACCCTCAAGCACAAGTCCCTGCATGGATCAGTTTGGCGGCGAGGGGTCGGGCAGCAGTATGCAAAGCCTTTATATTCGCGGGTCGAGGCTCGTCACAGTCGCTGTGTGTGTCGTCATTTGGAGCGGCCAGACGTACGCGGGTGATGAGGATCTGACGAGCTTGAGTCTAGAACAGCTCATGAATGAGCCGGTTACATCGGTGTCCAAAAAATCGACCAAGTTGAGCGAATCTCCCGCGGCAATTTCGGTCGTGACGCAGGAGGACATCCGGCGCTTGGGAATAACCACTTTGGCGGAAGCGTTGCGACTCGTGCCGGGAATGGATGTGGCTCGAGTTTCGTCCTCTGAATGGGCGGTGAGCGCTCGCGGTTTCAACAATCAATACGCCGGCAAGCTGCTCGTATTGATAGACGGCCGAACCGTCTACACACCGTCAACCGGCGGAGTGTCCTGGAATGCACAGGATGTCATGATGGAGGATGTGGATCGGATCGAGGTGATTCGTGGACCCGGAGCGACGCTGTGGGGCGCGAATGCGGTCAATGGCGTCATCAATATCATTACCAAGCGAGCCCAGGATACGCAGGGCGCACTGGTTGCCGCAACCGAGGGCACTCAAGAGACGCCGCTGTTCGCGGCGCGCTATGGGGGCCAAACCGATACAGACCTCTCCTATCGAGTATACGCCAAGTACTTCGACCGCCCCGGATTCAGCGACCCGACCGGCACAATCGACACAGGCGCGTGGCACACGCTTCGCGGCGGCTTTCGCGCCGATTGGACCTCACATTCCGTAGACACTGTGACGCTGCAGGGCGATGCTTACAACGGTACGGCCGGCGAGCAGATCGGCGCGGTCAGTCTTACACCGCCGAGCGTGACCCTGCAGAATGCCGTCGAACAGAATAGCGGCGCCAACCTGCTCGGCCGCTGGACGCGCAATTTTTCTGCAGGTTCGGCACTCACGTTGCAAGGTTTTTTCGATCATGTGATCCAGGGCAACGGTAACGGCGCGGAGCATCGCGACACCTACGACATCGAGTTACAACACCGCTTCGGTTGGGGTTCCATCAACGATTTCTTGTGGGGCGCCGGCTACCGGTTCGCATCGATTACAAACACGCAGAGCTTCGATCTAAGCTGGGACCCGGACCACCAGGATATCCGCCTCTTCAATTTCTTTGTGCAGGACGAGATCACGGTCGTGCCCAATCGGCTGCACGTGACACTGGGATCCAAGTTCGAGGATAGCAATCTCGATGGCGGCAAGAATATAGAACCTAACCTGCGAGCGGCGTGGACGCCGACCGACCGTCAAACCGTCTGGGCGGCGGTGTCGCGCGCGGTACGAACGCCTGCGCTGTTCGAACTCGATGGTCGGTTGAACGTCGCGGCGTTTCAGCCGGGTCCAGCCAGCCCCCCGGTGCTGTTCGCCGTACTGCCAAATCCACAGCTCAAGTCCGAAAAGCTGGTGGCGTACGAGCTGGGATATCGATTTGCGCCGACCACGAAGATTTCGGTCGACATCGCAAGCTTCATCAATCGCTATTCCGATCTGATAGTGGTCGAAACTGGGACATCACCGTTATTCGAGTTGATCCCGGCGCCCGCGCATATTCTGTCACGTGCGCCAGAAGCAAATATTCCGAACGCCCAAAGCCATGGAATCGAGGTGTCGGCGCAATGGCACGCCCTGCAGGCTTGGATGCTGACCGCCAGCTATACCTGGTTGCACATGGATGCCCCCAATGATCCCCTGGCGGCCCTGTCAAGTCCTGAACACCAGTTTCAGATTCGCTCGTATCTTGATCTTCCCTTTCAACTGGAACTGAACGCGGCGCTTTACTATGTCGACACAATCAGCGTGCAGTCGGGAGCGCTGTATGTGCAAATTCCGTCGTACGTGCGTGCCGACGTCGGTCTCCTTTGGAAACCGGAAAGGCGGTGGTCGTTGGGCGTCTGGGGCCAGAATTTGCAGGACCCTAGGCATGTGGAATTCGCCAGCCAGAGCGTACTCAGCGAGGTGCCCCGATCGATCTTGGGCAAAGTCACGTGGAGCTTTTGAGTGGCCGACGCGCAGCCCCGTCGGTTACCGGCACCAAAACTCAACGATTGCCCGCAGCTAGGGTGCTCATCATCGCATGCGGGTATTGGATGCTGCATCATCTCACGCCCTGCCACGCTGGGGACCTCCCGGACACCGTTCGCGAGGATCACCTTCGCGCTGGGTATCTGCTCAATTTCGCGAAGTTCGTGGAGTGGCCGAGCTTGGGCGCCACGGATGTATTGAACATCTGCTTCGTAGGTGGCATGGGAATTCGTGACTCATTCGCTGCCGGCGCAGCCGGCAAGCAGGTCGGAACGCATTCGTTTGTCACACGCGCGCTCTCCGGTCGCGCATCACCCGAGGGCTGCCAGGTGCTGTATGTCGAGGCCGCTGCGCCCTTCGCGCGGGAATATATCGGTACCGTCGCGAACCCTGCGCTGCTGACGGTTGGTGATGCACAGGACTTCTTGATGAACGGCGGTATCATCGAACTGTTCTCGGACAGCAATCGCTTGCGCTTCAACGTCAACCTGGATAATGCACGGCGAGCGGGTTTACGAATCAGTTCAAGCTTGTTGCAACTTGCATCACGCATCGAGAACTCGGGACACTGATGCAACGGCTTACAGCGCTACGCATCCGAACGCAACTCATGCTGTTGATGAGCGTGGCCATCGGCATGGCGCTGTTCATCGCGGGCGCGGTGGTCGCCATAACCACCTATCGATCCGGTCATCAAGCCCTCATCCAGCGCTTGCAGACGCAGGCCGATATCACCGCCATCAATAGTTCGGCGGCAGTGGCCTTCGACGACGCCGAGGCGGCGACGCGAACGCTCAAAAGCTTGGGGGCGGATCGAGCGATCGTGCTGGCGCAGCTGCTGCGCATGGACGGATCGCCGCTGGCGCGCGAGATGTTCGGCAAGGCCCTCCCGACAGAAGGCAAATTTGTCGAAGTGAGTGCTAACGTGATGTTGCCGCAACGCATCGGATCCGTTCGGTTGCGGGCGACGACGGCGGAAGTCGATGCGACGATCGCACATCAGCTCGGCCTACTGGGCGTGGTCTTGACCGCGGCTCTGCTGCTCACGCTGACCGCCGCCGCGTCGCTTCAGGAAATCGTCTCCCGACCCATTGCGGCGCTGGCGAGTGCGGTCGCCGAGGTGACGCTCTCGCGTGATTTCAGCGTGCGCGTTCCCGCGGACGGCTCGCGTGAGGTCCGGGAATTAGTGGAGGCATTCAACTCCATGCTGGTGGAACTCGACGCCGGTGCGCAGCGATTAAAGAATTATCAATTGGGACTGGAGCAAAAGGTCGAGGCGCGTACGGCGCAGCTGGGGGCAGCCCTCAAAGAGGCGCAGCAAGCAGTGCAAGCGAAGGCAGAATTCCTCGCCAACATGAGCCACGAAATTCGCACGCCGATGAACGGTGTCATCGGGATGTTGGACCTGCTTCACGGTTACGCGCTGCCATTCGAGGCACATAGCATGCTGGAGACCGCACGCAATTCCGGGGATGCGCTCCTGACGTTGATCAATGACATTCTGGATTACTCCAAGATCGACGCCGGCAAATTGACACTCGAGAATATTGACGTTGAATTGCGACCGATCGCGGAGGAAGTCGCAACGTTGTTCACTCGGCAGGCCAAGGCGAAGGGGGTGGAACTGAGCTGTGCGGTTCACAACGATGTGCCCCAATTCGTGGGTGGCGATCCGACGCGCGTGCGGCAAATCATGGTTAATCTTATCGGTAACGCGGTAAAATTTACGGAGCACGGCGAGGTGCTGTTGGGCATTCGTGTCCGTCCAGGTGGCGGCGCGAGCGATACGATTGCAACCAAAGGGCAACGCATCACGATGCAGTTCCTGATTCGGGATACTGGTATCGGCATGAGCCAGGAAGCGCAAGAGAAACTATTCAGCGCCTTCACGCAAGCAGACAGCTCGACCACGCGCAAGTACGGCGGAACGGGTCTCGGACTTGCGATCACGAAAAAGCTCATCGACGCCATGGGCGGCTCGATCAAGGTGACATCGAAGCTCGGCCGTGGCGCCACTTTCAGTGTCTATTTGCCCATGGAAGTGCGCTCGACAGGGGCAGTGGCGCGCCCGCGGAGTCTGCGCGGATTGAAAGCCCTGATCATCGATGACAACGCCACCAATCGCCGCATTCTCGAGCACTACCTCAAGGACGATGAGAGTGAGTACGAAAGCGCAAGCTCTGCAAAAAGCGGGCTGAAAGCGGCACGAGCCGCCGTGGATGCAGGCTCGCCGTTCGATGTGGTGTTGTTGGATTATCAGATGCCGGAACTGGACGGCATGGATTTTCTGCGCGAGCTGCGCGGCGACCCCGCGATTGCCAGCACGAAGTGTATCGTTTTGAGCTCGTTGGGGGACCGTGTGGCGGAGGCAACCGAATTGGGCGTCTCGGCGTGGCTGACCAAACCGGTACGCAAAGCGCAGCTGCGAAGCCTGCTGGCTCGGGTGACAGGGCGGGATGACGGAGGCCCAATCGAAATCCGGCGCGAGACGCTCCCCGCGCTGTACACCGGAGCCAGGGTATTGCTGGTCGAGGACAATCGCGTGAACCAAGAGGTCGCGTCGCGCATGTTGAAGACTTTCGGCATCGACACGCGCATCGCGGACAATGGTGAGAAGGCGATCGCGGCGATTCAGGCAGAGCCCTTTGACCTGGTGCTGATGGATTGTCAGATGCCGGTGATGGACGGGTACGAGGCGACGCGCGCGGTGCGCGCCTGGGAACGGGATCATGCGGGCGGTCCCGTTGGACGTCGCGTGCCGATAGTCGCCATGACGGCCAATGCGTTGGTGGGCGACCGGGAGAAATGCCTGGCGGCCGGAATGGATGAATACCTCGCAAAACCGATAAAACGCGACATCCTGGCCGTCGCGCTGTCCTCCTGGTTGAAGCCGCAGCGCTTCGACTCGGCAGCAAAATCCATGTCCGGCGCTCGCGCGACGGGCGACCTGCCACTGCCCGACATGGCGGTGGCGATCGCCTCGACAGTGGACGCGGTGGTGATCGCGGAACTGCGTGCATTGATGGGTGATGACTTGGCCGAGATCATCAAAACGTACCTGTCCGATACGTCCGCGCAAATCAGGGCCATGGAAGCCGCGCTCGCGCAACGCGATCTCGCCGTGCTCTGCCGCTGCGCACATAGTTTAAAGTCGAGCAGCGACGCAGTGGGAGCCATCGCGGTGCAGTCACTGTCGAAGGCGCTCGAATTGCATGTTCGAGCCCAGGGTGGAATCGAGGAAGCGCAACGGCTCGTCGCGGCCATACGGTCGGCTTTCGACGTCGCCAGCCCCGAGTTCCAGCGAATCCAAGCGATAGAGCATCACCGGCGTGGCGCCAACATTCCCACGCGCGATCGCGCCGTTTTCTGACAAGGCGGGAATTACGGCTGGATACACTAACTGCCACCGTGACTGTTCCATCTGAAACGAGCACCGTGAGATCACGCTCTTTTGACCCTCCGCAAGAGCCGGAGTGGCATCGCATGATCGCGGAAGCCGCCTACTACCTTGCCGAGAAGCGCGATTTTGTCGGCGAGCATGCCCTCGACGATTGGCTCGCTGCAGAGCAGCAGGTTAGGCAAAATATATAGTGGTCCCCTCCCCTGGCGGCGATTCGCATTCAGCCGAACCACAACTGGCATCGGGACACTCGACCGAGCTAGGTTGCACTACGATCGTTGCCGCAAAACTCCCGGAGCGCTGCCGAACTGCGAACGGAATAGTCGATTGAAGTGCGATATGTTTTTGAACCCGTGCGAGTACGCTATGTCACTGATCTGCCGTTTCCTGGAAGCAGGATCTTCCAGATCGCTGCGACACCGTTCCAACCTCCGTCTTCGGATCCAGCGGGCCAGTGATTGTCCCTCTCGTTGGAAAAGTTTATTCATGTACCGTACGCTCACTCGATTAGCAAGGGCTATCGCCGCTGGCGATAAAGTCTCATCGTCTAGTCTCGAATCGATCGATTCCTGCACACGACGCAGCAGCGCGGCGGAGCGCGACGTGGGCGTGCTAACAGAGACTCGAGGGCAGCGAGACAAAGCGATGCCCAGAAGGTCCAGTAGATTGTTGGCGACTCGATTGGCTTCGGGAGCATAGAGCCGCGGCGCTTCGGCGAGCGCCGCGCGCAGCATTTCGGACGCAACGTGCCCAACTCCGATGTGGCCGTCGATTTTGGATGCCATGATATCCGAGACGTTTTGCAACCGCCCTTCCAGCCTATGGCGAGGCGTGCGAACCCATAATGCGTCAAATCCCTTGGGCACATCTATTGAATACACACGTGTGCTGTCGAGAATGGCGATGTCTCCGGTTTGCAGAGCAGCCGTGTGACCGTCCTGCCGTAGCGTAGCTCCGCCGGACAGCAAGAACCCTATAAAGAAATTATTGTGGGTTGAAGCGCGAATCAAGCGTTCAGATCGCGTCACTCGATGGGCTTGGCCTGAAGTCAGGGTTCGTTGGAACGTTAGATCGCCGAAAGGATATTCAAAAATCTTTCCGCCGACTGGCTGGCCGACATCGTTGCCAAGCTGCTCAAACTCTAATTCCACGAACGTAGCGGAAAGTAAGGCTGACCACGATCGACCCGCGCTGCCTAACTCGTAGGCCATCGGTTTTTTGAAATCAGTGGTCGCCAAAGCCGAAATCGCGTTGCGTTTTACCACTTTAACTCCCGATTAGCCGTTTTTTTGCGCAAGCCTTGCTATCATCCCACAAAGCGCGGCTGTAGCGAAAAAGTCAAGTTTTCGAACCAAATCGGACACAGCGCTTGATCGAATGTCACGCGACCCATTTCTTCCATATCGGTGCAATACAGTCAAAATTTCGCGAAAAACCTTATGTTGGAAGATCATTTGGAGACGCTTTCCAAAAAAAGCGACCGTTCCGAACCTCGGTTCCAAATTAGCAAAGCAAATGGGCCAGGACTGCAAAGAATTACGGGTAAGTCACGTCCATACTTCGCGCCACCGCTGCACTGCGATTGCAATGCCAGGCCAGACGACGGGGAAGTTGGGAAACAAATGAAATCAAAAAAATGCGGCTTCATCGTCGCGGGATGGATGCTGGCGGTCGTATTCGAAAGGGGTTCACTATGAACGCCATTGAAGAATCGACTACCGTCGGCATCTCAGGCGCTCCCGGAGTAGGCCCTCTAAGCTGGCCCCCTCAACCGCGCGTCAAACTCGGCATGACCGGCGCCGAAGCAGCCCTGTCCGACACGGAGGTCGCATTTCAGGACACGGCGCGCGCCTTCGCTGAAAAGGTCATGCGGCCCACTGGACAGAAGCTCGATAAATTGACGCCGGAACAAGTCATCGCCAAGGACTCGCCTTACTGGGCATTCCGCGAGCGTTACCTGCAACTTGAAATAAATCCGGTGACCCTGGGTGCCTTGCCGATGCCTGAGCTGGCACGCGTCCTGCCGATGATCATGGAGGAGTTTGGCTGGGGAGACGGCGGCTTGTCTATAACTATCGGAGCGTGCCAACTGCCACCGCTGTTAGCACTGATTTTCGGTAAACAATATTTGTTGGAGCGCTATCCTGTCGAAAAAATCGGTTGTTGGGCCATTACTGAGCCCGATCACGGATCCGACGCGCTCGACCCCAGCAAGCAAATTTTTCATCCTCAAGGGCAATACGGGCGTCCTAACTGTGTCGCCACTTTGCGCGGCGATAAAGTGGTTTTAAATGGTCAAAAATCGGCTTGGGTGTCGAACGGGCCCATTGCCGAAGTGTGCGTACTTTATGCTTCGGCCGACCGCGGAAGTGGACCGGATCCAGAACACGGGGTAGTCATGATCGTGCCGATGGATGCCAAAGGGATCAGCCGCGGCAAATCCATCGACAAGCTAGGACAACGCGCTCTACCCCAAGGCGAGATTTTTTTTAACGATGTTGAGCTGTCAGCTGATCATATCGTCGCCGGCCCCGAGGACTTCCAGCGTGCCGTGTACGCAATTCACTGCGAAGCCAACCTGCAAATGGGCGCTATCTTTACCGGCGTAGCGCGCAGCGCATTCGAAATTGCCTATCGCTACGCCCACGAGCGCAAGCAAGGAGGCGTGCCTATTTATCGGCATCAGTCGGTCGCCCAACGCCTCTTTCACATGTATCGCAAAGTCGAGGCTTCACGTGCACTTACCAGGCGTGTTGCCTTATTCAATGTGACGAGTTCCATGCCGGCACTGCAATCCGCTATGGCAGCGAAGGTGACCGCGACTCAAACCTCGTTCGAGGTGGCTTCCGATGCGCTGCAAATGCTCGGCGGCAACGGCAACACGCGCGAGTATCCCATAGAGAAGATCTTCCGTGACGCGCGCGCCTCCATGATTGAGGATGGATGCAACGAAATACTCTCGATTAAGGGCGGCTATCAAATGATGGATAGCGATCTCGTTTAGAAGTGAGCCATGAAACTAAACGCCATTATTGCCGGTGTCGGGATGACTCGTTTCTCTAAGCATCGCGATCGAACTCTAAAGTCTTTGGCCGGAGAGGCGATCAACGCGGCGCTGCTTGACGCAGGACTCGAGGCTAAGGATCTGCAAGCCGCCTACATGGGCAACGCAGCTGCGGCGTTCATCACGGGTCAATTGTGCGTTCCCGGCGAAATCGTCCTTCGAGATTTGGGGATCGGCAGCATTCCCGTCATCAACGTCGAGAATGCCTGCGCAACTGCATCTACGGCGTTGAATCAAGCGGCAGCCATGGTCACCTTCGGCGCCTACGATGTGGTGTTGGCGTGTGGGTACGAGAAGTTGACGCACGAGGACAAATCCAAGTCATTCGCAGTCTTTGCTGCTGCTGTGGATGTTGAGGCAATGGACGAACTGGCCGCATCCGTCGACGCCAAAATGCGTGCCGTCGGCATCGAACCGGACCCCGCTCAAGCGGCGGGCAGGTCACTCTTCATGGACATTTATGCCACCGAAGCGATTGCTCACATGCAAAAATACGGCACCACACAGGCACAGCTCGCGGCCGTATCCGCCAAGAACTCGCGGCATGGACATTTAAATCCGCGCGCCCAATTTCGCGAGGAAGTGTCGGTCGCGCAAGTGCTTGCCAGCCGCGAAATTGTTTATCCTTTGACGCTGCCCATGTGCTCGCCGATTGGCGATGGAGCAGCAGCAGTGATCCTTGTCAGTGAGCGCAAAGCGCGCGAACTCGGGCTTAAGAAGCCGGTGTCGATTCGTTCGTCAGTGCTGCAATCTGGCTGGGATCACGCAGACACGGACACTGCGGCAGTGTTTCGCCGCGCGGCAGATGCTGCCTACTCTGAAGCCGGAATTGGACCTGCGGATCTCGACGTGGTGGAGTTGCACGACGCCTCAGCGTCATCGGAGATCCTTCATACCGAATACCTAAGGCTCTGTGCGGACGGCGCCGGAGGCCCCCTAGTGGAATCGGGAGCAACCAGCCTCGGCGGCGCGATTCCGGTAAATCCGTCGGGCGGACTGCTACGCAAAGGACATCCCATCGGTGCGACGGGTATCGCACAGATCGTGGAACTCACGGAACAACTTCAAGGCCGATCCGGCGCCCGACAAGTGGACGGCGCGCGAGTGGGCCTCGCGGAAAACGGCGGGGGTTATGTTCGTGGCGACGTCGCCGCGCTGGTCGTAACCATCATTGCTAGCTGATTAAAATGCCCGTGCCTGACCTTTTCATCATCGCGAATTTGATCGCCGAACGTGCGCGGAGCCATCCGGATGAGGCCGTTCTCACCTTTGAGAACAACGGTGAGGTCGAGACCCGGACCTATCGTCAATTGTGGGACAACGGCCAGCGACTCGCCGCAGCACTGGATCAACGAGGCCTGAGGAAAGGCGATCGGTTTGCCGTGCTGCTGCTTAACCACCCTGAATTCGTTGAAGCGATGATCGCATCGGCTATTCTCGCAACCGTGTTCGTGCCGATTGATCCGCGAGCGCGCGATGCGAAGCTTGCATACATGCTGAACAATTCCGGATGCGTGGGGGCCATCTGCGGGCATTACGCCCTCGAGAATTTGCAGGACGTTGCAGTTCGAGTTCCCAAAATCGCGTGGGCCTATGTGCTTGGGGCGGACGGCGGCCAGTTCCAACGGCAATCTAACTTCGCGCTGTATTCGCTCGAAGAGGCGCTGGCAGCGCCATCACCCGCTGTGATCGAGGTTCGCACGCAAGACGCCCGAGAGCCGATGCAAGTCATGTATACGTCCGGGACCACTGGTGATCCGAAAGGAATCGTGGTCCCACACCAACGTTTCGGCACGGTATCGAATCACGGTGAAGCCGTTTTCGGTTACCGACATGATGATCGGCCTTATACCGGACTGTCATTGACTCACGGCAACGCTCAATTCGTTACGTTGGGCCCATCACTAAAAATGGGTCTTCACGCCGTGATCAGCCGCAAATTCTCGAAGTCTCGTCTATGGGACATTGTGCGACGCTTCGAGTGCACCACATTCGCGCTGCTCGGCGGAATGGTAACGGCCTTGTATAGCGAACCGGCGCGACCTGACGATGCGAAAAATCCCGTTCGCCTTGTTATCAGCGCTGGCATGCCCGCGGCGATTTGGGAAAATTTCGCGAAACGATTCGGCGTCGACATTTTTGAGTTTTATGGCGCGGTCGAGGGTGGCATGGCTTTTCAGCGGCCAGGTGAAGGACCGATTGGAAGCTGTGGGCGCGCGGCGCCGGGGCTGATCGCCAAGGTCATCGACGATAAGGGCGTTGAAGTCCCACGGGGTTCCTCGGGTGAGCTTATCTTCCAACTGTCAGACGGTCCCTTTCCCCCCGTCCAATATTTGGGCAATCCAGATGCGTCGGTCAAGAAAACAGCAGGTGGCTGGTTGCGATCTGGGGACATCGTCCACATGGATGGGGACGGCTGGATTTTCTTCGAATACCGGGCAGGCGGTGGAATTCGCCGTAACGGCGAGTTCATCAGTCCGGCGCTGATCGAGAAAGTTCTCGCCGAGCACCCGGACATCGACGATACCTTTGTCTATGGAATCGCAAACGCCAGCGGAGCGCCTGGCGAGAGGGACATCGTCGCCTCCGTGGTCACCAAGGGAAACGCGCCACTGGATGCACGAGCGCTCATACCTTGGCTTCACTCTCGGCTGGAAACTTCGATGTTACCCGACCTAATACAACCGGTTTCCGAGATTCCGAAAACCGCATCCGAAAAACCTCAGGAGCGGTTCCTGGTCGATCTCTTGAAAAGCAACCCTGATCAAATCATCAACGTCAACGCATTTGCGAGGACGCCAAAATCAACCGAGGAGAAAATAAAATGAGCAAGCCGCAAGTGGTGCTTTACGGAGCCAGCGGTTATACCGGCTTACATGTTGCGTGGAAGCTCGCGGAACGAGGCATCCCGTTTCTCGCCGCCGGGCGAAACAAGGAACGTCTGGAGAAACAACTAGCCGCGATGCCCGAACTCAAGGGCGCGAATTACGAGGTCGCTGCGGTCAACCATAATGAACAGAGCCTGACCGAACTGTTTCGCGGGCGCAAAGTCGTTCACAATTTGGTAGGTCCCTATATGCAACTGGGCGAACCCGTGGTGCGAGCCGCGCTCGCCGCAGACCTCCATTATCTCGACGCAACCGGCGAGCAAGACTGGATGATGCATATTCGGGAGAAGTATGGGGCAGCGTTTGCAGCCAAGAACCTAACCCTCGCTCCAGCGACCGCATCGATGTGGAACTCCGGATTGCTGGCCGCAGAGGCGGTTCTCGAGAAGGACGGCGTTGATTCGATCGATCTTCTTTACACGCTTAACGGCATCCCGTCGGTGTCCTCCACGCTGTCGTTCATGCGAATGTGTTGCCAACCGCAGATGTACCTCTCCAACAATGCCTTGGTCCCATGGTCTGCCGCGACCGGTGTTCAGGTCAGCGTTCCCGGCGTACACCAGGTATTGACCGCGTTGCCCTGGAGCGGTGGCGGAGAATCTCTATTTTTCCAACATGATCCCAGGGTGCGCAATTGCACGACCCTAGTGGCCTTTCGCAATCAAGCGCTAATGGCCATGTTGATTCCCAAAATGACGGAATTTCAGCAACGCTACGCCCACTTATCGAGTGTAGAACAAGAAGCGGCAACGAACGCTTGGGCCATGGAAATCGCGCCCAAGGGCGAGATGTCGCGCGAGGACTACAACCAGCACCGCGTGCTATTTACCTGTCATGGTCGCGGCACGCTTGTGGCTCGCTCCGTGTCGATATGGGGCGTCACAGGCTATGTCATGACGGGGGTCATGGGGGCGATAACCATTGATGTTCTCCTCCAGAATAGAGGCCTGGTGGCGGGCTTCCAAGCAGCCGCCCACGTCGTCGGGGTTAAACGCTTACATGCTGAATTGGTCTCGGATGGCGTGTTTGGGCAAACCAACGTTCTCATATGAGTTGGCAACCGGCAGGTTCTGTTGGGGCCTGAATCGCCGACGCTGAACTGCGTATTGGAGTCTTAAAACGGCTCCACGTCGTGAAATTTGCTGTAGTCAACGTGCATGGTGCCGTCCGGTGCTTCTTCGAGGATGTCGTGGAAGGTTGAGTTCCATCGTATATCCTCGCAGGAGTATTCGCCGCGAGCCATCAATGTCTGGCCCGTATTCTCGTCAGCGCCACTCAGGCTTAAGATAAACGCTGCCTTCGAGCTCGAAAGCGATTCAGTGGTTTCGGAATTCAAGGGGCTTGCATCATCGATGACGTGCATGATGGTCCATCCGAGAGTGAACATGGGATGCTCTGAACGCAGCAGCGGCATATCGACGATGCGACGAATGCGATAGCCTTCTTCGGTCACTTCGTCACGCAGCATGCGTAAGCGTGCGGAGGCATCTTGAACCACATTCTGACGCTCATTCGCCGCGCGAAATATCAATGTTGGTTTACCCGCAATGGGGCGCACGACAGCATTTTTCGCAAATAGAAAGCGCGCCTGAGGACGGGAGAATCGGGCGAACATGAGGCCGGTGATGAGTGCCAATGACATCAGACCGACGAAAATCTCAATCATCGCAATCAAGTGCCCATAGAAGGTTTCGGGGTGCATCTCCCCGTAACCCACGGTTGCAAGAGTTTCTACGCTGAAGAAGAAATCGCCGGCGAAACCAGGGGGATTTAAGTTGGCGATGCATCCCGGGGCAAGGTAGTAAAAGAAGCCGAACAAGAGGTCAAAGACGAGAAAAAAGGCGGCCAGAGTCGCGAACAGACGGGGCCAACTGACGGTCATGAAATGATGGAACAGGTCGTGGAATATCGGCCTGGCAATTCCCTCGGTTACAAACTCGCGCGCACCCACCTTGACGATCCGTCGTCCCACCCGTTTGCGCACTGCAGGAGTGCGGTCAGAGTGGGATGGACTCTTCGATCGATGCTTGGAGGCGCGCATGGGAGACATCTTATCTTGAGGCGCTTTGCCGCAGGCGGGGAATTTCAGCCGCATCTATTCGGCTGGATGGTTCATGTCTACCCGACGAAACCGATCCAATGGAAACACTGTTGGCGAACCTATCGATGGCCCGAGCAAAAAAGGTGTAGATTCCAGTCACTACATTCAATGCGAGAATTATCATGCAGACTGAAGTATTCAAAACTGTTCAAATTACCGGCAGTTCGACCTCGGGAACCGACGAGGCGGTACGGGCCGCTGTGGAAAAAGCTGCTAAAACGATCCATAACCTTCGTTGGTTTAAGGTAATCGAGACGCGCGGCCATTTAGAAAATGGCAAGATCGCCCATTGGCAAGTAACGATCGATTTGGGTTTTACCCTCGACTAAGAGGCCGCAGGTCAGTTCTGGCCAACTCGGAGAAGCGCCCCAGCGACGCAACTCATTGCGTAAAATAGCGGCGGTCCAATAGCGCTCCGACTTTCGTGTAGCGTTCTTCCAACTGGGCCTTTGTCGCTTCCAAGAATTTCCTCAGGCCCGAGTCGGTTTCAAGCCCCGCCATCACGCCTGTGAGATGACGTTGCTCGTTGAGCGTATCGTAAAACATGAGTAACGCCTCCCGCTCAAACTTAACGCCGATCTTACCGACAAGCGGGGCGAAGTCCTTCGCAAGGTCCGCACCAATCGCTTTGCGTTCCGCGCCCTCGATCTCGGACATCGCTGCTACGTCGATACGCATCGCGGGATATTGCTTGGACAACCTCCGCATAGTGTCGGCCAACTGCTGGTAATAGCTGACCAAATCACTGGTGACCTGCGCCATTTCCTCCGGTTTGTCCTTGAACATCAAAATCCATTTTAGTTTAGGAATCCCATCGGCCTCTTGGTACAGCATGCTGTAGCCGATAGAGAGCTGCGCCCGTGACGCATTCTTGTCCGGAGTAGACTTTGTGGCATCGCTCAATTGGCCATAAGCCGCTAGAGTCAACAACAATGCCGTGCCGACAAAGCGAATGAGAGTCGATCGCTGGCGCGCATATGGTGCTTCCGTACGCATCGGATTGATTTTATACGAATTCTTCTATCATAGCGTCTGCGGTGGCATCTGATGGGTCCAGACATCAACAAAGTCGAATCTGACAGCGCCCTGCCGCCGCGGGCCGATGTAGTGGTTATCGGTGGCGGCGTGATCGGTCTCACCAGTGCGTTGTTCCTGGCGGAACGCGATATAAAGGTGGTGCTGGTAGAGAAAGGGGGGATCGCCTGTGAACAGTCGAGCCGAAACTGGGGCTGGTGTCGCCAAGCGGCTCGCGACCCGCGAGAATTCGACCTGATTCGCGAAGCTTTACGGCTTTGGCGCGGCATGAACGAGCGCTGCCAGGCCGACACCGGATTTCGAAATGCCGGTATTCTGTTCGCCGCGCGCAGCGAGGCCGACGATGCCCAATATCGGGAATGGTCCGGCAAAGCGGCGCACTCGGGTATCCAGACACGCATGGTCAGAGGCCCGGAACTCGCAGCACTGTTACCGGGCGATGCAGATCTACCACGGAGCGCTCTATACTGCGATAGCGATGGCCGAGCGGAACCGCAGTGGGCTGGACCCGTGTTCGCGTTGGCGGCACGACGTCAAGGCGCGATTCTACTGACACAGTGCGCGGCGCGCGGCATCGAGACTGCCGGCGGTCGCGTAAGTGCGGTGATAACCGAGCGCGGTGTCGTGAAATGCGACACCGTGGTAGTGGCAGGTGGCGCCTGGTCCCGGCGCATTCTGAAGGACCTGCGAATATCGCTGCCACAGCTCAAGGTTCATGCCAGTGTGGCTCGCACCACGGCCATCGAGAATGGACCGGTCCCGGCGATGTGGGATGGACCGACGGCATTCCGCAAGCGCGCCGACGGCGGATATACCATCGCAGACGGTGCGACGACAGTTGTGCCGTTGACGCCAGACAGCGTCCTCTGCTTTCCGCACTTCGTGCCGATGCTGAAGATGGAATGGAAGAGCCTGCGCCTAAGGCTCAACGAGCGCTTCTTCACGGAGTGGCGAGAAGCTATTCCGACGCCGTGGGATCGGCCCTCACCCTACGAAACGACTCGGACACTCGACCCGCAGCCAGATCAGAAACCTCTCGAGGCGCTCATGGCGCGCCTGCGTGCTCGGTACCCGGCTTTTGCGAACGCCCGCATCGCCCAGAGTTGGGCCGGATACATCGACGCTACGCCCGATGCTGTGCCGGTAATTTCGGATGTCGGGAAGATTATTGGTCTGATCGTCGCAACCGGCTTTTCAGGCCACGGATTCGGGATCTCACCCGGCGCGGGTCACTTGGTGGCCGACCTGGCCTGCGGCATCAAACCCATCGTGGATCCGCGGGAATTTCGGCTGTCGCGTTTCTTCGACGATTCGAATCCGCGGCCCACGACACGCGTCTGATTTTGTCCACTGGGTCATACCGCGCGCACGCGGATAGATGCCCTTGTCGCGCTCGAATACCAGCGCCTTGACCCCGCACGCGCCCGAAAAATGAGGATGCGGAACCCAGTCAGACGGCCGTCATTGACCGTGTATCGGTGCCGATGTTCCGTCCGACCACCGGTCCACCGGCACTATGAATGTAGCCAGTGGCTCTGGGGAGTTCTGAAACTGCGGGTTCAGCAGAACCGGGGAGCCGGGAAGATCCGATCCCCAATCTGCACCGTTCGATCGCGGTCCGTAAAACATAAGATGCGGGTGCCAGTGACCTTGCGAATCGCCAAGGTTGGCTTGCCGCGACATCATGTAGCACATCGCTCCGGGTTCCAGCGCCGGGACCTCCTTTCTCCCGATCGCCCCTTTCAGGCGATCAATGATTTCAGTCTTCGACAAGCCGGCCAGGATCATCTCGGTTCTACTATAGGTATATGGCAAGACGGATCGTACAGCAGGGGGATTGAAGCAGATCGGACCCCGCATCTTGGGGTTCCAGAATTCCGGCCAGTCGAACGGGGACATCCATGATCGTTCGACGATGCACACAAATCCATTTTTACCTTTTACCGCTGTCTCGTACCCGCGTTGTTTGAGCACTACGATAGTCGCATCGCCTGAAATGGACGCCGGGGCTGCGCTTCGTGCTAAGGCTATCTCAGCATTTTCGTCGGCCGACAAATACTGTTCGATTGGCGCTATGCGAGGATAAAGTGTCTTTGGTTCCTGTGCGTGTGCTGCGCCTAGAATGAGCGCGGTAGCCAAAAGAAGCACCCGACCTGAGACGCTCGCGAATACCCTGCGGTTCATAGGTTGTCCCTTTGCTTCAACGGTGATGTCCCAAAGATCACGCGGCGTTTCCCGCGGCGAAATACGCTTCCAGCTTATCGAGCGCACCCTTCCAGCCACCTTCATGGCTTCGGCGCGCTTCCTCGTCTTGCAACTGTGAATGGATGAAGGTGAGTTCGGTGCCCTCGGCAACGGGCCTGAGCGTGATCTCGACCCGAGACTCGCCAGGATCTGGCACGCCGCCTTTCCAGCGCCAACTCAAAACGACCCGCTCCGGCCGGATGAATTCGAGAAACTCGCCGCTGCTCTCGTGCTCGCTACTGTCGAGCCTACGGAAGCGCACGCGATAGCGGCCGCCGACGCGCGGATCAGCCTCCGCCACCAAGACCGGCCCCGCGTCGGGACCCCACCACTGCGCGATTCCTTCGGCGGTTGTGACTGCATCAAAGACCACCTGCGGCCGCGCCCTAATGCGGCGTACCAATGTAAGACTCGTCATCGGCCGTTCCTTCGCGCTTGGGCTTCCTTGCTCTCGGCATAAGACGTAAGCCGGTCGAGGCTGCTCGACCAGAAGCGCTCGTAGCGCCGCAGCCATTCCATCGCCTCGCGCATCGGCTGCGGCCGCAATCGCACCGTCACCGTACGGCCGGTTTTCGAGCGGGTGACGAGCCCGGCAGTTGCCAGTACATCGAGATGCTTCATCACCGCCGGCAGCCGGATCGTGAAAGGCTCCGCCAAATCGCTAATCGACGCGCCGTTGCTGCGCTCCAGTTGCGCCAGAATCGCCCGCCGCGTCGGATCGCTCAGCGCCACGAAAGTACGGTCCAGCCGGCCCCGAAAGTTCACCATATAGGAAAGTATTCGACAACATGAGTCCGCTGTCAACGGTGTGCGGCAGCGCTCGCTGCCTGTAGTCGTGCGATCACCTCGGACCCACATGATCCGTCGGCGCCTATTCCGTGCACAAGAAACGACGTTGCGAGCCTTGGTCGGAGTAGAGGTAGCGGCCACGCCGCGGGTGGACGCCATCGAAGTGGCGCGGCTTGCGGTTTTTGAATATGATATTGCGACTTAGTTCGAGAACCAAAGAGCGGCTGGGAGAGCGCGCCACGTGATGCCTGTTCGTGGCATTGCGCGGTGAATTCGCGGTCATCATCAGCTGAAGTTGAGGTCGTCTATGCTCAAGTCAGACGTGACGGTCTCGCGCCGCGACGTGATCAAGGGAACGAGTCTTGGCCTGGCCGGTGCGGTAACCGGAGGGCTCTTGCTGAACACGACGCCGATCCCGGCGGCAGACCTCCCCTCATCATTATCGGTGCCGCCTCGCACGGAGGCGCGTCGCTTTTGGACGGCTGAGTACTGGGCTCATAAAGGCGACGTCAAGCTCTATATGTACCGCAAGCGAGCCGCAGCGCCGGCCTCGGCTGCAAAACCGCTACCCGTGCTGTTGCTGGTGCACGGTTCCTCGATCTCTTCGCGGCCGAGCTTTGATCTCAGTGTACCTGGCCACGGCGAGTACTCCATCATGAACGTGTTTGCGGCGTTGGGTTTTGATGCGTGGACGATAGATTGCGAAGGATATGGCCGATCGACGCGAACTGACGGCAATTCGGACATCAAGAGCGGCGTGGAGGATCTCAAGGCGGCGGTCGCGGTGTTGGAACACGAGACCGGACAGACGCGATACCATTTATTTGGTGAATCTTCGGGCGCGTTGCGCGCGGGCGCATTCGCAATGGCGGCCCCGGAGCGGGTGAACCGGCTGATTCTCGAGGCATTCACCTATACCGGCAAGGGCTCGCCCACACTCGCGAAACGCGCAGCCGATATAGATTTCTACCGCAGCCACAATCTACGCAAGCGTGACGAGGCCATGATTCGCAGCATCTTCACCCGCGATATGCCCGGGACC
>Ga0182030_10002355_pt1 | contig 40028 bp, 30 predicted proteins | sample 812S3MmetaG_FD_121299 | JGI IMG/M metagenome (GOLD analysis project Ga0182030, IMG submission 121299) | Permafrost microbial communities from Stordalen Mire, Sweden - 812S3M metaG (Illumina Assembly) | ecosystem: Environmental > Terrestrial > Soil > Wetlands > Permafrost | place: Sweden...
GATTTCGTGGCACGCAACGCGCTCAAGACGCTTTCTCCCGCCAATTATCTTCTCACCAATCCGGAGCTGCTCGACGCCACACGGGCGGAAGCCGGCCAGAACCTGGTGCGTGGCTTCTCCAACTGGCTGGAGGACATCGAGCGCACGCTCGAGGGCAAGGGTCCGAGCGCCATGGAGAAGTTCGTGGTCGGACGCGACCTGGCTGCGACGCCCGGCAAGGTCGTGATGCGCAACGAGCTGGTGGAGCTGATTCAATACTCGCCGGCAACCGCCACGGTTTTTGCCGAACCGGTGCTCATCATCCCGGCGTGGATCATGAAGTACTACGTGCTCGACCTGTCCGCCAGCAATTCGATGGTCAACTATCTCGTCGGGCAGGGTCACACCGTGTTCATGGTGTCCTGGAAGAATCCCACGGCTGCCGATCGCTCGCTCGGCATGGATGACTACCTGCGCCTCGGTGTCAGAGCCGCGGTCGACGCGGTATCGGCGATCGTCCCGCGGCGCCAGATTCATGCCGTCGGCTACTGTATCGGCGGCACACTGCTGTCAATTGCGGCGGCGGCGTTCGCGGCACAAGGCGACACGCATCTGGCGAGCGTCACATTGCTCGCGGCGCAGACGGATTTCAGCGAGCCCGGCGAGCTCTCGGTGTTCATCAGTCCGAGTCAGCTCGATATGCTGGAAGCCGCCATGAGCCGCACCGGTGTGCTGAAGTGCGAGCAGATGGGCGCCGCGTTTTCCATGCTGCGGTCGCGCGATCTGCTGTGGACGCCCGCGGTCAACCACTACATCCGCGGCAAGCGCGACGAGCCGAATGATCTCATGGCGTGGAACGCCGACGGCACGAGAATGCCCTGCCGCATGCATGCAGAATATCTGCGCCAGCTCTACCTCAACAACGCCCTGGCGAAGGGCGAGTTCATGGCCGAAGGGCGTCGCGTCAATCTTGCCGATATCAAGCTGCCCATGTTCGTCGTGGGCACCGAGACCGATCACGTCGCGCCCTGGCGGTCCGTGTACAAGGTGCGCGGCCTGACGCGCTCACCCGATTACACTTTCCTGCTGACATCGGGCGGCCACAATGCGGGCATCGTCAGCGGCCCCGCGCATCCACGGCGCCGTCACCGGATCCGCACCTGGTCGAAGGAGACCGAGACTCAAAGCCCGGACGCCTGGTTCGAGGCGACCGCTCCCGTGCCGGGGTCTTGGTGGCCCGTGTGGGAACGCTGGCTCGTGCAGCATTCCGGCGCGAAACGAACGGCACCTCCGGCGCTCGGCTCGCCGAAGCATGGTTACGCGCCGATCGCCGACGCACCGGGCGACTATGTCCTGCAGAAATAGCGTATCGCTTTCAGGAGAACTTGCATGAACGACGTCGTCATCACCGCCGCGCTGCGCACCGCGGTCGGCAAATTCAACGGCTCCCTCGCCAAGATACCGGCGGCGGAGATGGGAGCGCAGCTCATCCAAGCGCTGCTCGAGCGTTCCGGCGTGAAGCCCGGCCAGATATCCGAGGTCATCATGGGCCAGGTGCTCACCGCCGGCGTCGGCCAGAACCCGGCACGGCAGGCGCTGATCCGCGCCGGCATCCCCGACAGCGTGCCGGGCATGACCGTTAATCAGGTGTGCGGTAGCGGCCTGAAGGCCACGCACCTCGCCGCGCAGGCGATTCGTTGCGGCGACGCCGATATCGTGATTGCGGGCGGCCAGGAAAACATGAGTGCGGCGCCCCACGTGCTCAACGGATCGCGCGAAGGCTTTCGCATGGGCGATGCAACGCTGATCGACAGCATGGTGTCGGATGGCCTGTGGGATGCCTATAACGACTACCATATGGGGGTCACAGCCGAGAACATCGCCCGGCAATTCGGCATCTCGCGCCTCGATCAGGACGAGTTTGCGGCTGCCTCGCAGCAGAAGGCGCAGTCCGCGCAGGCGGCGGGACGATTCAAGGACGAGATTGCGCCGATCCGCATCCATTCGCGCAAGGGCGACACTTTTTTCGACGCGGACGAGTACATCCGGCCCGGCGCCACGGTCGAGTCGCTGGCCGGTCTGAAACCGGCGTTCAGCAAGGACGGCACGGTCACCGCGGGCAATGCCTCGGGAATCAACGATGGAGCGGCTGCGGTGATGATGATGTCGGCGCGCAAGGCGAAGGAGCTCGGACTCACGCCTCTGGCGTCGGTGCGTGCGTATTCCTCCGCCGGGGTCGATCCGAAAATCATGGGTATGGGGCCCGTGCCCGCGAGCCGCCTGTGCCTGAGCAAGGCCGGGTGGGCGCCGGCGGACCTCGATCTGATGGAAATCAACGAAGCGTTCGCGGCTCAAGCCATCGCCGTCAACCGGCAGATGGAATGGGACACGCGCAAGATCAACGTCAACGGCGGGGCGATCGCCATCGGTCATCCCATCGGCGCATCCGGTTGCCGCATCCTGGTGACATTGCTGCACGAGATGGCGAAGCGCGATGCCAGGAAGGGTCTCGCGAGTCTCTGTATCGGAGGCGGCATGGGGGTTGCGCTCGCCGTCGAGCGCTGACCCGCGGACCTACCGCTTGGGGGGTACCGAGCGCTCGTGCTCCTCCACAAGCTGCTGGACCACGCCGGGGTCGGCGAGCGTCGAGATGTCGCCGAGCTGATCCGACTCGTTTGCGGCTATCTTGCGCAGAATGCGGCGCATGATTTTGCCGGACCGCGTCTTGGGCAATCCGGGCGCCCACTGGATTACATCGGGCGTGGCGATGGGACTGATTTCCTTGCGCACCCATTCCCTGAGTTCGCCGCGCAGCGGATCCGTGGGCTCGGATCCCGCGATCAAGGTCACGTAGACATAGATGCCCTGACCCTTGATGTCGTGCGGGAAGCCTACCACCGCCGCTTCGGCGACTTGAGGATGCGCGACCAGGGCGCTTTCTATCTCCGCCGTGCCAAGCCGGTGGCCCGCGACGTTGAGCACATCGTCCACACGGCCGGTGATCCAATAGTAGCCGTCGTCATCCCGCTTCGCACCGTCCCCGGTGAAATACCGCCCGGGGAAGGCTTTGAAGTAGGTGTCGATGAAGCGCTGGTGATCGCCGTACACGGAGCGCATCTGACCGGGCCAGCTGTCGAGGAGCACGAGATTTCCCTCGCATGGCCCCTCGAGAACACGACCGTCGTTGTCGACGATGGCCGGTCGGATGCCGAAGAAGGGGAGCGTGGCGGATCCGGGCTTCAAGTCGATTGCGCCGGGAAGCGGTGTGATCAATATCCCCCCGGTTTCGGTCTGCCACCACGTGTCGACCACGGGACAACGGTCATCGCCCACCACCCGGTGGTACCACTCCCAGGCCTCGGGATTGATCGGCTCGCCCACGGACCCGAGCAGCCGCAAGGATTTTCTCGACCAGGCTTTGACCGGTGCCTCGCCTTCGCGCATCAGCGAGCGGATGGCGGTGGGCGAGGAGTACAGGATCGTCACCTGGTGCTTGTCGACCACCTGCCAGAAACGGCCGAAGTCCGGGTAGCTCGGGACGCCCTCGAACATCAGCGTGGTCGCGCCATTGGCGAGCGGCCCGTAAACGATGTAGCTGTGACCGGTGACCCAGCCGATATCCGCGGTGGCCCAGTAGATGTCATCTTCCCGAAGATCGAACACGGTTTGATGCGTGAAGGCCGCGTAAACCAGATATCCGCCCGTGGTATGCAGGACGCCTTTGGGCTTGCCCGTGGACCCCGACGTATAGAGGATGAACAGCGGATCTTCCGCGTTCATTTCCACCGGGGGACAATCGGCCGATTGCGCCGCCACGAGATCCTCGTACCACCGATCGCGCGGTGAGCACATGGCGACCTCGGCACCGGTCCGGCGCACCACGAGCACGTCCGTGACGCATTCGGTCCCGCGGATGTCGAGCGCTCCGTCGACGTATTGCTTGAGCGGAATGCGCTTGCCGCCGCGCAGCCCTTCATCGGCGGTGATCACGAGTGTCGACTGGCAGTCCGCGATGCGCCCGGCGAGGGCCTCGGAAGAAAAGCCGGCGAACACCACGGAGTGAGTCGCGCCGATGCGTGTGCAGGCCAGCATGGCCACGGCAATCTCCGGGATCATGGGCAGGTAGATGGTGACGCGGTCGCCTTTCTTGACGCCGAGATGCTTCAACGCATTGGCGCAGCGGCATACCTTCTCGTGCAGTTCCCGGTAGCTGATATGCTCGGATTTTGCGGGGTCGTCGCCCTCCCAGAGAATGGCGGTCTTGTCGCCGCGGGTTTTCAGGTGCCGATCCAGGCAGTTGGCCGACACATTGAGTGTTCCGTCGTGGAACCAGCGAATGCGAAAATCGGCCTCGGCAAAGCTCGAGTCCTTCACCTGCGAGAAAGGCTTGATCCAATCGATGCGCCGGCCGACGCCGCCCCAGAAGCGCTCCGGATCCTCGATCGACTCCGTGTACAGACGCTCATAATCGGCGTGCTTGATCCGGGCTTTCTGTGCGAAGGCCGGGGGGACCTTGTAGAGAGTTTGGTGCATGGTCGTCTCGGATGCGTCAGCGACGCTTTATTGTTGATACCCACCTGCTTTCAGCCAGCCGCCCTAGTTTAGCGCAGACCGGGATGCACCGCGCTGCGTGCCCGGCCCCCCCTCCTTGTCGTGCGGTCGTTCAATAAGAATTGTGCCGTGCCCGCGGCCGAGGCATAGTGGCTCCCGGACGTCCCAAGTCACCCGTCAATGCGAGGATACCGTGAGTCAACCCTCAAACGCGCCGCGCCGAGGACGCGAAAACCGGCTGGCGCGCGCCCGGACTCAGGCCGCCAAATATCCGTACATCCGGCGCAAGCTCCCGGTCGTGGAGCTGTTGAGCAGCGAAGCGGTGGAAATCATCGAGGCGAATGCGGAAACCATTCTCGAGGAGATCGGGATCGAGTTCCGGCGCGATCCGGAGTCGCTTCGATTGTGGCGCGGTGCGGGAGCGGACGTGCAGGGCGAGCGCGTGCACATTCCACGCGGCCTCGCGCGGCGCCTGCTGCAAACGGCGCCGCGCGAGTTCACCCTCCACGCCAGAAATCCGGACCGTAGCGTGCGCTTCGGCGGCGACGCCACGGTGTTCTCGCCGGTGGGAGGACCGCCGTTCGTGTACGACATCGAGCGCGGACGGCGCTACGGGACGCTCGAGGATCTGCAGAATTTCATCAAGCTCGCGCACATGGCGCCGGCCATCCACTTCTCCGGCGGCTGCATGTGCGAGCCCATGGAAATCCCGCCGAACAAGCGTCACCTGGACGTGCAATATTCGTTCTTCCGGTATAGCGATCAGGGTTGCGAGGCGACGCCGGAAACGCCGGGGCACGCCCGCGATGCGATCGCTCTCGCGCAGGTGCTGTTCGGCGCCGAGTATCTGCAGACCCACCCCGTGGTGCTCGGCAACATCAATTCCAACTCTCCGCTGACTTTCGACGGGCGCATGCTCGGCGCGCTGCGCGAGTTCGCGGGCGCCAATCAGGGCACCATCATCGTGCCAGCTGTGCTCGCGGGCGCCATGGGTCCGGTCACCGCGGCCGGATGCCTCGCCGAGATTCTGGCCGAGACATTGGCCGGGATGGCGCTCACGCAGATCGTGCGTCCGGGGGCACCCGTGATCCTGGGGTCCTTTGTGGGAGCGATTTCCATGCGCACGGGAGCGCCGACGTTCGGCACGCCCGAAGCGACGCAGATGATCTTCGCGACCGCCCAGCTGGCCCGGCGCATCGGCGTGCCCTGCCGCAGCGGCGGATCTTTGTGTTCCTCCAAGATCGCCGATGCCCAGGCGGCCTACGAAAGCGCGCACACACTCCTGCCGACGTTGCTCGCCGGCGTCAACTTGGTCACCCATGCGGCCGGCTGGCTGGAGGGCGGCCTCGTGGCCGGCTACGAGAAATTCGTCATGGACGCCGATCAGCTCGCCATGATGCAGAGCCTTGCCCAGGGGATGGATCTGTCGGAGCGCGGTCAGGCGCTCGATGCCCTGCGCGAGGTGGGCCCGGGCAGCCATTTCCTCGGCTGCGCTCACACGCAGGCGAATTTCGAGACCGCGTTCTATCAATCGACGATCGCGGACTATTCGTCCTACGAGCAATGGTCGATGGAGGGAAAGCTCACTGCGGAACAGCGGGCGAACGCCGTCTGGAAAAGGATGCTGGCCGAGTATCAGGACCCCGGGATCGACCCCGCCCGCGATGAGGCCATGCGACACTTCATGGCCGAACGCAAGGCGGTGCTCTCGGATGCCGTCGAGGAAGAATAGCGGGCGGTGGAGCAGGGCGCCATGTGCAGTGCTGGTGTCGGCCAGGTCAGCGAGTTTTGATCGGCCGATCACGGTTCATTAATGTATATAAATCATACGATTGAGATAATTATCTCGATTCCACTCAGGTGACGGCTCAAGGCCGCGGAATTGATCGTCGAGCGGTTGCTCGAAGGGGGTCTGTGATGCCGCCGGTGGCTATCCCGGAGCTCGCTCGGAGCCCGGCGATCGAGGCGGGCTGATCCTGCTCTCGGCCCAGGTCACCACCCAAACAATGGTGATGGCAACCGCGACCCCCCAGCCGACCTCGGCGACCCGGAACAGCATCATCCGCCAACCGCCAGTCCCCACGTGCGGAACGAGCATGATGATGGTGACCGTCGAGCCGGCCAGGCGCGCGGCGGTCGATACGTTGAGTAGCCAGCAGGCGAGCATCGACAGCACCAGCGCCACCACGTAGGCCGGCAGCTGGTCCCCGGCGACGGTGGCGATCGCGGCGCTGATCAGACCGCCGATGGCGGCCCCCGCGAACTGATCCCGGGCCGACGTCCGGGTTGCGCTGAGTTCCGCTTGCACGACGGCGATGGCGGTGATCGACCCCCAGAAACCCTCATGCAGCCCCAGCGGCCTGGTGGGCAGATACGCGATGACCGCGGCGGCGGCTGACATCAGGGCTTGTGCGGTGCCGCCCTTGAGCCGTGCGCGAAACGGCAGTTCCTTGCTGTTTTGCGCTTGCTGGGTGGTCTGCTTGATGCGCCCCGGCGGATTGCTGGTGTCGGAGGCCGCCATTCAGAGGAGCAATGCACCCAGTGCGCTTTTCATGAGCGATAATGTAGCGCAACGCCACGCCCGCAGGGAGACGCCGCTGTGACAGACCACGTGCTAACGACGCAAGCCGCCGGCGTGCTGCGCATGCAATTGAACCGGCCCGAGAAGAAAAATGCTATCACGCAGGCGATGTATGCAGCCCTCGCGCAGGCCATCGAGGGGGCGGAGACCACCCCCGCGATTCGCGTGATCACGATCACCGGAACCGGGGATGTGTTCACCAGCGGCAATGACTTGAAGGACTTCCTGGGAGGCCGGTCGGCAGGGAACGACAATCCCGTCATGCGCTTCCTGTCCGTGCTCGCCAACGCCCGCAAGCCGGTGATCGCGTGCGTGAATGGCTTGGCGGTCGGCATCGGCGTCACGCTGCTGCTGCACTGTGATTTGGTGTACGCCTCGGAGGATGCGATCTTTCAGCTGCCGTTCGTCAATCTGGGTGTGGTTCCGGAGGCGGCCTCGAGTCTGCTGCTGCCGCGAATGGTGGGACATCAGCGCGCCGCGGAGCTGCTTCTCTTCGGCAACCGGTTCGATGTGCGGACGGCGCGGGATCTCGGTCTGGTCAATGCCGTGCATCCGCGCAGCCTGCTCGACGGCATGGTCGAGGAGCATGCAGCCGCCTTGGCGCTCAAGCCGCCGCAGGCGCTGCGTCTCACCAAGGAGTTGCTCAAGGGTGAGGCCTACCGGTCCGAAGTGGCCGCCCGCATGAAACAGGAGGAATTGCACTTCGAGCGGCAGCTGGGTTCCCCGGAGGCGCGCGAGGCGATGAGCGCGGTGCTCGAGAAGCGGGCACCCGATTTCTCCCGGCTGTCCTGATGGTCGATGCGGCTGAGCGTACCCGCTTTGCTGAGTTTCAATGGCGGCTACGTCGATACCGCCGGCTTCCTCGCGTTACAGGGTCTGTTCACCGCGCACGTCACCGGCAATTTCGTGACCATCGGCGCAGCGCTGGTGAACGGCACTTCCGGGGTCCTCACCAAACTGCTGGCGCTGCCGGTATTTTGCGTCGCGGTCATGTTCACACGACTGGCGAGCTCGGAGCTCTCGCGCCGCTCCTGGCCGTCGCTCGAAACGCTGCTCGCACTCAAGATGACATTGCTGATTGCGGCCGGCGCCATGGCGATCCTCTGGGGGCCGTTCGCCGATGGCGACTCAGGGCCCGCGATGATGACCGGGATGACGCTGGTTGCAGCAATGGCCATTCAAAATACGGTGCACCGCATTTATCTCGGCGACTCGCCGCCGTCGACTTTGATGACAGGTACCACGACGCAGGTCATGATGGACTTGGCGGACCTGCTGCGCGGACTCGGTCCTCCGGATCGGGGGGTGGTCGCGGCGAGAATTCGCCGGCTGTCGATGGCGATCGTGAGTTTCGCACTGGGGGCGGCATCCTCCGCTTTGTTGTTCCATTGGGTGGCCACCTGGAACTTCGTAGTGCCCCCGTTGATCGCGGTCCTGGCGCTGCTCGCGGGAAAGCCCTTGCGGGGGCACACCAGCTGACCAGTATGGACCGAATCGAGCCCCGGCGCCCTCTGCACTAACCCTATTGACCCTCGCGGAGGGACCCCGTACCGTAAATTCCAAATTGACGGGGGGAAATTCATGTCAACGACCAAACGAATCGCCCTGGTGACGGGCGGAATGGGCGGGCTCGGGGAGGCGATCTGCCGAAAGCTCGCGGCTCTCGGCTTTACGGTGGCGACGACCTACTCACCCAGCAACGCCCAGGCGTCGCAATGGCTGGCGGCCATGAGGGAGGAGGGCTTCGAGTTTTACGCCTATCCTTGCGATGTCGTCGACTGGGAATCGTGCAATACGTGCATCGCGCGCGTGGTGCAGGAGCTCGGTCCCGTGGATGTCCTGGTGAACAATGCGGGCATCACCCGTGACATGACATTCAAAAAAATGGACAAGGCCAATTGGGACGCGGTCATGCACGCGAATCTCGACTCCTGTTTCAACATGACCAAGCAGGTGTGTGACGGGATGGTGGAGCGCGGCTGGGGGCGGGTCATCAACGTCTCGTCGGTGAACGCGCAGAAGGGCGCGTTCGGTCAGACCAACTACGCGGCCGCCAAGGCCGGCATGCATGGATTCACCAAGGCATTGGCGCTCGAAGTGGCGCGCAAAGGCGTCACCGTCAACACCATCTCTCCCGGCTACATCGGAACCAAGATGGTGACGGCGATTCCGAAGGAAGTGCTCGACACCAAGATCATCCCGCAAATCCCGGTCGGCCGTCTCGGCAAGCCCGAGGAGGTCGCGGGGCTCGTCGCCTATCTCGCCAGCGACGAGGCGGCGTTCGTCACCGGGGCGAACATCGCCATCAACGGCGGGCAGCACATGCATTGAGCCGGCCGGCCCGGTGCGCAGCGAACAGCCCATCGCCTCAAGCGGCGTTGAGCAGCCGCACCTCGTGCTGCGGGAAGGGGATGCTGATGTCCCGGCGACGCAATTCCTCGACGACCGACAGATTGAGCTCTCCCGCTGCAGCCGCGTAATCGGCGACGGCGACCCACGGCTTGATGGATATCTGCACGGCCGAGTCGGCCAGCGTGCCGATCTGCACGAGCGCCGCCGGATCGGCGAGCACGCGCGGATTGGCACTCACCAGCTCGCGAATCACGCTCAACGTTCCGGCAAGATCGGCGTCGTAAGCGACACCCACGGTCACCTCGCACTGCCGGATGCGGCCGTAGTTGTGGAGAATTTCGCCCACCACCTTGCGATTGGGCACGACCACGCGCGATAGATCGGGGTGGGTCAGCGCGGTGGAGAACAGCGTGATGGACTCCACTTTGCCCTCGACCCCGACCACCGAGATGTATTCGCCGACCCGATAGGGCTTGGTGAAGATGATGGTCAATCCGGCTACGATATTGCTGAGCACGCCCTGGGTAGCCAATGCGACGCCGGCCCCGGCCACACCCAGGCCGGCGAAGAGCGGCAGCAATTCGACGCCCAGATTCTGAAGCGCCATGATGAGGAACAGCCCAAGGACTAAAATCCGCACGACGCGCGAGAAGAGCATCCGGACGGGGGGCTCGAGGTCCAACCGATGCAGGGCGCGGACGGTGCCCCGCGCCGCCCAGCGGGCGGCGAATGCACCCGCCGTCATGATCAGGGTCGCCGCCAATAGTTTGGGACCGAATCGGATCGCCAGGTCGATCAGCGTGCTCTTGATCTGGTCCAGTTGGCTGAGTTCTTGGTTCATGGTCATCCTCTGAAGGTGTTGAGCCGCAGCCGCGCGCGCGGTGCGTGCGCCGCCATTATCGTGCGCCAACCACTCGAGCGAAAGACCCTAGAATTTCCAGCGCAGGGAGATCCCCGTGGTTCGCGGCTGATTGGTGAACATCCGCACCCGGGTGGTCGCCGAGTAATTGTCCGATAGGAATTCGGACAGCGCCGCCTGCTTGTCGAACACGTTGGTCATGAACAGATCAGCCTCCCACGCGTCGTGAATCAGCCCGCCGCGCAGATCCATGAGTGCGTAGGCCCGCTGGAAGGTCGCAGGATCGGTGCGGTCGAAGTCCGGATAGGATTCGCCCACGTACTGGCCGTCCGCACGCACGAAGGCGTCATAACCGGACATCGGGGTGAACAAGTACTTGGCGCTCGCGTTGGCGTTCCAGAGCGGCACGTTCTCCAGCTGCTGACCCTTGAGGCCGCCCAAGTTCGGCGCGTTCGCATCGAGCACCGCCTTGGTGTAGCCGACGCCGCCGCCGAGCTGCAAATGGCTCGCCACGATGCCGTTGATCTCGAGCTCGCCGCCGTGGACCACCGCCCCGCCTGCATTCTCCGTGATCTGATAGGAGCAGGGCAGAGTCTCACCCTGCTGTACCTCGCTCCATTTGATGTAGTACACCGCCGCGTTCACGGTGAGCGCTCCGCCCAGCCAGCGGGTCTTGCCGCCGAGTTCGTAATTCCACAGGCTGTCCGGCTGATAGGGCCCGTAGTCCTGGCCGCATCCCTTCTGCGCGAGGTTGCTGGTGTTCACGCCCCCCGGGCGCACGCCCTTCGAGGCACTGGCATAGTAGAGCTGCTGATCGTTCGCCTGGTAGGACAGTTCGGCTTTCGGATCGAAGCCGGTGTTTTTGGCGGCGCCGTCCGACAAGGTCGGGCCGCCGTTGCTCCACCCGTCCTCGTAGCGGATCGCCGTGTACTCGAGGTCGTACCAGCGCACGCCGGCCGTTGCTTTCCAGCGGCTGTCGATGGCGTAGTCGATCTCGGTGAACAGCGCCGATTGCTTGGGCGCGTAGTCGCCATGCTGCGAGTAATTGAGATCGTTCAAGGTGACGCCCGGCAACAGCACGCCGCTCGTATACGAATTCTGGAACTGAGCGTAGTTCGGCGTCAGGTAATTGACGTAGTAGTGCCGGTCGGCGTTGTTGAAATAGGCCCCGGCGACGCCGCTCCACGGCGAGCCCGCCGGGTCGAAGGCGATTCGCATCTCCTCGGTGAACTCGCGCGTGGTGACGATGGGTGAATAGACGTTGGGTATGAATTTCCCCTGGGGTATCAGGTCTTCGAGCGCCTCGGTTTCGTCGTCCGGAGTGTTTTCACGCCGGCCCATGTAGGAAGTGGTCGAGAGCAGGCTGCCCCAGCCCAGGTCGTAGGCCATGGTGACATTGCTGAGCTCGAAATGGTCCGAATACGCCTCCGACAGATTGAATGGCCGCGCCTGAATCAGAGGACCGGTGGAATCACCCTCCGCAATGTCGTAGTCCGGCGCGCCGCCCATCTGCAGATCTTGGAGCCAGATGGAAGGGGTGATGGTGAAGGCATCGTTGACCGCGATCTTCAACATCGCCCGAACGCTGTAAAGCTCCTCGGAGTTGACGTTGCGCACGATCGCGCCCGGGTGATTGGGCGAAACGGGATACGCCGGAAATCCCGCCGGCACATCCGGATTCGGAGCCCAAACACCCACGTCGCGGTCGATGAACCCGCTGAAATTCTTGTACGTACCCACCACCCGCAGCGCCACCCGATCGTCGATGAGCGGCACGTTGTACATCGCATCCAGCCGCGCGTTGCCGCTGCCGTGCTCGGTGTACGAGCCCTCCGCCTTCACCGCGCCTTCTTGCTGATTGAGGTTCGGCTGATTGGTGATGAACCGCACGGTGCCGCCCATCGAGCTCGCACCGTATAGCGTGCCCTGGGGTCCGCGCAGCACTTCGACGCGGGCGAGGTCGAACAGGTCGGGATCGATGCTCGCGGTGGCGCCGTCGCCGCCCGACGGCAGAATGGGCGTGTCGTCGATGTACAGACCGGTGGTGGGCGAGTTGCCGCCAACCGAGGCGATGCCGCGGATCGAATAGCTGCTTTGGCCGGGGCCCGCAGAATTCAGCGTCACGCCGGGAATGCGGGCTGCCAGCTCGGAGAAGTCCTCGACGCCCGTTTCCGCCAGCGTCTCGGCATTGTAGGCCACGATGCTCAGCGGCACCTTCTCCAGACTTTCACTGCGCTTTTCCGCCGTGACCACGATGTCCTGCAGGGTGGCCGACGATGCGGAATCGGCGGACGGGCTCTGCTGGGCATGCGCGGCCGCGGCCCCGAGTCCGAGAATGACCGCCCTTCCCCAAAGCGGGGCGCGGATGTTGCCGACGGCGGGGCGCAAGCGCATTCCTGATCTCCGATGACGTTTGAGTTAGAGCGAACGCCAGCCGCGTCCTCGACGGTGCCGTCGCAATATTAAACGCAAATTCTCATTCATTGCAATGATATAACCTATGCCGACCCGTAGGACCGGGTGCTGGACTACGGAGGTGCTGCACGACCAAGACCGATTTCTGGAGGTCGGTGCCCGCGCGGGCGAGGCAATTCGATGTTTCGGCGCCTCGAGAGAATGCAGTGTTGGCTTTGGACCCGGGTACCGGCTGGCAACGGACGGCTCCGTCCTCGCGATTCCAGAATGGAGCCGGCTTCAGCCCTCGCCGCGGCTCGAGCGCCGCGCTTCGCGAAATACCGTCCAAGCCGCCGCGGTAAATACCAGCGCGTTGGCCACGATGACGGGGGATGCACCGATGAGCACCCCGTAGGTGATCCAGAGGACCGCGCCGCACATCTGCACGGCGCGCAGCAGCGAGGGCCGCGAAAAGAAATACGAACCCACGAACACGGCGGTTGCGGTCCATCCCAAGACGTTGATCCCTGAGTGGTTCATCCGGCAATCGCCTCAGCCGGGTGGGCCAACAGCTCGCTGATCTGCACGCGATCCGTGCGATCCCGTTCCCATCCGTTCAGGGTGAGGCCATAAGACTCGAACAGATCCCGGATCCGGCGCGTCTCCCAACTTAGCACCTGATCCAGTATCGGCACCAGGATGCTGAATGCATTGTCGCTGACTACCGTGCTTTGCGCGATCCGCGCGAGCTGTTTGTTCTCCGATACCGCAATGGTGAAGCCGCCGCGGTTGTTCACGTGCAGCATCACATGAACGTCCGAGCTTCCGTCGCCGACATAGATCGTGCGGTCCGGTGCGATCCCCAATCGATGCTCCAATTCCTCGATCACGGCAACCTTGCCGTAGCCGGCGGGCACGCGCTTGATCGAGCGCACTTCGCCCGACTGGGCGTCGAATTCCAGCTCCGTTCCATAGATGTGCTCGGGCGGCACGATTCCGTCGAGTGCGGAGATGACGATTTCGCGCGGCGCGGCGGAGATCACGAAGAAATCAAATCGACACCCCGGCGTATCGTGGGATATGAAGTCCACCAGTGCAGGGATCGCGTGCTTCAGCCGGATGCGGCGGCCGGTCTCCTGCAGATGCTCGCGGCGCACGCTGCGAAACTCCGGATCATGGCGGATCAGGTAGGCCAGTTCGCCACCTTGCTGAACGAGATGGCTGCGGCCGAGACCGGCCACGCGCGCCTCGAACCCCTCGATGCCGAGAAGCTCGGCGAGGACCATGCCCGAATCCTTGAAGCTCAAGGTCTGGTCGAAGTCCGAGGCGAGCAGATAATGACGAAGCGGTGTGCGCATACGGAAGCGTCTCTACTGGGCGAATGGCGCATTCCATAATACGGAGCGGGGCGCGGATGTCACGCGACAAAGAATCGCGAAGGCTGCGATTTATTTCATGCATCCGATGCACGAATCCGTGAGCCGTTCGGCGGTGCCGCTGGCGGCGGCCGCCGTTCCTGCACGCTGACGATCGCGGCGCAGGACTGTTTCGTGACGCTGTTCTCGATCGGCGCCGCGATCATTGTCCGGCAAAATCCGCGAGCGCCTTGCGGCCGTCCCGGAAGAGTGCAAAGGGGGTATCGAGCCGCTCCCGGGGCAGGCGCACGATCAGCTGGCGGCTCGAAGCGATGTAGCGCAACGTGGGGCCGTCGGCGCGGTAGGCGTGCGCGACCAGGTCTCCATGAGGCGGAACGTACAGTTCCTCGCGCTTCGCCAGGCTGATGGGCAGGTCCGCGAGCGGCTCGAGATCGATGTCGCGTCCGTCTGCAAGGATGTGCAGTTCCCCCTGGTCCGGATCGGGCGGCGGTGACATGCGCCGGTCCACCGTCGACCAGCGATACAGCAGCAGAAAGTCGCTGTAGCTGCCGGCCTGGTCGATTTCGACCGCCACGAGCGTGGCGTAGTCGCGGGCGTGCGCGGCGACATCGGTCCGAGCGCGGGCAAACTCGAGCGGAGTCGACACGACGATCAGCGTGTTGCCGCTCTGCTCGTCGAGAATTTCCCGGGTCAGCGGCGAATGTGAACCGACGCAGCCGCTGAGGGTGAGCAGCGCGGTCAGTTGATATTTGCGCAAGGGGGCCATCTTCATGGCTAGAAGCGCCGCCGAAAGGTCGCGGAGAAGTACAGGAAACGCTGATCCAGCGTGCCGGCGGCCGGCTGCCCGGTCAGGGACTGCTGCTGCAGCAGCGCCTGTTGGGTCTGCAGTTGATAACCCGCGATGACCTCGAAGATCGAGAGCCGGCCGGTCCAATCGCTGCGCAGTTCCGGCAGCAGCATGGTTTGTCTGCCGCCGAGGGAAGGCTGGTTGGTCTGCTCGACCGAGAATCGTGGACCGAACCGCCAGGCGCCGGTCAGGACGAAGCGGCCATCCCAGGAGAGGGTGGTGCTGCGCTCGATCGGCGAGTCGTCGACGCGCACGCCGAAGATCTGCAGGTCGCTTGACTGCAGAAGACTCGAGCCGGCGATCTGCACCGATACGTTCTTGTCGACGCCCGTCGAGGGAATTGCATCCACTCCGGCTGAGGCGGGCGTGCCGCCGAGCCGCAACGCCGAGGCATCGGCCATGAATTGCCAGCGCTCGCCGAACGATCGACTCGCCGACAGCACCAGGGTGTCGCTGATCGACGTTCGGTCGAGCGCGAGCCGACGAAGCTGCGAGGGCGTGTACGCGTGCGCGAGTGCGCTAAGATCCGTCGCGCTCTGGCCCAGCAGGGCGTTGTCGAGCTCCAGCAGCGGGCTCCGCCGGTGATCCACGTCGAGGCCTAGGATCCAGGATTGAGCGATCCCAAGGTTGCCGATGAAGGTGACCGAGTTGAGCTGATTGAACGCGACGTCGTAATCGGCGAGCATCACGGCGGAGCGGCCGGGCTGCGAGTATCGCGTCTGCAGACCGATGGAGCGCCGGTCGGTGAAGCCGGATTCGGTCTGATCGAATACGTAGCCATCGAAGATCCAGCTCTGCACCGGGCTGTATTCCACGGCGGCCGTGCCGAATTGCTGCCGAGTGGAGAACGCAGAATAGCTCGTGTAGGCCGGATAGCCGGCCGCGCCGCTCACGGACAAGGTCGGATTGAGCTGGTAACCGACGAACATTCCGTCGAACAGACCGACGATGCCCTGGCTGGCGAGTGATTGGCGTCCGAGACGGCCCGTGAGCCCCAGCTGACGGTCGGTCGCCTCGACGAACGCCGCGGTGGTGCGATCCTGGCTGCCCCCCGTCGATGCCACCAGATTCTGCGTGTAGCCGGCATCGGCCCGCGCGGCGAAGTCGTAGCGGGTGCCGCGCTCGCGCACCAGCACGTCGGTGTAGACCAGCGCTCCGTTGACGGCGGTTGCGCTGGTGGAGGCACCCCCGGAGTTGGTCTGCTGCCGGCCGTATTGATAGCCGAGGGCGGCGCTGCCGGCGGCGCCCCAGCGCTCCGCCGCCGGGGCGGCGCCGAATTCGCCGGTGGATTTCGGCGCGATCGAGGCCGCGGCGAGCGACTGCAGCCGGCTGCGGACGCGCGCCGCGCCCGCGCCATCCGGATAGCGGCTGAGGTACTCCTCGTACGCGGCCTGCGCCTGGGCTAACTGGCCGGCGCGCTCGCGCGCCAGACCCATGAGCTCCTGCGCGTCGGCGCGCGCCGGGAATTCGGGCTGACGCAGCAAGCGGCTGAGCAGGTCGATGACCTGCGGATATTGATGCTTCTCGAGGGCGCTGCGCGCATCGCGAAGCAGCGCTGCGCGTTGATCGTCGGGAAGCGGGGGATCCGTGGGTTCACTCTCTGCCGTCTGGACGGCTGCGCGCTCGACCACGTTGAGATCGGTGGTCTCGTCGTTGACCGCAAGCCACGCACGCGGGTAGGCGGTCTGGGCGATACCGAGGACTCGCTGCGCCTCCGCGCGCGAGGCGAAAGGGCCGGCGCGCAACCGATACCAATGCTCGTCCCCGATGTTGGTCTCGGAAACATACGCCTGGGTCTTGAGGCGCGCGGCCGCCGCTTCGACCGCCGCACGATCAAAGCTTTGCGGCGAAGATTCGAGATTGACTGCGTAGCCGGGAGATGCCTCGGGTTCGGAGACGTAAACGGCCGGTGCCTTGGCGCGGCCGGTGCCGATCAGCCGCAGCCGAAGCCCGGCGCCGTTCGCGGTCGGCGCCATCACGAAATCCAGGTCCCTCGCCCAGCTGAGCTCGAGGACGACCTCGCCGGGAACAGTCGACTCGACGCGGGCGTTGGTGACGAGCCGGCCTCCGCCGCCAACCAATGGCATTTCGGGCGGGAATGCCCCGAGGAGCGAGCCGCAGTCTGGACCCAGCCGCAAGGTGATTCGAACGCTGCTGCCATGGTTCGCGGGCATGCTGGCGATGTATCGTGCCGAGCACGCAAATTGCACCGTGACATCGGCATGATCATCCCGTTCGTCGGTGTCGATCAGCTGCACCAGTTGCCCCATCGGCATCGGACCGGGAGGCGCGGCGGGGGCGCGGACGGCTTGCACCATGCCGCCGAGCGCCAGTATCAAGCCGAGACCGGCCCGCGCCGGGGATGGGGCGTTGTTACGTCTCACGACCGATCATTTATTGAGGTTCGAGCCGCGCGGCACCGGCGTGACCGGGCGGCGCGGCGAGGGCGGTGCGGACACGAGCGCCCAGTTCAGCGTGTTGTGGCAGGCGCCGCAGTCGAGTGTGGTGACGGGGTGTTGCGGCTGCTTCCCGGTGGCCGTGATTCCGTTGTGGCAGCTCGAGCAGGCAGCGTGGATTCCCAGATGGTCGAACGTCGCGACGCCCCAGGTGATTACGCCGTGACAGGTGCCGCAGTCCTTCTCCGTCTGCACGTGTCTGACCGGCTTACCCGACGCCAGCACGCCGTTGTGGCAGCTCGCGCACGCTGCGGTGACCCCTTGATGTTCGAATCGCGCGGGCAGCCAGGCGCTCGTCGCATGACAGTCCTCGCAGCGGCTGCTGCTCGCGATGTGCGATGCCGGCTTGCCCTGCGCGAGAGTGCCGTTGTGGCAAGAGACGCAGTTGCTGATGACACCCAGGTGAGACAACGGCCTGGCGGCGCCGGCAAGTGCCGGCGCCGCCGAGCCCGGCGCGGCAGCGGCCTTGGACATCGTGGCCGCCGCGGGAGCCGCCACCACGACGCTCACCGTACTCGCACCGGCGGTCTTGACTGCGGCGGTCTTGGCCGCCGCGCCGCCGCCCCAGTTGTTCGTGTTGTGACAGCCGCTGCAGTCCTGGCCCGTGTGGTGGCCGCTCGGCCGCGTGGTGAGATTGGTGACCCCGTAGAACGCCTTGCCCGTGTCGTGGCAGGCGTCGCACGTTTTGCCGATGGTGGCAAACATCGTGGTGTGCTTGGCCGAGCTCATGGTGGTGCCGCTGAAGGCGGTGAAACTCACGGCATGGCAACTCTCGCACGCCGTGGCGGCCGTCGGAATGTGCACCGGGCTCAGCACGGCATCCTTCGGCGTGTAATTCAGGTAAAACACCGGCGGCGTGGCATTCGGCGCGCCGTGACAGCTGATGCAGCCCGTGGTGATGCCGGTGTGCAGGACGGCGTTTGCCGCGAGCGTCGTGTAGTTGGTCGGCGCCGCTGTGTGGCAGACGCTGCAACCCTGGTTCGCCGGATTCGGCATGTGCCCGGCGGGCAGCGCCGTGCTGTTCCAGTTCGCCGTCGTATGGCACAGGCTGCAATCATTCGGCGCGACCATCTGTCCGGAGGTATGGTCGGCCGGGCGGCCCTGCAGCGTGGGACTCGCGGCGCCTAGGTAGAAGCTCAGTCCCGCCTCGTGGCAGGTAATGCAGGTCGTTGCGACGAACGCATGAGTCGGCTGCGTCATGTTCATCGGCCCGAATCCGCCGGCAACGTAATTGGCCGCGTGGCAGGAGCTGCAGTCCGTACCGGCAAGGTACGGAATGTGCGGAGGCGTGAGCACTGCGGCTTTCGGGTTGTCGTTGTTGTTGTAGAAGGTGAGCTGCGTGGTGCTGCCGTGGCACTGGCTGCAGCCCGAGCTGATGCCGGTGTGCAGGACCGCAATGCTCGCCAGGGTTGCATAGTTGGACGGTGCCGCCGTGTGGCAGACGTTGCACGCCTGGTTGCCGGGGTTCGGCATGTGTCCGGTGGGCAAGACCGTGGTGTTCCAGTTCGCCGTGGTGTGGCAGAGATTGCAATCGTTGGGCGTCGCCTGCTGGCCCGTGGTGTGATCCGCGGGACGCCCCTGCAGCCCCGGATTCGCAGCGCCAATGTAGAAGCTCAAGCCCGCCTCATGACAGGGGTTGCAGGTGCTGCCGACGCCGGAGTGGGTGGCCTGGGTCATGTTCATCGGTCCGAAGCCGCCTACCGCATACGTGGTCGAGGAGTGGCAGCCGCTGCAATCCGTGCCGCTGAAGGCCGGGATGTGCGGGGGCGAGAGCACCGCCGACTTCGGGTTGTCGTTGTTGTTGTAGAAGGTGAGCGCCGTCGCGCCGCCGTGACACTGCGCGCAGCCGGTGGTGATGCCGGTGTGCAGGACGGCGTTGGACGCGAGCGTCGCGTAGTTCGCCGGCGCGGCCGTATGACAGATCGTGCATTGCTGGTTGCCGGGATTCGGCATGTGCCCGGCGGGCAGCGCGGTGGAGTTCCAATTGGTCGTATTGTGACAGCCGGAACAGTCGCCGGTCTGTTGCTGGGCAGTGCCCGTCGGCGGCAGATGGTCGGTCGGGCGGCCCTGCAGCGGCGGGGTCGACGTCCCGAGATAGAAGGTCAGACCCGCCTCGTGGCACGTGTCGCAGGTCGTCGGCACGAAGGCGTGCTTGGCGGCGCTCATATCGGTCGGCCCGAACCCGCCCGCCACGTAGTTCTGCGCGTGGCAGTTGCTGCAGTCCGTACCGGTCAAATAGGGGATGTGCGCGGGCGACAGCACGCCATCCTTGGGGTTGTCGTTGTTGTTGTAGAACGTGAGCTGCGTGGCCGCCCCGTGACACTGCCCGCAGGTGCCGGTGATTCCGGTGTGCAGGACAGCGATGCTCGCCAGCGTCGCGTAATTCGTCGGCGCGGCCGTGTGACAGACCGAGCAGCTCTGATTGCCGGGATTCGGCATGTGCCCGACGGGCATGACCGTGCTGATCCAGTTGGCAGTCGTGTGGCACAGGCTGCAGTCGTTGGGCGCGACTTGCTGCCCCTGGGTATGGTCGGTCGGGCGGCCCTGCAGCGGCGGGCTGGCGGCGCCCAGGTAGAAGCTCAATCCGGCTTCGTGACAGGTGATGCAGGCGGTGGGCACGAAGGCATGCGTCGCCTGTGTCATGTTCATCGGACCGAAGCCGCCCGTGACGTAGTTCTTGGCATGACACGAGCTGCAATCCGTGCCGGTCAGGTACGGAACGTGCGAGGGCGTGAGGATCGCGTCCTTGGGTGTGAAGTTGTTGAACCAGGTGAGCGCCGTGGTGTTGGTGCCGTGGCACAGTCCGCAGTCGCCGCTGATGCCCGTGTGCAAGCTGGCCACCGAGGCGAGCGTCGCGGGGGTGTAGTCGCTCGGCGCCGAGGCGTGGCATTGCGAGCAGCCGACGTTCGCCGGGTTCGGCATGTGTCCCGCAGGCAGCGCGGTGCTCACCCAGTCCTTGGTCTCATGGCACAGCGAGCAGTCGCCGCTGACCATTCTCGGATCGGCGCTGCTCACGTGGTCTGCGGGCCGCAGCTGCAGCGGCGTGCCCGAGCCCACGTAGAAGCTCTTGCCCGTGTCGTGGCAGGCATCGCAGGTGGTCGAGACGAAGGCGTGCTTCGCCTCGCTCATGGCCGTCGCCGGACCGAAGCCCCCAGCCTGATAGGCCGCGCCGTGGCAGGCGCTGCAATCGGTTCCCGCGAGGATGGGTATGTGCGGCGGCGCGAGCGGGGTCTTCTTGGTCGGGGAGACTCCCGAGACCGACATGGGAATATAAGGCGCCGGCACACCCGCGAAGGTCTCGCCGGCATGACATTGCAGGCAGTTGCTCACCGGCAGCCCGCTATGGAGCGTCGCGATGCTCGCGGCGAGCACGGTCCAGGTCTCGGCGCTCGGATTGTTCCCATGACACACGCCGCAATCGATGGCGGATGGGATCGGCGGGACATGGTTGGTCGGCTGACCCGGCACGAAGCCGGTCGAGATTTTCACCGTGCCCGAGTGACAGCTTCGACAGGTCGAGACGCTCATCTGCGTGTGATCGAACAAGGAGGGCACCCAGCTCGGGGTCTTCGTGCCGATGCCGGTGGTATGGCAGTCCTCGCACACATTGCTCGTCGGCATGTGGCTCCCCTGCTTGCCGACGGCCTTGGTGCCGTTGTGGCAGCTGACGCAGCCCGTGCGGATGCCGGTGTGATCGAAGTTCGCGCCGAGCCAGCTCGCCGTGGTGTGACAGTCGCCGCACTCCAGCGCGGTCGCCACGTGTCCGGGGGGCTTGCCGGATGCCTGCGTCCCGTTGTGGCAAATGATGCAGAAGCCTGCCACCGCCATCGGAATCTGGGTGTGGTCCACGGTCTTGGGTGGGTTCCAGGACATGACCGTATGACAGGCGGCACAGTCCTCGGAGGTCGCGGGGTGCGTGCGGCCCACGCCTTGTGCAACGCTGCCGTTGTGGCAGCTCACGCAGCTCCCCATCACCTCGGTGTGATCGAAATGCACGTAAGGGCGGAAGGCGATGGTGCTGTGGCAGGCAGCGCAATCGTTGGTGCTGGTGATGTGGGTCTTGGGTTTCGGCGTCGCCTCGAACGGCGAGCCCTTGATGTGGCAGGTCGCGCAGTCGCGCGGCGTGCCGCGGAACACGGCATTGAGGTGACAGGCCTCGCAGGGCAGATCGCGATGCACGCCGTCGAGCTCGAAGCCGGTGGTCAGATGGTCGAACGGCACGGTGATCGGCGAGGCGCCCGCGGCCGCGCGCTCCAGGCCCGGCAGCAGCATGAGCCATGCGCCGAGGACGGCGCAGCGAAGGGCTTTAAAGGGGAAGTGCCGCATGCGTCGTTCTCTATTGCACCCGCGCGCCCTTCCAGGAATCGTTCGAGTGGCAGCGCTCGCATTGCGCGCCGTACTGTCCGAGGTGGCGGTCGTCCTTGTGATGACACACGCCGCATTCCTTCGAGAGCTTCACCGTGCCGGGCGCCTGGCGGTGGCAGGCGGCGCACTGCAATTTGGCGTGCGCCCCGAGCAGCGGGAAGTGCGCCTGCCGCGCATGGTCGAACACCCAGGAGGGCCAGCCGTTCGGCGAGTGACAGTCCTCGCACTTCTTGCCGAGACCTCCCTTGTGCACATCCTCGTGCGCATGACAGCCGCTGCAGCGGAGCGGCGCGCCCTCGAACGCGAGGCTCCGGTGACACTGGGCACAGCTCACGACCCGGTGCAGACCCAGCAGCGGAAAGTCGGTGAGGTCGTGATCGAAGACCACATCTTTGGACCAGGAGACCTGGGCGTGACAACGCTCGCAGCCGCCCTTGATCTTGCCCCCGTGGGGATCGTCGCTCCGATGGCACCCGATGCAGTCCTTGGCGAGCTTCTGAGTGGCCGTCGGAGCCGTGTGGCATGCGTGGCAGTCGAGCTTCGCGTGTGCGCCCACGAGCGGAAAATGGTCGCGGACCGTATGATCGTACTCGACGGGCTTCCAGCGGGTGTTGTCGTGGCAATCCGCGCATTTCACTCCGAACCGGCCGGCATGCGCCTCGTCGGCGCGATGGCAGCCGTTGCAATCCTTCGGAATCTTGTCCTTGTAGTTGCCGCTGCGATGACATGCAAGACAGTCGACCTTCGCGTGCACGCCGAGCAACTCGTAGCCGGTCTCCTTCAAGTGGTCGTACTTCGCGGTCTTCCACTCTTTGGTGGTGTGGCACTTGGCACAATCCGGACCGCGTGCTCCGCGGTGTTCGTCGTCGGTGGCGTGACAGGCGATGCAGGTCTTGGGGGTGTGTAGGTAGCGGCCGCCGACGTGGCACGCATTGCAGGCGAGCGGGCTGTGCGCTCCGGTGAGTTTGAAGTCGGTCTTGTCGTGATCGAAGCGTCCGCCGCCCCAGCTTGCCGAGCCGTGGCACTCGCTGCAGGCTTGTTTGAGCTGCCCGGCGTGCACATCGTCGCTCTTGTGACAGCCAAGGCAGGTCGCCGGCGCTTTGCGCCAGGCCTCATGCGGCTTGTGGCAGGCCGCGCAGTCGATACCCGAGTGCGCGCCCTCGAGCTTGAAGTCCGTCTGACCGTGATCGAACTGAGCAGGGCTCAGCCGGACGATGTCCGCGTCGCGCCCCTTGTGCTCGGTGTGGCACGCGCGGCATTCGCCGCTCCCGGCGTTGGGCATGCGCCCGTGGTAGCCGTGTGCGGCGTGCAGGTCCGCGGCGATCTCCTTGTGGCAGTCGAGGCAGAGCGAGGTCTGCGTGCGCGCGTTCGAGCGGTCGTGGCAATTCGCGCAGGTCTCCTCCTGTTTCTGGTGCGCACGCGTCACCTTGCCGGGCATCAGCAAAGTCTCGACCGACGCCGCCGTGGCGCCGAGCGGGTACAGAAAGGACATTGCCATCATCCAAGCGACTCCAATCGCACAAAGTCCCCGTCCGTTCATGGCCGTTCCGGTCAGTACACGTTGACCGCAACCACGTGCACGATGCCGGCGATCAACAGCATGAAAAACAGCGGGATGTGCAGCACGTGCCAGAAGGAAAACAGCCGGGCGTAGGTTCGGTATTCGGCGAGCCGCCGACCCGCTTCGAGCCGCCGCTCCGCGTAGCGTTGCGCCGCCTGGGCGATCCGCGCGGCGTGCCGCGCGATCACCGCCGAATCCTTCCCGGCGGCCGCCTGTACCGCCCGCTCGATCGCGCGGCGTGCCTGCCAGCGGGCGAGTGCGAGGCGCGGGGCGCCCGACAGCAAATGCACGGTGCGGCTGAACGGATCCTTCGGCGGTTCGATCCAGCGCAATTCGATGTCCTCGATCGCATCGAGCAGTCCCGGCAGGAAGGTGATCGAGGTGGTTTGCTTGCGGATACGATCGCCCACCTGCTTCAGCTGCTCGAAGGTGTCCTCGTTGCCGTCCATGTGCGCGTGCAGCCGGGTGTAGAAGTAGCGTCCGATCACACCGCTCCCGGCCACGATCAGCATGCAGATGAGCGCGACGTTGCTGTTGGTGGCACCGAGCTTGAAGCCGGCATGAAACAGGATCAGCGTCGGGCCGATCAGGCCGAGCGTCATGTGGATCTCGAACCAGAGCGGAATTCCCCCCAGCCAGCGCAGCCACGCCGCGCGCTTTCGCGCCGAATAAATCAGCAGCAGCATCATCATCGAGCCGCCGATGATGCCGAGCCAGTAGCCCAGTCCGCGCTGCGGGGTGATGTAGCGTTCCAGGTGTGCGCGGCTGCCCCACGCGAGCACCCCGCTGAACACCAGGGTCCAGACGAGCGGCCAGCGAAGGCGCCGGCTCTTGGCGTGCCCAACGTTGGCGGCCAGCGTATTCATTGGACCACGTGATCGATCGTGATCGTGAGCGCTCGGTTCGCGGCGGGATCGATCTCCCCGCTCGTACCGACGAGATCGCCCGGCGCAGGCATCGCCTGGCCGCTCTGCGAGATCCGCGCCTCGACGGTGACCTTCCCGGCGCTCGACAGGGTGCGGCCCGGCATCATCGACTGCGAGTCGTCGAGCGTGAATTCGACCGGCCACGTGGAGACGCTGCGCCGGATCACGGCAACCGGCGGACCCGGCAATGCCGGCGCTTTGGCGACGATGAAGAGCGTGGCGCCGGGCGACGCTTTGGCACGAAGCGCGGCCGCCAAGGTCACTTCGCCGCGTACCACGGTCCCCTCGCCGCCGGCCGCCGACTGCGTGTCGGCGGCCGGGGAAGGCGCTGCCCCGGCTTCGGGCGGCGGCAATCGATGCGCCCGCGCCTCGCCCGCCTCGTGCGGAAGGCCGAGGAACTCGTACGATTTAGCGAGCAGCTCCCAGTCGCCATCCGAGCCGTTGCCCTTGGCGAGGCGCGCCTGCAATTGAGCGATGGCGCTGCTCATCGAGCCCGCACGCGCCGTGCTTGCGGCTTGCGCGTCGCGATCCGTCGCGGCGCCGGCGGCAGCGGCGGGCGCGGGCGCGGGCACAAGCTCCGGCCGGCCGAGCCAGCGGTACAGACCCAGCGCAGCGGCGAGCACGAGCACTGCCGCCCCCGTTGCCTGCCACCGCAGCGAGCGCAGGGCGGATGCGGATCGCAGCCACGGGAGCAGCAGGAGGAGTACGGCGAGTGTGCTCAGCACGCCGGCGAGAAACCAAAACAGGGCCAATCGAGAACTCCTTAGTAGGGGCACCATCCCGGCGGACGGGCAGCCGCCGCCTTTGCGCTCCTAAGTCTTTGCGTTACAAAGTCTAATCGTAGGTTCACAGAGGAAAAGATGTGTGTGAAAAGCGACACTTTCCCCGCGCTTATTCTTCGGTTGTGATGTGCGTCACGCGCGTTGCGGTGATGGCGGTCACGGATTCGCCGGCCGATGCGCTTTAGATTGAAGATCCCGCGGCCTGACTCGGTGAGCGCCTCATGGATTTGGTATTGTCGATTGCGCTATATGGCCTGCCATTGGCCGTGATGGTGGCCATTTATCTGGTTCGGCAGCGGCGTACGCACGCGCGTCATCGCCGGGCGCACGCGGAGTCCATCGCGGCCGGCATGACCGAGCCTGCCTCGCTCCATCCGATCATCGACCCCAGCAAGTGTCTCGGCTGCGGCGCGTGCGTGAAGGCTTGCCCGGAACAGCCGCATCACACGGTGCTCGGCCTGATCGACGGGAAGGCCGTGCTGGTCGGCCCGAGCGAATGCATCGGCCACGGGGCCTGCAAGGTGGTGTGTCCCTTCGATGCGATCACGCTGGTATTCGGCACCGAGCGGCGGGGTCTGGACATCCCGGTGCTCAAGCCCGACTTCGAGTCCAACGTGCCGGGGATCTACGTGGCGGGCGAGCTGGGCGGCATGGGCCTGATCCGCAACGCCCTGCTGCAGGGACAACAGGCGCTCGAAGCGATCGCGAAGAAGAAATCGAGCAACAAAGCCTCCGGCGTGCTCGACGTGCTGATCGTGGGGGCGGGCCCCGCGGGACTCGCCGCCTCGCTGGCGGCCAAGCAGCGCGGGCTCAACTACCAGACGCTCGAGCAGGACTCGCTCGGCGGAGCGGTATTCCAGTACCCGCGCGGCAAACTGGTGATGACTGCGCCAGTGGAATTGCCGATCGTCGGCAAGGTTCAGTTTCGGAACACCTCCAAGGAGGAGCTGCTCAAGTTCTGGTCCGAGGCCAGCGGGCGGCACTCGCTCAACATCCGCTACCGGGAACGGGTCGAGGCCATTGAATCACGGGACGGTGTTTTCCATGTGACCGCCAACGGCCGCCGCTACGCGGCCACGGCGGTGCTGCTCGCCATCGGCAGACGCGGCACCCCGCGAAAACTCGGCGTGCCCGGAGAGGAGCTGCCGAAGGTCGTCTATCGGCTGATCGATCCGGAGCAATACCGCGGCCGGCAGGTCATCGTGGTCGGCGGCGGCGACAGTGCGCTGGAGGCGGCTGCGAGCATCGCCGAGCTCGGCGATACCTCGGTCATTCTCTCCTATCGCGGAGAGGCGTTTCAGCGCGCCAAGCAGCGCAACCGTCTCAGGGTCGACGAGGCCGCCACCAACGGCGCCCTCAAGGTGCTGTTCAATTCCCAAATTCGCGAAATCGCTCCGGCAAGCGTGGTTCTGCAGCACTCGGGCAAGGATACGCAGGTCGAGAACGATGCCGTGATCGTGAGCGCCGGCGGCATCCTGCCCAACGACTTCCTGCGTTCGATCGGCATCGCGGTCGAGACCAAATACGGTACCGCATGAGCGGCCGCGCTCCCATTCGGCGGCTCCTGGCAGGCATCTGTTGCGCGTTACTGGCGGCACACGCGCTGCCCTCCGCGGCCCCAGCGGCAGCGCGGCAGGTTCGCCTCAAGGATCCTCTGGAGGGTGCCCGTACCGCGCTCCGGCTGCTGCAGTTCGACAAGGCGATGGAACTGCTCGGTTCACTGAGCCGCGCCGGCAACCCGGATGCACAATACCTGCTCGCCCTGATGTATCTGAACGGCGTGGGAACGGGACCCGATCCGCAGCGCGCGCGAGATTTGCTTCAATCCGCCGCAGAACACGGACAGGCGGCAGCGGCGTACGTGCTGGCGGCGGAACTCGGGCGCGACGCTCAAGCCGCGCCCGCCGCTGCGCACTCCTGGCTGGAGCGCTCGGCACAACTTGGCTACGTCCGCGCCGTGGATGCGCTGAAGGCCGGCAAACCGCTGCTCGAGCGCGAGCCGCTCGGGGAATCGGATCCCGCGCTGTTCAACGCGTGGGTGATGAGTTGCGTGAGCCGGGGGGACGTGGCCGGGATCCGCCGGCTCGGTGCCGCCGCAGCGGGCGTCACCGATGAATTCGGGCGCTCGGCATTGTCCTTCGCGGCCCAGCGCGGACAGGCCGGCGCCGCGGCGGTGCTGATCGACCTGGGCGCGGATGTGCGCCCGATGGATCGTTTCGGGACGACGGCACTGATGCTGGCGGCGGAGCAGGCCGACCCGGCCGTCCTGGAGCTGTTGTTGCGGCATGGCGCCGATGCTCAGGCGCTCGATGCCGAAAAGCGCACGGCGCTGTTCTATGCGGCCCGAGCCAATGGTGCTGCGGCGGTCAAATTGCTGCTGCATGCGGGCGCGCTGCCGACCGCTCGCGATGAGCGCGGGTATACGGCACTCGATGCCGCGCTCACCGTCGGGGCGGATGCCGCGGCCGCAGAATTGCGCTCCCAGGGGGTGCCGCAGACCGTACTCGCCGGGCCGGCCTCCCATCAGGCCGGAAAATTCGATCCCGTGCATCCGGGCGACCTGTATCGAGGATGGGCGCCGCTGGCGATTGCCGTGTCGCGCGACGATATTTCAGCCGTCGAGCAGCTGCTTGCGGCGGGAGGCGACGTGAACCTGCGTCTGCCGCAGGGCGACCCGTTGATCCGGACCGCGCTGGACGCGCATGCGATCGGCTGTCTCACGCTGTTGTTGAAGCGGGGCGCAAAGCCCACGGCGCAGGATCATGCCGGGCATAGCGTGCCCTGGCTGGCCGCGACGCGCGGCGATCTGATCGCGCTGAGGGCGTTGCTCGAGGCCGGCGTGCCCGCCGATGCGCATGCGGTCGGCGAGCAGCGCCCGCTGCTTGCCGCGCTGCGCGCCGGGAAGACCGAGATCGTCGGCCAACTGCTCGATGCCGGGGCCAGCATCGGTGCCTCGGATAGCAAGGGCCACACGCCGTTGATGCTCGCTTCGGCGGCAGGCGGGGCGGCGATGGTGCGGATGCTGCTCGCGCACCACGCCGAAGTCGATGCGAAGGACGATCTGGACCGGACCGCACTGTGGTACGCGGCAGCCGCGGGTTCCGGCGACGTCGTGACCGCTTTGATCGCCGCCGGAGCGCGGCCCGATGCCGTCGACGCCCGCGGGCTATCCCCGCTGCATGCCGCAGCCGGGCAGTCCAACGCGGCGGTTCTCGAGCCGCTGCTGGCGTCCGGTACGGCCGTCGATCGGCGCAGCCTGCTCGGCGACACGCCGCTGCTGATCGCCGCGGCCGCCGGTCATGAGGAGGTCGCGCAGGTGCTGCTCGCCCGCTCTGCCGGTCTCGATCTTCAGAACGGCGCCGGCGATACTGCGCTCATCGCCGCGAGCCGCGGCGGCCATTCGCGCATCTGCCATCTGCTGCTCGCGGCGGGCGCCAACCGGGCGTTGCGCAACGGCGCGGGCGTGTCGGCGGAAGATGTCGCGAGCGGACGCGGGTTCGCCTCGATCGCCCGCGAGATCTCGGGCAAGACCTGAATCAATAGGCGTAGTAGGGCCCCGTATAGAGACCGGCGGCTCGCTGGTCGATCCCGACGTAGATGGCGCGGCCGTAGAAAAACGGCATGCCCCAGGTGAAGGTGGTGGATCCGCCGCCGCCGCCGAGGTCGATGAAGGCGGTCGCGCCGGCGACGAAACTGTTTGGATCGGCGAGGGCGAAATCGACCGTGCTGCTCGTGGCATTGGCGCCGACGCCGGTGTTCACGGCCGACAGGCTGAGGGGCGCGACGGCGGGACAATAGTAGCCGACGAATGCTCCGCTCGCGCAGACCGCAATGGCGGGGTCGCTGAACGCATAGGAATCCGTTCCCGAGTCGATCAACCCGGGAATTCCCGTGGCGGCGCCGTTGTAGGCCGTCCTGAAATCGCCGGCCGCATCGGTGCCGAGCACGGCGATGCCCGACGATGGCAGCGCATTGTCGGACTGCGTCGAGATTCCGAACACCAGCGTTCCCTGCACGGAGGGGTCGCCATTGGCGCTCTGCAGATTGGGGAGCGTCACGATCACGCCATTGTTGTCGCCTGCGAACAAGGCCACCGGGTTCGCGACCTGATCGGTCAGCGGCACATTCTCGGCGGTGCAGACTCCTGCGGCCGTACAGCCATAGTAGAGCGGCAGCGGCGTCGCGGCAGCGACGCAGGACTGTCCGCAATCCTGTTCGAACACGCCGACGCCCAGCACGCCGTTCGCGGCGAATCCCGAGACCGCGTTGATCAGCGTTCCATTCGCACCGCAGTTGGCGGGAGGGGGAGCTCCGCTCGAGGTATCGTTCATCACCTGAACAGGCACCTTCGCGGCCGTCTCGCCGGCCAGATGAATGTCCGCGAGCGCGACAGCTCCCCAGGTCTGACCGCCGACGAAGCTCATGCATTCCTCGAGGGTGTTCCCTGCGGAGTCGCTCAGCGGTTTGAGCGCGATCGTGTGGGCGGCGAGCACCGAGGCCACCAGCCGCAATCCGTTCGAGCCCGTATCGAGCAGCACGTGATCGATGTTCGCGCACTGCGTCTGGCTGCCGCTCGCGCAGACGTTGACCGTGACATACGCATGGTTGATGGCGCCGCCGGCGCCGGTCGGGCCGGCGTCGACCACCAGCATGACGACATTCGGCACGGGCGCGGGCGCGCCGCTGAGGGCAGGCGTACCGGTGCCGCCCCGGCACGCGCTCAGCAGACTCGCCGCCACCAGTAACCCGAGCCCGAGAGGCGAGGTCGCCTGCCTGCGCGCGGTGTTCATTGCAGCTCCGTCGATGTCACGCCCGCGGGCAGCTCGGCGGGGAGATAGGCGAGTCCGCGATAGGCGCGCAGATGACCGCTCGATTCGACCACAATCTGCGGCGCGGCAATGCGCACCGAGCGGCGCGAGCCGGGGTGGTCGAGCGCCGCGAGCGCACTCGCGTAGCGGCCGAAGTACGATCCGAGCAAGAGCCGCAAATCGGGAAACACGGGTCCACTCCAGCTCACGGCGAAGACCACGCCGCGCGCGTTCGAGAATTCGCGGACATCCATGGAGGAGTCGCCGGCGATCTCGCGGACCGTGTAGGCCGGTGAGAGGTGGGTGATCGGCGTACCTCGCATCGAAGCGGCATCCGCATCGATGCTCGCCGCGTCGCCGCCCAGCGAGGCGAATGCCGTGGGATCGAGGGCGACCGCCAACCCCAAAGAGACGAAACCGAGCCTGATGAGTCGTATAGCCATGTTTCGATTTTGCAACATCGGCGCGCACTGCGAAGCTTGTCACCGTTCTGCGACAGCCGGCGGTGTGCGATTCAGAGCTTGGTGGCCTGCAAGTAGGCGACGCGGTCGCTCGAGATGCTCTTTCCGGATTCGACCATGGGCCTCACTGCCTGTTCGAACACGCAGCATTCCTCCGGGCTGAATTGGTCGGCCATGATGCGCCTGAGCGAAGGCGCCAATGGATGGGGTGAGGTCTCCAGGAAGATCGCCCATGAGGAGGTGAGCGAGGGCATCACGTCGATGTGGAGCTGCAGATGGAGCTGGGCGAATCCCGCGTTGCCCGCGAAGTTGATCAAGTCCCGCTCGGAAAAGTTGCAGATCGGGCTGGCGGCGCATTTTTCCGCCGTATCCGGAAACTGCGCCGCCTTCCAGCGGTGAAGCAGCGGCAGAAAGCGGTCGGTCGGAGACGATTGCTCGGCAACGCGCTTCCTGAGAGCTCGGGTATAAAAGGCGTCGTCCTGAAGAATGGGCTCGGCTAGGGAGATGCGGCCGCCGGGTTTGAGAACCCGGTAAAACTCCCGGAGTGCCGCGGTCTTGTCCGGAAGGTACGCCAGCGACGCACGCGTTACCACGACATCGGCGGCGCCATCCGGGATTCCCTCGAGGCGCTCGCCCGAGCATTCGATAAATGTGCACTGAGTGCGCACGCTCCGCTGAACCGCAACGGACTCGGCGTATCGAATCAGTGGCGCGGATATATCCGTGAGGATGACCCGCAATGTGGGCCCAACCCGCTCGATGGCGCGGAACGCGACGAGTCCGTCACCCGAGCCCACATCGACCAGCGTCATGCCGGGAGAAACCCCGGCGTTATCGAGCACTCGATCCGCATACTGCTTCACGAACGAGCCGACCACCCGACCGTATTCCGGATCGCCTCCGTGTCGTCGATGTAGCAGCCATTCGGACCATGCGTCCGGCGCAGGCTCGTGCGGACTCCCAATCTCGGTTTCCATGCTCCCCATCCACAATACTCTGCGAGACAAAGTTACGAAGGTCAAGCTTCCGGCGCAGGCTCCCGCTAGACTGTCGGCCATGGGGCTTGACCGGAGTCGCGATGCGCTGGATGTTTCGGCAGTGGCGTGGTGGGAGCGGGGTGCGAGCGCTGTGGGTCTTCGCGGTCGCGTTGATGGGGTCATTGGCTGCAAGCGCCGATGTTGCCGGCACCGCGGGGAGGACCGGCTGGCCGGACACGTTCGTCGCGCGCATCGAGGCCCTGGCGCTGCTGGAGACATTCAACGACCAGTTGCTGACTCACGACAGCGCCACCCAAACCCTCGAGCGTTGGTGCGGCTTGCATCGACTGGCTTCCCCGGCGCGCATCATTGCCGAGCGCATGCCCCTGGACAAGCCGCTGTCGCCGGATCAACGCGGCGAGCTGCGTATCGGCGCCGCGGATAGCGTCCGGTACCGGCGAGTACGGCTGCGTTGCGGGCCGGTGGTGTTGTCGGAGGCGGACAATTGGTATGTGCCGGCTCGTTTGACCGCCGCGATGAACCGCCAGTTGGAGACTTCCGACGTTCCCTTCGGCAAGGTGGTGCGGGAGCTTAACTTCCAGCGCCGCACGCTCTCATCGAAGCTGCTCTGGCTGCCGCTGCCCGATGGCTGGGAGATGATGCCGGCGGCTGGCGGCAACGGCACGGCAGCGCTGGTCATCCCTCACGCGCTCCTGGAACACCGGGCACTGCTGACCTTGGCGGATGGCACGCCGATCAGCGAAGTGGTGGAAACCTACACGAGCGACATTCTAGCGTTCCCGCCGCCGCTGCCGTGACCGGCCCCGCTGCATCGACTGTTTCGCTGCAATACGCGACAGCACCTGCGCATGCTAAAGATGGCGGTGCTGTGTGAGAATATAGAGCGTGCAGAACGGAGGCTCGCCATGGCTCGTCGACTCATCAGCTCCGGTTCCAGCTTCGAGGCGCAGATCGGCTATTCGAGGGCGGTCGTCGACGGCGACTGGATTTTCGTGTCCGGGACAACCGGCTTCGATTACACGACCATGTCGCTCGCGGACGATGTGGTCGCCCAGGCGGAGCAAGCGCTGCAAAACATCGAGGCCGCCTTGCGCGAGGCCGGGGCGAGCCTGGCCGATGTGGTCCGGGTCACGTACATACTGCCGGATCCCGGGGAATTCGCAAAGTGCTGGCCCCTCTTGCGCAGGTCTTTCGCGGACAGCCGGCCGGCGGCCACGATGATCAGCGCGGGCCTGGTCGACCCGAGGTTGCGCATAGAGATCGAGGTGACGGCTCGGCTCCACAGAGGCTGATGGCGCTTCAGATGAAGCGCGGAATCGGCCCGTCCTGGGGCGTTACGTCCTCTCCGAGATCGAAGAAAATTTCATCGACGTAACACCACGCCCATCCCTCCGGGGGGTCGTAGCCTTCGATGATGGGATGATGGGTGGAGCGGAAGTGCTTGGTGGCGTGCCGACCCGGGGATTGATCGCAACATCCGACATGCCCGCAGGTACGGCATATTCGCAAGTGCACCCACTCGGCGCCAGTCTTCAAGCACTCTTCGCAACCCCGAGCGCTCGGCTTCACGGCTGCGATCTCATCCCGGTGGGAACAACCCTGCTTCGCCATCGTACCTCCCGTGACCGGCGGCCGGCCGCGCTCCATGGTAGTCCCCGCTGCCTCGGTTTTGCCAGGCCCTTTGCGAGCGCACCTTCGCGAGCCCTTTCAGTTGCGCGCCGCCGGCCCCGTGATGCGTCGCAGGAATTCGACCGTCTGATCCAGGGCAGGCGTGCGCCAGCGGGCGACGAGGGTGAACGAGGCGATCGTATCGGCATGGCCGCGCTTCGGGTACAGGTGGGTCTCGACGGGGGCGCCGTGCGACAACAAGGCGTCGCGCAGCTTCTCCGTGTGCATGACATACACCACGTTGTCGGCCATGCCGTGCAGCAGGAGCGAGGGCGGGGAGTCGGAGCTCGCGAACCGTACCGGCTGCCAGTCGCGGGCCGTATACGGCTCCGTGAAGATTGCCTGCAGGGTTGGAGAGTCGGGAACGAGGGCATAGGGTCCTGACAAACCGATCAGTCCGATGATCGAGTGACGGTTCACGCCTGCCCGCTCGAGGTAGTCGCCGTTCAACGCGAGCAGCGCCGCCGTATGCGCACCCGCCGAATGACCCATCAGCACGATTCGGTCTGGATCCCCTCCGAACTCTCGAGCGTGCATTTGGGTCCAGGCCACCGCATTCGCACCGTCCTGCACGAACGCCGGGAATTTGACCTCCGGGTAAAGCCGGTAATCAGGAATGACCGTGACGTAGCCACGCGCCGCAAGCGCAGCCCCGACGAACGCGTACTGCGATTTGCGACCCATGGTCCACGAACCGCCATAGAAAAAGACCACGACGGGACGGTCTTGCGCCTTTTTTGGGGAAAAAACATCCAGGCGCTGGCCCGAATCGGGACCGTAGGCAAGATTGCGAACCCTCGCGAAAGAGCCGAACGATACGGGCGCGTTCGCCACCCAGAATTCGAGGCTGCTACAACCGGCGAGCGCGGTCAGCAGAAACGCGGCGGGCGCAGCCGTGCGCGCAGCCGCGAATGCAGCCGCGAGTGCACCACCGAGCGAGGCCGTGAGCGATCTACTGCGGGAGGAAATTGAGCAGATCCTGCATCAAGTGACGTTATTGAACTGAGTGACGTGATAGTAGGCATTGGCGCCCAAGTCCGCAGGGATCGTGCGTTTCAGCTCGTCGAGGAGATTGGTGAAGATCTGGCTCGGGGAGAGGGAGTCGTCCTCGACTTCGTACACGCCCTGGTAGTCGCCCAGGCGCGCGGGTGGGGAACCGCCCGCGGGATCGTAGTAATAGAGATCGGCGGTGTAAAAGTAATAGCGGGTCATGGAACCCTCGAATCGCGGCGGCGCACCCGGTTAGTTTAGCGCCTCGGTTCTCAAACGTCGCGCGCCGGGGCGCCAAACGCGGCTGAGCGGTCCTCGATCATATTGAGATGACCCATCTCGCCCCCACCATGATGCGGATGAGCCCCTATTCCGTTCTCGATCTTTCCCCCATCTCGCTCGGCAGCGACGCCGCCCAGTCGTTCCGCAATAGCCTCGATCTGGCGCGGCATGCGGAACAATGGGGATACGCTCGCTTCTGGCTCGCCGAACACCACGGAATGCCCGGAATCGCCAGCGCAGCGACCGCTGTGCTGATTGGACATGTGGCGGGTGGCACCTCGACGATCCGGGTGGGTGCGGGGGGCATCATGCTGCCTAACCATTCCCCTCTGGTGATCGCCGAGCAGTTTGGCACCCTCGAGTCGCTGTACCCCGGGCGCATCGATTTGGGTCTCGGGCGGGCACCCGGTTCTGACCAGCGGACCGCCCAGGCGCTGCGGCGCAATCTGGCCTCCGATCCCGAGGGGTTTCCGCGGGACGTGCTGGCGCTTGCCGACTACTTCTCGGCCGAACCACGCCAGGCCGTCCGTGCCGTGCCCGGCGCGGGACTCAACGTGCCGCTGTGGATCCTGGGCTCGAGCCTGTTTGGGGCAGAGGTCGCGGCCGCGCTGGGGCTGCCTTATGCTTTCGCCTCGCATTTCGCACCGGCTCAGATGATGGCGGCGATTGCCACTTATCGCGCGCAGTTTCGCCCCTCCCCGCAACTCGAGCGGCCGTATGTCATGCTCGGGTTCAACGTCTTCGGTGCCGATACGCTCGAAGAGGCGCAGTGGGTGGCGACATCGATGCAGCAGGCGTTCGTCAATCTTCGCAGCGGCCGGCCCTCGCAACTACCGCCGCCGACCGAGGGATACCTGCAACGAATCGGACCCCAGGAGCGGGCGCTGTTGGACCAGGTATTGTCGTGTGCATCGATCGGGACGCCCGCGACGGTGCAGTCGGATCTGCGCGATTTCTTGACACGCACCGGGGCGGACGAGCTGATGATTACCTCACAGATTTTCGACCACCGGGCGCGCCTGCGTTCATTCGAGATCGCAGCGCAGGCACTCAAGGGCATGGGCCCCTGATGGGCGAGCCTTTGCAGTCAGTCCCGTCCCGAATTGAGTTCGTCCATATCGGCCTGCATGCGGCGCTTGTACTCATCCGACCAGTGAGCGCCGGGTTTTTGCTCGGTCTTTTTTCCCAAGGCGGGTTTTCCCACGGCGGGGCTGGGCGGTGACTTGCCGGGTTCTTGCGGCTTTCGCGCCGGGACTTTCAGCTTGAGCGTACGGCGCGGGGAGGAGGGCGACGAAGGATCAGAATCATTCATACGGTTGCTTGGAGGAGACCGAACGGCGGTTTTTTGGGGGAGGTTCGATTTTAGCCAACCCTCATTACATCTGTACAACTCTTTTACAATGCATTCATGCTAATTGTTCATCATCTCAACAACTCCCGGTCCCAGCGGGTGCTATGGCTGCTGGAGGAACTTGGCGTGCCCTACGAGGTCAAGCGCTACGAGCGCGATGCGCAGACGATGCTGGCTCCGCCGGAACTGCTCTCGGTGCATCCGCTCGGCAAATCGCCGGTCATCGTGGACTCAGGGGTCACCCTGGCGGAATCGGGCGCGATCATCGAATACCTCGTCGATAAGTACGGCAACGGGCGCCTGAGACCCTCCGAGGGCAGCGAGGCCCGCCTGCGCTACCTCTACTGGCTGCACTACTCGGAAGGTTCGGTCATGCCGCCGCTGCTGCTGCAGCTCATATTCGACCGCATTGCCACGAATCCGGTGCCATGGCCGATCAGTGCCATTGCCCGCCGAATCGCGGGGGCCGTGCAAAGCTCCTTTATCGCCCCCAACCTGAAGCGTCATTTGGACTTCATCGAGTCGGAACTCGCCGCGCATACCTGGTTTGCGGGCGAGGAATTCACTGCAGCCGATGTGCAGATGAGTTTCCCCCTGGAGGCGGCGGTGTCGCGCGCCGGGTTGGATTCCGGCCGGCCCAGATCGATTGCGTTTCTGGAGCGAATTCACGCCCGAGACGGCTACCAACGCGCGTTGCGGCGCGGCGGTCCCTACGCCTTCATGTAACCGGATCCGGATTGGTCTAGTATGCACCCGCTGGGCGGTCGGATTCCCACCCCGCTCGGCGGCGAGAATAATTCCAAACCACTCGGGGAGTTCTTATGAAAATCGGCAATTGTCTGGCTGCGTGCGCAGCGTTACTCGGGCTCACCCTGGCCGGTGCGGCCATGGCGGATGAGCACCCCTTCACGGAGGGACAGGTCGTCAACGTTTCAGCCATTCGGACGGAATACGGAAAATTCGACGACTACATGAAGTTCCTCGACACCACCTGGAAGGCAACGCAGGAAGCGGCGAAGAAGGCAGGCTACATCCTCGGCTACAAGGTCATCAACGTAGAGCCGCGCGGCGAGAATGACCCGGACATTTATCTCGTCGTCTATTACAAGAATTGGGCTGCGCTGGACGGCGCGACCGCCAAGGGGGATGCAATCGCGAAGGAAGTGGAAGGTTCCCTCGCCGCCGCCAACCAAGGCGCGATCGACCGCGGCAAGATGCGTCGAGTTCTCGGCTCGTGGACGGGGCAGCAACTCGATCTCAAATAACGTCAATCCTCGGTAGCGCAAAGGCCGGGATCCATTCCCGGCCTTTGTCCGGCTGCCATCACGCGCACGGCTCAGCGCCGCTGGAGCTCGAGGAGTTTTGGTGATGGGTGCCTCTAGCGGGGCGTGGCGCTTCTGGATCGACCGCGGCGGGACATTCACCGACGTGGTGGCGCAACGACCCGACGGCCGTGTCGTGTTGCATAAATTGCTCTCGGACAATCCGGGCCGCTACGCCGACGCGGCCGTGCACGGAATCCGCGAACTTCTGGGCGTTCCGCAAGGGCCCATTCCCTGCGGTCTCATCGCCGAAGTCAAGATGGGCACCACGGTGGCGACCAACGCCCTCCTGGAAAGAAAGGGCGATAGGACACTCCTGCTCATCACGCGGGGATTTCGCGATGCGCTGCGTATCGGTTATCAGAACCGACCCCGGCTGTTCGATCGGCGGATCGTCCTGCCGACCCAGCTGTACGAGCGGGTGGTCGAAGCGGACGAACGTGTGACCGCCGAGGGTGTGATTCTACGAAGCCTGGACGAGAGCGCGGTTGTCGAATCACTTGACGGCGCGTACGCAGACGGCATCCGATCGATTGCCGTCGTCTTCATGCATGGCTATCGCTACCCGGCGCACGAATTGCGTGCCGCAGGCCTCGCCCGTGAGGCCGGATTCACCCAGGTCTCGACCAGCGCCGAGACCTCGGCGCTGATGAAACTGGTCAGCCGCGGGGATACCACCGTCGCCGACGCCTACCTGTCACCGATCCTGCGCCGTTATGTCGACGAAGTGGCGCGTGAGCTCGGCTCCGGCGTGCCCTTATCCTTCATGCAGTCGAGCGGCGGTTTGATCAAGGCGGACCGCTTTCAGGGCAAGGACGCGATATTGTCCGGCCCCGCCGGCGGAATCGTCGGGATGGCACGGACCGCCCAGGCGGCCGGCTTCGATCGGGTGATCGGTTTCGACATGGGGGGAACTTCGACCGATGTCTCGCATTTTGCCGGCACCTATGAGCGCAGCTTCGAGACCGTGATCGCAGGGGTGCGGCTACGCGCGCCGATGATGAATATTCACACGGTGGCCGCGGGCGGCGGCTCCATTTGCCGGTTCGACGGGACCAAGTTTCGCGTGGGACCGCAATCCGCGGGCGCCAATCCGGGGCCAGCGAGTTACCGCCGCGGCGGGCCGCTCACGATTACCGATTGCAATGTCATGACGGGAAAGCTGCAGCCGGAGATTTTCCCGGCCGTGTTCGGACCCGATGCAGACCAGCCGCTCGATGCGATCGCGGTCCGGGAGAAATTTCACCACTTAGGCGGTGAAGTCGCGGCTGCGACCGGCCGGCGCCTCGATCCCATCGAGATCGCGGAGGGCTTCCTGACGATCGCGGTCGACAACATGGCGAACGCCATCAAGCAGGTGTCGGTTGCACGCGGTTATGACGTCTCGACCTACACTCTCGCGTGCTTCGGCGGAGCGGGCGGGCAACATGCCTGTCTGGTGGCCGACGCGCTCGGCATGACGCGCATCATGATTCACCCCCTGGCGGGCGTGCTGTCCGCGTATGGCATGGGATTGGCGGACTCCCGGCTGATGAAGCAGGCGACGATAGAAGCGCAACTGGATGCCGGACTCATGGCCCGGCTGCAGCGGACCGTCTCGGAATTGACCCGGGCGGGCGAGGCGGAGCTGGCGAGCCAGGGCGTATCGAAGGATCGCATCCATGCAGAGGCACGTGCTTATATCAAGTATCGCGGATCCGATGCGGCGCTCGAGATCGAATACGGATCGCTCCGGGAACTCGAGGACGGCTTCGAAAAAGCGTACCGGCGCCGCTTTGCCTTCAGCATGCAAGACACCCCTCTGGTCATCGAATCCGTCGCGGTCGAGCTCGTCGGCCGCTCGGAGGGAACCAATGCGCAGGTGGTCCCACCCGCCGCCGCGGTCGAGCCGGCGCTGCCCGTGCGAAGCGTCGTAGCCCACATGGCGGGCAGAGCACATTGCACGCCTGTTTACGACCGGGCGACGCTGCCCGCGGGGCAGCGCATCGACGGACCCGCCGTGATCTTCGATGCCGCGTCCACGACCGTCATCGAGCCCGGCTGGGCGGCCACGCACGGCACGACAGGCGATCTGATTTTGGAGCGCACCCTGCCCAGGGTTCATGGGGCCGCGAGCTCGGAGGCGGATCCCGTGAGGCTCGAGGTCTACAACAATCTCTTCATGTCGATCGCCGAGCAGATGGGGCTGGCTCTGCAGACGACGGCGTACTCGGTCAACATCAAGGAGCGGCTGGATTTTTCCTGCGCCCTGTTCGATGCGCAAGGAGCCTTGATCGCCAATGCCCCGCACATGCCGGTGCATCTTGGATCCATGGGGGAGAGCGTGCGGGCAGCGCTCGCCGTAAAACCCAAGCCCGGCGATGTCATCGCCCTGAACAATCCCTATCGGGGCGGCACCCACCTGCCCGACGTGACGGTGGTGATGCCGGTGTTCGACGAGGCGGGTCGAGGGATCCTGTTCAATGTCGCCGCCCGCGGTCATCACGCAGATGTTGGCGGCAGCACGCCGGGCTCGATGCCCTCGAACAGCAAGCGCCTCGACGAAGAGGGGATATTGATCGATAATTTTTTGCTGGTCAGCAACGGCCGATTTCGCGAAGCGGCGTTGCGTGCGCTGCTCGCATCGGGCCGATATCCGGCCCGCAATCCGGAACAGAATCTCGGCGACATCCGTGCGCAGGTGGCGGCGTGCGCGCGCGGTGCCGAGGAACTGATGCGCCTGATGCATACCGCGGGACGGGAGGTGGTGACGGCGTACATGCGACACGTCCGGGACAACGCGGCCGCCACCGTGCGGCGCATGCTGAAGAATTTGCCGGACGGATGTTTTCGCTACGAGCTCGACGATGGCGCCGCCGTGCAGGTCGCCATCCGCGTGGATCGCGAAGGCGGCCGTGCGTGGATCGATTTCACCGGCACCAGCGATCAACAGGCGAATAACTTCAATGCGCCCGCATCCATTTGTCGAGCGGCGGTGCTCTATGTGATTCGTACGCTGCTGGATGACGACATCCCGTTGAACGATGGCTGCCTCGAGCCGATCGAGCTGATCATTCCCGAGCATTCTCTGCTGAAGCCGGATTATCCGGCGGCGGTCGTCGCGGGGAACGTCGAGACCA